>ERZ651770.92-NODE-92-length-46176-cov-4.220894_pt1 | contig 46176 bp, 65 predicted proteins | sample MGYA00514756_ERZ651770 | MGnify/ENA metagenome assembly ERZ651770
AGATAGGATCAATCATGTATCTGTAAACCTTTTGGGGCAATAGGAATTATAGCTGACAACATACCTCCTGTCGTACAACTGGGAGTTTTTACCGCCCGGTGTTCCGCAGTCGTAGTAACAGGCTTTGTAAAGCCTGTTACCTCCCCCTTGTATAAACGTATGCCCGTACCCCACAAAGGCCAGCACACAAAGCACTATGGTTATCCCTTTTGTTGAATCATCTAGAAGCCGAAACCACCGAACCGACTCGCAAGGATCGCACCAAGAGGAGCCTGCCCTTGGCCGGACGGTGAGCCGTACTGAGGGCCATACGATTGAGGGGCATTCTGAGACGCGCCTTTACCACCGCCTTTACCACGCAATGCTGCCATCAATTCGTTTCCCGTTGCATCGCTGAACACTGGGTTTGCATTTTGTTGATCTGCCATTTGTTGATCTGCCATGGCTTGGGACATATCATTAATCTGAGTGCGCTCCGACGAACTCATCATTTCCATAGGTCGTGGTGCAAGACGTTGTGAACCACCGAGAATATCGTAGTTCTGCGAAGCATGCATAAACGCTGGACTCATGTTTGGAGCTGCGTATCCTTGGCCGTATTGCTGACCGTATGGTGATCCGTATTGTTGACCGTATGGTGATCCGTATTGCTGACCGTATTGCTGCCCATACCCTTGGCCGTATCGTGATCCGTACGGCTCATACCTTTCATTTTGACCGTATTGAGGATATCGGTTGCGAGCCGCAGCCATGTAGTACGGCACCTGACCCGCACCCTGCTGCGATTCAAACTGACTGAGTGCGGCTTGGCGCATCTCTGGAGTTATCTCTGTCGGAGCAGGTTGCCTTTGGCTATTTATGTAATCGTTGTAACGCTTTAGGTTCTCGGCATACATGTCAGCATCTGCTGTGGCACCGCTTAGTGAAGCTATCCCGCCCTGCATGGCTGAAGGGCCATCATCACTGTTGCCCACGTTTGCATGGAACGCATCTGCTGCAGCCTGAGCCGCTGCCGTTGGGGGTCCAGTGACACTATCCTTGAGCTTCTCAAAAAAGCTCTTTTCTTTTGGCACTGACGCCGATGATGTCTTTGGTTTTGGGTTTATTGATGTTGTTGGTGCTGATAGACTTACGCCGTAATCTGGTTCTGGCATATTTAAAATCCTACGAATTGAGAGCCAACAGTACTTGAGCCTTTCCCGCCCTGCATCTGCGGTTGGAACGGAAACGAGTTCTGTGGCTGGTATTGTTGGTTGAACTGTGGCTGGTATTGTTGGTTGAACTGCGGTTGATATTGTTGGTTAAACTGCGGTTGATATTGTGCATATGAACTTACTTGTTGAGGGTAAGGACTAGGCGGCGGAGGCAGCATACCGTAACTCTGCAACTGTTGGCGAGCCTGCAGGAAACCTCCCAGACCGGGTGGCATATCCATAGGAGCCATGGTTGGGAACCTAGGTCCGGCTTGAGGACCATCCATAGGTGGCATGGTTGGGACCATAGAACCAGATTGAGGACCATCCATAGGTGGCATGGTTGGGCCTGCCTGAGAGAGCTGCCGAAGTTCTTCCGCTGTTCTGGGGTCTAGTGCGGCTTGAACCATCTTCGCCTTGTCGTCGTAACGATCATTCATAAGGCGTCCAACCCCCCCACGACGAAGACTACCACCACCTAGAGCAGCGATACCCCTATAATCTGAAGCGTCTATATCACGAAGTTGGGAATTAAGATTTTGAATTCTTTTTCTTGCCTTTGGATCACCAGTTAAGGGTGCGCCCTCCAAAACTTTTTTCGCTCTTTCGCTCTGCACTCGACCTCTAAGATTTTTTCGTTCGTCAAACAACCCGCGCATCTCTGCTAGAGACTCAACTTCGCTATCTACATTGCTCGCATCATAGCGCATCTGCTCGGCTAATGCGGCATCCTCGAAGCTTCTGCCTTCTCCAGTTACCCTAACAACGTCTCCAGCCAATACGTTTTGCTTCCCTGCGAACCTTGGATTCATAGCGACAAGCTGCTCAACGCTCATACCGTGTTTACTCGCAATGTCTTGAACGCTAGTCGGCTTCCTCAAGGCGTAGGAAAGGTCTCCCTCATACTGCCCCTCACCCCTTAAAGTGTTCCGTATGCTTTGACGATCCGGCATAACCTGACGAGCTAGTTGTCTGCGCGTCATTTCTGCTTGCCGCATGACCGGGTCCAATGCTCCGCGTCGGACTATATCAAACAGCCCTCGTGGGTCATCTTTGTACTGGTCACGAACAGCGAACGCCGCTTGAAAAGTACCCTTCTCGTATTGGGGGTCTCGTCGTGCATCACGCATAGAAGCCCAGTAATCTTGCGTAAATTTCTTTACGTCAGCCTTACGTTGACTTTGAATTGCTCTCTGTTGAGCAATCTGCTGCTGTAAAGTTAACGCCATCTATGCACCTATAAGTCCGTTACAGTGACAACGCCTACCTGAGCTACTGCTTCAGTGCCAGACGGGTGTGTCGAGTTCAGTTGAGTGATCTTAACATAACCACCATAGTTAAAGATAGCCCCCGCCTCTAAACCAACATCGTTGGTCTGCAACCCAGTAAAGACGGAAAACGTGTTGCGTCCTTCACCGGGGTTTGCGTTCTGCTCAAAGTAAAACGATATTGCTCTCACAACTTCCGAAAAATATTGCTGATTATACTCCTGCGGTGGAAGTGGGAAAAACGGTACTGGAACTAGACGATCAGACATTACCTTCTCCCATCCTGCCTAACATCAATTCTTGGCGCTCCTAGTCTCCAACCAACTCCTGTGGTGTCTGACTCAACGCGCAAAGCTATAGATCGACCCCTAAGCCGCACAAAGTTTTGCTGAGTAAACTGCTCCACAGGCACTGACGCGGTCTTGATCACAGAGCTGTCGTCTTCTTGTAAGTACTGACCGCCGGGAAAGTTCCGTGCCTTTAGTGTAAAGATGGCGGTTGGACTAGCAGCCGTACTGTCCCTAAATGTAATGTCGGGTATCAATCTAGATACAAAACTAAACTCGTTCCCGTCACCGAGATCGACTTGAGAAGACTCGATGTACGCGGTCAAAGCACTAGCTGGGTTGGTACTTCCATCATCAAAGCCGTCTTCGTGATAATACAAGTAACCGTCCGTTCCCGCAGCAATTGGATTTTGGATGATGCCAACGTCAGTCCAAGCAGTTCGAGATAAAGTACCGTATGTCCACAAGTTAAGGTCGTAGTTGTAAGAAACGTACCGATCTACGTTTTGACTAGAGCTGGATGGGTAGAACCACCAGACTTCACTAAAAGAAGTATTGGTAGAGCAATACACTTTATCCGATTGAGACTCGTTAAAGTCGCTAAACACATAGTCCTTCACGCTGCAGGGTAGCTTTCGCACCGTACCGTCGAACACAAAGAACTCATTCCGACCCATCCAGAAGACCCGGTCTTGTGCGCTGGCAGTGGCATTGATGCCTGCAATAGAGATGTTGTCGGACAAAAGGTTTAGGCCAAACGTAAATGGTGGGCCTAGAAACTGCATCCCATGAAGAGAAGCGTCTGTAAATACCAAGGTTTGCTGTCGAGTCTCTACTGCACATACAATCTTTGAACCCACACCTACAGTCAGATCACCCGCTGTGTTTGTAGTAGTAGGAGTCCATTCCGCTACATTCTGCTGATCTGAAAACCGTATAAGAAGAGGGTCTTGTACAGAACTTCCTAAAGGGTTTGCGCCAAACGCGATAACATGCCGATCCCGATCTGACACCATGACTTGGGTCGCCACAGTTGGCACGTTACTAGCCCCAGCTAAACTGGACAAAGGCACTCCACGTTTTGTTTTCGGATTAGTGGCAGAAGCATCCCAATAGTACACTGGGCCGTTGGACACGTTGAAGATCAAGTCTTCACCGAAGTTATCATGCGACCATACCCGCAAGGTATCCGCCTCAGCGTTAATATCAGCGCCAGAACCCCACGTTCCTCGGCCCCAAGCTCCAGCGCCCCAACCGTTGCCTGAAATGCTAGTATCAACACCCACATTTATTTGGTAGGCTCCAATAGTAGACCCGCCACCTTCTCCCGTGTCTGACGCATTGGCTACAACAGGACTAGGCGTGTATGTTCCGTCAACCGTTATGGAGCTTACACTAGCCACCGTTCTGGCGACAATCGTGTAGTTGTCCTCATCCACAACTAAAGCGATTTGATACTCTTGGTTCAGGATTTCAGCGGTTATATTCCCGCCCAAACCGATGGCATCTGTAAAGGTTACAAAGTCCCCTGTTACCGCGCCGTGTTCTATGTCGTTCACAGAGATTGTAGAGGAACCATCCGTAGCAGAAAATATAATCTCACTGTCAAAATCTACTGCTGTCGTAACAACATTTACACCGCCAACTGCAGTCGTCGCCTCCAAGCCAGTAACTTCTACAGGCAACGTATTAATGAAAGTCCCGCCCCCAACTTCTCCAGTAGCAGAAGTCCCTGTTAGGTAAACAATATCCCCACCTTCGCTCTGCGCATCGACATAATTGATTTGGCTAAACGCCGTAACCCCGGTCAAGGTTACCGAAACATTCGCCATAGGGGTGGAGACTTCTCCCACTTCACCCGTTGCAGATGCGCCATATATAGACACTGCAACATTTCTGGAAACAGGAGTGATAGAACGGATAGGGGTTATGTCAAAGTAACCTTCTCCCTCTTCGATGTAGTATTTAATATTAGTCCCAACACCGAGATAGTTGTTCAGGTTGACCGTTCTCCAAGAATGCAAGGCACGGCAAGCCCCTAGAAACGAATTGGAACCGAGCTTAGTCCACCCGCCAATCTTCTCAGGCATGCCGTCTCTGAAACGCACCATGTCACAGTCGAACCAACCGCCTTCGTTAGCATACGAAGTCATTTCTCTGTTTACGCCGGGTCTAAACTGTAACTTTGATAGTGGCATCTCTTGTTCCTCTAAGCATAGTATACACTAAGTTTTCACACTTAGTAAATCGGCGGATTTGCAGGGCGTAGTGCCATCGACATCGCAACAAGCGCACCGCTTGTGGTGGACTCACGGAAAACAGGGAGGGCAGGTGTCCCCGATTTGTCGTAGTTTACAACTGCTATACTGGATAGGTCTTCTGCTCCAGAGGCAACGCTTTGCGTGTAAAAACCAACGGGGACGCTTGTCGATGTACCAAAGTTGTCCATAGACAACCCGTCCATACTGTTGCCTCCCGCGTTCCCTGTTTGAATAACCACCGATCCTTGAGTGGTTATCGTCAAAGACGGAGTAGTTATCGTACCTACGTTGTTTGCAGTGGCAGTAGTAGTTGTGACATCAAAAGGAGTTGATGTATCGACGTTCCTTAAAAAGTACACAATTACACTGTTCTTTCCGTCAGTGTCGCCGCTATAAACAAGAGGGACATACACCTGAGTATCGGGTGTTGACCCCATAAACTTGTAGAACAGCTTAACCTGACACCGATCTGTAGTCGCAGTATTCTCAGAACTCGCGTATGTCGAGCCTGTATAGTCCCCCGCAGCGGCAGAGCTTTCTACAACCATGTCCGATTCTCCAGCATTAGCTGTAAGATCGGTATTAACCATTATTGCAACTGCAAGATCATTTTCCTGCAGTGTCCTTGGCAATGACCCATTAGTAAAGGACTCTGTAATATTAGCACTACTACTTCCAGACTCAGCTATAAAACCTAAGACCTCTATCCCCGGCCCGAATGTAGTGTTTGAGTTAAAAAGGGTTGCTGCAAGAGACATTAAGAAGCCCCCTCTATTGTCTTCTTACCAATGTAAGAAGTGCCATTGTCTACCGTCAAGAAATTAAAGACATCCACCTTCCCGCTCGCCGTAACGGGGGGAGTTGTGGCGCGGTCCCAGTCAATCGAGGTCGGCCACGTTATGGCGCTACCATCCCCAGTAATTTCAAGTTGAAACGCTTGCCCAAACCCTGAAGGGGGAGGGTTACTAAATGTTAACGTAGTCGCTCCGCTTATTGTCTTGGAAAAGTAAGTTCCAAGATTTAAATCTACGTCTGTTCCTGAAACACTTACTGCTCCCTGACCAAGGGATTTAGCCTGTAAGCCGTGCTTTATCTTGAAGTTAGACATCAGAGTACCCCGCATAGTAAGTAGCGCCGCCGTCATTAGTCGAGAAGGTAATCAACTTACTGTTGCTGTCCTCGTTGTATGTAGGCGCAGCGCCCCCCGTAAAGTTAACCGTGTCCTGATACACTGGGGCATAGTAGGTAACTCCGCTAGTGTAGAACTCAAAAAGAGATTGGTAAAAAGTATCTACTACAGTGCCATCTGTTAAGACAAATTTATTTTCGGACGGATACATCCCCGCTATGTCCCAATTCGTTCCGATTCCAGATGGAAGGTCTATAGAGCCAACAAGTGCGGCTGATGTAACATCCCAAGGGGTTGTAAGAACGTAGTTGTATATTCTATCCGGGATAAGATCCGTCCCGTAGTACAGGTGTGTGCCATCATCCGACAGAATAAACCCGATGTTGGTAACATCCGTCGCTAAAGTTAAGTTCTTTGATGCGTTTGAAGCAGTAGAGATATCCCAAGCGGTGGAGAGGTCAAACGTAGATATGGTCGAATTGTCAACTGGACCCGTCAAGAAAAACCTAGTTCCATCCGGTTTGAACCAAAGCCTTTCTGCATTAACCAGACCCGTAGCCACGTTTTCTTCCGTGATCGTTCCCGTAAACGGAGGGTCTATCTCGTACTGATAGAGGGAGGATGCTTGCGTGGCGTAAGCATACCTGCCGTCATTTCTAAGATACCGACTCTTCGAGGCAAAACTCGGCGTGGTAACATAGTTAACTAAAGACATTGCCCTTAAATCAAAGGGCTTATCCAACTCCATCAAGCGGACTTGATTGTTTTCAAAACTAAGTGCATGTCTGCCGTCAGGTGTGAGAGTAAACTCAAACGTCCCGGTATCTTTATAGTAGGGGATAGCGGAAGTGCCGGACGTAAAGTTCGCTGTCGCACCGACATCCAACCCAAAACCCGTTCCACCCTTCTGGAGTACTTGGAACGTCTGGGAGGCAGGAGGATTTGTAAAAGAAAGCTCTTCGTAGCCGGAAGTGTCTACTTCAAAGTAATTTCCTGTAGACAAGTCTACAGACAACACATCTACTTCGGCATCATAAGCGTACAGATTATCATCAATTCTATTTACAAAAATCACATTGTTTCCAGAGTCTCCGAACACAGGAGAGCGCAAATCTGTATCAATGTTAGTCTTGGTCTCCTTCAGCGTTGCGGTGCTGAGATCATACGCCGTAGACAAAGTGAAAAGCAGGAGGTTGTCGTTTGTTATATCAAGCCACAGCATCAGAGAGCCGTTGTCTGCAAAACTTATTTGCCCGTTTCCAGTCGCTCCAGAAATTGCCTGCGTACTTTCCGCACCCACGCTAGAGATGTCATACGGAGTACTTAGGGTGTAGAAGGACATCGTAGTGTTGGTTCCCTCTGTGAAGAAGATTTTAGTACCGTCATCGTTAAACGCGAAAGAGGTGAACCCTCCACCGCCACCGGGAACAAAGGACTGGGACTGAGTGAATGTTGCCGCAGAAATGTCATACGCTGGATCAACGTCATACTCATACACCGTGTCTTCACCCGTGGACAAAACAAACATATGCCTCCCCGTGTCGGAAAGCTGCACCCATGTTGGGCTAGCCGTTTGAGTAGACACAGAAAAACTGTCTACTGGAGTTAGAGTGCTTGTAACGTCCCACGCCGTGGATAATGACAACCTCTCGACATTGTCGCTGGCCCCCCCGTCCAGAAGAAAAACCTGCAAGCCATCTGCTTTAAAAAAGATGTTATTTGGAGTACTAAGGCCTGCAATTGTGGAGGAAACCGCCTCGTTGTCTAGGTCAATTACCCGGTAATTATCTTGAGAGGTGGAGGTTGTACCTGTTTTCAGAGTTGTTTGCCCTGACACCTGTACAATGTCTGCGACCTTAAAATCTTTTGTATTAGACATTACGCGGCCCCCTGAACGGCATACGCGCCGGAATAATTACTTCCACCATCCGATGTCTGGAGGGTGATAACCCACTGAGCGGTGGTTATGTCGTAAATTTCAGTGTCGTAGTTAACAGCTTTGTCGAAGTATATCCTATGCGTTCCACTGTCTGCTTTCAGCACAAAGGTTGCGTAGCCGCGTGACCCAGAAGCCGGAGCATTAGACAAAGTCACTAATGTGTCCTCGGTTAACGTAGACGTAAAGACTGAAGCAGTGGACAAGTCGGCTGTCATCGCTCCAGAAGCGGAGGTTAAAGCCGTCACCTTCTCGTGGAACGCTAAAGCCGTTACTCGGTTCTTGGCTTTGAAATCCTTGTCGTTTGCCATTTAGGTTCCCTTTCCCCTAAAGTTCAATTGCACTTATACTACAGCAGACATCTCCGCTCCACGAACAAGGAATGTTGTGGAGTTAGTACTGGCAGGAGTTGCAAGTATTCGTATGTTTCCGCTGTTTATATCAACATCAAACGTAGCCAAAGCCGTGTCCGTAGCCACTTGACCGTACTCCGTAGCCACTGCTGTGGTCCCGTCATGTGTAACCAGAAGCTCTGTGATGTACCGCTCTGTGGCAACCGTGTCGGTGACTTGGATCAAAACCTTTAGGCCCAAGACCGTAGCCGCATCGTATGTACCTACTGCAACCTGAGACACGGAAGTTGTCGTAGTCTCCTGCGTATCGAAACCGCCGCCGCCAATCGTACCCCACGCACCGTTGGCATAACCCTCGAACTTAGCCTCGCTTGAGTTGTACCGGATCATACCATTTACAGCGGTAGGGCGCTGCCCCGTGGTCCCCGCTGGCATAATCATCGCGTCAGTAGAACTCGCGGTACTAATAAGATTGGTTCCGTTCCCAACAATAGCATGGCCTAAAGTCGCGGCTAACGCCGATATGTCCTGCAACAAGGCATCGAAGGCCTGAACGTCCGATCCTATAGCGAGGCCAAGGTTTGTTCTAGCCGCAGACGCCGAAGAAGCTCCTGTGCCGCCATCCGCAACTTCTAAGTCGCTGATGCCCGTAACAGACCCACCTGTGATATTAACACTACTCATCGCGAAGTTAGCGGTTAAGTCGAACACAGCAGCAGACGCTTCGCCGCCGTCAAGATACAAAACCTTGCTGTCTCCATTGGCTACGGTGACGTTTGCACCTGCGCCTTGCGAGAAAATAACATCTTGCCCGGAGTTGTTGTAAACAAAATACAGCTTCTGAGCATTTGAGGGCGTCACAGTAATCGTGTTTGTTCCACTAGGCGAACCGCTCAAAACAAGCACTTTGTACATACCATCCGACAAAGTGCCGTTAGTCGTATCTAGGGTGTGGGTTGTGCCTGAAAGAGTTATGGCTCCCACGCCATTGGTAATACGATCAAGGATATCCAAGTTCGTGTTGGTGGTGTCGCCCCATGTGCCGGACTGTTCACCTGTGGCAATTTTTTCTATGCCACCGTTATCTGTGTATGTACTAGGCATGATAAATCCTTACGCTGCGACTTCTTCCCAACTTGTACCGGGGCTAGGCTCGATGTCAGTATAACTCGTTTCAGGGTCCGGTGCTATACCCGTGTAACTTGTACCCGGATTCGGCTGTATATTACTATAACTTGTTCCGGCACTAGGCGATATAGGCGTATAGCTTGTTCCGGCGTCAGGGACAATTCGGCCCCAAACTAATGGGGAGCCTACTTGGCCCGTAGCAGATACTCCCGTTACAGTAACACTGGTACTTCCGACAATTACTGTAACTGACCCAACTTGTCCGGTGGCAGATACGCCTGTAGCAGACACCCCTGCTCCGGCCTTCGCAACTACACTGCCAACCCCACCAGTAGAGGCCAACCCCGTAATCGTAACACTAACTCCAGTGCCACTCGCTATTGTGACGGAGCCTACGTTTCCGGTGGCTTCAGAACCCGTAACTGGGACACTTACACTCTCAGAAACGACTACAGTCGCAGTGCCAACTTGACCTGCAGAAGACACCCCTAGTACATCTACAGAAGCCCCTGTCTTAACTGATGCAGAGCCAATTGCACCCGTAGACGAAAGACCCGATACCCCAGCGGAAGCACTTGCTTCTATACTAACCGACCCAACCTGACCTGTAGACGAAACGCCTGAGACTGTTGTTGTAGACGCTGCCGTTACCGTAGGAGAGCCGACCTGACCTGTAGAAGATATTCCAACCGGGGAAACAACTATGTTTTGTTCTGGGAAGACAGATAGACTGCCGACCTGACCTGTAGAGGTTACACCCGTTACATCAACTAAGACGTTCGGGAACGAAAGCTCACCAACTTCACCAGAAGCAGAAGAACCTGTGGCTGTAACCGATGCGGCTCCGGTGGTTGTTACGGAGCCAACCGCTCCGACAGAAGGTACGCCCGTGGTTGTAGTAGATGCCGTGCCAGTAGTAGTCGCCGATCCTACAAGGCCGCTTGATGACGCGCCCGTAACAGTGACGATTGAATCCCCAGATACTGTGACGGAACCAATCTGCCCGGTAGAAGATAATCCAGTAACGGAAACGCTAACGGATTCGCTGCCACTATCTGCCAGTGGTGCTGACGCAAGTGGAGAAAAGCCAAGCATTAGGTAGCGCCACGCAAGATTATTGATGCAGAGACGTTAGAATATGTAGCCAAATCTGGCAAAGCAAAACCAAAAGCTGGAGGGGTCAATGACGTGCTTGGGGCAGATATACGCTGAAAGCCCATACCAGTTACACTGTCGCCGCTGTCATTTGCCGGTGCCGAACTAAACGAAACATATAGATTGTCCGCGTCTGTATACAATCCATCCGTGTCTCTGTTATGCGCACCACCAGCCGCCCCGATTAGAATTGATCCTGTGGTACTGGACGATGCGGTGATAGACGGAAATGATGGAATTACAGTGTTACTCGTACTCGTTGTGGTTGCCGTAACGTCAATTGGAGTGGTCAAATCAACGCCGCTAAATACCATCAGCGTTGCAGAAGTTGCTCCAGCGACATCGCCTGACGCAGCATAAACCGCAGTCGTGTCAGGCGTTCCGCCCATTATCTTGTAAAAAACAGCAACTTGGCTGTCTAGGGTGTCACTAGCGGAACCAGAAGCAATTTGCGTATAGCCGCTGGTAGTCATTGTTGGTATGCCAGACGATGCGCTTTCATAGTGGACAGTAATTACAACAATGTCATTTTCAGATGCTGTCGATGATGTGCCGCCAGTCAGTGCTGTCAGATCAATAGAACCGCTTCCGCCGTTGTTTTCACCCACACCGCCCGATCCAATGAAAACTGGGAAGGTTTTGGAACCTGAGTAATTGAACCTGCCGTGATTAATTGTTTTGATATTCGTGGCGCTGTTAATCTTGTCAAACTCAAAAAGGTAATCGTAACTGGGCGCAAGTGTTGGAGCCACTCCATCGACGAACTCAAATGCGGAAGGCCATGTTATTGTGCCGCCGGTATAGCTAAATTGAACTTTGCCCTCAAAACTTGTGGTTGGTATATTGGAAAGCGCAAATGTTGTGTTTCCGAAAACATCAGCAGAAGGGTAAAACATATGCCCAGACGAAAGGTCTAGCGTGTAGGTTGACCCAGCAATAGTAACTGAAACGGCATCGTCATCGCCACCAGCAGCATCTGCCCACTCGCCAGCCGTTGCACCTGCGTTTACTGTTAAAACCTGACCCGCAGTCCCGAGTGACGCAGGAATGTTTGTTGCAATGTCACGACCATCGACTGTGCCTGTGACAGTGATGTTCCCGAAAGTGGGGCTATCACTCGTACCTACAGCTTGACCAATAGAGAAGGTAAATGGTTCTGTGCCTGTACCGCCAGTGCCTAAGTTGGTAATAGTAACGCCAGTACCAGCATCAACATTTGCGCCATCAAGAACAGTTGTTGTGCCTGAAACGCCTTGCTGAGTGCGAAAGACAAGTAGACCTTGTGAGCTATCAAAACCTAGCTGTCCGTCAACGGTTAGATTACTTTTCTCAAGGTTTTCTAGAAGGACAGTTCTTGCGTTAAAGTCATTTGACTTGGAGCCAGTAGAAACTGCATAATAACTACCTTGCTGACCATCCAACAAGTCAGCATCAAGACCAGAACCAGAGCCATCGTTTTCATTAGACCACATTTCAGCCCAACTCGACCAGACTCCAGCATCTTTACGCCTTACTGCAACAATATGATTGGTTGTTCCAAACGTCAGTTGAGTAGATTGCGCCCCATCATTAGATTGAACCATAACCATATAGTCTGCATAAGAACCCGTAGGAGCAGAGCTACTCCACCTGTACCAACCATCAGTAACACTATCTATGCTGTCACTTGAGGTAAGAGCAGTTGCGTTTACAGCCTGCTTCAAGGCATCGGCATGTACACCATCTACTGTATCAGCATCAAGACCAGAGCCTGAACCGTCAACCGTCTTAATAGCTGCCAGTAATTCGCTGGGCGTTTGATCTATAGTAGCACCAGCCTCAATGCCATCTAGCTTCGTCTTGTCACCATTTACAAAAGCGCCCTCGGAGGGAGGTTGCTGGATGTCAGAGCCAGCGGCAGTGACGAAGACTACGGCATCGCCGCTCAAGTTAAGAAGCGACCCAGTCGAACTCTCAACCAAAGTGCGCGACAGCGTAGTGCCGCTGGCAGTGTAAGTGCCAGTGCCTATCTCGAATGAACTTCCGTCTTCGATAGTGTAGCGCACAACATCACTATTGGAGACGCCAGCGGCAGCAAAGCTTTGAAACCCGCTCTCTGCGCTACCTAAAGTAACTGTTCCCGTCCCGGTGGTTGCCGTGGACATCTTTGCTCTGTTGACCAGCGTAACCATTGGGACGGGTTCCTTATGCTATGCGAATGATAGCGTTACTCGCGTCAGCCGCTGGGAAAACAATCTCAAAGTCCCCTGAAGTCGAGGTCTTGTCTGATCCAAAGTCCAGTACAACAACTGTGTCTGTTGTTCCGGTTCCAGCACCTGTTGTGGTGTTGTAGATCAACGCACCGCGAGCAGTGATAGTTGCGGACGTAAACGTAATGTCTGCAAAATCTGTAAACGCTGTCGTCCCAGATGTGGTTGGGTTGATGCGCGTTAACGTGCCGCCACCCGCTGAGTACGAACCGGACGCTCCGACTTCGTTAGTCGCCGTGTAGTCCGTAGTCGCCGCAGTGAAAGAGGCGCTGTTGGTGTACAATGCAATCTTGAAGGTATCCCCTCCAGAAAGCAAGAAGTTGTGTTGAGCCTCAAGCAACTGCTGCTTGAAGGAAGTACACATAAAGTTACCTGTAAAGGCCATGCTAAAGTCTCCTTATAAGTTCAGCTAGATCGGGTTTCCCCGCTTCATTGAGAGCGTTATACACTGATGTGCGATCACTTTCGATAGCTCTTTTCATATAGAAAGTAACCACCTCCTCAATATTGTCCGCAAACGCTTTGGCTTGCTCTCGAATAGCTGGGGGTGCTGTGTCCGATACAGACACGATTTTTTGCACACACACCTGCGCTACTTCCTCTGGAGAGAAGCCTCTGTTTTGCGTTGTCCGAACCTCAACAAGTTGCTTGTGTTGAGGAATACCCATACTTCCTAGTGACATTACATATCCGCCCTTGGTTCACCGTCTCTATAATTATCACGCTTTAGCCTTGCGTTGCCAAGCAAACCCAAGTCGTTCAATGACTCGTCAAAGTTCTTCTGGTACATAGCCAACACATCCTGCTCACCCTTCATAAATGTATAGGCTTCAATAAGTGAGCCATACAAAAGAACTCGCTCGGCATTATCCCCAAGCCAAGAAGTGCTAGACGTAACGATAGAGGGCGGGTCAAAGTAATAATGAAGCTCAATAGAGTAAGCACTGTCTGGAGTAGGGCCAACTATAAAGTTACCCGTTGTGCCTGTCGCTTGAACATCACCGTCAAAGATAGCGTAGAATCGTGGCAATCCAGATGTAGCAGCGGCAGGGTACGCCTCCCGTATGAAGTTCACATCTTTGGGGATAAGGTATTCGTAATTACTACTACCGTCCACAACAGCAAGAGAAAACACAGACAGGAAATCACTTGGTCTGGTGACATACTGGTTGCCATTTGTAGTGGTAGCAGTAACATTTTTACGAAGCTCCGGTATGATGATTAGGCGATGAATGCGTTCCTCTGCTTGCTGTACAAACGTAGGAATATTGGTCACGAAAGTTGTCTCTTCGTTCTCCGTGTAATCTTTTATCGCTTGCACTAACTCAGAATAGTTCATTTGAACTTAACCCATTTTAAAGTTTCCGCCGCGAGTAGCAGCTCCCATACCACGGCACTTACCCATTCCACCGCCCATACCCATCTTCTTGGGCATCTTGCCGCCATAGCTCATTTTGCCAACACCGTCAGCAGCAAAAGCTGGTACAGACTTGCTGCCCTTCTGTACCATTGGCATCTTCCCACCGGACTTCATAGCAACAGGTTTCTTCATTTTACCACCATACATCTTTTTCTTAGCCTTCTCTTGTTTTTCGCGCTCTTCTATGGTGAGACCATCAGGGCTTTGTGTACTTATTTCCTCGACCCCATAGATAGATTTGGGGCGAGCTTTGGGACGTAAGGATTTTTTAGGTGCTGGCATTCTAATCTCCATCAGTTGTGGTGACAGTAACTCTTCCTACAGAAGCTACCATATACTGCGCAGAATTCCAAACTGGATTCCAACCAAACAGCTCTCGGCTCTCCAGCAAAGAAGTGTCTGGGCGCGGGTTTCTCAAAGATTGAGGGTCGTTAATCTTTATGCGTCCAAGAAAGTTTTGAGGCTGATCTGGGTCAGCAACATCTCTACCGACAAGAAAACCAGTCTTAACGCCGTTATTATACTCAGGCACAAGGTCTTTGAGGGGGTAACGAAACCCCGTCTTGTCACAAAACCCGAAGGCATATTTGGCTTTTGCGTAGCTCATTATCCACCCATCATAAACGTATCAAAGGGTACAAACTTGATTGACGCTGTTTCCTCGTCTTCACCAGCAGCGAGCTGAAACTGAAACTCATACTCTTGCTTTAGCAGCGGGACACGAGCGGCAACATCTGGCTTCTTCATGGCAATATAGTAAGCCATGCCCGATACTAGAGCTGGCACAAAGCGTGGTGGTACAGTGGTAACATCCCCACCAATACCACTAGACAAACCGTCGATACCCTTCAGCCTATAGTAGGATAACGTATAAGGCGTAGTAGCATCCGGCACAGGCCATAGGGTTATTTTGACTTCCGTGGGGAGCCTTTGGACGTAGATTTGGGTGGGCCTGCCTTGCGTGTTTTTGTTGGTTTGCTGGGCGTAGGTCGAGACACTGACCCTTTCGAGGGCGGTATCGGTTTGATTTGTACCTGTACCTGTTCGGACTTGATGTTCGATGATGTCGATGGTGTCCGAAGGAAGGGTATACGTTGACGTACCCGCTGTAATAGCGAGCGTACCCGCTTCAATAGTAAAGAGATTGAGACCACGATTCTGCCACTCCAATGTTAATATGTTAAGGCTCCTACGAGCCGTTTTCAAATCATAGCCAGAACGCATCTCAAGGCCAGCACGTTCATATGCTTCCTCAAACAGTTCAGGTAGGTCTGGTGTGACTACTGCCATGATCTAAGTCTTCCTATATTTCGCCGTCTTCTTGGCAATTTTCTTCGGCTGCTTGGCAACCTGCTTACCTTTTTTAGTAGCTTCGCGCTTCTTCTTAGTAGTAGCGGCGTACTCCGCAGCCGTCAAAGCCTTGATAGCTTTTTCAGGGAGGTATCGCTCACCTGTAGCCTTCTTGCCCTGCGTAGATGGCTTACCAGACTTGGTCCGCCACTTCTGCTTAGTCCAGCTTTTAAGACTTTTTTGGCTTGGTTCTAGCGCCATCTGCTTTAGCCTTTGCTGCCTTACTTAAATCTTTATAATGCACTAGCTTCACACTTGTTTTCCCGTGGGTCTTGCCAGAATGCAATGAACCATCAGGCATCTTGTGTGTGCCGCCTTTATGAACAGTCCCATCCTTCCGATAATGCTTTACGCCCTTCACGATGTGTACCCCCCACCAGAATCCTTATACGCCTTAGCCAGCATCTGGGCCTTTCTAGCGGACCATTGACCGGGATTGCCACCCTTGCCGCCAGCTTTTATTCTATTAAACAAACGCTTGCGCTTCTCGGGTTGAGTGTAGTTACCCGCCTCGTTAACTTTACTCTTTGACTTCTTCTTAGTTTTACCACCTTCGCCAAAGCGAATGATGTCTAAATCCCTCGCATCGTCTCCAGTAGAGACGCGGTTGCCTACTAACTGACTTCCCATTTGAGACCGAGATATTACCATTTTTCTTTATCCGCCCAATATGCTGCAGACATTTTGCCCTTGGCAATGTTCTTGCCGTGACGAGCCTTAAAGGACTTGCGCTTGGCTTTCATGCGATCAGACTCCCCCGCCTTGGGCTTGCCAGCAGTCTTTGCGCCTTTCTCCCCAAAGCGGATAGTCTTGATCTTATCACCCTCTTTAGCCACAACAATGTGAGACTTTTTTGGGTGACTAGGAGTGCGCTTGGGTTTATTAAACCCAGAGACACCCGCCCTAGCTAGCCTAGCTAGGTGGGAATCTTTTTTAGACTTTGGCTCTGCTCCAGCCATAACACGCTACTCTATGATTAGGGTCATCGTGTTCCCTGTGCCAGTGAAGGCGGCAACAAAACAACCATTATCAGCGAGTATGCCATCATTTGGTATGTAAACATCATTCCAACCCGTAGGTAAGGTTAGCTGAAGTAAAATCTCTCCCGTTGCGCTACCATTACGAATAGTAAACGCAGCGGCTGCAGCGGCGTTCACTAGAACCCCCTGCAACCTACCTCGTGATGGGCCTACAAGTGCAGCACTGTCGCTTGCTGCAAAGTTAAACGCGCGAACCTCTTGTCCAGCCATAGCCTAGTCCTTTTTCTTTGGGGGACGGCCACGCTTCTTTTTAACAGGTTTCTCTTCCCAAGCCTCATTCACATCAGGTGTGGAAGGGTCGTCTGCTTTAAGCGTACCGTCATCATTTCGAGCGCGAACGGGAGTAGTCCTGATAGGAGACCCATCAGGATATAGTCCACGCCGTGCGAGTTCTTCGGCAGAGGGTGCTTTAAACCTACTCATAACCTAACTCCTTATGCTGCGGCGATTGTGGCACCTGTATCAGAACGCTTCCAGTTCGTTCCGTCAGAGAAGGCCAAAATTGCTGCACCTGCTGCGCCGTTAGAAACATAGACAATAGTACCTGCACCTGCATCAGAGGCTGATGGGGCGCTTGCAACTGTGTATGTCGGAACAACGATGTCGCCAATGAAACCAGCGGTTGAGGTCACTGGACCTGAAAATGTAGTAGAAGCCATTTTAGTACCCTTTGCATAAGGATTCGCTTTGTAGTCTATGCAACGTCAGGAGGGCGGTAACCTGTCTACAAAGCTGATGTTTGCCCTAGTAAAGACAGAATACACTAGGTTTAAACAAAAAGAAAGAGGCGATCCGAAGACCGCCCCTAACTGTAGAAAGTTCAGTTGAACTTATGCACCGGGCGAACCGTACATCCCAAGCGGATCGGATACACCGAAAGAATAACGCTCACGCGCTTTGTAGCGCACGTTACCTGTATCGAAGTCACCGTCCATAGATGTCTGCATAGCAGTACGCACAAAGTGCTTCATGCCGTTTGGAACATCTGTAGTCAGGAAGAAAGCGTCTGCGTCAGTCAAGTAGTGGTTGACGCGGTAACCTTCAGGGATCGAACCATTAGTGTTGATAGCATTAATGTCGTTATCCGCTGTACCTACACGCAGTTCAGTCTGGAGCAAACGAGTCGCAACAAACATCAACGCAGGTGGAACGATGAGCTTGCGTGGGCGAGCGGCGATCAACAAGCCACGTTCATCAGTGAACGCTGCAATGTCAATTACTGCTTGCTCAAGCGAGGTTTCGTTCAAGTCTGCAGCAACTGCAGGGCGGTTAGCGTTGTTGCCACCTTCCACCGTGCTGTGTGTTGTTGAGAACAGTGTAGTGCCATCACCAGAGTTGAATGTGGTGAAGCCTGTGTTCAACAACGAAGCTGCTTTAACCTGCTTGGTGTACGCCATGGCGCGAGCCAAGGCTTTGGTGTAACGTGCAGACAATGAATCGTACAAGTTATCTTCCATCGCTTCTTCAGTGATGGAGAAACCCATGCCAACAGTCTCGTGGTTGTAACGAGCTGTAAACGATTCTTGAGCATTATCATAAGAGATAGCGGAGCCTTCAGCCTTAACTGGGGCTGCTCCAAATCCTGATAATTTTACTTCTTCCTCAAAACTACGTTCTGAGTTTTCAGTCTCATAGATTTCTGCATGTTCGTTTTCGTACTTGCCGTACTCAAGCCCAAAGAGAGCGTTGAGACCGGGCAATAGCTCTTTAAGGAGCTGGGCGCGTGAAATAGCCATTAGTTAGCCTCCTTACAAGCCAACAGCATTTGTCATGCTGCTATAACCGGGGTTGAATTTAACCAACAGATCGGGGAACGCATCGCCAATTGGAGATACGGCACTTACGATACGGAAGGCGGCGGTTGTTGTGACAGTGGTAGCGTCTACTGCAGAAGTTGAGTTACCTGTTGTGGTAGAACCAGTAGAGGTAGACTGCGCTGCTGCAAAGAACGTGTTTGCACCAATGTCAGATTGATCCATCGCACCATCGGCTTGTACTTGAAACAGTACGTTTGGATCGTCAACAACATAGGCTTTGATAGCATCACCATTGGACGTACCAGATGGGTAATACTGAGCCTGAACCAATTGGCCCGAGGAGTTGACATATTCACAACCAACGAACACACCAAGAGAACCCGTTAGGGTTGTACCTGTTGGGAACGCATTTGTGGTTCCATCGGCACCTGTCGCTGTTGACAGGGCGATATACCCATCGGCTCCAATGTGAACAACTTGCCCGTAGAACAGGTTAGTCGCTTCACCAGCGGGGTCGATGAGAAACTGGGACGTTGCCCCAGCATATGGCATTCCGTCCGCACGTTTGACAGGACGTAGGCCATAGGGAGCTGCTGTAGTAGCCATCTCTCTTACTCCTAATTTAAGTTAGACAAGCTCCCACTTCAGGTCACTTGCCGAATGATGATCGCGTTGACCGCTCTGGGTCTAGTACGGGCATGCGCGGATCGGAATTACGCAAGTAGCTATTGTCCACAGCACTCATCTGGTTATGGGCCTGATCGAGCTGGGCCTCACGGCGAGCTTGCACATTTTCGGTTGAGTTCTGACAAAGCAGTAATCCACCGACCTCTATGTTGTCTGTGAATCGAGACTCGATATCAGACACAACTTGAAGGGTTGGATGATCTTCTGAACGAACGGGTGTCCATCCCTCACGAAATTTAGAAGAGACGTTGGTGTTATCATTTTTCCCAAGAGTAGAAGTGCGAATCCAGCGGTACTCAATACCGGGTCTAGGTTCGGGGGTTGGTAACATTGATGGTCTCTGCCATGACACCTTGCGTTGACCCGACTCGCGGGTCTCTGTAGTGCGTGAGTTCCTATTCGACATTATTTCATTTCCTTCATCAATTGCGCCGCATATTGTTCATTTGACAGACCAAGTCTCTTGGCGAGAGAAACCTGCGTTGAGGTCAGTTGCACTTTGCGTGGTCTTTTACCGCTACGAGCGGCAGGGGCGACTACGTTACCCGCTTGGCGTTGAGGTGCATATTCCTCAATATTCTCATTGCCAAACTTATCTGGAAACACGCGGCGAACCGCATTGTCTATCTCACTGTAGTATTGATCGGAGCGCGGATCAATACCGCTTTTCACAAGCTTTTCATGTAGGCCGTAAGCATAGCCAGTCATTTCAGGGTCTTGCTCGAACCAAGTATTACGCTGCGCCCAATCCATAGCGCGTTGATCGGGTTTACGCGGTTGAGCAGCAGGTGCCTGATATTGTGGTTCAGGTGCTTTCTGTCGAACTGGTTGAGGCTTGTAGTTATCGTAACGAACTTTCTCGTTTTGAAGGACGTTAAGCTGCTCTTGAGCGACAAGTAAGGCGTCAGGGTCACCTGCTTCGTAGGCGACCTTAAAAGCGGCTTTAGCCTTATCCAGCTCGGCGGTAACACGCCCCTTAGCTTGATTGACAAGGACGCCTTCACCCTCTGAAAGGGTCTTGCGTAGCTGTTCGTTCTCAGCCTTTACTTGTTGGGCATACCGTAAGGCTTCTTCTTGAAGGTTCTGAGCCTCAAGGCGTCGACGCTCTTCTTCCTTCTTTTCCCAAGTCATTTTCTTTATGCGCTTCTGAACCCCATCGCTATAGGACTTCAGCTCATCATCATCAACTTCAGACGAGTTTAACTCTTCTGAAGTTCTTGGTCTGCCTTTATGTTCTTCGGGCAAATCATCGACAACTTCGATTTCAAATCCGCTATCGCTATTAGACTCTGAGTCGGTTAAAGCTTCGGCGACTGTTTCGTCTTCAAAATCTGTTTTTTCTGCTAGTTGGTTCATGCTCTTGCGTACCCCCGTGGATCATCGACAACTGCCTCTACAGTGTCATCATTAATTAAACGAAACTCTTTCCCATAAACCTTGAATCGGGTGCCAGAATACGAGCGGAAGATTACGAAATCCCCCTTCTTGCAGTACGGTCCATGTGGAAATTTAGATTCATCTGCGTAGGCGTCAGCGCCTAGCTCCATGACAAAACCAATAATAGATGCAGTCTCTTCTGCGGAACGCATTCCGTCAGGCATTATGACCCCACCTTCGGTCTTCTCACTTGTTTCGGGTACACCAATAAGGATTTTGTATCCTTGTGGCTTCGGTAGTTTAGAGGCCACCTTTTCCTCTGTCTTCTTATTTCCTGTATACATATCTCTTCCTGCAGTGATTAAAGGTTCACAGATACCTTAGCGTGGACCACCCACGAACTCTCCCTAATCAGAACTGTATATATAAAAGTTCTAGCTTTCAATATATCTTTTTTCTATTTCGTGCAAATCTTGCCGAATAAACTGCAAAGACTCGTGCCTGCCCACCAAGCGGTTATACATTGAAATGTCCTCGACCTGACCAGAAGCAAGGTAGTTCTTTATATCTTCCTCGTACTCTCCGATTTTGCGCTCTAACAAAGCGAATACACTATCACTCATTACCTTTCGTAAGCTCCCTTGCTATTTCTATCCCTAATTTAGCGCCTTCTCTCTGGTCACTGCGTTGTGAATTATCAAGGTCAGTTGCGAGCTTGACACCCAAACGAGCGCCCTCCCTTTGGTTCTCGGCAGAAATTCTTTCAGCTTGAATTTGTGCATTTGAACTTTTCGCCATCGCATCAAGCTGAAGCTTCTGAGTGTCCATAGAGATTTTATGCTCAAGCTCGCGCTGCTTCATCTGCATCTCCATCTGTTGCATTTGGACAACTGGGTCTTGCTGCTGCTGTTGTATCTGCTGCTGCTGCGCTTCCATCTGATCTTTTTGGAGGAGCTTCTCAGCGGCATCCTTAGCGAGCCTAGAGATTTGAACCTCTACATCTTCTGGCAAAGGCTGATCTTCATTGGGCATCTCAACACCAAGCATCTTCTCAATCTCACGACGATACTGGAACGCAACGTGTTCTGTGATGTGAGCAGACATAGCTTGACCAATTGCTTGAGCAAACGGGGACTGACCAATCATCTCCCGCATTTTTGGGTCTTGCATCGCTGCCATGTGGACGGCGATATGTGCCTCGTGGTCCTGATACTTGAAGGCTTTGACAGGCTCTTGCTTGAGCAGCATCATGTTCTCTGTCACAGGATCAGACGGTTTGATATCATCTGGCAGCTTAATGATATCCCCAGCGTCCTGAATACCCAGAACCTCAAGCATCTGTCGGTGTAGCTTGCCCAAGTCGTAGAGCTGTGGAGCCTGCTGAGATAGCTGTAGGGCTGCCTGATACTGCATGATCCGCTGGGACATCGTCGCAGCGTTGGGGTCAGACACAGGTATAACGTCTACACGAGAGTCAAAATCCCTCTGACGATCAAAGTCACCGTCCATCTCGTAAGCATACTCTGATGGCATGTAGTCACGGATGATGCTAGATAAGAGACGAAGTTCTTTCTTCATGGCTGCATGCATACGCGCCTGAACGCCAGACATAACTTTCATGGATCGTTCCATCAAAGCGAGGGTAGACCCCACTGGTGCCTGAGCATTCATGTCACCTACTTGAATGTCCGCAACTGAACCAATGCGTCTTCCCTCTTCGACAATGTTTCCCAATAAAGAGTAGAGAACACTCGATGGTTCCTTGTAAGGGATGAACGTAATTGAATCCCGAATAGCACCACCCGGAACGTCAACGTCCCTGAACTCACCCGGCATAAGCGGCGTGTCGTCCCCTTTAATGCGGAGACCCCTAGCTTTAAGACCAGCAGGCAGATTCGATAATGTACCAGCATCAACAAGCTGGCGAAGAATCGAAGTGGCAGACTTGGCGAGACCACCGATGAGATGAATAAGGCCCGTGCCATAAAAACCCAACCCCGGCAAATACTTATAATGGACAAAGTGTAGTCGTTTCTTTTTCTTAGCATCGTCTTCGTACCAGTTCCTTCTGATAGCAAGTATCTCCCTAGAAGACTTGTCTATGGTAATAACATAGGGGCGAGCGATGCCGTCTGGATCATCAAACTCTTCTGGCATGTTCATGGTTACATGCATCTCAAGAATTGTGTGACGGTCGTCATCCTCAATGACAGCACTCTCCCCATCGAGTTCGTCGTATTTTTCCTGAATGTCAGAGAAGTCTGGCTCTGGAGCAGGGAGGTCAACATCACGATACATCCCGGCAACCTGTAACTCCAAGATTTCATTAGATGTTTTCTTCATGAAGTGGGTGTAGCGTGGACATGATGCCAAGTCAGATGCACCGTATGACGCTACAAAGTCTTCTGCAGGAACAAACATAGATACTGGGCGATCCTCTAGCGGATCGTAATATACCTTTTTAAATGCAGAGCCAGCGAGTGGGAGCTTAAACAACATCTGCTCTGTCTCATCACGGTACTCAGTCATCTCTTCTGTGAGGAGGTAGTTCATTTCTGTCTGAATGCGATCAGCTTGATCTAGCTTCTCAGGGGTCATTTTGCCCATGATCTTAGTACGACAAGGGCCAGATGCAGGGAAAAGCTCCCCCATAGCCTGCGCTTGGAAGCGTACAACCGCTTCAGTTAGTACCGGGTGGAACACACCGGATGCACCCTGCCATGGTTGACTGCGATCTTCGATCTTCATGCCTAGCAAATCCAAGCCTTTGACGTAGGCTCTTGCCCAATCACGGCGTGATTCACGGTCTGAATCAAAGTCTTCTACAAGTTCTGACGCCATACTTTGAAGAGTGGCCTCATCGATAAGTTCAGCAAGGTTTTCGTCATGATTTCCCCCCATGACCTCATCTGAGATGCCGCCTTCAAAATCTATGATGACCCCACCGTCACCTGTATCGATAGATATTGCTTCTGGATTTACAACTTCGACTTCAATTTCTTCGGCCTCTGTTCCTTCGATCTCAAAATCGGAAGGTTCCATTTGCTTCTCTATAGCCATAACTTGCTCCTAGTAGTACTCAACTGGTCTTCGGTATTTTGGCTCGTCATCCCAGTCATCTGATTCAGCTCTCACCCAGCCGCCTTGTCTAAACCTTAGCAGAGCTTGAGTGGTCGAGTCCACTAAGTCGTCATGATCCCCAGAGGGGAATGACGCGCACTCCTCGATCACTTCTTCTGCCCATCTGGTAGGTGGATACCATATTGAACCACTTGCAAACAAGTCTGTTACTGCATTTACCCTAGCAATCTTGTCTTGACCCCTAGATGGAGTGAACTCAGTAACAGGTATTCCCATAGCTCTAAGTTCAAATATGAGGGGCGCACCAGACGCTTTTTTCTCCACGATCATTTGATCTGGCTCGAACTCTTGATACTTGTCGTAGGCAGCTCTCTTCAGATCAGGAAACTCTAGTTTCTCTTTATAAGCATCAAGCAAGATAATGTTTGGCTGAGACCTACCATTGCTGTCTGGATGATAAAATACTCCCCATGTCGTACAGGCGCTATAGTCAGATCGTTGCGTCTTCAGGAACGCTGTGTCCCAAGACTGGATAATAGCTTCGCATGGCGGTGGCGTAAGGCTGTCCCACTCCCTCCACCACTCACGTTTGATAAGCGCACCTTCTTCAGACGTTGGGTCTTGCTGATACTGAGCTGACCACTTCGACACTGGAAGCTCTGCCTTGAGAGCCTCAAGCTCTTCTTCAGACCAGAACTCAGGCCAGAGTGGCCGTCCCGAAGGCATCAGTGCCGGAAACTCAATTACCTCCCAGTCATCCATTCCCTTCCTGTCGCTCGTGGATTTTAAAATCTGACCAGTCAAATCTTTCTTGGACCATCTAGTCATAACGACAATAATAGCACCACCGGGCTGCAGGCGCTGGCGTGGACCTGATGTATACCATTCATATACCCGGTCATAGACCTCACCATTGAACTGCCCCTGTTGGGCGTCCTGCTCACTATGGGGGTCATCAATGATCAAGAGGTCCGCACCTTTACCAGTCACAGCGCCACCCACACCAATAGCAAAGTAATCACCCCGCTTATTCGTATTCCAACGTCCAGCAGCCTTTGAGTCACTGGATAGGGTTATTCCCTTAAAGACCTTCTGAAAATCTTCAGACTGGATAAGGTTTCTGACCTTACGGCCAAACCCAACCGCTAACTCTGCAGTGTGGGCCGTCTGGATAACCTTCTTATGTGGATATTTACCCAAGAACCAAGCAGGCAAAAGAAAGGAAGCAAACTCAGACTTAGTATGCCGTGGCGGCATATTGATGATTAGCCGCTTCAACTCACCCTTGGCTACCCGCTCAAACGCTTCAGCCATAGTCTTGTGGTGCCTGCCTGATATAAAGCTAGGCCACATGATGTTCACAAAACTTATGAAGTCATCCTTGGCGCTTACCTTGTTCTCCGCATCCTCAAGCTCACTTATTAACTCTAGAAGCTCTGCCTGTTGCTCTAATGGCAATTGAGCGATCTTATCTTTCATCGCAGTTAATTTCTGCATAGTCCCTCCTTTAGGTGGCAGGCGGACAAAGGTGGGGACAGTCCACCTGCCTCAAGACAAACCATGGGAGTCTGGTCTGCCTCGCGCGTATTATATTATATACTATACAATATATCTACCTATATAGATATTAGACTACCTATTATAGTTAATAGACTACCTATTATAATAGGAAATAAGAGTTTTCTTTAAAGAGTGACGTTGCGTAACTTGTGATAAAGTGACGTAACGTAATTTAAACGGATTATAATCTGTATTTAAATCCGTTTTGTGTAACAGATATAGTTCTATTGAACTAATTTATTACCATGTATAGGGTGGGGGGGTGAGGAGAAAGCTACATGGAAGTTTCTATACCTATGATTTGGGATATCATATTAGTGCTTATCATAGCGCCTTTGGCTTGGTGGTTTAACCAAATCCACAATGAAGTAAAAAGACTTAACATTCTCCTGAATATGACCCGCGAAAACTACATGAAGCGGGACGATCACCAATCAGAACTCAATCGAGTCGTAGATCACATCCTTCGCCTAGAAGGTAAGATCGATAAGTTGGCAGAAAAGCACTAATTAAGCGCCTCCCAACCACGGCACTAACATATAATAGCCCATATAAAGAAACTGCTCGCTAAGGGAGTACGCTATCAGCCCACATCCGTTGGCGATATAGCGAGCATACCCAGACTATAGGTTCATTTGCTTTTTTTTATTTGGATTTAGGAGGGGGTCTAGGATTCCTCAGCTTATGTAATTGTTTGTGGGAAACACTATGTATGCGCATGCGTGGGCGGGTGAGGCTAACAGGGGGGGTGGGGGCGGGTGGGGGTCGCGCGTTCCTTCTCATTGAAACGGGGCGGGGCGCGATCCGTCTGATCCCAACCGATCCTGTCAGTCGATCATCCCAGCAGCCGATCCAGCTTGGCCTGCAGCTCAGACTTGATCGTCGCGGCGTCACGCTCTGTCTTATCCTCAGTCTCAACCTTGTCAGTGAACAGTGCCACGCTCTTACCCAATAGCTCCAACGCACGAACACGAGCGCCGTCTGAATTGTCAGAGTTCATCGCCTCATCTTGCAGCCGTTTCAAAACGAAGTCTGATCGAGAGAGGCTCTGCATGCGCTGTTGTTGCTCTCTGTCCCTATGTAGCTGATCTAATCTTGTGGTGATCTTGCTGTTGATGACTAGCTCATGTGCCTGCCGATGTATTGTTGCAGGCTTCATGTTCTCTGCATCATACGCCTCTCTGTACGCATCACTAAATGACAGGCCTGAGAACACACCCATACAGAACGCCTCTTGCTTCTCTGTCAGACCATTGGGGAGGTTGGCACTCCTTGCGCTTACCCTATCCCTTACCTTTGTCTTGGTGCCTGTGTTCTTGTTCTCTATTACTGTGAGCTTAGGTTGCTTGGCGCTGCGCTTGGCTGTCGGCGTTTTCGGTGTCTGGTCTGTCATCTTCTATCTCCAATGTGCAAGCTGCTTGTCATTTTGATCGAGCTGCTTGGGCCGTTTAGTTCAATTGAACTTATGCCAACCATATCCCATGAACTTTTTATTGTCACGATATCCTCATGTTTTGTTGGGCATTCAGGGAAAAGTGCAAGAGGTTGACGCTACGTCATCTATCATTAAGCGTCATTAAGTATTGATAAGTGCCACCAGTAATACTATCTACCTAATTGTCGGAAGGACGGCGCGGCCCTGATTGCCCCCCTGTCCGAACCCCGAACGCCGCCAGCTCTCAGCGGAATTGATATAAAGCCATGCAACGGCAATAGAGAGAGGTTCCTTCCTAGCGGACGGTTTGACCGGGTTTCCATACCGACAGTCAATCATCCCCAGAAAGAGAGGCCTTCCCACCAAACGGGTTAGCACCACTGATGCTTATGTGATCGTCTTAAAACGGGGTCTTCTGGTATCGGCACTGTCAGACGGTTCAGCGTTGCGCTGGCTAGACAGTTTAGAGAACAGCAAAGGTGGTAAATGAAAGTGGCCCTTCATTGGGCCTCTATCTCAAGCAGTCCTGCTGGACTGTTTCACATAGAAACCTTTCGGAGAATACACGATGTCAAAACTTATCATCAAGGATGCTGACGCAGCGGTTACTGCAATGGATGCCTTCGCATCTGTATGCCTTTCCTTCTCTGAGGGAAACTACGCTGCCCTCGCAGTGGACGCAGCGGCGTTCATCATCTCAATCAAAAACGCAATCTCATAAGGGAGACCACCATGTACCTAGACAATGCTATCGCGATCTATCGCCAACGCCTCGCAGCCGAGGTTGACGGTGATCGTTACCTTGCAGAGCGCCTTCGTGAGAAATTCCAATGGGCCTGCCGCCAGCATGTGAAGCACACTGGCTCACCTTACCTCAGCACCGTGTATGCGGCAATTGATGCCGCTGCGTGACCCCAACAGTGCAGCCTACGGGCTGCATCATTGGCCTCATGTAACCAAAGGAGAACATCATGGCTTCTATCAACGCAACCCACAAGATCAACACCCTTGGCATCACAGTAAAAACTGTGGTCATCGCTGACGATGGCGAGTGCATACTGCGCGTCCGCTGCAACGCCTCAAGCCCTTTTATCTGGACGGTGTCCTTCACCGATTATGACGGCGCTTACTACCGTTGGAAGACAGATAATCTGCCGGGGATACTCCACAATGAGTATAACGCAGAAAACATCATGCATGTCGCGCGAGTAGCGACAGCCTGTGTCAAGAACGGCCACGGCTGGGCAAAGGGTGGGCGTGTAATTCAGAGAGGCTTCGCCTCCTCAAGTGAGGCGCAGTCGATACTGGCATCGTGATCTTAACTGTGCAGCCTTTCGGGGCTGCATTATTAACTTCACAGGAGGGACTACCATGGCAACCTTTACAATCCACCAGCGCAAACTGGGCAAAGACAAAGTCGATCAGATTAATACTGACAGCAACTCTGACATGGCGAACACCTACTTCCGCATGGGGTTGGTGAACGGTGACAATGTTGATGAGCTTGTCGCTGCCACATTCGATCATGACATCTACCGCATGACCACCTGCCTGCAGGTTGTTTCAGATCACGCCCTGACCGTGATATTCGATCACATGAACGGCTTTACTTGTGACGATGTTCACAATGAGATCGTGCTGATGAAACGTCCAAGCATGTCAGTCGGTGACATCGTCACTAACACTGGCTCAGGGACATCATGGGTTTGCATGCCATTCGGCTGGCACGAGCTGGACCAAAAGATAGAAACTAAAATTGCAGCATAGGAGAATGCATCATCATCAAGATATACATCTGGGCTGAGACATTGCCCTTCATATACAAGGCTGCGCTGGTCGTGGCTATCAACGGCGGCATACTCGCCGCCATCTACCATTTGTTGTGATACTTTGAATGATCCCGGTTCGCCGGGGTCATTGGAGGCATCATGCCTACAACGCAACGTCAGCCTAAAGGATGAACAGATGACAAATGCAAAACAATTTACAATTTCCGACAGCTCAATCAACGTGGTCTATCAGGCCGAACAAGAGATCGGAACCCTCAAGGGTCAGAACCGCGACAACAATGACGCGGCAAACGGTCAGAAGATGACAGCCTACGGCGAGGTCATCGCCTCTATCGCTCAGGTCAAGCTGGTCAAGGGCAACCTGCCGCGCTCTGTTTCAAAGACGCTGCGCAAGGCTTTGCTTGAGGAAGCTGGCCTCAAAGACGCTACCGTCAAGCGGTATGTCGAGAACGGTGTTGGTGCCGTCCGCCTGATCAAAGAGAAGATCGGTGACATCCCGTCTCAGTACACTGGCTCTGCCGTGGTTGCTGACCTTGTCGCTATGGATATCGACAGCGAGAACAAGCTGGCGAAAGCTATCAAGGGTGAGGGCGAGAAGTCCAAGGCTCAGATGCTGGCAGAGAAGGTTGTCGGCAAGTTCTCAACCAAGAAAGATGAGAACGGCAAGATGGTTCAGGGTGATGTCTTTCGGGATGGCCTTGATGATGAGGAGCTTGATGAGTTCCAGAACGTCATGCGTGAGTTGATGGCTGCGCGTAAAGCCTACCGCGACACGGCTGCGGCTAAGGCTGCGGCTGACAGCGCGGCTGTCGAGAACGACACTGTTGATGCCTGTGTGGTTGAGATGATGGATGCTCTGGGTATCGCGTCATGAGCTATCGCAAGTTGAAGCGATTGGAGAGACGCTGGGCGTTCTTGGAAGGTGTGGCCTCTGGCCTCGCCTTCTCAGCCTTCGCAGTGGGCATGATGATATTCATGCTGGCATGGTGAGCTTTGTTGGACGGCCTTTCGGGGCCGTCACGCTAAGTTCAATTGAACTTTTTTGAAGGAGTGAGAAATGAATATAGCAATAAGCCATATCACCGCTCATGGCAAAACTTACCAGCGGTGTGAGTTCGAGAGCTTCGCTGATCTGGAACAGTACTTTGTGGAAGAGATATTGGGCCGGACTGATCGGCGGTCAAAGGTGATCGGCAAGGTATTGATCTGGGCCAATGAGGAGCGGTCATCATGAAAACATACTATGTCACAGTCGAAGGCTTGGTTTCCAGAGTATCGAAGGTCGATACTGATGGGCTGGCTGACGCCATCAAGCAAGCCAAGAAAGAATTCATGTCACAGCCCGGCGCACTGAACGCCGTGTTCGTTTCTATAAATTCTATAAATGAGGGGACTTCCAAATGAACATCACATGTAAGCGTCAACTGAGCGACATCGAGACAGAAGACCTGATGCACTCTGCCAAAATCATACAGGCATGCGGAGAGGTCAAAGGATGGGCTGGGTTTGGTATGCTCTATCACACCCTGACGCCCAACACATGGCACTTTGTAGATCAGAAATATGAGGGAGATTTAGAATGAAAACATATACATACCACACCGACAACGGTCACGGCTGGCTGCAAGTGCCATACGCTGACTTCCGCCTCGCTGGCCTGACCACTGATCAGGTGAAAGATTACAGCTACGCAACTGTCGAGGGAGATACCTACATCCCCACGCTGTACCTTGAAGAAGATTGCCACATGTCAATGTTCTTGGACGCTCTCGCGGCTAAGGGAATTGATTTCGATATTGTTGAAAAGCACCACACTGGTGACGCTTACATTCGTGAGCTTGGGAGGGTTTCGTAATGGACGAAGAAGAGATGATCACAGAGCTTTCAGCTATGGCTGAATGGAATAACTTCGCAGCATCGCTGGTCATGCAGTACAGATCGAAGGGTGACCTATCGCAGAAGCAATGGGATGCTGCAGAGCGTACTATCCTGAACGTCCAAGCAAAGGCTCTGTTCAGAAAAGAGATGTCACGCACCGTGGACGTTTCGCGGATCAAAGACCTGCTTGAAACAGCCAAGGTCAAGAAGCCTGTCTTTCGGGCTGCAGAGCTGGCCTTCTCTCTGGCACCCCTGCACGGCAAGAATGCTGGTGCCGTCTATGTCAAGCGTGGGCCAGATTACCAAGGCAAGATCATGGAGGGTCAGTTCATCCCTGTGAGTAGCTGTCAGAGCGACACAGCGGACGCTGTAGTGCGCGTTGCAGGTGATCCTAGGGGTCAGGCAGTGCAGCATGGTCGTGAGACTGGTCGTTGTTCTTGCTGCGGCAGAGAGCTGACTGATCCTGTGTCAATAGAGATGGGGATCGGCCCCGTCTGCATAGCAAATTGGGGACTGTAATGAGCAAGATGGGGAACTACGTTGTCGGATTGCAGGAGGATGATCACGATGACTTCGTCGAAGCCTACAAGAAAAGAATTCTTGAACTGTATGATGACAAGAGCGTTGCTGAGTTAGATCAGACGATGCTGGCTCTGCGAAAGCAATACGACGAAGCGGTGAGGCGCAGGACGGAGACGGGCCTGCGATCATACAACGATGAGATCGAAACTGCATCGATACAAATCCATAATATAAAATATGCAATATCTGTCAGACAGATTGGAGAACAGTTATGAAACTAACACAAGCTAAAGCTATCTGCGAAGCGGCTATCGACTTTGCAATGAACACAAAGAACGGGCGTGATGCCCAGTACGTTGTGCCATACCTCGTGTCTGGCGCTGGGATCGGCAAGACCACCTTGGTCAAAGACATCGCCGCGTCCAAGGGCATTGGCTGCGAGATACTGTCACTCGCCCAGTATGATGCTGGTGAGCTGGGTGGTTGGGCAGTGCCATCAGATGATGGCGAGACCATGGTGCGCAAACGTCCTGACTGGATGCCCACTGATGGCAAGGGCATTTTGTTCTTGGATGAGCTGCCACAGGCTCCAGTATCCAATCAGAACATTGCAGCTCAGATCACAAACGAGCGGCGTGTTGGGCCACATCACCTGCCAGAGGGCTGGGTCATCGTTGCCGCTGGTAACCGCATGTCGGATCGTGCTGGCACCAACGGGATGCCGTCTCACCTGAAAGACAGGTTGATGTTCCTAGAGATCGAGGCGGACATGGAAGACACTATCGCTTATTACTACAGCAAGCGTATCGATGAGCGTGTGTCAGCATTCCTGCGCTTCCGCCCTGAGTGGCTGCACAAGTTTGATCGTGATGCAGATGCATGCCCATCGCCACGGTCATGGGAGCGGGTGGCATCGATCATGTCATGGGGTCTTGACCCAGTGAACCAGCTAGAGGCTATCGCTGGTCAGGTTGGACGCGCTGCGACAGCCGACTTCACCGGGTTCCTACAGATGTATGACAGTGTCCCTGACATTGATGCCCTGATTGCTGCGCCCACTGCGGCTGAGATACCAGACAACCCGGCTGTCCTCTATGCCGTATGCGCTGCGATCTCATCTAAGATGAACCCAAAGAACGCTGGCAACGTGATCAAGTATCTTGACCGCTTGCCGCAGCAAGAGTTCGCGGCGTTCGTCATCAAGGATGGTGTCAACCGTCACAAGGAACTGAAGCAGTCGCAGGATGTCCGCAGTTGGATCATGCGTCAGGGAAAAAACCTGATCCTCTAACACATAATCGTGGACGATTTTGGGTAGCAAACGTACCTAAATAAAATTCGTTACTCTTTTTTTGATGAGTGAACGGTGTAACCCATTGCACATAATGGGTTATTTAAAAAATAACTAGTCGGGTAATGGGAGACCCTCGGATGCAGTTATCTTGAACTTTTCCATCGGGGGAAAGTCGCCCATTTAAACTGGATGTAGTTCTATTGAACTTTTTTATGGAGTGGAATGATGGAAGAACAGATGAAGGTTTCTCGTGCCATCACGAGGCTGGTGGTTAAGCACCCATTCTTTGGGTCAATTTCCCTGTCGCTGAATGTCTCACCAGATGAGAGCATCCCGACTATGTGTACTGACGGCAAGTCAATACGCTGGAACCCATCCTTTGTTGATGGGATGGATCAGGAAGAGACAGTCGGTGTCATGGCACACGAGGTCTTGCATGTCACGTTCAAGCACATGATGCGGCGCGGTGAGCGTGACCCTGAGCTTTGGAATATCGCATGTGATCTAGCGATCAATCCGATACTGATCGAGGGCGGCTTTGTATTGCCAGAGGGTGCGCTCAATGAGCCAGAGTACAATGGGCTGAGTGCAGAGACCATCTACAGCAGACTGCCAGAGGATGCCAAAAGAAAGTATGGCAGCGGCGCTGGGTTTGGTGAGGTCACTGATGTGTCTGACGGCAACGGTAAGCCCCTCTCAGAGGCGGAAGCCAAGCAGATGGAAGCGGACATAGACAGCAAGGTCATGATGGCTGCAGCCGGAGCTAAGGCAGTGGGCAACCTGCCCGGTGCAATCAAGTCTCTGATCGAGGAGATGAAGCGCAGCCAAGTGGACTGGCGTGACAGCATGCGTAGGTTTGTCGGAGGCGATCAGCCAGATGACTACAGTATGCGCAAGCCACATCGTAAGATGTATCACGCATCTAGGATAGTCGCGCCATCCATACAAAAGATTGGTGCCGGAGACGTTGTGATCGGCATCGACACAAGCGGTTCTGTTTCAAGTGGGGAGCTGTCTTATTTCTTGGGTGAGGTGAACGCAATCAGCGCGGACATCAAGCCCCGGTCAGTAACAGTAATCACATGTGATGCTGTGATCCAGACTGTAAGGCGGTACGAACAGGGTGAGGAGATCGAGAAGATCGAGGTCAATGGTCGAGGTGGAACAGAAGTCCGCCCAGTGTTCGAGTATGTCGAAAAAAATAATATCAATGTGGATAACATGGTGTATTTTTCAGACATGTGTATATTCGATTACCCGGATCAGCCGCATTACCCAACAATGTGGGTATCGTCTTATTCACGAGGTGAGCCAGCCCCATTTGGGGAAACGGTATATCTTAAAAACTTAGGGGAGTAATGATATGGACTTGGATAGAGTAAAGCGACTTATGCAAGAGGGAGTTAGCTTCGAGAAGGCATACGGTTACTGTATGCAGCAATTGGCTAGAGCAGAAAACCAGATACCCAATCACAAGGTTCAAGAAGCTCGAAGGAACAGTGCCAATTTCGGAGCTTTGCGTCCTAGCAACGGAGCTTCAGACAACCCAGTTATTGTCGCTCAAATAGACTCGTTATTGTGTAGCAAGATACACCAGAAGGACATAGCTAAATTGCTGAAGATCAGTCAGTACACCGTCTCTAAAATAAAGAAGCGGCATAACCTACCTACAAAAAAGTTGAACGATGAATAAAGAAAACGCGAAGCTGCAAAGCAAGATAGCTATTCAGCGCACTGAGATTGCAAGGTTAACCCAGAAGTTAGAGAGGTTAACTAAAGAAAAAGCAGAGTTACTACGGGATATAAAGTGGATGAGAGGAGAACGTGATGAGTAAAGATGACATGGAGAAGATTTTGGATGAGGCATTCCGAAAAGTGTTTGGAGGTAATCGGTGATGGAATTTTTTACTGCGTTGCTAATCTATTATCCGCTTCAGGATATGGATATGCTAGGTGAAATTTGGTTTGAGAACTACGCTAAATGTGAACAGGTTCTCAGGTCTGATGCGCTTCTCGTTATCTACGACAACCCAAAAGATGTTCACATGAACTGCACTCAATCAGATCAAGCGAGTTCATCTATGCGCCCAAGGGCAAGACCGGAGGGTTTGAGTAATGGGTGACGAGGTGTTGAACTTGCAGCAGCAAGCGGAACTGAGGTTCCTAAGAAATGAAGTTAATAAATACGAGCGCGAGGTTAATCGCGTCGAGCAACACCCCAACATTCAACAAGACCTGCAACGTGCCAGAAATGAGTTGCGTGAATACACAAGCAAGCTCAGGATGCAGGGCATAAACATATAGGGAATAAAACCATGACGAACATGACGCGAGGTCAGATACTAGACAAGGCTAAACAGTATGTGACGGAAGACAGGGCATCTGATCACGGTGATATGGAGGATAACTTTGAAACCATAGGTGCTTATTGGTCAATCCATTTGGGCGTCCATGTGAGTGCCGTAGATGTTTCGGTCATGATGTGTCTACTGAAAGCAGCAAGAATAAAATCAAACCCAGAGCATATAGATAACTGGGTGGATGGATGTGGTTACTACAGTTGTGGTGGAGAACTTGCCACTAGAAAATAAAAAAGGAGTGAAGAACATGGAAGCACAATTAAGAAACTACCTTAGAATAAAGCAACTCAAAGCAAACATAAAAGTATTCCTGACGATTAACGGCTTCTCGGTCGAAGAGATAAAAAAGATATCAGAAAATCCTCATCAGTATCAATGGAAGAATTTTGACTATGAAGGCGCGCCATTCGGACTAAAAATTCTATCAGAAGGTCAAATGAGATTGTCTGCTAAGTACGCTGGTGGTTTATTTATTTCCTTGCATTCCATCAAATTAAAAATGAAGTCCCGCAACATACAAAAGACTGTCATAGATAAAGCCATGGAAGCGACAGATTTGTACGCATCAACAGAGTTGAAGTGCGCGTTCCCATCCTTTTCTTGGTATGTCACATCAAGCCTTAGCGGTGGGGTATCCGCCAATCTACAAAGGTCTTACATGTCAGATGTTGATGTTCACCTACCAGCCACATGGGTAAAGAAGGTTCATGATAAAGGTATCTCACGAGTTAAGGCTGGTGATGGCATGAGGTTCATCATGAACTCTCAGGAGCGCAGACTGTCTCGCATTAACGATGACGGCATCAGGGCTTGGTCAGTGGTCGCACTCAAGATCAAAGACAAGAAACCAGATATCGAAGCTGGCTGGGTAATGAGGTACAAAACCTCAGATGATGCTGTACTATCCTATCAAAAAGAATTCTCCCGCTGCGAGAGTTTGCTACGCAGAAGGATAAAGGATACCGTAATGAGGGAGCTGATGAATTGAGTGATCTAAAAAACGATGTGGGTTCAAGCATGGATGATGTATTAAGTTTTGAAGAGATACTAAAAATCTTATCGTACATGCCTGAACAGGCATCCCCTCAAGAGGTTACCGCGTTAATCACAAACATCGTTCTCGCATACAACCTACAAAGTGAGTGGGATATAATATCTCACACGACTGGTGAAACACTCAAGGACGTATTCAATATGGATGGGGGCAATACTGTTCATTAGAAAAAAGGCCACCCGAAGGTGGCCTGAAGTTCAGAGTGGAGAACATTGCCTTCTAACATTCAAAGAAGTCACACACAAAGGAGAACATATAGAAGCGGATCAATGTACTGACACAACATGTAGCACCACCACAAATAGCCGTCAACATTAGAATGGATAATCATTATCCACTTCAGTGTATGGGGTTGGTGCGTCCAGTATGGGATCAGGGACATACTTCTTATAGGTCGATGTCGGCACATCAAACTCAAGGTTGGTATCGCCTTGCTTGCCTATCCAAGAGAACCGACACTTCCACACATGAACCTCAGACACCCTAGAACCTGATGGGTTTGGTCTGTGAACCGTTAGTCCAACGTCAGCCTTTGCGAACCAAGCCGCACTCCCTGATATGTCATACCCCTTTGGTGCTGGCACCTTGCCAGTCTTGAGATCCCGCATCATCTTTGTGGGGTGTGCAACAAACCAAAGGTGTATACCATGAGACTGGGCGAACACGCGAAGCCTAGTCAGGACTTCTGATATCCAGTCGGTCTCGCTTATGTCTCCATTCTTTTGGATGTAGTTGTATGGGTCTATGATGGCACCCCTGATACCATGCCGCATTACAGCAACCCGCAACCTTTCGATGATGCTTTCAACAGAGGATAGCGATCCGTCCGCTTGGTAAAGAAAAGAAAAGTGCGATTGAACAAAATCCTTACCGACAGTCAGCTCGTCTTCAGTCATCCTTTCTGTTGCACCTTTAAAGAATGGCTTGCGCGTATACTTGCTTATCAACTTTGCGATGTGGATGCGTGGCTCATTTTCAAATGAGCAGATTGCAAACTTCCATCCAATATTTTGTGCCATGTTCACCATGATCTGATCTATGAACTCTGACTTACCTGATGATGGATGTCCTGTAACAACTGTCAACTGGCCTGTAACAATCGTGTATAATTCATCGACGTTATCGTACCCAGTACTCTCGCCACGGCCCATACCTTTTTCGTATATGTCATCTATCTCTTCATAGAAATGGGACGCATCAAACAGACCAGCGATAGGCCATGCCTTTGCACCTACGATGATTTCATCAACAGCTTCCTTACCGTGCTTCATCAACACATCGTTGGCATCCTTGCACCCTTCTGGGTACTCAACCTTGAAGCATCTGTCTTTACCTATGCGCCTAGCGATTTCCTCTGATGTAGCCTGACCCGCCTCGTCATTGTCGAGTGCCACTATCACACGAGCTGCCGACTTTATTTTCTTCTCAGCAGCCCATAAGAACTTGAATTTGTTATCATCTTTAGGGTCGATGGCCCCGTTAGTAATTTTGTTTACTGCACCATTTGGTATGGATACTACACTCTCGTATCCTGTTTCCATGTAGGCCAGCGCGTCCATCTCCCCCTCACAAATTATGAGATCGTCGTTGCGTTGAACCGCTTCAATGTTGAAGAAGGTTTGAGGCGCACCGTTGCAGATGAATGCTTTGGTTTCAATCGATCTGACTTTGTATGCGTACTCTTGTCCCTTGTTTGTGTAAGGGAACATGATGCTCTCTGTCTCTTTCCCGACAGGCTGCATCCATGATTTGGTTGATACTAATCCAGCCTTTAAGGCCGTGGCTTCACTGATACCACGGCTAGCTAACCAAGCTAATGCAGCTCCTGATAGAGGCATCTTGTTTACGTTCTTTGCTACGGACATTGGCTCCACTTTCCTAGTCTCTGGCAACTTCTCCCGCATAGGTACAATTCCCTCCTGATCACAGTGCCAGCAGTTAAAAAGTATCTTGTCTTGTTCTATGCGGAGAGAAAGCGTTTTATCGTGTTTGTTTTTGCGGCCATGGCTACAGCTTGGGCATTTTATTTTGTGTTGTCCTTGCCCTAATCTGTAAGCCTCGCCACGAACTTGTTGTTCGATTTGCACGGCTATTCTCCTACTCTGATCCGGCGATCATACGAGACAAAAACGGCACCAGTCAACGGGTCATATTTTTCCCGCCTAATATATTATATTATAATATACTCTACCGTTATAATTTATCGACTACCTATACTCTACCGATAACAAGGTAGTCTGGAATATCTTTTACATCACATGAGCGGACACGAATTATTGTTCTTGGGTTCTCCCGGTCCAGTCCCCAGTATATAAATTTCTGCTTCACCTGACGATCATTTTTATAGATGCGGCACTGCATGCAATCTAGGATCAAGCTCTCATCCAGATCAGGCCTACGGCTGGCGTAGTAGATCATCATCTCAACCTGAACATCTTCAGTCGTTGGCACTTCTAGCTGGGGGCATTGCAGCTCAAACTGCTTAACGTAATCCCTAGCCTTCTGAGATTTGATGAGTGCTGGACGCCCACGAATAGTAACCATTTTCCTAGAGTTAGCCTTAGAAGCTGGCTCTCCAAGAGCCGTAAATGTTATGTCGAAATGACTCATATTGACCCTTAAACATTCTATTTGACTTTACATTCTGCCTATGATCTAACATCAAAACAGTGGAGAAAACAATGAAAATTACAAACAATCACAACCTGCCGGATGCGTTCTTAAACTTTGCCAGAGATGATAAATACTCACGAGGCAAGGCAGACATCAGTGTCACGACATTGATCGATGGTCCTCGTATCAGGTTGATGAAAGACCTGCATGACGAAGAGATCGAGACCGATGTAGTTGATATGATCTGGGCTTTGTTTGGCACGGCTGTCCATCATGTTTTGGAGAGCGCCGACGATCCTGCGAATGTCCAAGTCGAAGAGCGACTGTACGCAGAGATTGCTAACTGGACCCTGTCTGGGGCGCTCGATCATCAAGAGGTTTTACCTGATGGCACCGTTCAAATTACGGATTACAAAGTTACCTCTGCTTGGTCTGTCATCCTTGGCAAGGTTGAGTGGGAACGTCAGCAGAATTGCTATGCTTGGCTGGTAGAGAACTCATTAGCTGGTGCCAACCGACAGAAGAAAGTTAGCAAGCTGCGCATCTGTGCGATACTCAGAGACTGGCAGAGACGCCGTGCGCAATTTGACAAAGAGTATCCCCAGTCACCAATCGTAATTGTGGAACTTCCCCTTTGGAGCGAGAAGGAACGCGAAGATTATATCTATGATCGTATCGACGTACATCAGTCCGCTCAGATGGACTACGATTTGTATGACAAGGTTCCCCTTTGTTCTGACGGAGATCAATGGGCAAAGCCCAACCAATGGGCCGTGAAGGAGAAGGGAAAGAAGAGAGCGTTGAAGCTATGGGATAGCGAAGAAGACGCCAATGAACACGTTGCGTCCAGCGATAAGAAACTGGAGATAGAATTTCGCAAGGGCGATAAGACCCGGTGTGAAGGGAACTACTGCAATGTCGCAGAGTTCTGTGAGCAATTTAAAGGATGGAGAACATAATGTCTGTATGGAAGACACTATCAGCGATCAATGTTAATGATCACACAGAAAAGAAGAACGGGCTGACATACCTGTCATGGGCATGGGCTTGGGGTGTATTGAAGAGCCACTATCCAGAGGCAACATTTACCAAACACATACAGCCTGATGGCTCACCCTGCATAAGGGATGATGCTGGGTACTCATTCGTTCAAGTAACGGTTGATGTTGATGGGATTAGTGCAACGGAACTATTCCCTGTGCTGGACTACCGCAACAAGGCAATCCAAAACCCAGATGCCTTCTCAATTAACACGGCGTTTCAGCGTGGGTTGGCTAAGGCAATTAGCTATCACGGTTTGGGTCATTACATCTATGCGGGTGAAGACCTACCTCAGAGCGAAGGAGAGGCCCGGCAGGAAGAGGTAAAGGAAAAGCCTAAGCCAGAACCAGTGGTGAAGCAAAAGGCTCCTGTACCGGCCCCCACAGCGGCTGACAAACCTATCCTTGGTAAGATGGTAAACACATTTGCCTACAAGGATGGAGACCGTGAGCCTCGTGCCGTGTCTGAGTGGGACACTTGGTCAGATGTCGCATGCTCATGGATCGGCTCCGCTCGGAGTGAGGACATGTTGAAAAAATTCTACGTTGCCAACCAAGCTATGTTTGGCCTAGCGAAGACCGAAGCAACCGCTGATTACGATAAAGTAATCAATTGCATTTCAGAAAAGAAAATCAAACTTCAGAAGGAGAAGAAGTAATGGCTCAATATCCGGCATCAGGTATCCTGTTCCAGAATGACAGGAAAGAAAAACCAACTCAGCCAGACTACACTGGCAACATAGAGCTAGAACCAGAGGTTATTCGTGACCTCATGGCGCAGATAGATGAGGGAGTGGAGCAACCAAAGGCCAACTTGGTTGGCTGGAGGAAGACAGGTAAGACTGGGCGTCCCTTCCTATCTCTTAGAGGTAGCATTATGAGGGAGCGTCAGACAGAAGGCGCTGGGTATCAGCAAACGCCTAGTGGTAACCCCCCGTCCGCTGACTTGGACGATGAAATCCCTTTCTAAAATAGGAGAAATACTATGCAAAATAACGCAGGTTCAGTTATTTTTTCTTTCTCACACGAGAAGGAAACTTGGAGAGTGGAACGCATGATGAAGGTCTATTCTTGTATACATGAAAGCTATCATTGGTTGATTTCAAAAATGGATGACCACGAAGGTGAACTCACTGTAACCATCAAGAAACCAAATAAAGACCTTGCAGATAATATTGCTAAGTTGTGGGATATACAGGGCGAAGTTCATGTAAAAGTAATATCCGAATAACAACATGCTCATTCCGAAACATAAGAACATTCGGAATGAAGCGTACCTGAATACTTTGCGAGGGGAACCTTGCTTAGTGTGTAGGCGCGGCGCGGAAGCACACCACCTGCTTTATGTTGGGGAACATGGAACAGGTATGAGATCGGGAGATAACTGGGCTGTGCCTCTGTGCCGCGACTGCCATTCAGAACTGCATCGATACGGTGACGAGAAGACTTGGTGGGACTTGATAGGAATAGACCCTGTCAATTGGGCAAAAGTAAATTGGGATAGATACAATGGTGACAGTGACTAGAGAAATGGTTCAGCAGGTTGAATGCCCCGCATGTGGTGCGAAGCCCTTACAGACCTGTGGTCACAAGAAAGACAAGACAAAGAGCCATGTTGACAGACTGCAGGCAGCTCAGTTGCACTTCAACAGTGATGATGTGGCACCCGATAAAAGATACATCGGAAGAAAAGTTTTTCATAGGAGTGAAAGATGACATCTCCAAATTTAAGAAAGTTAAATGAGAATTGTCGCAAATGTGGAGCTGTAGGTGGGGAATACTGCAAGCACTGTAGTGGCAAAAAAAGAGAAGTGAAACCAGAAGAGCTTATGTTTTTTAATCCTATAAACTTTTTAAGGGAGGACGAAGATGAGTAGCATTAAAGACGCAGCCATAGGCTTTGAGGCGGTGAAGGTGTCAATGTCTCAGGACAAGAATGGCATCATGCTGCGCCTCAATGTGCATCCAAATGATTGCCCTCAAGAACTTCACACTGACTGGGTTGGCACTAGGTACATGGTTGCCATGGTGAGGCTCAACGATCAGGACGAACCGGAGCCGCGAGAGGGAGCGGTGAATGTTGAGAGATTGATTGCATCGGCAGGTTTACTATGCCGCAATAATGACTTCCATGATTATCTGTACAGCATGGGCATGACTAAGAAGACGGATGTATTTAATCAAGAGAACGAAGCAGTTAGTGCCGTCAGAACCCATTGCGGTATTAAGTCGAGATCGGAGTTTAGGGATAACCCTGATGCAGTAAACAAGTTTGAAGAATTAAGAGAGGGGTTCAAAGAATGGAAGAAAAACTAATGAAGGTAAGCGAGATAGCAAAGATGCTGTCGATGAGCTTACGGTCTACCTACAGGTTCATAAGCAAAACAGAAGACTTCCCAGAAGGAATTAACTTGGGCGTCAGAATGAAACGGTGGAAGAGAAGTGAAATCTTGGAATGGATAGAAAAGAAAAGTGATGGAGAATCATGAGAGTTCGCTTGTCTCCTAGAGAGATATCTGTTTGTAAACAAGCGGCTACGTTTCGCTGGCAGTTAGCTAGGGCGTCTGGAGTTGTCAATCAGAGAAGAGATCAGGGGCGAAACGATAATGATCTTGATCTTATAGGCATCAAGGCAGAGCTTAGTGTGGCAAAGGTATTCGACATAGATCACAATCCTTTCCAGCTTGGCGTTGATAGTGGTGAAGATATGTGGCTCGGTGATATATCTATAGACGTTAAGTCTACATTCTATCCAGATGGTCGCCTCCTCTTCAAAGACATTAATGCCTTCAAGGCAAACTGCGCAGTCCTTGTGTGCCAAGAGGATGAAGATACTTACAATGTATCAGGGTACTGCTCTAGGGACAGGTTCAAGAAAGACAGCAGGCAAATGGACTTGGGCCACGGAATGGGATCAGTTATGGATCAGATTGATCTAAGCCCATTAGAAAAGCTATGGTCATACTCCACCCAGAGAAGGCTACAAAAGTTCAACTGAACTTTATTAAAACCCTGCTAAAATCTTGTTGGCACTTCCAATAAGAAACTGTTTGCGCTCGTCTAGCCTGTCAAGAATAAGTTTCTTTTGATCGTCTGGCATTCTCATATTGCCCCTTACAGAGTTCATCTGACCACTTACTTTCCTTAAAGCGTTATCAATAGCCCTTATCCTTGGTAGGTATTTAATTTCTTCTGAGTATCTCTGTCTGGCTTTTTGTAACCGCTCAGTATCTCCAGATGATAGAGCGCCTTTAATCTCATCACCTGCGACAAGAACCTTGTCTCTCTTCTCAATGTAATTGCCATAGTCTTCACGACTAGAAACGCTTCCTATTATCTTTCTGACAAACGGAATCTCTCGGAATATATCTTCATCGAGTCCCTCTTCATACACTCGAACTGGTAACTCGGCAGTACGCTGGACAAACCTACCAACACCACCTGTTGCATACTCAAGCCAGAAGTTCATCACATCTGGTGATACATCTACGAATCCCTTCGTGTCAGGTGTGCCACCAGTAAGATTGTTCAGCATGTTTGTTACCCATATTGCAGATGGGTTTGTTGTTGACCAATACCTTTGACTGTCTGGACCCCGGTCATTGAAAGCAGCCTCTTTGTAGACAGGCTTCTTCGCGTAATCTTCGTTCTCTATAACATCAATGAATGGGTCTAGGATTGTAGGAGCCGCAAAATTAGTGAAGCTCTCTGTCCCGCCAATCGGATTGATTACATCTACGATAGTTCCCACGATAGAAGACGTAGCTTTCCCAGCGGAGGTTCCGCCACGAGCGGTTTGACTGGTGGCACGACCTATGTTGTGAGCCATGTTCAAGCCATACGGCATAGGTATCGCTATGTATGATCTCTCCGTGAAGCCGAATGGATCAGGCAGAATTAAGTTATGTTCAAGAATGTACGGTTGTATCTTATCATAAACAAGACGGCCATCTTCATCCTCGTCAGACAGCATTCCGTTCAACTGGTCCTGAAGGAAGCCTGCTGCTATGGTGCCTGCCCAAATCTTTTGAACCTTCTTCGACTTCAGGGCTGCATTTAAAAGTGCAAATGAACCTTGTAGAGACGCATTGTAGAACAGGTAAAATGCGTTCATGAACGTCTTGTATTCACCGCCCTTGGCAAAGTTCACTGTAACATTACGAGCCGCTTGCGCTGCGCGTTCTCTGGAGAAGCCACGATCCAGCATAGCCTTGTAAGTAGAAACACGAATGCCGTTCTCAATGACTGTGTTGTAGTTCTCAATAGTGCTTAGTAACGATCCAGCCTTCTTACCTATAAAGCTATTCTTTACAGAGTTCCATTTACCCCTGACTCCCTGATCAGATATATCACCAAGTAACCCTTGGATATTCTCCATTTGATCTGCGATTGTAGTCATCTGGTTCGTAGCGTTTTGACCACCAGCCTCAACAAAATCTTTGTAGTACTTTGACCAGTCGGAAGAGTCATCATTGTTTATGATTGAACGCTTTATTCCTTTGAGCGCCCCAGCAACACCCTTCATAATCTCAGTAGTCATTGCCTTCTCATCATACTGGTTGATGTTCACACCAGCGGTTTGAAGGTCTCGCAACAAGTTGGTCACAAAGAACTCAGGGTTGTATGATGTATTAATGCTGGACAAGTATCTGTTGACCTTGCCCATAGCACGAACAACACCAGCAAGGGGTGAGGAACCCAACCCGACATCACCCTTCAGAGCTTTAGCTATTCTTTCATCTTCAAGTCTAACATATACATCCTGTCCATTCTCTTTGACTGTGAATATGAAGGGGTCCAGATACGCTCTTTGATCTGTAGCCCTAACAACTTTCCCACCCCTTAGCTGTTCAGTCTTTGGTAGAGCTTTCAGTATAGTACCAAACTCTTTTGTTACAGTGGGGTCTGAACGTAGCAGTTCTAGGAATGATTGACCAACCTTATTGCGCTCACTTCGTGCAACGGCACCCATGTTCTGGGTTAGTGTTGTAGCCAAGATGTCTGTTGCGTAGTCGTATCGACCTGTGACACGCCTATCTTCTCGTCCTCTGGCACCGAATGGAGCGCCCATGCTAGGGCGGCTAGGATCGGTGGTCTCATTGTCGGGATCAATCTTACCCCTCAATGGTACATAAGAATTGTAGTTTGACTTCTGTACTACAGTGCCGTCTTCAAGTTCTACTTGATTAAACTCAGCAGGTATTAGACCACCTTGAGTACGAGTGTTGTTGGTATCCCTGACTACATTTCTTACCGCACGATCCAAGGCACCAAGAGCCGCACTATTCTGGTTGTCCAAACGAGAGAACCAAATAAGGATTGCGTCTGCTTCAGCATCGCTCATTCCAGAGCCACTGTTATTGTCTGGGTTTATAGACCTGACGTATGCGTTGCGTTCCTTCGCATGCTTGGCGTAAAGATATGCGTCACCTATTGTTTGGCGATCACTACCTGAAGTTTCAATAGCTTGACTTATAAATCCTCTACCACTCTCTGATGCTGCATCAGATACAGAACGAAGGTTATTCACTTGATCCTTGGTAATGTTCAAATTCTTCAGAGCTTCACGAGCAGTCTGGTAGATTGTCTTCTCTCTTTTATCTACCTCGTTACCGACGATGCCATGATACAACTCTTCCTTCAGATAAGTGTCCATAGCATCAACGATGGTAAGACCCTTCGCCTTCAGCTCTTGGATCATCCTACCTACAGGAAGCATAGAGTCTTGGAACTTGGTTAATATGCTGTCCGCTTGAGCTTGAGCCTTATCCTTGCCTACAATTCTACCAAGACCTTTAGCTATGAAGTCAGAAGAACGAGCATAATTTATGTCCACTTCCTTCTGATTTATCTGACCTGCTATGGTGCTGTTGTTTAATGGAGGCGGCGCAACACTATAACGCCTGCGACCATCCACAACGGCGCGATCTTTTTTTTCAAGATCAGGAAAGAATGTTTGTATATCAAAGATGTAACCGCTTCCCAGCTTGCGTGGCTTCAATACCAGCTTCATGGGTGGAGCCTTGAAGGGAATATCATTCCTCCATTCAAGAACAATCCCACCCTGACTCGGATAGCTTATTACATTTTCCCCATCTTCATTTCCCTGTTTGTCCCATCTTTTCAATAGGTCATACATAGCGTTCAGTACATTGTACTTGCCATTAGAGAACCGAAGAAGCTCACGATCATGACCGCGTTGCTGAATGTGGTACAGGCCACGCCCAACTTCAGTGGCACCTTCACGTTGTTCAATGCGTCTATGCTCACCCGCTGGTAGAACTATGGGTATTCTTGTGCCTCTACTGTCTATCATAGACCCGAACACAGGAGAGGATGAACCATTCTTATTCTTTACAGGAGCTGCAACTAATTGATCTGCATTGGATGGGCTGACTGAGAATTTGCGTTGTGTTGTTAAGTCTTGCCCAGAAAGAAGCTGTTCTATAGCGGATCGATCTACTGCGGGAAGCTCATCAGCAGTGGATGTTTGATCAGTATCTTCATCTACTGCAGCCTCAACACTACCAGCCCTGCCTTCTTCCCATGTAAAGGATGGCATCAGACCTATCTTCTGATCGGCAAAGATAGTGTCTTCTATTTTAGCGTCTCTGTTTTGCTCACCATATGGGCCGAAGTTAAGCCAGCTATTCTGACCTCTTGTCTCTGATGTTATCGCTGCAACGGCAGAGCCAGTAAACAAACGCACATGTGCTTGCCATGCATTCTCTTCCCCTGTGGCTCGGAAGCCAGACCCTTCAAGGCCGTGACCGAAAGCATCATGAACTGCACGGAACAAATCGTTTGCAACAACTTTTTTCTTTGGTCCATCTAGCGATCCAGACGGCCATTCTATTCCAGTATCCATCATCATTGGGTTGGATGATGTTTCTGTGTCTACCTCACCTGAACCATATCCCTCATCTGTAGGGAATACACCCATAGTCTTATTGGCACGA
>ERZ651770.108-NODE-108-length-42737-cov-4.823816_pt1 | contig 42737 bp, 29 predicted proteins | sample MGYA00514756_ERZ651770 | MGnify/ENA metagenome assembly ERZ651770
GGGTAGTACGTAGACGGGTCTAAGGGCGCGTTGTGCGTGCGCAATAGTTGGCCTGGAACCTCTTCAAACAAATCAAAAACTTCTTGAGATACTAGGTGGTCCCTGCAGGCGATATAATGTGGTTGAGCTTCTTTCATAACGTTGTTCCACGTGGAACATTATCTGCCTAAATGGACTAATAACACCGAAACATCTGAGGGAGAAACACCGCTGATACGCGATGCTTGCGCAATGGTCTCCGGAGCTATTTTGTGAAGTTTTTGGCGGGCTTCTATAGACAACGACTTAAGAGAACTATAGTCAAATCCTTGTGGAATCTTGACATATTCTAACCGGTGAAGCTTGTCTGCGTTGTTTTTTTCTTTTTCAATATAGCCCTGGTACTTTACTTGAATCTCCGCCTGCTCTAATACCTCCTTGTCTGGATTTAGTTCGCGGATATAAGCCTCAACCTCGGGCACTCGGAGCATGTGTTCCATCGTAACGTCAGGTCTTGAAAAAACCTTAAATAACTTTCCGGACTGTTTTACCGGAGCAGAATCTACCTCTTCCAATAGGGGATTAATCACCTCAGGAGAAACACTGGTGGTTTCAAAAAAGCGAACCAAATCGTCTGACTGTTGTTTTTTATTTTCCATAGCCCTCAGACGATCTTCGCTAGCAAGGCCCAACGCGTAACCCATAGGGGTTAATCTAAAGTCTGCGTTATCTTGACGAAGTAGGGTTCTGTACTCAGCGCGGGAAGTAAACATTCGGTATGGCTCTTCTGTCCCTTTAGTGATTAAATCATCGATAAGGACCCCAATGTAGGCCTCGTCTCTTTTCAATACAAATCCTGGTCGTTCAGCTACGTATAAATGAGCGTTTATTCCCGCCATAAGTCCTTGAGCCGCGGCTTCTTCATAACCGGTCGTTCCATTGATCTGTCCCGCAAAAAACAGCCCGTTAACGAGCTTAGTCTCTAGGGTAGTTTTAAGCTGTGTTGGCGGGAAATAATCGTATTCGATGGCGTAACCAGGTCGGAAGAACTTTACTTTTTCAAACCCTTTAACCTGTCTTAACGCCTTAAATTGAACGTCCTCGGGTAAGGAAGTAGAAAATCCGTTAACGTATACTTCAACCGTATCCCAGCCCTCAGGCTCAACAAACAACTGATGACTTTGTTTATCGGCAAAGCGATTAATTTTATCTTCAATAGATGGACAATACCTAGGACCTAATCCTTGAATTCTTCCATTAAACATGGGTGATCGATCGAAACCTTCTTGTAACAATTCATGAACCAACGCACTGGTGTGCGTCATGTGACAATCAAGTTGCCGGGTTAGGATCGGTGTGTTGGTATAAGAAAATTTTCCTGGCAAAGCATCCCCTGGTTGAGGTATCATCACAGAATAATCCAAAGACCGACCATCAACACGTGGAGGGGTACCCGTTTTCATTCTGCCAGATTCAAACCCCAGATCGACTAATTGTTCGGTAATTCCTGTTGCCGCTTTTTCTCCTGCGCGACCTCCGCCCAACTGGCGTAGACCTATGTGAATCATTCCGTTCAAAAAAGTACCGTTGGTCAACACAACAGACCTGGCTTTAATGTCAATCCCTAAAGAAGTCTTAACACCAACCACGCGATCTTTTTCGATCAATAGACCAGAGACCATGTCCTGGTAAAAATCAACATTGGGGGTTTTCTCCAACATCAGGCGCCAAGTCTCCGCAAAACGCATTCTGTCATTTTGGGTTCTTGGACTCCACATCGCAGGACCCTTAGACAGGTTTAACATCTTGAATTGTATGGCAGAATGGTCAGAAACTATTCCGCTGTATCCGCCCAAAGCGTCGATTTCTCGAACAATTTGTCCTTTGGCAATACCACCCATAGCTGGATTACACGACATCTGTCCAATGGCCTGTAGCTGCATGGTGATCAATAGGGTAGAAGAACCCATCTGAGCGGCCGCGGCAGCAGCTTCAGCTCCTGCGTGTCCTCCGCCAACAACAATTACATCGTAGGTGTCTAAAAACATAGCTATTGTTCCACGTGGAACATTTTTAATTTTTCATCCTCTTTGCGTCGCATGAGTTGCTCGTCTTCTGGAGACTTGTCTCCGTACCCCGCCAAATGCAACAACCCATGAACCATCACTCTGCGCAGCTCTACATCAAACGAAGCTTTAAACGTTTCCGCATTATCGCGTACCCGATCTATGGAAATAAACAAATCTCCACTTAATGAGCGGTTTGCTGAGTAATCAAAGGTAATAATATCAGTTAATGTGTTGTGATTCAGGTATTTAACGTTCATTTCATACAGCTCGTCATCCGACACAAAAACATACTGTAGCCCGTCGATTTCACAACCTTCGCTCAACGCAACATCCTTTAACCAGCCCGAGTGTAGGTCCGGGTGGGTCAACTGAAAATCGGTTTGGAAGGCGTATTCGATCATTTCACGTATTTAGGGGCAAAGTTACACAAAATGGGTGGCAGAAAAATAGCACAATAAGTATCTTTGCTGGGTTAATATACCAGACCATGACAAATAAAGTACGCGTGCGTTTTGCTCCGAGCCCCACAGGGCCCTTGCATATCGGGGGAGTGCGCACTGCGCTCTTCAACTACCTATTGGCCAAAAAACACGGCGGGACTTTTATCCTTAGGATTGAGGATACAGACCAGAAAAGATTTGTCCCGGGCGCGGAACAGTACATCATAGACGCGCTCAATTGGTGTGGAATACCCTTTGACGAAGGCCCAGGAAAAGAAGGGGGGTATGGTCCTTACCGTCAATCAGAGCGTAAAGATCGCTACAAAAAATACGCCCTTGAATTGATTGAATCAAATCAAGCTTATTACGCCTTTGACACAGAGGAATCTCTGAATAGTTTGAGGGCCGAGGCCGAGGCAAAAGGGGATGTTTTTGTCTATGGGCCAAAAAACAGAGCCTCTTTGCGCAATTCTTTAAGCTTATCTACTGAGCAGACTGAAGCGCTATTGTTTCAGGACGAGCCTTATGTGATCCGATTTAAAACAAAAGCAGGGCGTCAGGTGTCCGGAAGTGATCTAGTCAGAGGAATAGTACAGTTTGAGAGCGATTTGCTGGACGATAAAGTGCTGTTTAAAAGTGACGGAATGCCCACATACCATCTGGCCAATGTTGTCGATGACCACGAAATGGAAATTTCGCATGTGATTCGCGGGGAGGAGTGGTTGCCGTCGCTTGCTTTGCACTGGCAACTCTATGAAGCATTTGGCTGGATCCCGCCAGCCTTTGCCCACTTGCCGCTCATTCTCAAACCTTCAGGACCCGGAAAATTATCCAAACGAGATGGCGAAGTAGGTGGTTTCCCGGTGTTTCCGTTGTCTTGGGAAAAATCTACCGGATATCGAGAGGCGGGATATATGCCTGAAGCTGTGATTAACTTTTTGGCCTTGTTGGGGTGGAATCCAGGTGGAGAACAAGAGGTATTTGCGCTTGAGGAACTTATCGAAAAATTTGATTTAGAACGCGTTCAAAAATCGGGCGCGCGTTTTGATCCCGAAAAAACAAAGTGGTTTAACCAACAACACCTTCACAAGTCAAGCCCAGAAAGTTTGTTGCCTTCGCTGAAGAACGGCATGGAACAAGCGGGGATCGAACATAAATGGTCCGATGAGTCGTTGATTCAAGTGGTGCGTATGGTGCAAGAAAGAGCGGTATTTGCCCAAGACCTGTTCGGTTTGTCCAGCTACTTTTTTGAGGCGCCTCAGGCCTATGACCCTAAAGCTGTTGAAAAACAGTGGAAACCCACAACGCCTGATGTTCTTAATCGATTAATGGTGTTTTGGCCACAGGAAGAGCGATTCGATGCGGGTGTTGCGGAACAAGTAATTAAGGCGTGGGCCGCTCAAGAGGGGATTTCTTTGGGCGCTATTATGGCTCCGCTCAGGCTGAGTTTGGTTGGGGCATTACAAGGGCCCCATCTATTTGATATCGCCGCCTGGATCGGGCGTGAGGAAACCATGAACCGAATTCAAAGAGCGCTCGATCAATTGAGTTAAAAAACAAAAAACCACCTATATGGTGGTTTTTTGATACCCGGTTAAAAGAGTCCTTATGATTTCTCCTGGTCTTTCTTATTCTTTTTCATAGCCTCACCGATTTGGTTGCTGGCAGAAAACGAAGCTACCATGTTGTTGAGCATATCGCTTCCGGCTTGCGGCGAGTTAGGGAGCAAAATCAAATTGGATTGTGTTGCTTCACCGATGGATTGAAGGGTATCGTAGTGTTGGGTCACGACGATCAGTGCGGACGCTTCTTGAGAGTTGATTCCCACGCGGTTTAACACTTCGACAGACTCTTCCAAACCTCGGGCAATTTCCCTTCTCTGATCCGCAATTCCCTGACCTTGTAGGCGCTTGCTTTCCGCTTCTGCCTTAGCTTTTTCAACGATAAGTATACGCGCAGCATCTCCTTCGTATTGAGCAGCTACTTTCTCGCGCTCTGACGCATTGATTCGGTTCATCGCCGCTTTTACCTGCGCATCTGGATCGATGTCGGTCACCAGCGTTTTGATGATGTCATAACCGTAATCCAACATAGCTTCTTGAAGTTCGCGCTTAACCGCAATCGCTATATCGTCTTTTTTTACAAACACATCGTCGAGTTTCATCTTGGGCACTTCAGCGCGCACCACGTCAAAAACATACGAAGTGATTTGATCGTGTGGGTATTCAAGTTTGTAAAAAGCCTCGTAGACCTTTTCCTTGATCACCACATACTGAACAGAAACCTTGAGCTTAACAAATACATCGTCCTTGGTTTTGGTTTCTACAATCACGTCGAGCTGTTGAATTTTTAAAGAAACTTTTCCTGCAATGCGGTCTACCAACGGTATTTTCATTTGTAGGCCAGAGTTTCTGATGCTCAGAAATCGACCGAAACGCTCAACAATCACCGAGGTTTGTTGTTTAACAATAAAAAATGAAGAGAAAAGCACGATAAACGCGATCAGATAAATAAAATAAGCTCCGTAATTCATAATGATAACTTTTAATTTGGTTTGTATTCGTCCACGGTAATGCTTACCCCGGCGACATCACCACCTATGGGGGGGCTTAGTTTTTCCACGCGTACTTTAGCGCGCAAAACTTGGGGTTCTTGAGTCCATATGGCTTGTAAAATTCGTTCCACCACGTGTTCTAACAGCTTAGCGGGTTGGGCCATTTCTCGTGCAACTATAGCGTGTAAGCGCACGTAATCGACGGTGTCTGCAAGATTGTCGCTCTTTTTAGACTGAGTCAAATCACCCCAAACCCATAAATCCACTCGATAATCGGTACCAATGGCTGTCTCTTGGGGCAGACAGCCGTGAAATGCATACAATCGTATGTTTCTTAATCTAATGACGTCCATTCTTTCAAAGATACACAACTCGTGTGTACCGCCACAATTGATCGGCTGAAATGCTTACTTTTGCGTTAAATCAACACGTTTCATGACAACGCCTACCCGTTCACTCAATTTTATTGAACACATTATTGAGGATGACCTCAAGGGGGGATTGGCCCCAAAAAAATTGAGATTCCGTTTTCCCCCAGAGCCAAATGGCTACCTGCATATGGGACACGCCAGTTCTATATGCCTAAATTTTGGTTTGGGCCAGCGCTACGGTGCGCCGGTAAACCTTCGTTTTGACGATACAAATCCAGCGAAGGAGGAGCAAGAATATGTAGATGCTATCAAACGAGATGTGGCGTGGTTGGGCTATAATTGGGACCAAGAATGCTATGCTTCAGACTATTTTCCACAACTGTACGATTGGGCGGTTGAGCTCATCCGGTCAGGCAAAGCCTATGTGGATAGTCAAGATGCGGAAACTATGGCGGTTCAAAAAGGAACGCCCACCCAGGCGGGTACCAACAGCCCCTTTAGAGAGCGTTCTATAGAAGAAAATCTGCGTTTATTCGATGAGATGAAGCGAGGTCTTCACCCAGAGGGGAGTCACGTGCTTCGGGCTAAAATTGCCATGGACCACACCAATATGTTGATGCGTGACCCCATCATTTACCGAATTTTACACAGGCACCACCACCGGACAGCCAACGATTGGTGTATTTACCCAATGTACGACTGGGCCCACGGTCAAAGCGATTATTTGGAACAAATATCACACTCGTTGTGCACCATGGAATTTACCATGCACAGAGAATTGTATGATTGGTTTTTAGACCAGCTTATTCAACCTGATTTGGTGCGTCCGAAACAAAGAGAATTTGCCCGTAGAAATTTTAGTCACACCGTGGTCAGCAAAAGAAAATTGCTGCAGCTGGTAGAAGAAAAATACGTGAGCGGATGGGATGATCCGCGCATGCCTACTATCTCTGGACTCAGAAGAAGGGGATATACTCCAGAATCCATTCGCCAGTTTGCAGATACCATCGGTATCGCAAAGAGAGACAACTTGGTGGATTTGTCCTTGTTGGAATTTAGTGTGCGAGAGCATTTAAATAAAATAGCCCCTAGAGTGATGGGGGTTTTAGACCCGTTAAAACTCGTTATTGAAAATTATCCAGAAGGCGAGGTAGAGTGGTTGGAAGCTGAAAACAACCCGGAAGATGAGTCGGCTGGTTTTCGGCAAATTCCTTTTTCACGTGAACTACTGATCGAAAAAGAGGACTTCAAAGAGGAAGGAAATAAAAAGTTTTTCCGTCTAGCCCTGGGCGGAGAGGTTCGTTTAAAAAACGGATACATCATCCAAGCGGTTCGTTGCGACAAAGACGAAAACGGAGCAATCACTTGTGTGTACTGCACTTATGATCCAAAAAGTAAAAGCGGGAGCGGAACAGAAGAAAGTTTGCGCAAGGTGAAAGGGACTTTGCATTGGGTTTCCGCAGCAAACGCGCTACCTGTTGAAGTCCGTTTGTACGATCGATTATTTACGGACCCAACTCCAGACAGCCATAAGGACGTTCCTTTTTTAAGTCTGGTCAATCCAAATTCTCTTGAGGTAATACAGGCGTTTGTCGAGCCAGGTTTGGCTGAAGCACAACCAGAGGATCGATTCCAATTCCAGCGCATGGGGTATTTTGTGGTGGACAAAGACAGCAAGCCAGGGAAATTGGTGTTTAATAAAACAGTAGGTCTTCGAGATACTTGGGCTCGACTAGAAGCCACTGAAAACGGGGGTTAAAGAAAAATACCTCTTGCATTTCAGGGTTTTTCGCCTACCTTTGCAGCCCTTAGGGCATCATGGCCGAGTGGCTAGGCAGAGCTCTGCAAAAGCTCGTACAGCAGTTCGAATCTGCTTGATGCCTCAAAACCCGCAATTAGCGGGTTTTTTTTTGACCTACTCCAAATACTCTATTCCTTTGCTGAGCGGCAAAGTCTCTTGAGGTAAAAACCCTTTAACCATCAAAAAAAGACCACTGGCGACCAGCAGTAAGCCAATGCCTTTTTTGATACGGGCTACCCGAGTTGGAGTAAGCTTGGATTTTAGCTGTTTGGCGAGCAGTATTTTAAAAAAATCAACCAATAAATAAGTGGAAAGTACGGTGCCGAAAAAAACACCTAGTCTACTGGGGTTGTTGTCCATGGTGGGTCCGACAACTATGACCACGCCCAACCAAAACACTAAAACGCCGATATTGATGATATTGAGCAAAAACCCTTTGACAAATAAAGTGATGTAATCCCCTGAACTCGGTTTTTGATCTAGTTCATGAGGGGATTCTTTTTTGAAAATGAGGACTAATCCGTACACAGAAAGTACCGCGCCCCCAAAGACAAACAAGCCGGGTTGATTATTCAAATTATCCAACAGTTGAAAACTGCTGAAATATGCGATGGTTAAAAAAAAGGCGTCCGCTGTGATGACACCTAGATCCAACAAAAGTGCTGATTTTACTCCCCTGAGGGCAGCTGTTTCTAGAACCACAAAAAAGACTGGTCCCACCACAAAGGCCAACAAAATACCGAGCGGAATACCCGCCTGTATATCTCCCCACATCAATTTTTAATTTCTATTGTTCCGCCAAAAAGTGTGCTTTGCTCCACTTGAGTTGGCTTGCCGAACACCAACACCGTTCCTCCTGCCTTTACAGAGGCTTTTAAGTAATCTTTAGCGACAACTTCTGCATGGCCACCTGCGCTGACAGAAAGCGTCGTAAAACCGGTTTTAAATGCTTTTCCTAAGAAGGTTCCAGAGGTCAGCAAGACGATGTCTTGGTTTTTTGCGGTTCCTTTAGCTTCAACAGTGCCGCCAAAAGTAGCGCGCACCAAAAGTTGTTCTAGATCAAGTTCGGCCTCTACACGTCCGTTGTCTTGCGCTTTGAGTTGTATTCTGGTTTGCTTTAAAGGGCTGTTTATTTTGACCAGTGCATCATTTTTTGCCTCAACAACCCCCAATGTTCCCGTGTAGGTCACCTCAATAAAAATTTTATACCCCGAAAAGAGTGTTTTTGTTTTCGGTTTGACCGTAAGTACCCCTGAAGATTGGTCAATGATTAATTGATCGATAGTTACACCTTTTACTTGGAGTTTGTGTTCACTTCCTTGGATCAGCACTAGAGATATTCCGTCTTCGGCTGTCAGGTTGGTGAAAGGCTGTAACGTTTTTTCCCCTTGAGCCCAAAGCGCCGAGAATAAAAAAGTAAATAATATAGTCCAAACGTTTTTCACCTTTGAAAAATACAAAATTACCGCTTTGCCTGTACTTCTTGAGGGGTGCCTAAGAGTTCGAAGTCCATTTGCCTTTTTTCAAGGTCTGTGTTTTTAACCAAGACCATTACCTCATCTCCCAACTGATACGTTCTTTTGGTGCGCTGACCAACAATGGCGTATTCTCGTTCGTTAAACACAAAATGATCCCCCCGTATATCCCTGGTGCGCACCATGCCTTCGCATTTATTCTCCACTATTTCAACATAAACACCCCATTCGGTGACCCCGGAAATAACGCCTAAAAAAGTTTGGTCTTTTCGGTCTTGCATCCATTTAATCTGCATGTACTTGATGGAATCTCTTTCCGCATTGGCAGCAAGTCCCTCCATATCTGAACTGTGCTGACACATTTGTTCGTATTTAGCTTCTTTCGGAGAAGCTCCTCCGTCCAAGTAATGCTGTAACAAGCGATGAACCATCACGTCAGGATAGCGGCGAATAGGAGAAGTAAAATGGGTGTAGTAATCAAATGCCAAGCCGTAATGACCTATGTTTTGGGTGGTATAAATCGCTTTACTCATGGTTCTAATCGCTAGCGTGTCCACCATATTTTGTTCCTTTCTACCTTGAACATCTTTAAGTAGATCGTTAAGGCTTTGTGCAATGGTCTTGGGGTCTTTAAGATTAAGGCGATGACCGAAACGGCTAATTATACCGTTGAGCAATATTAATTTTTGGGGATCTGGTTCATCGTGAACTCTATATACAAACGTTTTTTTATGTTCGTTTTTTCCAATAAATTCAGCCACTTTTTTATTGGCCAGCAACATAAACTCTTCAATCAAGTGATTAGCTGCTTTAGCTTGTTTAAAAAAGACCCCTACAGGATTATTTTCCTCGTCTAACTTAAACTTTACCTCCACTTTATCAAAGGAAATAGCCCCTTGTTCCATTCGTTCACTGCGCATGATCAACGCAAGACGATTCATAGTAAGCACCGCCTCCAACACCTCATCGGATACATCATAGGAAGTTTCTCTGATCGAAACAGGGGCAGGGATATGGTTCTTTTTAGTTTCAATGAGGTGTTGGGCCTCCTCATAAGCAAATCGTTCGTTAGATAAAATGACAGTACGTCCAAACCATTGTGCTACAATTTTTGCTTGATCATCTATATCAAAAATAGCGGAGAACGTATATTTTTCTTCCTTAGGCCTTAATGAACATGCGTGATTGCTCAATACCTCTGGAAGCATAGGCACAACACGATCAACTAAATATACAGATGTAGCTCGATCAAAGGCTTCATCGTCTAATACGGTACCAGGCTGCAGGTAATGAGATACATCGGCTATGTGAACACCTATGCGGTAACAACCATTATCTAGAATTTCAAAAGAAAGCGCATCATCAAAATCTTTAGCATCTTTTGGATCAATAGTAAATGTCAACACTTCACGCATATCTCGGCGCTTAGCAATTTCTTTAGGTAAAATACGGGTATCAATCTGCTGCGCATACGCTTCCACCTCTAGGGGAAAACTATACGGTAATCCATAGGTAGCTAAAATAGCGTGCATTTCTGTTTGATGCGCTCCAGGTGTTCCTAAAACCTGGGTTACTTTGGCTGTAGGAGAACCCATGTGTTCTGACCATTCAATAAATTCAATGACCACCTTTTCTTTATCTTGGGCATCCATTAGATCATCAAGTCGTACGAAGAAATCTTTGTAAACCCTATGATCAGAAGGTCTGATAAAAGCGTATTTCTCTTGTAGGTCAACCACTCCGACAAAAGAGGTTTTAAATCTTTTTAATACCGATACTACCTCTCCCTCTAATTTTTTTCCGGAGCGTTGTGGATAAATATAAACCTGAACCTGGTCTTTATGAAAAGCCCGATTTATTTTATGGAAAGGAATAAATACGTCTTGTTCTTGACCATCTATCACTACATAAGCATTTCCTTTGGCAGTGATTTCAATAATTCCTTCTGCGTATTTTTTGGTTGTAGGTCCACCTTTTCGATGATCCTTCTTGGAAGAAGTAGCATTTGAAGTAGGGCGCTGCTTCTTTTTATTTCTGGACATTGCAATAATTTTTCGAAAAGTACGAAATAAAGATGGGTTGCTCTTAAAAGCTATGAACAGAATAGAAAACAATATCTATTTTTCTTTTTTATTTTAAATGAAATGATGATGTATGATGTATTGTTAATAAGGACAATAACTTTTAGTCTCAAAAATTAATGTGAACATAAATTTTATTTTATTAACTGTTTATTCTTTTATTAAATCACTGATATATAATTATTTAACTGAGTAATAAACAACGGTTCATAATTTATTTTTTATCTAATTGTGTAGAAATAATGGTCCGTTTTCTGTTGATCACCTATTGGGTTTCGTGAATAGCCAACCCATAAGAATAGATAAAATATGTTTGTATATCTCAGGGAATTAGTCCCTTATAAAAAAAGCATTACCACCGTCCATAAAGTAATAAAGAGTTATCAAATGGATATTGACTAACTTTGAACCAAACTGTACACAAGATGAGAATAGCCATAGGAAATGACCATGCCGGTCCCACTTATAAACAAGCCATTATCGATTTTTTACATACCCAAGGACATCAAGTGACTAATTACGGAACGGATACGGAAAACAGTGTTGATTACCCTGATTTTATACATCCAGTAGCCTTAAATGTGGCCCAAAATAAAGTTGATTTAGGAATTATTATATGCGGAAGCGGAAACGGCGCCGCTATGACAGCTAATAAACATCAAGCGGTACGCGCTGCTTTGTGCTGGAATAAAGAAATTGTTGCTTTAGCCAAACAACACAACAACGCCAATATATTGAGCATACCCGCGCGTTTTGTTTCCATCGTTCAAGCGGTAGAAATGGTAAAAACGTTTTTAGAGACACCCTTTGAAGGAGGGAGACACCAAGAACGAATCAATAAAATTCCTTGTGCTTGAGTCACCACCACCCACATACAGCGGTTGATCACGATCAAAAGAAGCCTCTCCTTTGGTCTATAGGGTTGAATATACTTATTACACTGACCCAAGTCGTCGGTGGCATATGGTCCGGAAGCTTGGCTTTATTGTCGGATGCTTTACACAACTTTTCCGATGTTCTCTCCTTAATCGTCAGCTATATCGCCGCGCGACTCTCCAAAAACCAAGCTTCATTTCACAAAACGTTTGGATATAAACGGGCAGAAATATTGGCTGCATTTGTCAATGCAGCTACTTTGGTCATCGTTGCTGTCATTTTGGTTTTTGAAGCGTACCATCGTTGGAGAAATCCGCACCCTATTGATGGAATGTTAGTGGTTTGGTTTGCCCTTTTGGGAATATTAGCCAACGGGGCTAGTGTCCTTCTTCTGCACAAACATTCAGAAGAGAACATGAATATGAAATCAGCCTATGTTCATTTATTAACCGATATGTTGGCTTCAATAGCTGTCTTGGCAGGAGGTTTAGGCATTCGTTTTTTGGGCTGGGATTGGCTTGATCCATTGTTAACAGTCGCCATTGCTATTTATTTGGTATACATAGGTCAAGATTTATTGAAGAAATCAATCAAAGTATTGATGCTATTTACCCCAGAGCATATCGATGTAGACGCTTTGATTCAAGAGGTGTGCAGTTTTGAAGGGGTGTTGAATCTTCACCACATTCATATCTGGCAACTCAACGAAGCAGAAACTCATTTAGAAGCTCATATCGATTTTGAAAAGGATATTCCCTTGTCCTATTTCCACCACACCCTTCACCTCATCGAAAAAAGGTTGGAGGATCGTTTTGGGATTAACCACATTACTCTACAACCCGAATACGGAAAAGTAGATCCTAAACCCATTATTGTACAAGATTGAAGACATTAACGATTCGTTGGGAAGTAAAAACCTGGGAACAGATCTCACGTGACCTGCTCTACAGCGTTTTATCGCTTAGAGCTGAGGTATTTGTGGTGGAACAGAATTGTCCCTACCAAGATGTGGACGGAAAAGATCCTAAAGCACTCCACGTTTTGGGCTATCAAAATGGGGAGTTAGCTGCTTATGCGCGTTTGTTTGGACCAGGAGATTATTTTGAACACGCGAGCATCGGTCGTGTAGTCACCAGCCCAACACACAGGGGGCTTGGCTTGGGAAAAGAACTGATGAAACAAGCTATAGAGTCCTTAGAACAGCACTGGGGTAAGACCGTGATTCACATTTCTGCCCAAGCCTATTTAGAAAACTTTTATGCAGATTTTGGCTTTATTCGATCTGGGAAAAACTATTTAGAGGACGACATTCCTCATTTGAAGATGCTCCGCAATACCGGTCCACAAAGCTAAACGCACCTCAAGAGCGCGAACGGCTACCTCTTCTGCTTCTTTCCATTTTACCTCATCATCCCCACACAAAGCGGCGATCATTTCAAGGGCAATAGGACCGTGTTCCCCTCCATCGACCTCAATATGCCGCTCCAAGTAGTAGTTGAAGCGCACAAAGTGACGCCCCTGATTTTTGGATTCTTCAAGTATTTGAATGAATACTTCAGGCAACAAATCCTCCCTGCCAAAGGTAAATGCGGAAGCGACACAATGGGGTTTGCCGGAATGGATGACCGAAAAAGTATACGAAACAAAGTCTCGAACAGCCTCATTGGGTGCATAAGCGTATAATGCTTCTTGCACCGAAGTTCCCGCAGCTATTTGAGCGACAAAACTCTCTATTTCTCTGGTAGAAGCACCCAATTCTTTCATCGCTTCTAGATACATCACATAGTGGCTATTGGGCAATCCATGGACATCTAGATCACTCTCCTCACCCCAAACAATTTCATTGATAAAACGCGTAATCTGGGGATGTGGCGCGGGCACCCAGGGCACGGAGACACAACTCAAACTTTGTTGTAGCGATTTGAGCAGCGACATAAAATCCCACACGGCAAATACGTGTTGTTCCGTAAACAAGGCAACGTCTTCAATGGTTTGTAGTCTGTTGTACAAAGGGTGTTGAGCCAACGCTTTTCTAAGCGGCTCTATTCGATGCTCGATACCTTCAATCTTGGGGTGCTTCATCACTTTGGAGTATTTTTTCAATTAGGGTGCGCATGGGCGCTTCTATTTCTTCGTGTTTTGGCAGTCTTTTGCCTAAAAAAATCCACATCAACTGCATACCAGACCATTGTTGTTCGGTCCAATCAGGCCGCATCAACCTAAAGTGTTCCCGCAACAAACGGCGTACGCGGTTTCGGTGAACCGCTTTGGGCATTAGTTTTTTTGGGCTGGACACCCCAACACAAAATTCTATCTGTTCTGGCGCGCGCAAATACACAACTTTTAGCTGCTTTACTTTAAGCGAATCCCCTTCCAAGAAAAGACGATCAATGCGTTTTTTTCCCTTGAGGCGGTTCTTTTTGGGCAAGCCAAAACCACTGAGCGGCATATTTATGGTTTAGGGGTCCAGGAATTGTTTTCTATTGCTACATCAGCCATCAATCCTGCCGGATCGATTTCAATTCGAGCCACATCAGCCAAATTTTTACTTAGAGGAAGTCGGTATTCTGGGTAGGCCCAAGCCCAATCAGCCATGACTTTGCGCGGAATTTGCGGAAAGGGGTTTTCTTTAGCTCCATACATCATCCGAACAGGCATGTAAAACGACTCTTGGGTTCCATCGGTGTAGGTGACTACCAGATCAATAGGCATAGGGGTGCGCCCAATGCGCTGTAACACCACGTGTGCCAGTCCGTTCTCTTCCACCACTTCTTTAACGCCGTAATCAATCGTGCTTGTCGTGGAAGTCCAATCGATGTGAAACCAGTCAAGGTGCATGCCGGATACTTTTTCAGCGGTGCGCTTGATATCGTTCGGCGTAGGGTGTTTAAATTGAAAATCGGCATAGTATTTCTGAAGGGTAGCCACAAGGTTTTCCCACCCCATGATGTAGGCGAGTTGGCTGAGGTACAGGGTTCCTTTGGAATAGGCGTTGATGCTGTAGGCCATGTTGTAATCGTAGCGATCTGCATGGGTTGTTCCCGGTTGCTCTTTGCCAGAACTCACCAAATACCGGTAAGAGCGATAAGCGCCAGACCAGGGATTTACTTGATTTTTTTCATAAAACTGATCTTCAAAAAGATCAGAAATAAAGGAAGTAAACCCTTCATCCATCCAGGCGTGTTTGCCCTCGTTGGTCGCCAAAACATGTTGGAACCATGAATGGGCAAGTTCGTGGGCCATAACACCCACCAATCCTTCATAGTCGCGACCCCCAGTGATCAAGGTGCTCATGGCGTATTCCATACCTCCATCACCTCCTTGAATCACAGAATACTGACCGTAGGGATATGGGCCTACAAGCGCTCCGTAAAAAGACATAGCCTGCGCGGTTGCCGGTTGTAGTTTTTTCCAATTCTCGGCTGTTTCTGGGTTCTTTTTGTATAAAAAGTGCAGCACAGGACCGTCGTCCATAGCCAGTGTGTCGTGCTGGTATTCAGGATCTGCCGCCCACATAAAGTCATGTACTCCGGGCGCTATAAAATGCCAAGTCAGGGTTTTGGATTTGTTTTTGGCGATTTTAGTGCCCGGGGCTTCGTACCCATGACCAACTTCGTCAGGGTTTTGTAAATACCCACTTCCTCCGACCACATAGGTTTTATCCAAGGTGATTTTCACATCAAAATCACCCCACACCCCGTGGAATTCACGAGCGATGTAGGGTGTAGCGTGCCAGCCTTCAAAATCGTATTCCGCCATTTTAGGATACCACTGAGCCATAGATAGGGCCACCCCCTCACGGCTGTTGCGACCCGAGCGGCGTATTTGTTCAGGCACTTGTCCTTCAAAGACCATGTCTAGGGTAGTTGATTGACCCGGTGCCAGAGGCCGCGCGAGGTTAACCACCAAAATTGTTCCCTCTTGCACCATGGACACTCCTTGACCGTCTTGGGTCAAGCTTTTGGCGCTCAGGTAGCCGATTTGATCTGGGGATAGGTCAGCTATTCTGCTTTTTTTGTCCTCTGTGGTCATTCGGCGATCTGGGTCAGAAATGCTCTGCAAGCGAGCATCCATCTCAGAACCCGGTTGAAAAGCGTTGAAATACAAATGGTAAAACACCTGGTTTAAGGTGTCTGGCGAATGGTTGGTGTACACCAACTTTTGGGTGCCTTGGTATTGGTAGGTGGCTACATCCACCTGCACCTCCATGGTGTAATTCACTTGTTGCTGCCAGTACCCTGGATTAGGCTGAGCCCAGGCAGGAAGAAATACCAGGGAAATCAGACCCCAACTCAATTGTTTAACGCTTGGCCACATGCTTTTTTTCATATTTCTTTAGGTTAAATTTCTTTTGTGTTATCAGCTCTGCCAGGGCCAGTGCCTGTGCGGCATTCACGATTTTTCCTGTCCGGGAAAGCGCGTTAAATGGAGCCCCTTCTTGGCGGGCTGGATGATTGACGGTCAAATCGACAGAAGTCCCTGAGTACATCAATATTTTCTTAAGCGTTCCAGCGCTTAATTGGGGATAGTGCCCCCAAACAAGCGCCGCTACACCTGCTACAGCAGGTGCCGCCATAGAAGTGCCGCCCTGATAGGCGTATTGGTTGTCCGGCATAGCCGCATAAATCTCATCTCCTGGCGCAAAAACATCCACGTTAATTTTACCTATGTTGGAGAATTCTGCCACCATATCTGGACCAACCGAAGGGGCCAATGCGCCCACGCGCAGCACATTATCAGCGATTTCAGGACCATTGTTGATTTGATCGTTGGGGAAATTAAGGTGTTGGGGATCGTCAAGGTCTTCGCCCTCGTTACCGGCCGCGTGAATCAACAGCACGTTTTTTGCCGCGGCATAGCGAATAGCCTCATAGACCCACTCAGCCTTTGGGGAATAGGATTTACCAAAGCTCATATTGACAATACGCGCGCCGTTATCCACCGCATAGCGGATGCCTAAAGCGATGTCTTTATCGTATTCGTCTCCGTTGGGCACAGCCCTTAGGGACATGATTTTAGCGTTGGGAGCGATACCGCGCACACCAGGCGCCAGGTTGTTTTCCTCTCCAGCTACTATGCTGGCTACGTGGGTTCCGTGTGATTCATCAGGAGCTTGGAATTGGGGGTTCCCATTTCCATAACCAAGATCTTCGATGTTGTAAGGGTCGTCGCCCACCACCATTCGTCCGTCAAAATCGGGGTTGAGTTGAAAATCTGCTTTGTCTCCAAAGTATTTAACCGCCCCATTTAATTCAGTGAGCGCCGCATCTACGCTGCCCACAAAAGAAATCATCTGCTTGAGCAATTGAATTTTGGGGACCAACATGATCTGATCTGAACCAAAATCATCTAGATCCTGTTCCGTGTACGTCGTTTTGCCAGACGCCGCTTTAAAGGCTTGATCCGCTTCTTGAACAGCCGTCAAAATAGAGCTGTATCGCTCTTTGTCTTGAAGTGCTTTGGGTCGTTCAGACGCAATCTCTGCTTTGGCTTGAGCGATCAAGGAATCATCGCCTAAACCCAGCGCAGCAATGCGTGTCACTTCAACGCGTTCGTTGTAGGAGTCCCCTAAAAAGTTGTACCCATGTACATCGTCTATGTACCCATTTTGGTCGTCATCCACACCATTGTCGGGGATTTCATCTGTGTTCACCCACAGCACAGAGGCTAGTGCAGGATGCTTCAAGTCAATACCAGAATCCAATACACCCACCACCACGTCATCAGGTGCGCTAAGTTTTTCAGATTGTGCCCAAGCAGTGCGCGCACTCAAACCAGGAAGACTGTCGCGGACTAAATCTGCATAGCGCCAGCCTTGTTTTTCACTTTCGGTAAGCGGAGCTTTTTTGCCCACAGCAACCGGTGGTTGACTCATAAAGGTCGGCAGGGCGGATTGGCAAGAAGCAAGGGCAGCACAAGCTGCTAGAGCCAGCCCCAAACGCTTGGAGGCCGAAAAATAATGGGTGTTCATAAGGGGAATTTAAAGCTCGTTAAAAGTAATCAATTTATCGCTTCGCACACCTTTTTCCGTGTCCCGGAGGGTGCAGCCTTGACAACTTGGATCGTGCTCGAAAAACAGTTTCCATTCGTGTTTTACAGCCCACTTTAGAAACAATTCCTTTTCGGTAAGCGTTTGAAGCGGCCTTACGTCATAGCCCATCACGTACGCCAAGGGGATGTGCCCCAGGGTTGGAATTAAGTCGGCGCCATAAGCGCAAATACCGTCCGCCATAGGAATGAGCGGCAGCAATTGTTTTTCGGTGTGCCCATCAGCGATAAACACCTCAAATCCCAGAGGCGTTTGGAATACGGGTGCCCCGAGCGAACCTGGGCTGAGGTTGGTTTGGTCTAAAAAGTGCAGTTGACCGCTCTCGAGTAGAGGCAGTATATTTTCCGATAAAAAAGAGGCTTTTTCCCGCGCGTTGGGCGCTAACGCCCAATCCCAGTGCGCCCGGTGCACCCAATAACGCGCGTTTTTAAAGGCGGGCTCCAGGGCACCGCTGGGGGCGCGGTTTACCGCGCCCCCACAGTGGTCAAAGTGGAGGTGAGTGAGCAATACATCGGTGATGTCCTCAGGGGCAAATCCCGCTTTTTTCATGGAGCCCATCAAATTGTTGTCTCCAAAAAGACGGTAGTGCTTCCAAAAACTTTCCGGCTGTTTGTCGCCCATCCCTGTATCGATCAGCGTTAATCGATTTCCGTCCTCTACCAGCAAACAGCGGGTGGCCAAGTCGATTAAATTATTTTGGTCTGGGGGATTGGTTCGCTGCCAAATACTTTGAGGGACCACGCCAAACATGGCGCCTCCATCGAGTTTAAAATGGCCAGCCTCTATGGGATAGAGTCGCATGATTTTATAATTTAGGTGGAAGGTACGGAATTTTGTATTTTGCCAAAAAGGGCGTGGCCCCACGATATTTTATGATTGAACTAGCAGGCATTGTGATTTTGGGGATATTGGCCCAGTGGTTGGCGTGGCGCATGAAGTTGCCCGCTATTCTTCCGCTTATTTTGATCGGATTGGCCGTAGGCCCACTGGCCTCTTTGTACACGGATGACGGCCGAAAAATCATTGAGCCGATTTGGGACGGCACCCAAGGGTTGTTTCCCGGAGATGGGCTGTATTATTTTGTTTCGCTAGCGATCAGCGTCATTCTTTTTGAAGGAGGGCTCACCTTAAAACGCAGCGAAATCACTCAAGTAGGGCCGGTGATTTCCAAGTTGATCACCTTGGGCTCGGCGGTCACTTTTTTTGGTGCAGCCATAGCCGCCCACTTTATTTTTGGACTGACCTGGGAGCTTTCTTATTTGTTTTCCGCGTTGATTATTGTGACAGGCCCCACCGTGATCAGCCCGATTCTGCGCAATATCCCCATGAAAAAAGAAGTGTCTGCGGTGTTGAAGTGGGAGAGCATACTGATCGATCCTATCGGGGCCTTGGTCGCCGTATTGGTCTATGAATTTATTTCGGTAGATGCCGATCAAGGGTTCACCCAAACCGCCTTAATCGCTTTTGGAAAAATTGTCCTTTTTGGAATCACCTTTGGATTTACTTGGGCCCATGCTTTGGCCCTGGTCATCAAGAAAAGATGGATCCCTCACTACTTGCTCAATGTGGCTTCATTGTCGGCTGTTTTGATGGTGTTTGTGGTTTCTGAGGCGTTTGCTCATGAATCGGGACTTTTGTCCGTGGTGGTGATGGGTATGGTGATGGGCAACATCAACCTGCCTAACATCAAGGAGTTGCTTTACTTTAAAGAGTCGTTAAGCGTATTGCTTATCTCGATTTTGTTTATCCTTTTGGCGGCCCATATCGACATTTCCCAACTGATGCTTTTGTGGCGCTGGGAATCACTTGCTCTATTGGGGGTTGTGGTCTTTGTTGTACGCCCCATCGGGGTGTTTTTGAGCACGACTCAATCAGGATTGAGAAAAAGAGATAAGTTATTTATCTCCTGGGTAGGGCCTAGGGGGATCGTGGCCGCGGGTATCGCCTCGCTTTTTGGATCAAAACTCGTGGCTCAAGGCATCCCAGGCGCCCAATACATCACTCCCTTGGTGTTTATGGTGGTGATGGGTACGGTTTTGCTCAACGCGACTACAGCCCGAATCGTAGCCAAATGGCTCAAGGTATATCTAGAAAAATCTGAGGGAATTTTGATTGTCGGGGGGTCTAATTACGCTCAACTGATCGCCCAATACCTGCAGGAAAACAACCGCCATGTGGTTTTGGTGGATAACAACGACAACAATGTGGAAAAAGCGCAGGCGCGCGGGTTGGATGCCTTTAAGGCCAATATCTACGCGGACAACCTCGCCGATAACATTGAGCTTAACGACGTGGGTTACCTGTTTGCGTTAACGGCTAACGCCGAGATCAACGATTACGCTCTGGCCAAGTTCCGCAAACAATTTGGGGAGAATGGGACTTTTAGGTTGATGCATGCGGATGAAAAACAAGCCAGCCGCTTGGAGTACCAAGACCAGCTGATCTCCTGTACAGATGATTTTGCGGCCTTTGAAGAAGCCGCTTTTAATTACCCACAAGTACACGAAGCTCACTACAAATCAGAGAAGCAGTGGGATGAGTTACAGCAAAAAATGGCCGCCGAACCCTTAGCTGTTCCCTTGTTTATCAAAGACCCTGAAGGCACGCTGCATTTGATCCCTACATTTGACTGGACGAACGTCAAAAACCTCAAGGGATATGCCTGGGTGTATTTAGGCAAACCCTTGGGGTAAACACAGGGTGAGAAGACCTTGGATTTGCGTATATTTGCCCGAATCTAAGCAACCCGATGAAACACATCAGAAACTTTTGCATTATTGCCCACATCGACCACGGGAAAAGCACCCTGGCCGACCGGCTTTTGGATTTTACCGGTTCAGTGACTGACCGCGAAAAACAGAACCAGCTGCTCGACAATATGGATTTGGAACGAGAGCGCGGCATCACGATCAAGAGCCACGCCATCCAAATGGAATATACCTATCAAGGGGAGCAGTATGTGCTTAACCTGATCGACACTCCAGGGCACGTGGATTTCTCCTACGAGGTGTCCCGTTCCATCGCGGCTTGCGAAGGAGCCCTTTTGGTGGTGGACGCCGCCCAAAGCATTCAGGCCCAGACGATTTCAAACTTGTATCTCGCCTTGGAGAATGATTTAGAAATCATACCCGTACTCAACAAAGTAGACCTTCCATCGGCCAATCCAGAGGAGGTTACCGACGACATCGTCGATCTTTTGGGATGCAAAGCCAGCGATGTAATTCCCGCTTCTGCCAAAACCGGTTTAGGGATTGAAGAAATTTTAAGCGCGATTATCGAGCGCATCCCAGCACCTAAAGGCGATCCTGCACAGCCTTTGCAGGCCCTTATTTTTGACTCCGTGTACAATCCTTTTCGCGGGGTGGAAACCTACTTCCGCGTGATCAATGGAACCATTAAAAAGGGTCAAAAAATCAAGTTTGTCAACACCAACAAGGATTATTTTGCCGATGAAGTGGGGACATTGAAATTGACTCAAGTGCCCAAGGCGAGCATTTCTGCTGGAGACGTGGGCTACCTGATCACCGGAATCAAAGAGGCCAAAGAGGTTAAGGTGGGGGATACGATTACCGATGCCGCCAACCCAACCAAAGAGCCGATTACCGGGTTTGAGGATGTGAAACCGATGGTATTTGCCGGGATTTATCCCGTAGATACAGAGGACTATGAGGACTTGAGGTCTTCTATGGAAAAACTTCAGCTCAACGACGCCTCCTTGGTATTTAGCCCTGAAAGCAGTGCCGCCCTTGGTTTTGGATTCCGCTGTGGATTCTTGGGGATGTTGCACATGGAGATTATTCAAGAGCGCCTAGAGCGGGAATTTGAAATGACGGTAATCACCACGGTTCCCAACGTGAGTTACCATGCCTTTACCCGCAAGGACCCGGAGAAACCACTCATCGTCAACAACCCTACCGATCTTCCGGACCCCTCTACCTTGGATCACGTGGAGGAACCCTACATCAAGGCGACCATCATCACCAAGTCTGATTTTGTGGGCAACATTATGTCCTTGTGTATCGACAAACGAGGATTGATCACGAACCAAACCTACTTGACCACGGACCGCGTTGAGCTGTCATTTGACATGCCGCTCGCCGAAATCGTATTTGATTTTTACGACCGCCTAAAAACAGTTTCCAAGGGGTATGCGTCCTTTGATTACGCCCCTATCGGTATGCGCACGTCTAAATTGGTACGCGTAGATATCTTGTTGAACAGCCAACCTGTGGACGCGCTGTCTGCATTGATCCACTTTGACAACGCGGAGAACATCGGCAGACGCATGTGTGAGAAGCTCAGAGAGCTGATCCCGCGCCAGCAGTTTGACATTCCGATTCAAGCAGCCATCGGAGCTAAAATCATCTCTAGAGAAACGATCAAGGCCTTGCGTAAAGACGTAACCGCCAAGTGTTACGGGGGAGATATATCCCGTAAGCGCAAGCTGCTCGAGAAACAGAAAAAAGGTAAAAAACGCATGCGCCAAGTCGGCAATGTGGAGATTCCACAGCAGGCATTTATGGCGGTGTTGAAACTTAACGACTAACCCAGAAGCGCTCTGCTATGGCTAAAATCGGTGACATACAACTCCCCGACTTTTCTTTTTTGCTCGCCCCTATGGAGGATGTGAGCGACCCGCCATTTCGCGCGTTGTGCAAAGAACAAGGGGCAGACTTGGTGTACACCGAATTTATTTCTTCAGAAGGGTTAATCCGAGATGCGGCCAAAAGCCGACAAAAACTGGATATTTACGAGAAAGAGCGTCCAGTGGGCATCCAAATTTTTGGGGCGGAACTGGATTCGATGACCCAAGCGGTGGAGATCGTTGAGGCGTCCGGACCAGACATCATCGACATCAATTTTGGGTGTCCCGTAAAAAAAGTGGTTTCCAAGAATGCGGGGGCGGGTATTTTGAAAGACATCCCGCTGATGGTGAAACTCACAGAGGCGATCGTCAAACAAACGCATTTGCCGGTGACGGTGAAAACGCGTTTGGGCTGGGACGAGAACAGCGTTTACATCGAAGAGGTCGCTGAACGCTTGCAAGATGTGGGCATCAAAGCGCTTTCGATCCACGGGCGCACACGAGCTCAGATGTACAAAGGTCAGGCGGATTGGGCGCCGATCGCTCGGGTGAAAAACAACCCGAGAATACACATTCCGATTTTTGGCAACGGAGACGTAGACACCCCAGAAAAAGCGATGATTATGCGCGATGAGCTCGGTTTGGATGGGGCCATGATTGGACGCGCCAGCATTGGGTATCCGTGGTTTTTTAGGGAGTGCAAACATTTTTTTGAGACCGGCACACACATGGCCCCACCCACCCTGGAAGAGCGTGTAGCTGTGGCCAAAAGGCACCTCGAAATGTCTATTGACTGGAAGGGGGAACGATTAGGCGTTTTCGAAACCAGAAGACACTACACCAATTATTTTAGAGGCATTCAACACTTTAAACCGTACCGTTCACGTTTGGTGAGCAGTGATGATTCAGCAGATGTATTTGCCGTGTTTGAAGATATTTTACAGGAAGTAGATCCAGATTGGTTGCCCAAGTTTGGAGACAGACCCAACGAGCAGGACACCTATAGGCCTTCTACCTGCGCCTAGGGATCTATGAATCAACCCGTGCGGCACGTCTGCTGGCTACCCAAGAAGTAATGCTGCCTAATACTGAGATGGTCACCACGACCAACAAAAAGTTTTTCCATTCAAAGGCTACGGGATAGGCCAGGCCTGCTCCGATTTCCAACCACCCGAAATAGAGCTGGGATCCGATGAGCGCGCTACCGAGTAATAGACCACCCAATCCACCGATGACAGACAGGCCAATACCTTGAATCAGGTATATTCTTTGGATGTCGCGCGAAGTAAGCCCCAGGGCAAATAAGGTATCCGCGTTTTGTCGTTTGTCCAGAATAATGGTAATCATAGCGCCCACCAGGTTAAACAAAGCGATGATCAGCACCAGGGTAAACACGCCGTAAGTCGCCGCGTATTCCGTATTCAGCATCTTGTATAGCGCGGAATTGAGCTGTATTCGGGTTTTGACGACGTATTGATTTGGGGCCCATTTTTGGATCTGCCGAGCCCAGTATGCAGGGTCTTGAATTCCCTGCTCGTTGAGTTTAATGGAAATTCCGGTAGCCTGTTCAGGATCGCGACCTAGTAAGGCTTGCACCCAACGAAGGTCTGTGATCAGGTATTTTTGGTCCCAATCCGCATCGACCGCATAAACGGCCGACAGGGTTAAAAACCCTTGTTCATAAGGCGTTGAGGTGGACAGCGCGCCTTTTTTGAGGGGTTTGGGCACCAACACCCCAATCGGCTGGCTGTAAGGCCCTACAGTTACCCCAAGCGTTTGAGCGAGCCCCAGTCCTAGAATGCCCACTCCTTCAACATCCCAGTCGCCTAGGTAAAGATTTTTTTCAATGGGGATGACTTCTGGCCAGTTGGGCGCCACCCCTTTGATCCAAGCGGTTTGACTTTTTTCTCCATGGGTCAAGTACACCCGTTCTTCTAGTTCTGGAGCCGAGGCCGCCACACCTTTCAGGGCATTGATTTTGGCGGAAAGAGCAGGGACATCTGTTAGGTATTTGCCTTTGATGGGCAGGACTTTGAGGTCCGGATCAGTCATCTCTGTGTAGGCGATGCTGAATTCTTTGAGCCCAGAAAATCCAGACAACACGACAAAAAGGGAGGCTGAGCCTATCAAAGCGACCAATAGGGTGACTGCGCTGATCAGGTTAACGGCAGTTTGTCTGCTTTTAGCCAGAAGATAGCGACGCGCGATGTACCCAGGAACGTTCACCTATATTTTTTTGCGCTTATCGAGCAATTCAGGGCGGGCGATCGGATTGTCAGCTCCTTTGAGCTGCTGGTCAATTTTATCCAAATAGGCCAAGGTGTCGTCGATATAAAACATCAACTCCGGCATCTTTCTTAACTGATGTCTGGTGCGTGCCGCTAGTTCTTTGCGAATTAATGGTTGGTTGGAGCGAATACCAGCCAACAATTCCGGGCCTTTATCCTCAGGAAAAACACTTAAATACGCTTTGGCAACGGAGAGGTCTGTGGTTACCCGAACTTTGGTCACCGAAATTAACACTCCTTGCATTCCTCCATCTGAAGCCGCTCTTTGCAGCACATCCGCTAGGTCCGCTTGAAGGACACCTCCTACTTTTTTCTGTCTTTGGGTTTCTTCCATGCGCCAAAAATACGCAGAATATGGGTATCTTGTTGCTGTATTGCTGATCATAGGCCCATGACGCCCCATACTTCTTTTCCCGTTGACCATATCGGTATCGCCGTTTCGGATCTTTCTGAGGCCATCGCCCACTATACTTCTGTTTTTGGTCAAGGTCCAGACCACTTGGAAACTCTAGAAGCCCAAGGAGTCTCGGTCGCCTTTTTCACTACCCCAACCTCCTCTATAGAATTACTGTCTCCTTGGGGAGAACACAGTCCCATCGCTAAGTTTTTGGACAAAAAAGGCCCTGGCTTGCACCACATGGCTTATTTGGTGCCTAAAGAACAGTATTTGGCAGAAATCAAGCGACTGACTGATCTGGGATTAAAGCCATTAACCCCATCACCCACCTCAGGCGCTAAAGGCAAACTCGTTCAGTTTTTCCACCCTCGAGAAAACCAAGGGGTGTTGATGGAACTCTGCAGCTACAAATAGCGCTTTACAGCTGTGGCGGAAATATTTATTTGTATCACTAGAAATTTGATAGTAATATTGCAGGCCCGGTCCCATAGCTCAGCTGGTTAGAGCAACTGACTCATAATCAGTAGGTCCACGGTTCGAGCCCGTGTGGGACCACAACAAAAAACCCGCTTTTTGCGGGTTTTTTTAGGCACATAGGTCAGTTAGACTAGTACACCCAGCTGTTTAGGTCCGCTCCTTCCGGCGCACTTTTTTTGATGATGTTCATGATTTTGGGCACATACATCGTGTTGTACCTCAGCCTGGATATATACAGGGGGTTCTCCTGATCGCCATTCCAACAGTGAATCGCCCCATCTCCGTAGTCCACTTCCCCAGCGTAATACGGGTTCTTGGTTTTTTCCAAAAAGTCTTCCACCAGGTAAACCGCATTGTTGAGGTAGTAGTTGTCCATATCACCGCAGTAGATGTGTATTTTACCCGCCAGTTGTTTGCCAAGGCCATTTTCCCAGTCTCGGCGCAAAATGTGCCCGAGGTCAAAATTTTCTTTCCAATAAGAGGCGACTTCAGGGTTGATTTCTCCGGTTACTTTGTCCCATATTCTGGCTGGATATCCGTCTGGTCCTACTGGCGAATAAGTCGCTTCCCAGATATCCCACTGCTGTCCACTTCTGCTTTTTGAACCCAGCACCAACTCTCGGTGGTTGGTTTCTTCCAAGGTACTGCTCACCCTTCCCAGGTGATCTCTATGTGCAGGTCGCGGGGTTTTCTTAAAGGGGCTATCCAAGAAATACGCGTTTTTGTCTTGGTAGAGGTTGACCAAAGTATACGCTTGAAAATCGATGGGATCCGGACAAGCCGCAAAACACGCCCCGTATTGATCGGGGTACTTGATGAGCGCGGCCAACGCTTCCCAACCCCCTGTAGAGCCCCCATACAGGTATCTGCTCCATTCTGCTCCTATCCCGCGGAACATCTCTTCAATGTGCGGGATTAGCTCGTACGTTATGGCGTCTCCATAGGGCCCTTGATTGGCGGAATTCACCGCATAGCTATCGTCGTAGTACGGGGTGGGGTGTTGAATTTCCACGACTAAATAACGCGGCTGATTGGGCTTTGTCCAATCCAAATATTGTTGATAGGCCTCTTGTTCTACCATAATATTGTATCCGTCTATGCCAAACCGTTCCGAGTATTCCGGTTTCATGTTGGGGTCTGGCGGGGTTTCTTTGAACCCGCCAAACGTGAAGGGAAAGTGTCCGTGATAAACCATCACTGGATAGCGCGCGCCTGGGTGCTCGTCAAATCCTTCCGGTAGAAGCACATTGGCTCCGAGATAGACATCTCGTCCCCAAAATTTGCTCAACAGCTCGCTGCGCATTTTGATGTGTTTGATGTATTTGGTGTCCTTGGGCGGTTCAATGGGCGGGATTATCTGGTCAAGCGTCAGGGAATATCGACCAGAACCGGTCCAATCCACCGAGACAGGGGTGTTGTATACATTCCCTGGCTTCAGGTTCCACTGCTGGCCCTCGCCTTGGTCTGGGGGGAGTTGCAACACGCGCCCATCCGCTAGGTGATAGGTTTCATATCGGTTGAGCAGGGCTTGAACCTGGTAGGTCCCTTTAGGCAAATCCGCCATAGATTTGATCGGGTAGCCAAAGGATTCAAGGTCAAATACCAGAGGGGTTCCTGGGGTCCAATCCGACACGTCCATCCCAAAGGCAATTTGGGTATTCGGCCCATCCTGTATCTGAAAACGGGGCTCTTGGTCTTGGTTTAGGGAGAACATCAACACCAAACGACCCTCTTGTGCTTGGTCGATAATTTCCGGGGAAAGAGTAATCTCAATCACGGGTTTTTGGGAACAGGAAACGAGGATCAGCGCAGCAAGGGCGACAGTCCAAAAGGCAAATGGTTTCATCGGCAACGAGTTAAGGTGATTAAATATAAGAAATCTCCATCACAAATTTTTGTATCTTTATAGATAAGCGTTTGTCGTACAGGCGCTTAAGTTATGGACCGCTAAAATTGATGCGATGAAAAAAATATTTGCCCTTGCGGCGCTACTTGCCTTGCCCTTGACCACTTTGGCCCAGGGCTATTTTTTGGATCGATACGCACCCTATCAACCCGAGATTCAATCCCCTGAATCCTATTTAGGTTATGGAATTGGGGAACAGCACACCAGACACGACATGATCGTGGGGTATTTAAGCGCTTTGGCTCAAAGCAGTGATCGCGCTCAACTGGTGGAGTACGGGCGCACGTATGAGGGCAGAAAGCTGGTCTTATTGGCCGTGTCCTCACCGGAGAATTTAGCCCGTTTATCGGAAATTCAGCAGGAGCACCTAAAGTCGATACGTCCAGAGCTGGGACAAGAAACAGATCCAGAGCTTCCGCTGATTATCAATTTAGCCTATAACGTACACGGCAATGAGCCCTCAAGTTCTGAGGCGGCTTTGTTGACCGCCTACACTTTGACAGGATCTAACCACCCAGAGGTGCTCAACTACCTCAAACACGCGGTAATTTTTATCGATCCGACCATCAACCCAGACGGAAGGGACCGACACACTCAGTGGGCTAACACCTATAAAGGAACTCCATTGGTGGCGGACCCACAGGATGCGGAGCACAACGAATATTGGCCTGGTGGGAGGACCAACCACTATTGGTTTGATTTAAACCGGGATTGGATTCTGGCCATTCATCCGGAAAGCCAAGGAAAACTCAATTGGGTCCATCAGTGGTACCCTAATGTGGTGACTGATTTTCATGAAATGGGGTCGCAAAGCACCTATTTTTTCGAGCCGATGAAAACCAACGCTTCTTGGGATCCCATCATGCCCAAGGAAAACTACAACGAGTTAAATACGTTGTTTGGCCATTATTTTTCCAAATCGTTGGATTCAATCGGGTCGTTTTATTTCACCAAGGAGGTGTTTGATGGCACTTATCCAGGCTATGGGTCTTCTTATCCTGACCTTCAAGGGGGATTGGCCCTGCTCTTTGAGCAAGCCAGTTCAAGAGGGCTTAAGCAAACCACGGCTTTTGGGGAAATCACTTTTCCGTTTACCATTAGAAATCAATACGTTTCGAGCATGACCACGGTTCAGGCCGCCGTGGAAAACCGCCAAATGATGCGCCGTTATCAGACCTCGTTCTTTAAAAGCGCTTTGTCTCGGGCTGCTAAAAGTCCGATCAAGGGCTACGCTTTTTCTGATCGGGACCGAAATAAAACCAAAGCGTTTTTGTCCTTGATGGACCACCACAAAGTCAAGGTGATGCGCCAAGGGGATCAAATTGTGGTGCCCACCGCTCAGCCTCAATACCGCTTGGTACAGACGGCTTTTGAGACCTACAGCCAATATCGAGACAGCGTGTATTACGACGCTTCTGCTTGGGCCCTTTCCCATTTTTACCAGCTGGACGCCAAACCGCTGACTAAGTTGCCCACCGGTCTCTCAGAGGTGCATGCCTCCGATTGGACGATTGCGTCGGATTTTGTGACCTCTGATTATGCTTATGTAGTGGACGCCCAAGATTACCATGTGCCTGCGTTGCTGTACGCACTACAAAAAGAGGAGTTGGTGCCTATGGTTGCTTTTAAACCTTTTTCTGTGCAAACGACCCAAGGCGTGCGGTCTTTTTCCTACGGTTCTTTGGTATTGCCCGTCGCGCTACAGAAAAAGTCAGCCGATGAGGTAGCGCGTATTCTGTCCACCGCCGCTAAGCGTTTAAATATTCAGACCTATGCAGCAACCACCGGACTGAGCGCATCAGGGGTTGATTTGGGAAGTCGATACATGATGCCGGTTAAAATGCCTAAAGCAGCGATGTTAATCGGCGAAGGCGTAAGCGCAGGTGAGGCTGGAGAAGTTTGGCATTTGTTGGACCAACGGGTGGGCATGCCGATCACCAAGCTGCCTTTGCGCAGATTTGGGGGCGCATCCTTAAAAGAGTACGATGTGTTGGTCATGGTTTCAGGCAGCTACAACCTTCCGGAAGCCCAAAAACAGAAAATCAAGGATTGGACGTCTCAGGGAGGCACCTTGATCACCATCGGTCGAGGCGCTAGCTGGGTGATCAACCAAAAATGGGTAACCGAAAAGCTGATCGAGGCGCCCAAAGATTCAACAGCCACGGCAGAACGCTTGCCCTACGTGGAGGCGCCAGAACATATCGGTCGAGAAGCTTTGGGGGGTGTGTTTGTTCGTGCAGATCTCGATCTGACCCACCCCATCGGCTTTGGGTATACGAAAGACCAGGTGAGTTTGTATAAAAACAATACCGTTTGGCTAGCGCCCAGCAAAAACGCCTACAGCACCGTGTCGCGATACACAGCGAACGCCCATGTCGACGGATATATTTCTCCCAAAAACCGCGAACAATTTTTGTCCAAAAGCGCATCGGTGTTGGTCAGTCCTTTGGGATCTGGCCGGGTAATTCTCTTTGCGGACAACCCCAATTTTAGGGGCACCACTTATGGGATGAACCGGATGTTTTTAAACGCATTATTTCTAGGTGCCCACATCGAGGTGCCTAAACCTTAGTTCGAGCTCGAACAGCTTCACCGCTGCCCTGCATATATACATAACCACAAAACCCCGCTCAAGGCGGGGTTCTTCTTTTTGTTTAATCACAGTTTATTCTTTAACCACGATCCACACTTGGCCTGTGGATACTCCGTCTTTGTCTTGTTTTGTCACATTTACCGTAATGATTTTTTCAGGATCTATGGCCATTGCGACCGCTTTACTCACTTTATCTCCGTTGACATAAAATTCCATGCCCTTTTCCGAAGGTATGGGTGATTCGGCATCGACCGTCATAGAGATTTCATCTTTGTTGTCTGCTGACCAGGTGATGGAGGTGACCTTATTAGCTTTAGCTTTTTTCAACATGTTCACGGCGTCTTGTTTGCCGGCGGATTTATCGCTCGGATGAAATACCATAACGCTGGAAGGCGCGCCGGCTTTAGCTTTTTTTACAATGTACACGGCGTCTTTGCCTTTTTCTTGACGCACATTGATTTCGGCAATGTCCGCAGGATTAATTTCCTTCAGTTCAACGCCCCCCTCTATAAGTACTATAGTATCTGCGTTGATCTGGCGAATCACCAAGCTCTGTTTCTGGTCTTTTTTCTTTTTTCCCTTGCCTTCTATTTTTTCGGCAGTCTCATAGCTCACTGTTACATGAGTAGGCGCCAGGGTATCTTGCTTGGTCCAGGTAAATTCGGGCTGAGGTGCCGCTGGAGGAGCAGGGGGCGCGGGAGCTTCTTGTGCCTGAATGTGCAGGGTAAATAAGGCGAGTAGGCCTGCGGTTAAAAACAGGGCAGAGATTTTGCGCAAATAGGCGTGTCGGGTGTTTTTGGGCTGTGTAAGCATCATAATTCTTCTTTTAATGGATGAAACGTTAAATGAGTGTGTCGGTTGAAATAAAGGCGATTCAAAGTGCGTGGTCAACAGCATTTCGGCCAAGGCCTCTGGCGCATCTGTACCCACAGCGGATTGATCCGCGATAAATTCGTGAATGGTTTCCAGCTCCTTGGCGATGAGCCAGTAAAAGGGATTGACCCAAAACACAGCGCGCATCAATTGAGAGACCAATCGATCTAGGGTGTGTTTTTGAACGATGTGGGTGTATTCGTGTTTAAATATTTTTTGTCCTGGTCCTTGAGTGAGGTCTAAGCTGCTTTTCCAAAACAATCGATTCCAAAACGAGAAAGGAGCATTTTCTAAGTCGGTTTCCACGATCATCGCCTGTTGTACTTGACGTTTGGGGTATTTTTTTTCCAATAGAAGCACTTGGGCAACGCGATAGATTAACAGGATTACCAATAGGGCAGAGACCCCCAATGCTGCGCTGACCACCCACTGATCAGCGCTGGGGGTGGTGTATTCAGGGCCCGCTGGGCGCCAGACACCAGGAGTATTCATCAGGGTTGCTGGGGCTTCAATAACCCACCAACGCCAAGGAATCAGGGGCAGTCCCAGGGAAAGCACATACACGCCTAACAGATAAAACCGGTTGTATTGGTGGAAGCGCTCGTCTCTGAGGAACCAGATATAGTAGACCCACAATACGGCCGAGATGCCGAGGGTTTTGACCAAATAGAACAACAGCGCGCTAGCCATTTTTTTTGTTTTTAAGTTCTGCGAGCAAGAGTTCTAGATCGGATAGGGACATTTGTTTTTTGTCGACTAGAAATGAAACGACATTGGCAAATGAACCGTCAAAATATTTTTCCGCAAGTCCAGCAATACTCTGCTTGGAATAGGCTTCTTTGGATACTAGAGCGCGGTAAATGTGGTTTCTACCCGGGGTCTCCAATCCGACAAATCCTTTGTCAACCAGGATTTTAAGCAAGGTGGCCACGGTGTTGTTGTGGGGTTTAGGGGCCTCGAGTTGTTCGAGGACATCTTTGACAAACCCACCTTCAGGCAAAGCCCACAAGGCGTGCATGATTTGTTCTTCGGCAGCGGTTAATTTTTTCATATAACTAAAAACTTAGTCAATGTTACAACTAAATTTTTAGTTATAAATGTGTGGGATGAAATTTTTTTCAAAAGTGTTGTTTTTTGACCTTAAAAAGGATTCGAGGCCTTGTTTGTAGATAATCGGGTATATTTGCGCCTTTAATTACACCCATGTTCCAGAAAATCAATCTATTTGATCTATCACAGCCTGTAAATTACCGCACAGAACTACTTTCAGGACTCACGGTTGCCCTGGCATTAGTGCCTGAGGCCGTGGCATTTGCCTTAATTGCAGGACTGTCTCCGCTGACCGGATTATACGCGGCATTTGTGATGGGATTGGTGACTTCTATTTTTGGCGGTCGTCCAGGAATGATTTCTGGAGCCACGGGAGCTATAGCCGTAGTGGTCGTCTCTCTTGCCCAGAGTCACGGGGTAGAATATGTATTTGCCGCAGTGGTGCTTTCCGGTTTGATTCAAATGGCCGCAGGCGCCCTTCGCCTGGGCAAATTCATCCGCTTAGTCCCTCATCCCGTTATTTTTGGTTTTGTCAACGGACTAGCCATCGTTATATTTTCTGCGCAGTTGGTACAATTTAAGGACGGTACAGGAAGTTGGCTGTCCGGAACAGACCTATATGTTTTTGGCGGATTAGTGCTGTTGGCTATGGCGATCATCTATGGATTGCCAAAAATCACCAAGGCGGTTCCGGCCTCGCTGACCGCAATCTTATCCGTGTTTGCCTTGGTTTATTTTTTGGGGATAGACACCAAAACAGTGGGGGACATATCTTCCATTCAAGGCGGATTTCCCCCTTTTCACCTCCCTCAGGTACCTCTGAGCTGGGACACGTTATGGCTGGTTCTTCCTTATGCAGGGATTATGGCCGGCGTTGGATTGATTGAAAGCCTTTTGACGTTAAACATCGTGGATGAAATTACCGAGACTCGAGGTAATGGCAACCGAGAAGCGATTGCCCAAGGTGCGGCCAATTTGCTTTCAGGGATATTTTCAGGTATGGGCGGTTGCGCGATGATTGGGCAGAGCTTAATCAACGTTTCCAACGGAGCACGCGCCCGATTATCGGGAATATTTGCTTCTGTGATGTTGCTCGTCTTTGTGGTTTTTGGCGCGCCCCTGATCGAACAGGTCCCGATGGCTGCCTTGACGGGGTTGATGATCATGGTCGCCATCGGTACTTTCGAGTGGGCAAGTTTGCGCACCTTCCGAAAAATGCCTGCTTCCGATGTTCTGGTGATGGTACTGGTTACCCTAGTCACCGTGTTTTTGCACAACCTGGCTTTGGCCGTATTGGTCGGGGTGGTGATCGCCGCGCTGGTATTTGCCTGGGATAACGCCAAACGCATACGCGCCAGAAAACACATCGATGATCATGGGGTAAAACACTACGAAATTTATGGACCTTTATTTTTTGCCTCCGTCGCTACATTCAACGAAAAGTTTGATCCGATGAACGACCCTCAAGAAGTCATTATCGACTTTAAAGACTCCCGAATCGTCGACATGTCCGCCATTGAAGCTGTCAACAAACTCACCGATCGCTACCTCAAACAAGGCAAATCCCTTCACCTCAAACACCTCAGTCCCGATTGCCGCGCACTTCTGCACAGAGCCGATAATTTAATCGAAGTAAACGTGCTAGAAGACCCCACATACAAGGTCGTTTTGGATTGATTTTGACCTTTAATCAATAGATAAAGCCGCTTTTTGAAAATTTTAAAGAGCGGCTTTCTTTTTGAGTTATTAACAATTTTTCAACAGACTAATTTCGTTTAAATAATCAAATATTAATCAAGCCGGTCTTGTTGATAGAGCTCTTGAAGCTGAGCCATATCAATAGATTACCCATCAATTAACAGGAAACAAAAAATTCCAAGTAACGAACAGGGAACATTATTATTGCCTTTGTTGAGAGGAGTTTTTTTAAAAAATAAATATAGTGGTAATACAATGAGAGTAATTTTCAAGAAAGCCTCAAACACTTAAGACTAACTTACGTGATTATATATATAAGGTATATTATGAAAAAAGTTGTTTTCTTTTTAGCGTTGGTTTTTTCAGGGGTTGTGGCTTTTGCACAAAACGTCCCTGTCATCTCAAACACCAATTTTGCCCAGACCGTTACCGAGGCTGGAACCATTCAGCAAATAAATTTGGCCACCCTGGTCTCTGGAACAGGTTCCTCTACGGTTGCTTATGCGATTAGCTTAAATCCAACCCAAGGAACAGCAACCATAAATACAACTACAGGGATGGTTACCTATGTGCATTCTGGAGCCCATGTGGGCTCAGACTCCTTTAACTGGACGGTAACTACTAGTGATGGAAGTGCATCAGGCAGTGTGGCCATTACGGTAACACTTACGAATGATGCTCCAGTGATTACAGCAGCTCCCATAACTGTTGATGAAGGGAAAAGGATTACACAAGCCATAACGTCATCTGACGAAGAAAACAATCCAGTAGAATTTGAAATTGTACTTCAACCCACAGATGGAACACTGATCATTAATTCCAACAACGAAATTGTGTATACCCACAATGGAAATGATTGTGACGCTTGTTTAACCGATACTTTTTCTATACGAGTAAAAGAACAAGCAGGATCAGTAACTTCACCAAGAACAGGAAATACGGCTACGTATACGGTAAATGTAACTCAAGTAAATGACGCGCCAACCGCCTCAGCGATTAGTCTCAATGTAAACGAAGGAGCGACAGCAACGGCAAACATTGTTGCTTCAGATTCAGATACTCCAGCCAATAACCTTTCTTATTCGGTGGTGACCCAACCACTGTATGGAACCCTGACCATTTCTTCCTCAGGAGCAATCAGCTATGTGCATAATGGATCAGAGTCAACCCTAGATTCATTTGAGTATCAGATTTCTGATGGAGCCCTGAGCAACAAATACACCGTACCCGTGTTGATCACCGCGGTAAACGACGCACCTGTTGGGGTAGCGGACTCTTATTTTGTTTTGGGAACAAATCCAATAACCATCAACGCCAATGTCGGCGTGCTTTCCAACGACACAGACGCAGAAAATGATGCGATGACCGTGGTTATCTCAGACCTGCCTACTTCTGGTACGGTATCCTTATCAACAGACGGAGGGTTTGTCTATACACCAACATCAAGCAATTCGACACAAGATACTTTTTCCTACATACCAAAAGATGCCAACGGACTGGCTGGAGCAGAAGTAATTGTAACGATTGAATTCAGTACGATTGCACCAGCTCCTGAGCGATTTACTACAACTGAAGGAGGAACGATCACTACGAACCTTCAACAAAGCGTATTGTTAAACGATAAAGACAGCAACAACCTAAGTTTAACGGCAGAAGTTGTAACTGCTCCTTTATATGGAACATTAACACTCAATGCAGACGGTACATTTACTTATGTACATGACGGATCTGAAAACCGCAGAGATCGATTTACCTATAAAGCTATTAACAGCAACGGGGATGAGAGCAAAGCTATTTTCGTGGTTATAGACATCACCAATGTTAATGACGCGCCTGTCGCCGAATCATCCACGATCAATCTATCAGAAGGAGAAACGATATCTTTCTACCCACTTTACACAGACACAGATTCTGAACTTCAAGAACTAACCTTTAGGATTTTTTCTGCCACAAATACCACAACGGCATCTCTGGTTCCATTGACAACAAACGCAGGTGTTTTGTCTGTAAATGAATCGGGACAGCTAGTGTTTATTCATAATGGTTCTGAGACATTCTCCGCTCAATACTACTACCAAATCACCGACGGCGCGCTAACCTCGTCGGTTGAGCCATTAACTATTGAAATCACTCCAGTGAATGACGCTCCTGTTGCTTTGGGCGTTGCCTCTGGTACGATTCAAGTAGTTGAGGCGGGAACCGCAACGGGCACCCTGTTGGCCTCAGACCCGGATTCATCAGAGTTAGAGTATTTTGTAGTTACTTCCCCAACCTATGGAAGTGTTACTATCAGTGCTGGAGGAACGTTTACTTATATAAATAATGGCAGCCCAAATACATCCGATAGTTTTGTCTACAAAGTATATGATGGAAGCTCGTACTCCGAAAACAGCTTGGTGTCTATCAGCATTGCTCAGATTAATGACGCTCCTGCAGTTTCATCCAACCCTACAGTTACACTTTTAGAAGGAGGATCAGCCCAGATTGTAACAAATACTAGATTTATCGATGAAGAGCAAGACGTGTTTACTATTTCAATTGTTTCAAATCCAGTAAACGGAACATTAACCCAAACGACACCTGGAACATATAATTATGTCCATAATGGATCGGAGACCACCACTGATTCTTTTGTGGTTTCTGCAACAGACGTTTTTGGGGCGGCTACTCAAATGACGGTTTCCATAGCAATAACAGGAGTTAATGACGCTCCAATATTGCCGACTTTAGATTTAGTAGTTGATCAGCTTGACGAATTACAGTTCGAAATAAACGCTACAGACCCAGAGGGTGGAGATGTTTCAATAACAATAGTGACATCACCTTCACAAAGTAGAGGAACTCTAACGCCTCTTGGAAACAATAGGTTTAGCTATCAAGATAAAACAACAGGCAATCCAACAAGCGGAGATTTATTTAGTCCGGTATCTTTTTCTGTTACCGCACAAGACCCGCAGTCTACGACATCATCCGCCACATATATAATTAATGTGAGGGATATTGTTGAGGGACTTCCTCAACTAGTTCTTACTCCAATAAGCACACAGTCTGAGTTTACTGAAGGAGGATCATATGAATATTCTGTTTCTTTAGTTTCCAACGACTTCTTTTCTGATAAACGAGATTTGCCCTCCGCTTTTTCAGCTCAATACACCAAAATAGGGGAGTATCAAGGTCACGTGTATTACATTGCCAATAATGGCCAGTCTCTTCAGTATTCATCAGCTTCTGAAAAAGCATCAGAGCTTGGGGGCTATCTTCTAGCGTTGGAAACACTTGAAGAACATAATTATATACAAAGTTTGGTCCTTAGTAACACAAACATTAGTAACCAAGAGTTCTGGCTGGGCGCTGATGTTGTCGGGACAGAATTTAAATTTATAACCCAATCCTCTTCAATAACATCGACCGTTGCCGCTTTGGGAGATACGTCAACCATCAATTCAGCCTCAAAAGCAGTGTTTAAAGCAGCAAGCTACGGTTCAGGCAAAACATGGAAAGGGGTAAGCTTTTCAAATAACTATAGATACATTATTGAATTTGACAAGGCGGTAATACCAACTGAGGATGTTGTATTTGATATTTCACTTTCAGGTAGTGGAATTGAGACAGATATTCATTCATCAACAGCGTCCTATACGCTTTCGTCAGGATCTCAAGACGTGAGATTAACCATTAATTCAACGGATGATCAACTAGACGAACCAGAAAAAAACATAAAAATAAACGTTACCAAGACAGTAGGACAAACAGCGTATAATATTCGTCGTAGCCAACAAGAGATTACCCTAACGATTCTTGACAACGACAACACCGCTGCCAGTCTAACCTTTACTCAAGGAGGAACAACAACATCTGTAACACAGTCGACAACAGCCACAGAAGACGGGGGAGCAATTGTAGTTAAAGCGGTCCTAGAAAATGCTAAACCATATGACACGTCTATATTGTTTGGTATAGCCGGTACTGCCACATTTGGAGAAGATTATTCAGCTATCGACAGAGGCTATATTTCTTCTGTAGTAACTGGCAATAATAACATTAGGGCGCTTACCGCTATTGTTCCTTCTCAAACAGTATCAGGATCAATATATTATGTTGAGGGATCAACTCAGATTAAGGTTCTTTCATCTTCATCAGACACCACCCCAGAAAACTATAATTCAATTAATAACAATAGTTCATTTGCAAATTTTGGCATGAATTTGTCAGATGCCGGGTTTGGCTACATACAAGACTTATCTGCTGATGCTCAAGGAAATCTTTATGTAATTGATCAAAATTACATTAGAAAAATCACTACACAATCGTCACCTGTAAGGGTCGAATATGTTGCAGGATCATCAAACTGGAGCCAAACACCAGTTAATGGAACAGGATCTGCCATTAGGTTTAATAATCCGAGAAGAATAGCTGCCAATGCAGACGGATCAGTCTTGTATGTGCTTGAGGACAATAGAATAAGAAAAATAACATTTAATGAGTCAAATCAAGCAATTGCTGAGACAGCGGCTGGAAACGGAAGTTGGGGATATACTGATGGTCTAGGAGCAGACGCAAGACTTCAAGGCCCCAACGACATTGCAGTAAATAGCGCAGGAGAATTGATTATTGCCGAATATGGATCATTGAGAAAGTATTCTAACGGAGTTGTATCTACGCTTGTTCAATTTGGATGGCAAAAAAGCGGAATTGTATTAGACGCTAACGATAATATATATTTTTCATCTACTGATGAAAACCAAATTTTCAAATTTGACGCTTCATCACAAAGCGTTGGTGTTGTAGCGGGAAGACAAAACCAAAGCGGAACGATTGACGGCCCCACTAAGACAGCAAAGATCGAGCGACCAGAAACAATCACACTTTATGACGGAGAATTATTCTTTATTCAACGTGATAACAGTAAGTTAAGAAAGATAGATTTCCTTAATAGGCTTCGAATTCCTGCTGGACAAATAGAAGGAACATTTACACTTAATGTGCTTAACGACAATTTTTATGAAGTTGACGAAACAATTTTACTTAATGTAGAAAGCGCCTCAGGCCTAACAACAAACCTATCAAATCAGACCAAAACATTAACTCTTACCAGCGATGATTCCGCTCCAGAAGTGAGAATCACTACAAGCGTTAGCTCTATTGCTGAACAAGGAGGAACCTCGGTGGTTACCATTCAGTTAGGTCAATCAGATGACAACAGTAGTAAGATAGATATGGACGAGGCCAACAAAGGGTCATTTGTTTATTTGGGAGAATTCCAAGGATCTAAATATTATTTAGCCAATAATGGGGACAATTGGACCCAGGCGCAAAGAGCCGCATCTAATTTAGGAGGATACCTTTTGACTATAAATTCCGAGGAGGAGAATAATTTCATCAAAGGAAAAATGAGAAACCAAACTTATGCCGTTTGGTTAGGGTTTACTGACAGATCTAATGAGGGTTCTTTTGTTTGGGAAAATGGCAGCAAATCTACCTACACCAGTTGGGGAGGAAACGAACCAAATAACGCAGGGGATGAAGACTATGCAGTAATGTTTGACAATGGTCAGTGGAATGACCAAGGAGATGGATGGCAAAGGTATATTGTAGAGTACAGTGGAACGAAGTCATCTTTACCTACCGCAATCAACTATACAATTACAGGAACAGATGGGTTTGAAGAGGACTTCTCTATTCCAGCAGAACGGACACTTACAATTCCTGCCGGACAGAGCCGTGCATCATTTACAGTTTCTTCAACGGTGGATTTAATTTCTGAATCTAGGGACTTTATTGATATCACATTGACCTCTGTTGATGGAGAAAACGGGATTATCAGCGAAACAAGTGGTAGCGTACAAATCGAAATTCTAGATGACGACGCTCCAGCTGTTGAATGGTCTTCAGCTGCGACTACACTAGTGGAAACAAGTGAGACAGGAGTGAAAATCACCGCTTCAACTGCCGTGGCAAAACAGCAGGACATTGTTTTATCATTGAGCACTAGTGTGGGAGAAGTTGCGGATACAGCTACGTTTAATGCAGATTATTTTATTCCAGAACTGAATACAGTTTCAACACTAGCAGGAAGCGGAAGAACCGGATTTAAAGACGGAAAAGGAACGCTTTCTAGCTTTAGATCCAATAATAAAATACGCCCCTATACTTCAGGTAGCTACTTAATCGCTGATCCGGAAAACAATACAATTAGGCTATTATCCTCAGACGGAACAGTTTCTACTTTCGCAGGAAATGGAAACTGGGGACATGATCCAGCGCCAAACGGAACACCAAAATTGCAAGCTTCGTTAGCTAGACCATCTGACGCGATTATGGCACCTAATGGAGATGTTTATATTGCTGAGTCAGGAAGAAATAGAATTTCTAAAATTTCAGCTCAAGGATTGTATTCTGTGGTTGCTGGAAATGGAGAATGGGGATCAAGTGACGGATCAGGAGTCAGCAACACATCATTCCAAGACCCAAGAGCTTTAGCGATAGATTCTAGAGGAAACTTATATGTTGTTGGAAACAATAGAGTAAGAAAAATTGCCTTTACCGATGGCGTTGCTGAGGTATCTACATTTGCCGGAGACGGAAATTGGGGACGAGAAAACGGAGAAGGTATCAATGCTCGCTTTGAGAACCCACAAGACGTAGTGATTGATGCACAGGATAATCTATACGTAGGGGAAAACAATAGAATTCGAAAAATCACTTCAGCTGGAGTTGTCTCCACCTTAGCGGGAGAATGGTGGGATGATAAAGACGGAACATTTGCCTCGGCGAGATTCAATGAAGTAACAGGACTTGCCTTTGATCAAGATCAAAACTTATTGATTGTCGATGCGTCAACAGGTAAAGTTAAAAGAGCCTATTTGACTGGACCAAAATCTGGATTGGTAGAGACCATTGCAGGTGGCGGAAACGGTTTTGCTGATGGTTCTTTTGCCACAGCTAAATTTAAAAACCCCAGGGGTGTTGTTTCTGGAACCGGAAAAATTCTGATTTCAGATACCCAAAACTACAGAATCAGACAAATTCTAACTGAGCCAACGATTACAATCCCAGCAGGCCAAACATCAGGTTCAATCACGTTGATGCCGATTGACGACACTAGATTTGAAGCGGACGAAACGATTACACTTGGTGTAGAAGCCACTGAGTTTGTAGCTAATTCAATTGTTTTTGAAGATCTGTCAGTTTTATTGTCTTCCGACGATGCCAAACCACAAATCAGGCTGGCCTCGTCCAATATTTTTGTAGATGAAGCAGCTGGAACAGCACAGTTTGAAGTGGTGTTGGTTGATCAGTATTCAAGCCCTAGAACCGACATGGAGGAGTCCAAGAAATCTGGATTCTACTATTTAGGGGAATTTGAAGGGTCTAAATACTATGCATCTAGACAGAATTGGCAGTCGTATCAGTCAGCCAAGGCTTTGGCCACATCATTAGGCGGTCAATTGGCGGTAATTACTACAGCTAAAGAAAACGACTTTATCACCAACAAAATCTACGAGAAAGACCCAGACTTTAGTTTAGACAACAACCGTTGGTTGAATCACTGGATCGGTTATGAATACAATACAGAAGCTCAATCATGGGCTTGGGCCAATGGCTTTGATTCAAGTTTCGTAAACTGGAGCGGTGGAAATCCAAATAATCCAGCCAATAGACGAGCTGTATTCCTCGGAGAGCAAGGATTCTGGAACAACACCAACAGAAGCGACAATAGACTTTTAGTTGTGGAGTACTCTTCTGCAAAATCTGACGTAGATACTCAAGTGGTATTTAATTTTGATTCAAGTACAGCTCAAGCAGCGGATTATTCTACCAACTTAACTAACAATACCCTAGTAATACCCTCAGGTTCTGCGAAAGCCGTTGTTCAAGTAACCGGGGTAGACGACGAGCTAGACGAGGCGGTAGAATCCATTGTTGCCTCTTTTGACACAGTTGACAACGCAACTGTCGACAATGCATTTGCTCAAGCGACTATACTGATTAAAGACGACGAACTTCCTGCAGTGACCCTTTCTGCGGACAACACGGAAATCTCAGAACAAGGTGGAGCCATGAAAGTAGTGGCTACCATTGAAAACGCTAAGTTAAATCCGGTTCAAATCGATCTTTCGTTCTTGAGCGATTTAAATACTGATGCGATTTACGACAAAGACTTTAGTTCCTCCTCAGTTTATGCGGTTTCAACCCTTGCTGGAACGGGTGTTAGTGGATATGTCGATGGCCCGGCCAATACCGCACAGTTTGGAGATGACTTATTTGCCGTTGCATCAGACGCTCAAGGAAACACCTATGTGGCAGACCCCAGAAAATCTGTTATACGTAAAATTGATACTCAAGGAAATGTGTCTACGTTTGCAGGATCTGAAAACTGGAAAGGAAATACCAAAGAAGGATTCAGAACAGCAGTTGACCTTTATTATCCAAGAGCAGTTGCTGTGGATGCTCAAGGCAATCTATACATCTATGAAAACCACTTAATTTCGGTAGTTAACAGCTCTGGCCAGTACCGAGTTTTAGCAGGAACCCAAGAGTGGGGACATAAAGATGGCGCTGCCACGGATGCCCGATTTAGAACGGTCAGTTCTATGGCGATAGATCAAGACGGCAACTTAGTCGTTATTGACGAGGGAATGCTGAGAAAAATAACATTAACAGGCCAAGGCCAAGCAGTAGTTAAAACGCTGGTCGGAAAGCCTAATGAGTGTGGTTATAGAGACGGATTCGGCACAGAAGCCAGCTTCTCTTGTTATGACAGAAAATCATTGGCTATTGCAGAGGATGGTTCTATTTATATTGCTGATGGACATGCCAATGCCATTAGAAAGTATAACCCTACAACTACGGAGTTGACTACAATTGCCGGAGGTTCAGGCTGGGGAGACAAAGATGGTTACGGAAGAAACGCACAATTTAGAACGCCATCTGGTATCGCAGTAGATGCTGATGGAAATCTATTTGTGTCAGATTCAGATAGCAATACCATCAGAAGAATTTCTTTTGACCCACAAGGCTACTTGGTAAAAACCATTGCGGGTGATGGAAGCAATGGATTTGACAATGGATCAGCTAGTGAAGCTACATTTGCCAGACCTACGTATTTGAGTGTTAATCAAGGGAAGTTGATCGTTGTAGATCAGCAGAATTTCTCATTGAGAAAATTGACGTT
>ERZ651770.113-NODE-113-length-41957-cov-4.597612_pt1 | contig 41957 bp, 28 predicted proteins | sample MGYA00514756_ERZ651770 | MGnify/ENA metagenome assembly ERZ651770
TATTTAGGTTAGTTATATGTATTTCGTACCGTCGTATTTCTTCAAAAAAGCCCATTCCCCTGAGTCCTGCGAGGAAAACCACTTTGCATCGACTCTCATCGCATCTATTTTATATATAAGTAAGTACTCACTCATTTATCAATAATTCTCGCAATCCACGCAAACACAAAACGCTGCTTTCTTCATCTCCGTGAAAGGCCAACAGCAATGTTCGTTCCAACACCTCAACTGCAGTGCGTGCAACCGCTTCCTCCGAACCATGACCCACGCTCGATATGGCCCAACGCAAACGTTCCATTACAAAAGAATCCATTTCTCGACGTAGCAGGTCTTCCTGCGTTATCCGAATCATTGCTATCCAAGCGAGTAAATCGGGACTATTTTTGAATTTATCAAGCTGAATAGAAGTAAACGAGCGCAATACTTCAGTAGGATCGGCATCGTTTAAGAAACCGTAAATCAATCCGGCTCGTGCTCTTTCACCCGCAGACAACACCGCCAGAGCAAGACCGTTTTTAGATTTAAAATGACGGAATATCAGCGCTTCACTTACGCCTGCATGCGCCGCTATTTTTGCCGTCGACATCGCCGTGAGGCCGTGTGCAGCAATAAGCGTTTGAGCGCTTTGAAGTAATGCTTGTTGTTTTTCAGTCATTGTAAGTGTTCACTTACAATAATACAAAAATTGTATCCGGAAATTAATGTGCTTCCAACCAAGTTTTCCCCGTACCCACTTCAGCAATCATTGGAACCGCCAAATCAACGGCTGCTTCCATTTTTTCTACGACCAACGCTTTAAGTGCCTCGAGTTCTCCTTCGACTGCATCAAAGACCAGTTCATCGTGCACCTGAAGGAGCATCTTCGATTTTAATCCCTCTGCACGCATAGCTCGATCAATCTCTATCATAGCAAGTTTGATAATATCTGCTGCAGAACCTTGTATAGGCGCATTTACCGCATTTCGTTCGCTGTGCCCCCGAACCACCGCATTGCGACTCTCAATATCTTTAAGGTACCTGCGTCGACCCGTTATAGTCTCTACATACCCATTTTCGCGTGCAAAAGCGACCTGATCATCCATATAGGCTTTGATTCCCGGATACGTTCGGAAGTAACCGTCAATAGCGGCTTTGGCTTCTTTACGACTCATATCCGTTTGCTGACTTAAGCCGAAAGCGCTAACACCATAGACAATACCGAAATTGACTGTTTTCGCATTGGAACGTTGTTCGCGAGAAACTTCTTCCAATGGCACTTCAAAAACCTTCGCTGCAGTGGCTTTGTGAATATCCTCACCGTTTCGGAAGGCTTCTATCATCGCTTCATCCTTTGCTAATGCAGCAATCACACGCAACTCTATCTGGCTGTAATCTGCGGCTAACAAAACGTGTTGTTCGTTCGCGGGGACAAACATAGCCCGAACGCGACGACCGTTTTCCGTGCGGATCGGTATGTTTTGCAGGTTGGGGTTGGTTGAACTCAACCTCCCAGTAGCCGCTACGGTCTGGTTGTAGCTGGTATGAATCCGCCCCGTTGCAGGATGGACCAGTTCAGGTAGCGCATCTACATAGGTACTCTTCAATTTTTTCAATTCTCGGTAGGTCAAAATAGAATCCACAATCTCATGCTTGTTCCTATAGCCCTGTAAAATATCCTCCGATGTTGCGTATTGGCCTGTTTTTGTCTTCTTGGGCTTGTCTGATAATTTCAAATCTTCGAACAATACTTCACCCAGTTGACGCGGGGATCCCACATTGAAAGGACGGCCAGCCAATGCTACAATAGTCCCCTCGAGCTCGTCTATCAATTGGCCCAATTCATGACTGTAACTGTTTAACGCAGCAACATCTACCCTGATGCCTTCTCGTTCCATCCGCGCCAAGACGGGAACCAATGGCATTTCAATATTTTCAAACACCTTCAGCACCCCAGTTTCTTTCAATTTTGGCTCAAAAACCGCTTTCAACTGAAGGGTGATGTCTGCATCCTCTGCTGCATAGTCGACCACAGCTTCCACAGGCACTTCGCGCAGTGTCTTTTGCATTTTACCCTTTTTACCAACGACACTTTCGTAGGAAATGGTGGTATAATTCAAATAGGTCTCCGCAAGAATATCCATTTTGTGGCGCATATCCGGCTGCAGTAAATAATGTGCGATCATCGTATCGAACAATGGACCGCGCACTTCGATGCCGTAGTTCAGCAATACACCGATATCGTATTTTAAATTCTGACCAATCTTTCGGACCGATTCAGATTTGAAAAACGGCTGAAACGCAGCAATCCACTCTTGTGCCTGGTCACGCTCCTGCGGTACGGGCACATAATAGGCTTTACCTGCTTCAAAAGAGAAACTCATGCCGATCAGTTCGGCAGAAAGAATATCTAATGATGTCGTTTCTGTATCAAAGCAAACTTCTTCTTTTTCAAGCAACAGTCGGCCCAATTCGCGAGCTTCCGGCAAGGTCTCAATACATTGATACATGTGATCCGCTGTGGCAATCGACAATCTTCCGCTCGGTACGTCCGCTTCAGTTATCGCCTGCTGCGGTTCGCCAAAGAGGCTCATTTGATCGTTACTGGCCAATGCTACCTTCTTTGTTGGCACTGGCTTCGCACTAACCTCATCCGCGGCATCGCGCTGCAATCCCAACCTTCTGCCTAGTGTGCGGAACTCTAATTCTTCAAACAGATCTAAAAGGGCTTCTTGGTCCCATGGATCTCTAGTCAGTGAATCTGGGTTTAAATCAATAGGAACTTCAAGAATGATCCGCGCCAACTTTTTTGAGAGCAGCCCTAATTCCGCATTATCTCGAATTTTCTCGCCAAGTTTGCCTTTGATCTCATCAGCATGCGCCAATGTTTCTTCTAAAGAGCCGTATTGCTTCAAAAGTTTAGACGCAGTCTTCGCACCGACACCGGGTAAACCGGGAATATTGTCCACAGCATCGCCCATCATGCCTAGGTAGTCAATGACCTGTTCAACGCGATCGAGTTCAAATTTTTCACAGACCTCCGTCTCTCCCCAGATTTCCGGCGGATTGCCGCCACGCGCAGGGCGGTACATAAATATGTTTGGTGATACCAATTGGCCAAAGTCCTTGTCGGGCGTCATCATGTACGTGGTATACCCCTCTTTTTCGGCTTGCTTCGCTAAAGTTCCAATCACATCATCTGCTTCATACCCCGGAACACCTAGGGCCGGGATTTTAAAAGCTTCCAACAGCCTGTGGATATAGGGCACGGCCAGCTTTATCGCCTCCGGCGTTGCATCCCTGTTCGCTTTATATTCTGGAAAAATCTCGTGGCGTTCAGTAGGCTGGGGCAAATCGAAACAAACGGCGATGTGCGTAGGATTCTCTTTAGACAACAGGTCCAGTAGCGCACTTGTAAATCCATAAACTGCACTTGTATCAATCCCACCAGAAGTCACTCTTGGGTTTTTTGCAAAGGCAAAATACGCCCTGAAAATGAGCGCATAAGCATCTAATAAGAACAGCTTTTTGCTTTGATCCGGTGTTTCTTGACCCATGGAATAGATTTTGCGATTGGCTACAGAAAAATAAGGGAGTTAAGATAGCTACTTCAGTGCAAATACCGAGTTTTGCAAGCAAACAATCCTAACCGCATGGAGTTGTTATTAAGCATCCACACAGATATTATGATTTTCAGAATATTCTTCACCCTCGGGTTCATGCTCGCCATTGACTTATACGCCTACCAAGCCTTTAAAACCGTCTTTCGTAGCAGCGCCACCCCCTATGTATATTGGGGCATCACGATTGCTTATGTTATTTTCTCCATCACGCTGGCCTTAATGATGACGAGTGGAAAAGTAGAATACCGCTACCTCGGTCTGCTCATGGGTGCATCCATTTTACTTGCTGTCCCGAAGCTCATTGCCATTGGCCCGCTTCTTTTAGAAGATGTAGTGCGGTTGAGCCAATTTGTCTTTCGCGGTGTAACCACCCAACCCACTTTAATGCCTGAGCGCAGAGCCTTCATTTCGAAATTGGCCCTGGGCCTCGCCGCCATACCCTTTTTAGGGATTATCGACGGCATTTGGAAAGGACGCTATCGCTATCGAGTTATTTCCCACACTCTAGAATTTGATGACCTACCCGATGCTTTTGACGGCTTTACGATCGCACAAATTTCGGATATACATAGTGGATCGTTCGACAACACAGAAAAAGTTCAATACGGCGTAGATATGGTAAGTGCACTTGGCGCCGATTGTATCGTATTCACTGGCGATATGGTGAACAATACCGCCAGCGAAGCCGAACCGTGGATTCCCGTTTTCCAAAGATTAAAGGCAAAATCAGGCATCTTTTCTATCCTAGGTAACCACGACTACGGTGATTATTGGCGTTTTCCTTCACCGGAGGCCAAAGTCGCGAATATGGACAGGCTGAAAGAGATTCACGCTGAAATGGGCATGGACCTCTTACTCAACGATAGCCGTTTTTTTGAGCGCAACGGACAGCGGCTGTACCTTGCAGGTGTTGAAAATTGGGGGTTGCCACCATTCCCTCAGTACGGCGATTTAAATTCTGCGTTAAATCAAATCCCAGAAGATGCATTCACAGTGCTCTTAAGTCACGATCCGTCGCATTTTGACGCTGAAGTAAAACAACACCCAAACAAAATACACCTGACACTTAGTGGACATACACACGGCATGCAATTTGGCATTGAAATCCCTGGGTGGATCAAATGGTCACCTGTAAAATTCAAATACCCCAAATGGGCCGGTCTTTACCCAGAGCAGGACGGGAGAGTTTTGCATGTAAACCGTGGGTTTGGATTTTTAGCTTTCCCAGGTCGTGTGGGGATCTGGCCGGAGATCACGCACATCACGTTAAAGAAGAAGGTCGCTTAGAATCGGTCCTTGTAAAGCTTCGACATGAAGTAGATGTGAGGCAAACTGATGGCGCTGAGGAAGACTAAAAAATAGCTCGACCAGGCCAGCATTGAATTCTTATCGAATCTAAATACCAACAGGAACAGTACCACCGCGCCGATAGTAAATGGCAGGGCCTTCATCCACATTTCTAAATTTGTCCATTTGTGCGACAACTTTAAGTGGTTCCATCCAGATAGACTGTGTTGTAAAACAAAGTAAATCCCGAATGCGGTAGCCAAAGGTAAAGTAGCAGTCAAACTGAGTGTCACCATCGCAACGATCCAGGGGATCGAACGAAACCAAAGCCCCATAAAAAGCCCAAGTGTTAGGGTCATTCGGATGGCCATATTTACAAATTCAGCAGGCCAATCCACCCTTGTGATGCCCATAACTTCCAGTACTGTATTGACCTCGCCTAGATGTGGCAACAAAATCATAGCCAGTAGCATTGTTCCCCACAAAAACGACAACCCGATACTAGGGAAACCCCATTCGCGCAAGTCCGTTTCTCCGAAATGCCAAGCGCTGTAGACTAGAAAAGCGACTAAACCTATGACCGGACTGGCGGCCCAAAATAAAACGACAAGGAGCATAATGAAGCAATAGCGCAAAATGAATTTTGGCAATCGGTCCTTGTTTGCGTGGCTGTAGCCATCAAGTGCCCCATGTGGAATGCCGTATAAAAACAACAAGAAAACCAATATGGCCTGCAAGCCGTAGGTAACATAGGTAGGCAAGAATACAACCGCGATTGAAGCAAAAACCGTGAACAAAAGCGGTGCCCAACGGGAAGGCTTAGCTACCACGAAGGCAATAAAGGAGGCCGCCAATGCCCAGAGAAACTTTAAAACCGGCAATCGGGCAAACATGCTTAATTCCCATTTAACGGAGGACTTTTCGTCCAAGAACTGAAACACCTTACTCGCTTTTTGGGTAGCAAACAGGGCTTCAAAAATTTCTTTACCCCAATGTGGTTTATGCTTTAAAATATGCAGCAGTAGGTGGTCGTAAAAATTAAAGCGATCCATCTCGCTTTTTGGGAGACGCAGCCACGAAGACTCTTTTCGCTCTTGCGCAATACCACTGGCCAATTCCTTTGCATGCTCAAACATGCTCTTAAAGGCATAACCGGTCGTGGCTTTTATTCTTCCCGCACGCGCGCCGGTAGAAATGATTCGCGCATCTTGATCTTTTACTTCAGCGTACTGTGTCATAGGAATTGTCCCGCGCTCCTCATGTACGATATCGAAAGATAAACCAGGAGATAGCAAGTAGTTGCGAAGGTGATTACTTGCCAATTCATGCGGCAATGGTTCGCTTCCAAATCGCGTCATTTCAACCAATGCCTCTTTCGTTCCCGTTGGAAGTACGTACATGAACTGTGTGAAACCGTTTTGGGGAATATTGAAGTCCATAAGGGTCATCTCATTCGGCGTCCAATAATCTTCCTGCAGCTCTACTCGCCAACCCACAAAACTTTGTAACACTAAGGGACCCATTGGCTCCTTAATTCTTGGCGGTCGACTGTCGAACACCTGCTGAACTTCCCAAGTATAATCGCCACTTGATAATTCTACCGCATCCGTCCTGGTTTTCAATCCATCAACCGCGCCTCTGATCCAGACAATGTTCTCATAGGACTGCGCTACGCTCTTAACCTTATTATATAGTGCAGTACTTTCCACCATATAATAATGTTGGTCCTCGAGCGATTCTAGTCCGTCGGCAGTAGCTATTGTATCCCATTGATGGGACAACACGTCGCGAAGTTCGGTACGTATTTTGTGTTCTGAATCAGCCCAAAAACAATAGGTTTTATCGTTTTTTAACTTCGCGTCCGGCTCAAGGATAAGGACCTTAAGCGTATGCAACAGATTATTTCGCTCCAATTCAAGCAAAAGCAACCCGTTGGCAGCGCCCATTCCTAAAAACCCTATATCGTACCGATTCATTGATTAAATGTCGATTTGACCCTTTATAATTTGTCTAACAGCTCCTGTTCGATTAAGTTCGCTAAACCATGCTAATTAGAGGTATATATAGCCATTTATAACAATTTAACCCCAATATATAAGTGTTTTCACTTATTTTTCACGTGTCGTGAACAAAAGAATATTTCGTAAGTTAAGTGGTAGTTATAACCTTTAATATTTTAACACCATGTCATTATTTTTAGACGGATCTATGGGATTCGATCCGAACGATTACGTATCGTTCACATTCTTCGCCGGATACATGGCGATGTTAGCCGCTTCGGTATTCTTCTTCTTCGAAAGAAGTAGAGTTTCAGACGAGTGGAAAACTTCAATGCTCGTTAGTGGGCTTATTACTGGTATTGCAGCAGTGCACTACTACTACATGCGTGATTTCTACGCTGCCGGTAATGGAAGTCCAGTAGTTCTACGTTATGTAGACTGGACGCTAACTGTACCACTTATGTGTGTTGAGTTCTATTTGATCACCAAAAAAGCTGGTGGTACGAAGTCAATCTTGTACAAACTGATCTTAGCTTCAGTTGCGATGCTCGTAACTGGTTACATCGGTGAGGCATTTTACGCAAACGATCCTGTTTCTTGGGTTTGGGGTGCTATTTCTGGTGCTGCTTACTTCTACATCGTATGGATGGTATGGAAAGGCGACGTTGCTAAGTTGGCGAACAATGCAGGTGGTGCAGTAGCGAAAGCAAACAGTGCCCTAGCGAAATTCGTAATCATCGGTTGGGGTATTTACCCTATCGGTTACATCTTAGGTACAGCAGGTGGATTCTTCGGAATGGACCTAGGTATCGAAGCAAATGAAGAAGTACTAAACTTGTGCTACAACCTTGCAGATGCAATCAACAAAATTGGATTTGGTCTTGTTATCTATTCTCTAGCGATCAGCTCAGAGAAAGAAGCAGCTTAATCATTCATTACAGAGTGTTGGAAAACCCCACGGCGAAAGTCGTGGGGTTTTCTTTTTTCGGCAAAACCGCATGCTTGTCTATCTTTAGAGGATACTTCATCCCGAGAACATGAAAATTAAACTCCTACTGCTGGCCCTACTGGCTGCCCTATACGTTACTGGCCAAAATACAGGCGTTCATTCCTATGCGATTGATCTAACCCATGTCGTTGAAGACCGTGTGAAGGTTACCGTTGACGCTTCTTTGGTCCAATTATCAAACCCCAAAGACAATCAATACAAATTTCACTTTCCCGCGACCATACCAGGAACCTACGCCACGCTAGACTATGGTCGATTTATTCAGGATTTTAAAGCGTATAACACAGGTGGACAACCGCTAAAAGTCAAGCATAAGGGCAATACCTTCACTATCTATGGCAAACCCGAGCGCATCGAATATTGGGCAGATGATACGTTTGATGCGCGCATTCGTAAAAATAAAGTCTTTGAGCCCGCAGGGACGAATAATCAAGAGCGGACTAACTTTCTATTAAACGCAGCTGGCTATTTTGGATTTTTCGAAGGTAAAGAGGCACTCCCCGTAGCACTTGAAATCACAAAAAGTCCAAGTCTTTATGGGCTTAGCGCATTAGAAGGTTACAGCTACGGCAATACACAAAACTTTTACGCGCGCGACTACCATCACTTCCTTGATTGCCCCATAATGGTAAGTAAACCGGATACGACATCCTTCAAACTAGGGGGCGCTAAAGTGACCATAGGTGTGTTTACGGAAAATGGCCGGGAGCTATCACAAGAGATATACGAACAAGTCGAAACTAGTATGAAGGCGATCGAAGCTTTTTTAGAGGGGAATCTTCCCGTCGAAAACTACGCTTTTCTCTTCTATATCAAAGACCACACAGAGTTCGAAGGGCTATTTTCTGGGCAAGAAATTAAGGTAGGTACAATCATTAAAGCCATTCGTACACTTGCTGGAAAAGGTTTTGGAGCGCTCGAACACGGCAACAGCTCTGTGTACTATTTGCCAGATTTCGGAGGCACAACCGTTTTGGATGGAATGGCCGATGTGTGCATTCACGAATTTTTTCATATCCTAACACCACTAGGTCTTCACAGCGAAGAAATTGGAAATTTTGATTACATCAATCCAAAAATGAGTCAACACCTTTGGCTCTACGAAGGCATCACCGAATACTTCGCAGGCATCAGTCAACTAAAAGGCGGTGTTATAGATAAGGAAGAATACATTCAAAGTCTACTTAGGGGAAAGATTCGTGCTGCCGACCGCTATCCAACAGCGAAAATGTCATTTACTGAAATGAGTGAAAACGTTTTGAAGAACCCCTATAAAAAGCAATACGGTCAGGTCTATCAGCGTGGTGCATTAATGGGCGCATTACTAGATATTCGTATCATGGAACTCACCGGTGGTGAAAAAGACCTGCACGACATCATCCTCGCTCTGCGCGACGTTTACGGACCAAACAAAAGCTTTAAAGACCCACAAATCATCGCCGAATTTGTTGCATTAGTACATCCTGATCTTCAAGAGTTCTTCGACGACTATGTCACTGGACGCAACGAATTGCCTACCAAAGAGTATTTAAACAAAGTCGGTATAGATTACGACCGCCGTTACGCAGGTCCTGTTGTGGTAGATCCCCTCCGGGACAATGGTTACAAAACAAGAGGTATCCGCTCTACGGACTACTTAGAAATCAAAAACATCTCAAAAGAAAACCCCTATGAACTAGAAAAGGGAGATCGCGTACAACGTTATGCTGATGAACTGGAAACGGCATACGGCGGACCTAAAGAAGGCAGCCCCTTAGTACTGTTAATAGAACGCAACGGAACGAAATTCACGGTGCCGTATAACGTCGCTTATACAACGGGTTCAAAAAAACACTACATCCGATTCCAAAGAAATCCGACTGCGGCACAATCAGCCTTGCAAAAGCTTTGGTTTAAGAATTAGCGAGTTATAATGAGTTGCTCTGTGAATCTGCTGGAAGGAGATACCGCCGTTACATGAAAAGTCCCATTAGGCAGTGCGTGTATCCCTAGCTGAATCTTTGAACCATTATAAGTATGTTTTTCTCTGAGCCACAGCTTACCTGTAGTATCATATATAAAAATATCCAGCGCGGTTCCTGACGCCCATGCACCATCGATAAATAACGCGTTACTTGTGGGGTTTGGGAACAACATAATGGGACGGGAATTCGGCTGTTCAGTGAACCCTATACCCTGAATGAATTCGAACCAATTCAAATTAAATTCAGAACCTACATCAAGACGCAATTTATAATCTCCTTGAGAAAGGATGCCGCCAGGTTGATTTGTTGTTTGCCAGGTTTGCCAACCGCCCGTTGCACCTAAAGATATTGATGGAAAACTAGTGACATAATTCCCCAGTGTATCCGTAAATATGAATTGCATATTCACCCCTGAAAGCGATGCGTGACGGTAATCAACGCTGTAGGTAGCACTATTTAAAACTTTAACGTCGTAGATAAGGTAATCCCCTGCACCTAAGTATCCTATGTTTTGACCTCCTCCAATGTCCGTCGTGTTCTCAAGGGCAATACCATCCATAGTAGTAAACGCTTCTGCTTCAATTTTACCGGGTATAACATGTACAGTTGGCAGCGTATTCTCTACTAATTCTTGACTAAAGGACTGAACATTGGTGCCGTCTTTCGCTTGTAACGTCGTCCCTGCATATGAAATTTTGATTTCATCCAGAAATGTTAAAGCTTGGCCTATACCTATGAGCACATTACGGGAATTGGAGGGACTCTTGGCGACGGAGGTTATAGATGCCGGAACTCCATTCACCGTTACATAATAGGAAGCAGTGGCGCCAAGATTTGCTGAGTCAAGAGGTTTGTTTGTCTGTACTTCGATCGTGCTGTTATCGTACGTAACTGAATGCACATATTCCGCATTGATTGTAGTGGTGCTGCCCGTGGGAACAAATTCAAAACTTGTCACATTGAACCCGCCCTGATTTGCTACAAATCTTATTTTCTTATCGTCTGCAGACAGGACAACGTTTGGTATCGTTTTGGTCGACATCACAGTCCAGCTGCCCGTATTTGTTGCGTAGTAATTTGGTGTTAATCTTACTCCATCCGCTTCGAAGTAAAAATTACCTCCGGTAGACCCACTGCAACCTTGTCGCACCTTAATGGTATAAAGGCTGTCTTGCGGTATCGTTACGCTGTAACTCATCCAATCTTCAGTATCAACAAAGCCCACCATATAGCCATTGCTATTTACTGCATCCGTGAACTTCTCAATATCAACTCCGTCATTTCTATAGGTCCAGCCTGAATTCCATGAAGGAGGGGGATTTAGTTGGAAAGATTCCGTATCAAAGTAGGCGTCCCCCAAAGGCCCCATATCGTATTCTGAAGCATGAATCACACCAGGTAAATCATGTGATTTCCATGGAATAGAAGTTGGATCCTGAACTTGACGAAACATCGCATCAATGACACCTCTATTATACGTACAGTTCTGCGCTTTTAAATCCGTAGTTAACTGCATGAGTGTTGCAGTAGCAGTAGCAACCGAAGGAGCCGAACCATTACCGCTCCAATAATCAAGTAGATCTTGATAACCCGCAGACTTGGTAATGCTCAACGGTGCATTGATCGTCTCAATCTTTTTTAATGGCCACCAAGCCCAACCTACACCTTCAGATTCCATAATGCTGATTAAAGAAGTATACCATGCATTGGAGTTTTCCCCTGTTTCACCAAACCAAATAGGCACATTATAAGTATCACGTAAATCCAAGCCGTACTGAATGTCCGCTACACTATTTACAGGTGACCAGTACTTATGTGGTGAATAGGCCATATTGTTATCCCATGGCGGTGTCAAACCGGTATAGGTGTTTGCGAACCAATTCCCTTCAATAAAGAGGATGTGATTGGTATCGACAGAACGAATGCTATCCGTAACATCTTCGTAGAGTGCACGTAATAAGGTACCGCCGGGTAAATTCCAGTTGGGCTCGTTTAATAAATCGTAACCTGCAATAGTCGTATCCGTCGAATAGCGTTCTGCCAATTTTTTCCAAAGGGAAGACGTTTTATTTCTATTGTGAACACTTTCCCAAAGCGAAGGCTTTGTCGGGTCATAATCGCTTATCGCTTCATCATACCCTTGACCTCCCGGGGCTGCATGCAAATCCAGAATAACATACATGTCATTTGCGTTGCACCACTTGACAACTGAGTCAACGAGATGAAAGCCTTTCGTTAACCACGTGTTTTGGCCAAGAACAGGCTCCTCTTCGATGGGTAATGTGAATAGATTGTAATGCAAAGGAACACGAACCGTGTTAAATCCCCAGGCTGCCATAGAATCTACATCGGCTTTACTGAAATGATTTTCTAACCATGCTTCATAAAAAGCTTCGGTGGCCGTCGCGCCGATGAGGTCCTGAATAGTGTCTTTAATCTTGTGCTGTGGGCTTGCAAATGAAGCCGTCTGTAGCATATAGCCCTCTTGAACCATCCAACCACCAATACCCATTGCGCGAATGAGTAACGTGTCCCCGTTCCCATCAACAATTGCTTTACCTGCAGCTTGAACGTATTGTGCTTTAAGTGGCTTAAGTACGCTTAAAAGAAAAACGCCTAAAATGAATAGAATACGGGGATGCTTCATGACTTATATGATTTAAACAGGCTCTAAGTTCAATTAATATTTCAAAAATCTCTTTCCCATGTGGCAGACATTAACTGGACAAAAGGGTCACAGGCCTTGAATATATTCGTCTAATGCATCTTCTTTCTGGAGTTCTAGTTTCTTTTTTAAACGGTATTTAGCCTTTTCAATGGCGGCTGGGCTCACATTTAACACTGTTGCAATCTCCTTGTTACTCATTTTTTGACGCATTAGGTAACACAGCCTTATCTCACCTTTTGTAAGGTTTGGAAATCTTTTTATCAAACTTGCTGAAAACTCTTCGTGCAACTCCCTGTAATTTCGCTCGAAGTGGTCCCAATAGTTTTCGCTTTGTAATTCTCTATTGATTTCCCTTGTCATCGATTTCAAAAATGCTTGAACATCGCTAGATCGGTCCTTCTGTTTACTTTCATTGACCAGGCGCTCTTTGAATGATTGGAGCAATTCTAATCGACTGGTGGTCTTCATTAATTGAAAACTCAAATCTGTTTTCTGCTGGTTCGATTTAACCTCAAGCTCTATTGCCTTTGTCTTTAGCAACTCACGTTCCGTTTCTACTAACCTCAATCGCGTTGACCTAAACTTTCGGTCCTGATAAAAGAAGACTCCTGTTGCGATTAGAGAAACGAAAACAATCAGAAGTAATACCCTGAACCATGCACGTTGAATCAGGTAAGAAGCAATAGTAAAAGGAATTGTAATCGACTGCACTACTTCGTTCGCCCCTGTTGATTGAAGTTCTAATGTGTAGTTCCCCGGGGGCAATTCTTGCAAGTCAATAGTTCTACTGCCATAAGGCAACTCTACCCAATAGCTGCCCAATTCTTTTATTCGATATCGATTCGCTATACCGTTACGCAATAAATTACTGACCAATTCAAAATTGAAACGTACAGATTTCGTGCCTGCTGGGAAAAGTAAAGGCTGTGAAAGGACTCCTCCATCTTTGATTAAATGGACAACTTTAGGTAGGTTATCCGCATAAACCTCCGTCAAAACAAGCAGCGGTTTTACAGAGGTGATTGCCGTATCAGTGTGAATCTTAGCTACACCTTGGGTTCCTCCCAAAAGCAAATTAGAACCTTCAAAAAGCAACGTTTTTCGATTCGACAACCCGACCTGTAGCTCATCGGTCTCCTTAAAAACTTCATAAGACCACTTCCCAACGGCATCTACAGAGATACTTAACAGTCCCAAGCTAGTCGCAGCAAATAGTGCACCGTCGTGTTCCGCTATTGAATAGCAGTTCACAAAGGAATCCTTGCCAATTATAGTATCAACAATCTGCCCTGCTTCGACTACCAGTATTCCACTACCCTCGGTACCAATGAGCTTATACTCATTAAAGATCTCAATATCAAGTACTGAGTTTTCTAATGGAATAGCGTTTATAGTTCCTTTATTTGAAAGCGTGTAAAGTCCTTGAAATTCCGTTCCAACCCACAGTAGGTCGCCATCAAATTCCAAATCCATTATATTTCTTCCTACTTCCCATGCAGTATTGAATGGAGAGATAATTCGAGTCCCATCCCAAAACTGAAGTCCATACAGCGTTCCGATCCATAAGCTATCGCCCCAGGTAGTCGCCATAGACCAGATGTTTGAATTCTCCAAACCCCTAGAGGAAGGTGAAAAAGCAAGGAAGCGCTCTTTGATCGTTCCGAGAGTATCAATTACAAATAGGCCTTCACCTAAACTTCCTACCCATAATTCATCCTTATAAAATGCCAAGCTCGTAATTACTTCAGGCAACGCATCATTTGAGAAAGTCTGTGGCAGAAAGCCGGATGCTCCGCGCGAGTATTTCACCAATCCCTCGCCATCAAATCCTACCCATAAGTGTTTGTCAGAGACCATGCTGATTGCACTCTGGATACTAGACGCTATAAATTCTTTTGGCTTGGGCAGCCGCTCTACCGCCTCATTTTGTGTTGAGAATTGGGCAACACCACCATTAAACGTTCCTAACCAATAAGAGTCGTACACTTCATAAATGCCATAAAACTGATCGGTTATGATGCCCGAGCGAGGGTCTTGCTTGGTATAATGATGGGTGGTTGTCCCATCCCATTTATACACGCCAGAACCATCGGTAGAAATCAGTAAACCATCTCCGTCTATTATAGCATCGCGCTGTGTTCCATCGAATTCGATATTCAATTTCTCAAAACGCTCACCTATTCTTTCAAATACACCTGTACCTTCTACACTATAAATGACTCTTCCGCCGCTTACGTCTACCGTCTTTCTGAATGAGCTTACACTCGTATTTACATTATACGACTCAATGCGCTGCTCAGATTTTAAGTAATACAGCAAATGATCACCACTGGTTGCAACCCATAGCGTATCGCCCTGATCTGCAAAATCAAAAATAAACTTTAAGTCTTCGTTGAAATCCTGACTCTGAAGGCGCTCCCAACTTTTACTACCTGCCTTGAGTTGGAAAGCACCCAACCCGGAACTGCCAGCCCAAAGTGTCCCTTCGTTGTCTTGATGAAGGGAGATTATAGAAATATTCCTTGGAAGTTGTGGTAGTAAACTATCGTTTATCGGTCTAAGAACTTTTAAATCAACGCCTACAATACCTCCCAACTGAAGTCCAATTATAAGAGTGGAATCTTTTGTAACGAGGAGGCTTTGAACATTATTTGATCTGCGGTTTACTGTGGAGTCTAAAAAAGAAAATGACGCTGCCCTACCCTCGTTGTACTTGTATAAACCGTCTCGTGTTCCTATCCAGACAAATCCCCAAGGATCTTGTACTATAGAATACACCGTGGGATTATTCAAGCCCTCCGCCGAGCTAATATGACGGATAGATTGACCTCGTAAACCAAAGGAGGTTAGTATGAACAGTATTAAGAGAAGGCGACGATGCATATCAGAAATATACAAATGAAAAAGGGACCCGTTACCGGGTCCCCTCAACACTTACTTACTAACCAAAAGGTAAGTGATTATTTAAGTGCAATGCGCACAACGCTTTCGCTCAAACCATTTTGAACGCGTACGATGTACATACCACGAGGTAAAGAGGCAACGTCTAAACGTGCTTCAGTTTCCAAGCGCTGCTCCAATACTTTCGCACCAGTAACGCTGTAGACAGCTACGTTAGAAGGAATACCCGTTGTGTTTTCGATGAATAGTACATCAGAAGCTGGGTTTGGCTTAACAACGAAGTCAGCTGTTGCTTCTTCGATACCGATACCGGCGTTACCACACATTTCCCAACCGTGGATCTCCAGAGTGGTATCCGCAGTTCCGCCCAACATCATGTAACGGTTTGTAAAAGCACCTTGAGTGATTGTACAAACTGAATCGCTTGTTGCTGGATCGAAGTTTTCCTGAATTGCCCAGTTGTCTGCAGTAAACTTCCACTCGTATGCACCAGGCATTAGAGAAAGAGTTACCTCATAAACACCGTCGCCATCTGCATCAGTCATCGCAGTAGCATCACCACTCCAACCGTTCATAGTACCTGAAAGGTATGCGTCGGTAAAAGCAGGAGAGTTCGTGCGATCTGAACGGAATGTAACGTTTACAGGTGTTGGAGGTACAGGACAAGATCCATCAACAGTACACTCGCCAAAACAAGTTACTAAATGGAAATCTCCATATAACGCAGAACCTACGCTACGATCATTGAAGTTTGCAGGATCACCACAAGGCTTACCAGCTAAGTTCTCTTTACAACCCCAGCTAGGGCAATTACCGTTCATGAATGTAAAGAACGAGAAGAACCCTGTATCACGAGGAAGTGTGATAGAGTATACTGAATCACCTATAGGATACATCATGTTTTGACCCGGCGTACCGAAACCAGAACCACCACCTAAGAATACACCTGTTGAATCAACAGTTTGGTACTCCATGTTTACTTGCATAGTAACGTAAACTTGTCCTGCTTTTGCTGCACAAGATTCCCATGCTACACCTGGTAGGATGGTATCACCAGCGAATGCTGCAAAACGATTGGTATAAATACCTGAAGTCTTAGTACATGTAGTTCCAGAAGTCAAACTTTCTTGGCCAGTCCAGCCGTCAAGAGTGAACTTGTACTCAATAGAATCAGCCGTTAATGGTAGTGTAACCGTCCAAATTGAATCCCCTTCTGGGTCAGTCATTGGATTACATGTTCCACACCAGCTGTTGAAGTCACCATTCAAGTGAACAGTAGTGTACGACCCTGAATAGTCGCGCATGTCAACGATAAACGTGACATCTTTTTGTGCAAAACCCAACATTGGAAGGGCTAGCATTAATAAAGCGTAGATTTTTTTCATGTTAAGCATTATTTATAGTTAGTAATTATTGAAATACTCTTATATAATCCACCAGCATATACTGGGGGAACGTAGTTGAAGGGCCGACTGGACCGGGCCAGTTTCCTTCTACGGCAATATTTAGAATGAAAAAGAACTTCTTTTTAAACGCGCCCAGATTGGCAATGTTTAAGGTATGATACTGAATGTCGTCGCGGTACCATTTAATTGAGCCGCTATCCCAAACTATAGAGAATACATGAAATTCATCATTGTATTTACCCGAAGCGAGGCTATTGTTGCCGCTGTGCTCAGCATAGCTGCCATTATTTGACCAATGCCCAGTTCCATAAATAGTACGATCGTTATAGCCATCACCTCCGATCAGCTCCATTATATCGATCTCGCCACAGCTCGGCCAGCCTTCGGTAGAAAAGTTATCACCCAACATCCATAAGGCAGGCCATATTCCAGGTCCATAAGGAACCTTCGCTCGTATGTCTATTCGCCCGTATTTGAACGACTGCTTTCCTTGAGTTGTGATTCTTGCCGAAGTATATGGTGCACCTAAATGCGTTTCTTCCTTTGCGGTAATTCTCAAATATCCTTGATCAAGCTCAGCGTTCCGATCGCCACCACGGTAGTATTGACTTTCATTATTTCCCCAACCCGAAGCACCAGTTTCATAATTCCAATCAGATAGATTTAAATCTGTACCTAAAAAATCTTCCTCCCAGACCAATGTTTTACCTGGATAGGAATTCGGTGTAGTATATCCTATATCTACTATAGGTGGCGCACCATCGTCGTTACGCAACGTAATTGATGCATACGGCTCAGGTATGGTCACATTCACAGGGTTGCTAAAAGAAATCCAGAAACTTTCTGTTTCTTCTGAATCCACGTCACCAAAGATGGTTAGCGGAATAGACGCCATAGTAGCACCTTTTGCAATTTCCAACGTGCCTTGTGCTTGTTCAAAATCGACTCCTGAATCAGCATTTACACCGTTAGTCGCATACTCAAGCGTAATGGTTTTGGCAGCAGGAGCAGATAAAAACACATCAAAGTCAATAACTTTAGTTGCATTCCCTTCATCTATCTCGATGCTGTAGGCACTAAGTTGAGGAACCGCAGGAGTCTCGCAACCAAAGGTGGCGAGACTCACAACGATCGTTAATGCTATATTACGCAATGTTTGAATCATCTTTTACGATTGAGAGTATAGTGTGAAGCGCCAAAGGCCGCCACCGAAATCGCATTCAATTTCCATATAACGGTCTCCCGCAACATCTGTCATTGATAAAATGTCATACGTTACTGACGTTACCGGTGAAGAAACCTCACCGCCATTTGCCGCCTTTGGAATCCCAATAAACGCACCAAGACCATTTACCTTTAATTGATCCGGTAAAGGACCATTTCCAGGAATGATTTCAAAAGAATGTATTCCACTAGCCCAAGCATCGTGCGGATAAGTCAAGTTCGTTTCAGGCGTACAACCTTCTGCTGCAACACCCATGTAGGTTTCTGCATAGACATCTCCATTTGCATCATACTCCATGGTACCGTCTTCGCTGAAAATCCACTCATCGTTGAACAGACATGGACGATCTGTTGGTCCCGTTGCCGGGATTGCCCACCACGTTGTATTGCCGTCTGGACCGACCCATAGTGCGCCCGCCTGTGGTGCAAGACTCCACGTTCTGTTAGAACATTCCGTTAACCACTCCATTGCGCCAATACATGGCATAGGACCGTCTTTCAAAATTTCAATTTGGCCGTTAGCAGAAGCACTACCGCCTTGATTAAAGACAGTGTGCGTTACGTCATAAGTACCCATAGTTCCTATAAATACTTCGACACTTTCACCCGTATAAGTTCCTACGCCTTCGATGTCCCAATTAAATAGGAACGGATCACCAGAACTGTTCGATACCAACTGAACAGTATTACTGTCAATGTACGTAAGTGAATAATCTGCCTGAGGGAGTGCTCCCAATTCTGTATGTCCCGCTTCGCTTGGCTCACAAGCAATGAAACCGAACGCTACAAGACTAAATAAAGCTAATTTCTTTAACATCGTTATCAATTTTTAGTATCCTGGATTCTGGGTTAAAACATCTGGTGCAGCATCTATTTCTTGCTGCGGAATAGGAAGGTATGTGTGCGTTGAAGCAACGAAGCCTTGGTCTCCTAACACCTCTGAAGCCTTTCCTGTTCTAATAAGATCGAAGAAACGGTGTCCTTCCGTCGCTAATTCCAAACGACGCTCGGTATAAATATCTTCTAGCAATTGATTTCCAGAGCTCGTTAAAGCAGCGAGACCTACACGATCTCTTACCTGATTAAGGTATGTTCTTGCGGTTCCTTCTGAACCACCGCTTCTTACGATTGCCTCTGCAGCCATAAGCAATACATCCGCATAACGGATTTCACGAATGTTGTTCCCCCAATTCAAAGCAGGGTCACCATCCGGCGCAACATTCGCCGCTATAGGCGCATATTTACGCATCCAGAAGCCCGTGTTTTGATACCCAGGCGTGTATTCAGCGCCGGGCAAGGCATCCGCGTCAATAATGGTGTATCCATAACGTGGGTCACCGTCCATAGCAGCCTCCAATTCAGTGGATACTGGACAGAATCCCCATCCTGTAGCATAAGTAGGACCATTGTAATCACGCATTCCAATAAACTGGACACCAACGTTTCCTTCTCCACCGCCCCAGCCGAACGAGCCCCAATCTGAAGCCGAATTTTCGCTGTAGGTGATTTCAAAGACACTTTCTGAAGACCATTCACCGTCAGCGGTCCACAGATCAGCAAAGCTAGTGAGCAACGAATATTCACCAGATTGAATGACCGACTCACATAGAGAGGCAACTTGGCTCATATTGTTTTCATCGTTCTCAAAAAGAAGGGCACGCGCCAAAAGAGCCTGTGCTGCACCTTTTGTTACACGACCTAATTGATTAGAGCTTACCGATGAAGGCAGAACAGCAATAGCATCCTCTAGGTCAGAAATAATCAAAGGGTATATTTGATCAGGACCAACTTGTTCAACTGTATAGTATTCTGATGCGCCCAATGTATGGTCTATTAAAGGGACATTGCCGAACAAACGTACCAGGTCAAAGTAAAATTTGGCACGTAAAAATTTAGCTTCACCTTTCGTGCGTGTTCTGAATGCTTCACTAGCATCCTCAATACCATCAATTTTCTCTAAGAATAAGTTGGCACGATAGATTCCTTTGTACGACTTTCTCCAAAATCCACGCTGTGGACCAAGGTTCGGCGTCAAAGTGAAATTATCATACGCCACCCATGACGGCTGATCAGATGCATCACTTCCTCCTGCATAGGTATCATCAGATGCAACGTTTTGAAGAAAACGGAACATGGTAAACCCATACTGGTCGTTCCATTGTAGGACGTCATAGATACTAACAAGCGCCTCAAAGGCTTGTTCTTCCGTCTGGTAGTAGTTCACCTCCAATACACGACCTACAGGGCGAGTATTCAAGAAGTCTTTAGAACAAGACCCCAAGATCAATGTGAGCGCTAATAGTAAGCTGACCCAGATGCTTTTTGTTTGGTTTAACTTATTCATTATTTATTTATTTAAATGTGATGTTTAATCCAATGGTATTCACGCGCGCTTGCGGATAAATACCTCTATCGATTCCCATTCCGGCCCCAATCTCAGGATCAAAACCGCTATACTTTGTAAAGGTCAACAAGTTTGTTCCGCTATAGTATACGCGCATTTTACGCAAACCTAAGCGATCCGCAATGCCGCCCGTTAGATTGTAACCAACTTGAAGTGATTTTAATCTAAAGAAGCTACCGTCTTCCACATAGAAGTCGGAACTACGTGCAAAGTTCCTATTCACGTCGTTAAAGGTCAAACGTGGATAGGCATTCGTACTTCCCTCTCCAGTCCATCTATCGATAGCGGATGCTGGCATGTTAGAAGTAGGTAAGTCGTAACGACGCGTAGCGTTGTAAATCTGATTTCCAAAGACTCCTTGTCCAAAAATGTTGATATCCCAATTCTTGTAGCGCATATCAATGGTCAAACCAGCCGTCCAGTCCGGAGTTGGGTTACCAATCATTGTGCGGTCATCAGCATCAATAACACCGTCACCATTTACATCAACAAAACGGAAATCGCCGGGCTGGGCCATTGGCTGCAAGGTATCACCTTCTACTCCCGTATGTGAGAACACATCATTCATGTTTTGGAAAATACCGTCTGTTTGGTAACCGTAGAGGTAGCCAATCGGTAGACCTTCAGTTATACGCGTGATTTCTAAGCCTTGTGGGCCCCAACCGGCTCCTGTCAAGTAACCTGCATCATTACCTATCAAGACTACTTCATTTTTGATAAAACTTGTATTCCCACTAATTCCTAGAGAGAAGTCTTTACTATACGTGCGGTCGTATCCAAACTCAATGTCTATACCTTGATTCAACATAGAACCAACATTAGCCGTTGACGGATCATTACCAATATAATCAGGTAAAGGCGGGCGAGTTTTCATACCGTTGGTACGGCGGTTATACACGTCGAATCCAAGAACCAAATAATCGTAGGCGCGAATCTCAGCACCTAAGTTTAACTGGGCAACACTCTCCCAACGTAAATCTGGGTTAGCAACCTGCGCAGGCGTAGTTCCGTTCACTAAAACTTCATTTGCTCCGAACGTATACGAACGACCACCAATGATGGTTGAAGCATATTCTAATGATCCAGCAGCATCGCTACCGTTCAATCCATAACCAGCCTTTAACTTGAGGGTATTCACATTATCATAAATCCAGAAGTCTTCTTTATGAACGTTCCATCCTGCTGATAATGAAGGGAAATATCCCCAGCGATTATTCTGACCAAATCGAGAAGAGGCGTCACCACGTAGAATTGCAGTTGCAACGTACTTTCCGTCATAATCATAATTTACACGACCGAAGTATGACTCGATAGCATAACGCTCCCAACGACCTCCATATACTTGCTCAGAGATCTCATTACGACCGTAATCGATCGTTGCATCTTGAAAGTCTTGGGTGGGAACATCGCGTTTGTTACCGCCGATGTAACGTCCATTTACCTCCTGAGCACTGTGTCCCAAGAGGTAGTTAAGATTGTGCTTGCCAACACTGTGCGAGTAGGTCAATGTGTTATCCCAAATCCAGGTAAAACCTCTGTTAAATGAAGAATATACATTGTTTGTGTCCAATAGGTTGGTAGCATTTAAATAATGTGAAGGTGTTAAGCCGTCGCTACCCCAAAATGCCAAATCAATCCCCATGCTAGAGCGTGCCTTTAATCCAGGAAGGATTTCAAATTCAGCATAGGTGTTGTTTACAATCTTGTCCGCCCATCCCACATTATTGATTATGCTGTACGCAGCAACGGGGTTGACTACCTCTGATGTAACTCTATTCGAGATTCCGAAGATTCCGTTATCATCTCTTACTAGGTTTGATCTAAGCACACCGCCAGAAGAATAAGGCGTACCTGATAAAACCGTTGGATCTGTTTCGTATAAAGGCGTAATGGGGTCAATATTCAAAGCGCGACCCAAGGGTGATCCCCATTCTGTATTTTCAGCTACACCATTGCTTTGATTGTGTGTGTAAGCTACGTTCCAACCCACTGTGAGACGGTCGTTAACTTTTGTAGTCGTGTTTAGACGAGCTGCAAGTCTTTCATAGTACGATTTGCCTTCAGCAACAATTCCTTCCTGATTGAAAGAACTAACAGAAGCATAGTACGAACCGCGATCTGTTCCGCCGGCAACACTTATATCACTATTCTGAATGATCGCGTTTCTATTGAACACTGCATCTTGCCAATCTGTCCCAACGCCATATTGAGATGGGTTTGAGTAAGGAAGCGCCTGACCTGCCGCTGCGGCCATTTCATTTTGCAAGGTGGCGTATTCTGTTGCATTGAGCACTGGAGTTTTCTTCCAAGGGTTTTGCAGTCCCGTGTAAGAAGTAACTTTTACTTGCATTCCTTTGACCTTCGATCCATTTTTGGTTGTAATGATAATTACACCGTTTGCACCGCGCGCTCCATAAATTGCAGCAGATGCTGCATCTTTAAGAACTTCAATTGTCTCAATGTCATTTGGGTTTAAGAAATCAATCCCTCCACCGATAACTACTCCATCAATGACATACAGCGGGTCCGATCCGTTAATAGAAGACGTCCCTCTAATGCGTATCGTTGCCCCCGCACCAGGTTGTCCTGAGCTTTGAACGACGCTGACTCCGGAAGTACGGCCTTGAAGCGCAGTTTCAACACGTGGCAGCTGCAAATCTTCAAGATCTTCGCTTTTAACACTTGAAATAGCGCCAGTAACATTGGATTTTTTCTGAGTACCGAAACCAACTACAACTACTTCATCGAGCGTAGCACCAGCTTGGTCATATTTTAGTTTTACAGTAATCTCCTTGGACGCGCCAAATTCAATATTCTGAGAGAGATAGCCCACAAAGGACACTCTTGCTGTTGAACCCTGAGCCACATCAAGGGTCCATCTACCCTCTATATCTGTCATTGCAGATTTCTGTCCTGCCTTGATAACTGCACCGGGAAGAGGTGAGTTGTCCGTAGCATCCAGAACAACGCCTCTATACTGGGCGCCCAACTGCGCTGAGAATCCTATCGTGAATAGGAACAATAGAGACGCGATGAAATGTTTTCGTTTAGTCATTTTGTCGAGTTGTTTTAAAGATAAAGTGTATTTGGTACACTCAAAGATGCTTAACTGTATGTCGAAACACAAACCTTAGCGCCGGACAAATGCCGGACATTTGCATAAACCGCCCTGTTATTATAGGTTTAACAGCGCTCAAAGCGGTTGCCTACACAAGGATTAAGCGTCTAACAAATCGTCAATATCGCGACGGTCCTTTTTTGTAGGGCGTCCTAGTCCTTTTTGACGACTGACATTACGCGCTAAGCGTAGAAACGCCATTTTATCGAGCTCTACCTGCGGGGTTTTGTTTTCGATAAGGTCCGCAACAAATTTCGCGCTAACCCGACTTTTAGGCAATGCTTTGATTTGGAAGACTTCATCATAGCCGTGACGTTTTAAGGTGAAAACATCTCCCTCTTTGACTTCGCGTGAAGGTTTAACGGAATTTTCATCCATGAAAACACGATTGCTGCGCACCTGCTCACCGGCTAAGGTGCGGGTTTTGAACAATCGGACACACCACAAGAATTTGTCTATACGCATGGCTACAAAATTGCACGTTTTCCACTAATTTCAAGCCTTCAAGATTAAAAATGATCGCATGAAGAAATCAGCACTCCTCGGGGCATTTATCTTTAGTACGTTATTTGCCTGTCAAAACGGAGACGAAGCGGCAACCGCGACCCCGGAAGAAAGCACTCAGGTTATGAATCACTCAGCAAAAGGCTACCAATTGTACACCGTGCGTGAAGCACTTACCGGGGCGGACTCCATCTCAGCTACCCTGCGGGCTACGCGCGAAATGGGTTATGAAAAAGTGGAGAGCTTTGGCTATATGGAAGGCAGTTTTTTAGGCCTTAGCACCACAGATTTTAAAAAGGCAATTACAGATGCGGAGCTTAAAAGTCCATCTGGACACTATATGCCTCCAGAATTGGCCAGTGAGACGATGGGAACCATCGATCCAGCGTCCATTGATGCGTTTTTAGATGCTGCAGAGGCGCTTGAACAAAAATGGGTCATTATACCCTGGATGAACGAAGCATGGAGAAATAAAGAAGGGTACGATCATTTGATTGAATACCTTATCCAGCTGGGTGAAGCAGCAGCAAAACGCGGTATGGTAGCGGGATGGCACAACCACGATTTCGAATTTACACCTTTAGTAGCGAATGATCCGAACGCGCCCTTTGCGTACGAATACCTTTTAAATGCCTTAGAAAGAAGCAACGTGATCTTTGAAATGGACATACACTGGGTGGCCTATGCTGGACAAAATCCTGTTGAATGGATGGCGAACTATCCGGGCCGATTCCCTTTGTGGCATGTGAAAGACTTTGCAGCGGATACCGCAACGCAAGTACCTGTTGGTCAAGGTGTACTGGACTGGGCGGAAATATTCGCTATGGCTGAAACTGCTGGGCTGCAACATTACTTTATCGAACAAGATTTCTGTGCCGCGGACAAAAGCGTTCAATGCCTTCAAGAAAGTATTGATTGGGCCAACCAACAGCCCTTCATGGATTAAACTAAACCGCTCAAGCAGCGTTAACACAACAACGAATTCAAAAGACCTATGTACGGAGGATTAAAGGACCATTTGACCACACAACTCGAGGAAATAACGGACGCTGGATTATTTAAGCGCGAACGAATTATTACGACGCCACAGGACGCTGTGATTAAGACCACGGAAGGCGAAGAAGTGCTCAATTTCTGCGCAAACAACTACCTAGGATTGAGCTCGCACCCGCGCGTGTTGGCGGCGGCCCAGAAGACATTAGAAACACACGGTTTCGGCATGTCATCGGTACGCTTTATTTGCGGTACCCAGGATATTCATAAGGAGTTAGAGGCCAAGCTTGCGGAGTTTTTACACTGCGAAGACACCATTCTCTACGCAGCGGCTTTTGATGCCAATGGCGGCGTATTTGAACCGCTTCTAACCGCGGAAGATGCCATCATTTCGGATAGTTTAAATCACGCGTCTATTATCGATGGGGTCCGCCTTTGTAAAGCACAGCGGTACCGCTACGCAAATAACGATATGGCAGATTTAGAAGTGCAATTGAAAGCTGCTGAAGGTGCCCGATTCAAAATTATTGTGACCGACGGTGTGTTTTCTATGGACGGTTATGTGGCACAATTGGACAAAATTTGTGATTTGGCAGACCAATACGATGCGCTCGTGATGGTCGATGAATGCCACGCCACTGGATTTATAGGCAAGACCGGAAGAGGGACGGTAGAATTGAAAAACGTGCTGGGCCGCGTGGATATTATCACCGGAACTTTGGGCAAAGCTTTGGGCGGCGCCATGGGGGGTTTTACCTCTGGCCGCAAAGAGATCATTGAGATGCTGCGTCAAAAATCGCGTCCCTATTTATTCTCGAATTCGCTAGCACCCGCGATTGTTGGTGCATCCATAGAAGTGTTGAACCTTTTAGGTGAAACTACCGAACTCCGGGACCAATTAGAATGGAACGTCAACTACTTTAAAGACGGCATGAAAGCGGCTGGATTTGACTATAAGGACGGCGAAAGTGCCATTGTACCTATTATGCTCTACGATGCTGCACTCAGCCAAAATTTTGCGGACCGATTGCTCGCGGAAGGCATCTACGTGATCGGGTTCTTTTACCCTGTCGTACCGCAAGGCCAGGCAAGAATTAGAGTTCAGTTGAGTGCTGCGCATACCCAAGCACATCTCGACAAAGCCATCGCCGCTTTTACAAAAGTGGGTAATGAACTCGGGGTACTGAGCTAATTGATCCACATTTAACAACACTTTATCGAGGTTATACGTAGCTAAAAGCGCTTATCTGCAGCCGTAGCGTTACTTTTGTTCCTCATTAGAACTACAGCACATGCTTATTCAGATTTTACAGTTCGTCTTAGGACTCTCTATATTGATCGTACTTCACGAGTTTGGCCATTATCTCCCGGCCCGTTACTTCGGTGTACGCGTCACGAAATTCTACCTCTTTTTCGACTACAAGTTTTCATTGTTGAAGAAGAAGATTGGGGAAACGGAATGGGGAATTGGTTGGATTCCATTGGGCGGCTATGTAAAAATTGAAGGCATGGTGGACGAAAGCATGGATACCGAAAACCTCAGCCAAGAGCCAGAGGAATGGGAGTTTAGAGCAAAACCAGCCTGGCAACGTGTGATCATCCTTACCGGCGGCGTCATCATGAATTTTATTACCGCTTATTTCATTTATGTCTTCTTATTGATGTCCTACGGGAAAGACTATTTACCAAACGAGAGTTTGGTCAACGGCATCTGGACAAACGAAATGGGACTCTCCATGGGATTGGAGCACGGGGATAAAATTGTGAGTATCGGAGATATGGTCCCCGAAAGCTACCGTGAAATTCCAATGGAGATTCTATTAAGCCAAGAAGAAGATATCGTCGTGGAGCGCGCGGGTAATCTAGTTACCGTACCCATCACCATGGAAGCTATCGAAGATATGATCAGCAACAAAAAATTTGTTGGGTTGATCAAACCCCGTATGCCCTATGTCATAGGCGCATTTGGCGAGGTTAGTGCCGGTGCCGATGCAGGACTTGCCGTGGGTGATAGCATCGTCGGTCTTAACGGTCAGGAGCTGCTGTTTTTTGACCAGTACAAAGAAGCCTTACCGGAATTCGTTGGACAAGAGATTGTACTTTCTGTGTACCGTGAAGGCCAATTGGACAGTGTTAAAATGACCGTCCCTGAATCTGGTCAGATTGGTGTTTACAATACTGGCGAGGTCTTTAAATACTACGAAATCAAGAACAAAGCGTACACCTTTGCTGAAGCCTTGGGCGGCGCTGGTGGCGAGGTCCAGAATAAATTAATGAGCTATATCCGTCAATTCAAGCTCATCTTCAACCCTAAAACCGAAGCGTACAAAGAGGTTGGCGGTTTCTTGACTATTTTAAAACAATACGACCAAGCCTGGAATTGGCGTCATTTCTGGGAATTCACTGCATTTTTAAGCATCATGCTCGGATTCTTAAACATCCTCCCTATTCCCGCATTAGACGGTGGGCATGTGATTTTCACAGTAATCGAATGGGTATCGGGTAGAAAACCATCCATCAAAGTGCTGGAATATGCACAAATGGTTGGATTCTTCTTACTTCTCGCGCTACTCATTTTCGCTAATGGGAACGACATAATGAAGGCCGTTGTAGGCGGGTAATCCTATGGATTTAAGCAGTACCATATACACGCATCTCGGTCAGGTCAACGATCCTGAGATTCCGGTACTGAGCCTTCACGATATGGGGATTTTACGTGGGGTAAACGTGCTCCCTGAGACGGACGAACGTCATGCGCAGGCGCTTGAAAGCTTTCGTACGAGCCATCCCGATGCCCCAAATGAACATGCCGATCATGTCTATGAGATTGTCATCAGCCCAACATACGTAGGCTGCCCAGCAATGGACCGGATGTCGCAGGATATTGAAGAAGCGATGTTTGTGCGCCAATTGCCCTTCGCCATCACCCAACAACTCCAACCTTCCTGGACCACCGAATGGATTTCGGAAGAAGGAAGAAAAAAAATGGAAGCTTACGGCATTGCACCCCCTGTATCTGGGTCAGCTGATAAAAGAGCCCTCTTTGCGGAGGCACCGAAAGTACGCTGTCCCAAATGCAAAGACCAAGATACCCGAATGCTCAGTTTACACGGCAGTACGGCTTGCAAAAGCCAGTACGTCTGTAACAGTTGTTTAGAGCCGTTCGAATACTTTAAGTGTTTGTAGAAACGGCCGAGGACAAATGCGCTCCATGTCCTAACTTTGAGGAGCCCAAACACAGACTCATGTCAAAAAAGACCACTATTCCGTTCGAAAAAGCGTTTAAGCTCATGGCCACGGCCAAGAGTATGACCGAGCTGTATGAGCGGGAAAAGGATACGACATCAAAATATGTTCACGCGACGAGCCGTGGCCACGAATCGGCCCAGCTTGCGCTTGCCCTTCATCTAGAAGCAAGAGATTACGTTGCCCCGTATTACAGAGACGACAGTTTGCTGTTGGGAATCGGCATGACACCTAAAGATTTAATGCTGCAATTGCTCGCTAAGGTGGACGATCCTTTCTCAGGAGGGCGCACGTACTACAGCCACCCGAGTCTTAACGATACGGACAAACCGAAAATTCCGCACCAGAGTTCTGCCACTGGAATGCAAGCCATTCCTACAGCCGGTGTAGCTATGGGGATTCAATACCGCGAGCAACAGGGGCTGGCCACTAAGGAGGAATTGGGCGGGATCGCCGTCTGTAGTATCGGCGACAGTGCCATGACGGAAGGCGAGATTTCAGAAGCGCTACACATGGCTGCTTTGAAGCAGTTCCCGCTACTCATGTTCGTTCAGGACAACGGCTGGGACATTAGTGCAAATCGTGCAGAAGTACACCACAGCAATGCGGTAGAATACGCAAAAGGCTTTACCGGCATTGAAGCAGTTGATATAGACGGAACCAACTTTGAAGAAGCGTATAAAAAATTAGGTGCGATCATCAAGACGATGCGCAAAGAGCGTCGTCCGTTCTTAGTTCGCATGGATGTCCCGCTGCTGAACCACCATACTTCTGGTGTGCGAAAGGAATGGTACCGCGACGATCTAGAGGAAGCGGCGAAACGCGACCCCTATCCTATTTTGAAGGCGCAATGTTTAAAGGCCGGAGTGAGCGAAAAGGAATTGGACCAGTGGGAAGCCGAAGCGGGCCAATTCGTTCAAGCCCAGTTCGAAAGCGCCTTATCCATGCCGGATCCGCAACCCGCAGACCTCTTTACCCATGATTTCGCGCCAACTCCCATTACTGAGGAACGCGGCGAGCGTGCACCAAAAGGTGCTGAGCCTACGGTAATGGTAGATGCTGCATTGTTTGCTATCAAAGAACTTATGGCAGCGCATCCAGAAGCATTACTGTATGGACAAGACGTAGGTGGAAGATTGGGTGGCGTATTCCGTGAAGCTGCCACACTTGCGCAGAAATTTGGTGACGAGCGTGTTTTCAATACACCCATTCAAGAAGCATTTATCATAGGCTCTACGGTCGGTATGTCGGCTACTGGACTGAAACCGTTCGTAGAAGTTCAATTCGCAGATTACCTCTGGCCGGGCATGAACCAACTGTTCACTGAAGTCAGTCGCAGCTACTACCTCAGTAACGGAAAATGGCCCGTTAGTGCCGTCATCCGCGTCCCGATCGGAGCTTATGGCTCCGGTGGCCCCTTCCACAGTTCTTCTATTGAAACTGCCGTGACGAGCATTCGCGGTATTAAAATTGCCTACCCGTCGACCGGGGCAGATCTCAAAGGCCTGATGAAATCGGCTTTTTATGATCCCAATCCAGTTGTGATTTTTGAACATAAAGGTTTGTATTGGAGCAAGATACCCGGTACAGAAGGGGCCAAAACTCCCGAGCCAGACGAAGATTATGTCATTCCTTTTGGAAAGGCGCGCATGGCGTTAGAGGCAGATGCTACAGCAGTGACAGAAGGCGATGCGGCCCTGGTTGTTACTTACGGCATGGGCGTTTATTGGGCACAGAAGGCTGCGAAAGCTTTCCCAGGACGCGTCAGCATATTAGACTTACGTACCCTCGCACCGTGGGACCGCACTGAAGTCATGGCTCAAGCAAAATCGCACGGCCGCGCATTAGTTCTAACGGAAGAATGCAGTAGTCCAAGTTTTGCGCAAAGTGTGCAAGGTGCCATTGCTGAAGAATGCTTCGAGTTTTTAGACGCGCCTGTTCAGCTTTTGGGTGCGGAGAACTTGCCCGCCATACCATTGAACACCACCTTAGAACAAACCATGCTTCCCAACGCGGAAAAAGTGGAAGATGCGTTGCGCAGTTTGCTCACGTATTGATAGGGACCAATTCAGTAAAAATGGGTACTTTAGTCGCTCAAAATCAGTAGTGATGAACACAGTATTTCTAGGGATCATGGGTCCCAACCAAATGATTCTCATCCTTGTGGTGGTTCTGTTGCTTTTCGGAGGCCGCAAAATCCCGGAATTAATGCGTGGTTTAGGTCGCGGTGTTAAAGAATTTAAGGACGGCGTTGCCGACGAAGAATCACAGGACGACTCGAAAGAGTAAACCCATCCCAACATAGCGCATATGAGTACCACGGCCCAGGCGGTTGAACAGTTTTTGGCAAAAATTGACCAAACGAAAGACCTCAACATTTTTCTAGAAGTTTGGGCAGATGAAGCGCGTGCTCAAGCCGCAGAAGTCGATGAAAAAATTGCTGCAGGAACGGCAGGTTCCCTTGCGGGAATGGTCATTGCGCTAAAAGACAATATCTGCTACCGTGGGCACAATGTCAGTGCCGCATCAAAAATCTTAGAAGGTTTCGAAAGCCAATTTTCAGCTACGGCTGTGGAGCGTTTGCTTGCCGCAGATGCTGTGTTTATTGGCCGCACCAACTGTGATGAATTTGCCATGGGATCAGGGAATGAAAATTCTGCCTTTGGACCAACTAAAAATCCACACGATCCTACAAAAGTACCCGGCGGTTCCTCAGGTGGCTCTGCTGCTGCAGTTGCAGCTGGTCTTTGCCATGCTGCATTAGGATCTGATACCGGTGGATCTATTCGCCAGCCAGCAAGTTTTACGGGAACCGTTGGCTTCAAGCCTTCCTACGGCCGCGTTAGTCGCCATGGGTTGATCGCTTATGCCAGCAGTTTTGACCAGATTGGCCCGTTCACCACTTCAGTGAAAGACGCGGCTCGCATCATGGAAGTCATTGCTGGACCGGATGCTTTTGACGCCACGGCGATGCAAGAGCCATTAACTCCCGTGACGAAGGGCCAGCCCAAAAAAGTGGCGTACCTAAAAACCGCAGTGGACAATCCTGCAGTAGACGAAGGCGTTCGCAAGGCATTTATGGCGCAGCTCGAACTGCTTGAAAACGCAGGGGTAGTCGTTGAGCCGGTAGAGCTAGAACTCTTGAATACGCTGGTTCCCATTTATTACATCATTACCACGGCTGAAGCCAGTTCCAACCTCGCAAGGTTTGACGGGGTTCATGCAGGTTACCGCCACCCAGAAAGCACGGATCTTGAGAGCGTTTATAAACTCAGCCGCAGCGCAGGATTTGGCAAAGAAGTACAACGCCGCATTATGTTGGGGACCTTCGTATTGAGCTCCGGATATTACGATTCATTCTTTGGCAAGGCACAATCGGCCCGTCGTTTGGTTCAAGAGTGGACAGACAAAACACTCGAAGAATACGACGCCATTTTATGCCCTACCTCACCTACGACAGCATTTGAGATTGGACGAGAGGTCAGCGACCCCACGGTGAACTATTTAGAAGATATTTTTACAGTACAAGCAAATATTGCAGGTGTTCCTGCCGTTAGTATTCCTATGGGCGTCCACGCTAACGGACTTCCGATGGGTCTGCAACTCATGGGGAAAAACGGTGCGGATTTGGACGTATTGGCCATGGCCGATTGGATCCAAAACCACTAACAATGCGCACTACAACTGCCTTACTTTTTACCTTCATTTTTGCATCCGCCTTTTCCCAGGCTGCTGATACAACTGCCCTTTCCGGGGATACGACTGCAGCTTCTTCTGACCGCGCCACTGTTTTAGACAGTGCGGCTTTATGGGCCCTGGATGCGCGACTTGAAAAATTGGATTCTGAGCACGTTTTTCGCACTGCTGCGCAGATTAAGGCCATTGATACCGTACATCCGCTTCCGCTGACGGACAGCATCTTTGAGCACTACATGGCCGAATTGGACCAGCGTACCCCGTTTGAGATGACCTACAATCCCATCGTTCGTAAATACATCGAGCGCTACCTCAAATACGGAACTGCGCGGTTAAGTCGCATGATGGCCCATGGTCAATATTACTTTCCCATGTTCGAGGAGCACCTCGACAAATACGACATGCCACTCGAGATCAAATACCTCGCCGTTGTGGAAAGCGCATTAAATCCTAAAGCGCGTTCGTACGTGGGCGCAACTGGTTTATGGCAGTTCATGTACAGTACAGGAAAAATGTACGACCTCAAGGTGAACAGCTACGTTGATGACCGTAACGATCCATTAAAAAGTACCGAAGCCGCGTGCCAATACATGCTTAAAATGTATGACGTTTTTGAAGATTGGAACCTCGTTTTAGCTGCATATAATAGTGGTCCGGGAAATGTCCGGAAAGCCATTCGTCGCAGCGGTGGAAAAACATCCTACTGGGAAATTCGTCCGTTTTTACCGCGGGAAACTTCTGCCTATGTGCCTTTGTTCATTGCAGCGACCTACGCGATGGAGTACGGTCATATGTACGGAATAGGACCCGCAGATATTCCCGCTTACTACATTGAAACCGATACGGTACGCATAACCAATCAGTTGCATTTTCAGCAAGTGGAGCAACAGCTCGGCGTGGAACCGGACCTGTTAGAATTCTTAAATCCACAGTACAGATACAAGATTATTCCGGTGGTCGATGGCGCCGATTATTTCATTACCCTACCAAAGGAAAGTGCAGTGGCGTTTAGAGCACAGCAAGATTCTATATACACCGTTGCTGCTAGCTATTTTGAGTCGCGCGCCAGTACGATGCCCGAATTCACACAAATGAACGAACGGACCACGCACCGTGTAAAGAGTGGTGAAACCTTAGGGCACATCGCTGGTAAATACGGCGTAGGTGTAAGTGAAATAAAACGGTGGAACGGGTTGACTTCGGATATGATACGTGTGGGTCAGCGCATTGTCGTTTATCCGCGCCGCATCTAATCCATTATTCCAGAAGGCTTTTGGTCTACTTTTTGCCTACTTTCAAGTACTAATTCCTGCATTATGTTACGCTACAGCGCTTTAGCCACATTTATTGTTACCGTTACACTTTCACTCGTCGTCTTTAGTGGATGTACGGAGAAAAACGCAGACGGAACGACGAAAAAGAAAGAGCGCATTCTACCTCCCTCAAGCGGCACGCACAGTGAGCTTTTGCTTGTTATGCCAGACGAACTTTGGGAAGGTGCGCCGGGAGAACAGTTTAGAGAATGGTACCTAGCAGATGTAGAAGGGTTGCCGCAAGCGGAGGCCTATTTTGATGCCTCGCGCGTGGAGCCTCAAGAGGTCAATAAGATTTTACAAAAAACCAAGAGCATACTCTGGGTTGAAAAAAGCGATACTGCTTTTGTGAAAATGCAGAAAGATTTGTGGGCGCGCCCGCAACGGATCGTTCGTATAACAGCGCCAAGCGAAGAAGCTATAGCGAAGTCCATAAAAGAAAGTGCAAAGCAATTGATGGACGCTTTTAAGGAGCATGATATGAGTGTGATTCAGGGTCGGCTGAAGAAATCGGCTTACGCATATACCCATGAGAATTTGAAAGATATCGGCATCAAAAGCATGCTGCTCCATCAAGGTTTTGACCCCACATTGGACAAAGAGGATCTGAAGATTTTCGCAACGAAGACTGTGAAGACCATTCAGTATGTTATCGTGAGTGAACGCCCTATGTCCGAAGGTCTGGTCAGTGTTGATGCGATTATTGCGCACCGCGACAGCATCGGAAAAAACTATTTTGAGGGCACCTACGAAGGGTCGTATATGTCTACTGAATTGATGATTCCGCCCAGCATTGAGAATACAGAAATCAGCGGGATGTTTGCCATTGAAACGCGCGGATTGTGGCGAATGAATGGCGATTTCATGGGTGGCCCGTTTTTATCCTACACCATTTACGACGAGAAAAACGACCGCATTTTGACCATTGAAAGCCTACTCTACGGACCTACTGCCAAGAAGCGAAATGTGGTGTTAGAAATGGAGGCAATGATGCGTTCCATTAAGTTGTAGCAAAGCCGCCTATACTGTACCTTGGGGAGACAAACCCAAAGAAGCATGTTACAAGTAGCTACAAGAGAAGGTGTATTGACCATCACCTTTGATCGTCCCGACAAATTCAACGCATTTAACCGCGAACTCGCCATGGGTGTGCAGGAGGCATTGCGCCTTGCTGCAACAGATGTGAAGGTTCGTTGCGTTGTGATTACTGGAGCGGGTAAGGCCTTTTGTGCCGGTCAAGATCTAGGTGAAGCCATCGCTGAAGACGGCCCCACATTGCGCGATATCGTTGCGAAGCATTACAATCCCATCATTAAAGCCATTAGAGAATTGCCTAAACCGGTCATTGCTGCAGTAAATGGCGTAGCTGCCGGGGCAGGCGCAAATATTGCGCTAGCGTGCGATATAGTCATCGCCCATGAGAAGGCAAGTTTTGTACAAGCCTTTAGTAAAATTGGCCTTATACCAGATAGCGGGGGTACGTTTACTTTACCCAGGTTGGTTGGATTCCAACACGCCAGTGCGCTGATGATGACAGGCGACAAGGTACCTGCTGCTCAAGCGCAGCGGATGGGAATGGTATACCAAGTGTTTCCTGAAGAGGACTATGAAGGAGAAGTTGCAGCATTAGCATTGCGAATGGCTCAGATGCCTACGAAAGGATTGGCACTGACTAAGCGTGCATTGAATGCAGCAGCAACGAACGATCTCAACACCCAATTGGACCTTGAAGAAGCGTTGCAAACGAAGGCGGGAAAAACATACGATTTTAACGAAGGTGTACAGGCATTTTTAGAAAAACGCGCACCGGATTTTAAAGGAGAATAAAATGAAAGTAGCTGTATTAGGTGCAGGTGCCATGGGCACTGGGATTGGACAGATTGCCGCACAGAATGGGTGTGACGTCGTGTATTACGACAGTTTCCCTGGTGCCACAGACCGCAGTAAAGCTTCAATAGAAAAAATCTTTGGCCGACTGGTTGAGAAAAGTAAAATCACTTCAGGCCAAAAAGAAGAAATGCTAGGCCGCATGCAATGGAGTGCAGATTTAGAGGCCGTTACAGGTGCAGATCTTGTGGTTGAAGCCGTGATTGAAGACCTCGACGTGAAAAAAGCGTTGTTCGCTCAGGTGGAGCCATTACTCCGTTCAGATGCTTGGCTATGTACGAACACCTCGAGCTTAAGTATTGCTGCCCTTTCTAGCGGACTCAAGCACCCGGAGCGCTTTGGAGGACTCCACTTTTTCAACCCAGCACCATTAATGCCCCTGGTAGAGATTGTTCCCGGTGTAAAGACCGGGGAAGAGTTTAGCGAGGCCATGGAAGTCCTGATGAACGACTGGGGCAAAGTGCCCGTAATGGCGAAAGACACCCCAGGATTCATTGTCAATAAGGTGGCACGACCGTTCTACAGCGAGGCCATTAAACTCTACGAAGAAGGTGTGGCAAGTGTGGCGGAGATTGATGCCGCAATAAAGAGCATTGGCTTTAGAATGGGACCTTTCGAACTGACAGATTTGATCGGTCACGACGTCAATTATACCGTTACTGAGACCGTTTGGGGCCAATTCTTTTACGATCCACGTTTCCGTCCTTCCATCACCCAAAAGCGCCTAAAAGAAGCTGGATTGCTCGGTCGTAAAACAGGGCGCGGTTTTTACAATTATGCCTCGGGCATGGATGCAGCCGTGGTCGCCCAAGAAGCCGCGGAGATTGACCCGCTATTGAGTGAAAAGATCGTGGAGCGCATCTTGTGTATGATCATCAACGAAGCCCTGGACGCCGTGTGGCAAGGCATTGCAGATCCAGAGAACGTAGACCTGGCCATGACCAAAGGTGTGAACTACCCAAAAGGACCTATTCAATGGGGCCGTGAGATGGGATGGGACCAAGTTTTAGATACTTTGAAACGCTGTCACAAGCATTATGGCGACGACCGCTACCGCCCATGTCCGCTGCTGCGCCACCTGAATTCAGGCAACGCCGAACTGGGCGAAGGACAGCTTACTGATAATTTTATGGTCTAATAGCATGACCAAACCTAGCGACGAACTACTCAAGCGCGCCTATGCGCAGGATGCTTCCATCTACCAGGAAACACCACAGGACGTTGCTTTTCCTGCCTCCGCAGAAGAGGTGGTCGCACTGGTCAGGTCCGGTAAGCCGCTGATCCCTCGCGCCGCAGGAACTTCCCTCGCGGGCCAAGTCGTGGGCGATGGCACCGTACTAGATACCGGAAGGCACATGAACGCTATTCTCCACATCAACGTGGAAGAGCAATGGGCAGAGGTGCAACCCGGCGTTGTCCGCGACGAACTCAATTATCATCTTAAAGAACACGAACTGTTTTTCGGCCCCAATACCTCCACCTCCAACCGTTGTATGATGGGCGGCATGGTGGGTAATAACAGCTCAGGCTCGACCTCTATTTCTTACGGAACCACCCGGGAAAAATTGCTCGGTCTTGAACTCGTCACCGCGGACGGGGTGCTGCGCGCCATGGGCGATATTAAGTCCGACGGCGTGCGTGAAATTCCTTCGGCAGTGGAAGATTGGTTAGTGCAATGGCAAGATGCCTGGAGGTCGCAAAACCTCGAAGCGCATTTCCCAGATGCGAGCATTCACCGAAGAAATACGGGGTACGCGATTGATTTAATTGGCAACGATGGCGATGCACTCTTAAGCGTGATGTGCGGTTCAGAAGGTACGCTGGGCATTACCACCAAGATTCGTGTGGCCTTGGACCCCCTACCACCTGCTCATGTGGCTGTAGCTGCTTTGCATTACGACAGCATGGACAAGGCAATGGGCGCTACGCCAAAATTGATGGCGCATACCCCCTACCAGCTGGAGCTCATGGACCGCATCATCTTAGAATGTACACGTGAGAGCAAGGAATATGCAAGCTACCGTGCTTTTGTGCAAGGCGATCCTGCAGCCATTTTGCTGGTGGAAGTTCGCGGTGAAAGCGAGGCGGAACTCGCTGAAAATTTGGCTGCGCTGCAATGCGAGCACAGTTATGCCAGAGCCGAGCTCTTTGGCGGCGACAGCGATAAAGTTTGGAAGCTCCGTGCCGCGGGGCTGGGATTGCTCTCCAATGTGCCAGGCAATGCGAAACCTGTGGCTTGTATTGAAGATACCGCTGTACGTATTGATGTGCTCCAGGAATATATCCGTGAGTTTGATGCGTTAATGCAAGGCTTCGGCCAGGAAAGTGTGTACTACGCGCATGCCGGTGCTGGGGAATTGCACCTGAGACCTATTTTGAATTTGAAGACTTCTGAAGGGGTCCGATTGCTGTATGAAATCAGTAAGGCCAGTGCGGAATTGGTCAAGAAATACGGTGGGTCTTTATCGGGAGAACACGGCGACGGTCGCGTACGTGCAGCATTTATCAAAGACTTTTATGGCCCCGAGGTTTACCCTTGGATGGAAAGCTTCAAGAAGGCGTGGGATCCTGAGAACCAGTTGAACCCGGGCAAGATTGTGGGCGCCAAACCCATGAACGAAGATTTGCGCTATGAAGTAGATCGAGAGGAGCCCGTTTTAGATACCCAGTTTCCCTTCAGCGAAGAGGGCGGATTCTTACGTGCCGTAGAGAAATGCAACGGATCGGGAGATTGCCGACAATTGCCTTTCACCGGTGCCTTAATGTGCCCTTCATACATGGCCTCACGGGACGAATGGGACAGTACTCGCGGACGGGCGAATGTGCTCCGCAGCGTACTGACCGAGCAAAGTATAGAAGGGTTTAAAGCGCCGGAATTGGCCGAAGCGATGCAGCATTGTGTCGGCTGTAAAGGCTGCACCAAGGAATGTCCTTCAGGGGTCGATATGGCCGCCATGAAGTCTGAATACTTGTATCAAAACCGGGCTAAACGCACGATGGCCGATAAGGCCTTTGCCAACTTCCACAAGAGTTTGAGCTATCAGGGATGGTGGCGTTTCATCAACCCTGTTCTCAAATCAGGACTGACCAAGCGATTGATGGGCATTCATCCGGAGCGTTCCCTACCAGGGCTTGTGAATCCCGCCTACATGAAGGCGTATGAAAAAGGCTATTCGGTTGAAAGCGCCGCAGGCCACGAGCGCGCCGTGATTCTGTGGGTGGATGAATTTACCCAGGCGAACGATCCAATGTTGGTGGGTAAAGCGTGTGATGTGCTCGGCGCGCTCGGCTACAGTCCAGCGGTCGTTTGTAGCCCAAGTGGACGCGCAGCGCTCAGTGGTGGTTTTTTGCCAGAATCGAAGAAATTGGCCCAAAAAGCACTAAAAAAGCTCCAAAATGCAGCAAAAACGCTCAAAAACGCGCCGATTTTGGGTTTAGAGGCAAGTGCCGTTCTCAGCGCTGTGGATGAATATGGACGGTTGTTGCCGGAAGAAAAAGCGTGGATTGAAGCGCAGAGAATTGCGACGATTGATAAGTTCTTGGCGGACGATTTGCCAAAATTGGACCGAGCAAGTGATGTTTTTGAAGCGTACGAAGAAGAGATCTTGTTGCACGTGCATTGCCACCAAAAGAGCTTGGAAAGTGCGGGAGATACCGCCTATGTTCTTCAGGTGTTATTAGGTGCCAAGGTGGACCGCGTGAAAAGCAGTTGTTGTGGTATGGCGGGGTCGTACGGGATGAAAAGGGAGAATTATGCGATGAGTAGGAAGATGGCAGAATTGGTCCTGCTTCCAAAAATTGAATCTTTTGAAGGAGAGGTCATTGTAGCTACCGGAACCTCGTGCCGACATCAGATCGCAGATTTTAGTCAGCGGAAGGCGGAACACCTCGTTGATACACTTTGGGAACATCTGCGGTTCTAAGCAGACTTAGTCCTCCACTTGCTCAAATTTCACTATGATGTCCTGGATTCCGGTGAGTACGGTATCGCGCATTCCATGGACCATTGTTAAGGTGTAACGCTCATTATCTCTAAAACGAACAGCACCACCGCCTATGGGTGCGAATACCGTTTTGAGCGTACTCATTCCCGTTCCGTTCCAGCGGCCGAGGTCGTCCGCCAAAGCAATGTTCACAGTATCAGAATACTCTACGCCTTGGCTCGAACGTATGGTACGGAAGAGGTACAGATTGTTGTACGGGTAGTCGGATAAATGACGCACATACATACCCATGAATACTGGGGTTTCTGCATCTTGTGGCGCCCACTCGACGGTGATCGTACTGTCCATGTGCCAACGATTGTTTTCGAAGGTGTTCAATTCGTCTAACACCGGGGGTGCAGAACAACTTTGTAGAAAAAGAAAAAACAGCGAAAAAAGACCCAAAACGAGTCGATTTTCAGCTGTTTTCATGTGTTTTTGCGCTAAAAAGGGCATTATTCTGCTTTTTTCGGTGCATTTGGCTTTTTGCCGCTTCGGTTGCGTCCGCCACGATTTCTATTGCGTCCACCGCGGTTGTTACGACCTTTTGGTTGATCGAAACGCGTAATGCTATCTTCGGCGCTACCGCCCACAAAATCGGCCACCGCTACCTCAGCTTTCACCTTAGGCTGCTCAACGTAGGCAAATTCTGCAAGGTCGTCTGGAGTTTCTCCTTTTTTATTCGCTTCTAAAATCTCAAGGACTTGGTCAAGCTTTAATGGCACCCAGTTGTTAGGATCGCTATCGAGCGAATACCACAGCATCTCCTTGAAAATATCCATTTTCTGGAAGAACGCCACGCCTTTCGCGAGTTTGAGTTTCTTTGAAGGTGATGGGAAACGTTTCACTGCTTCGATGTAGCTGTCCAATTCATAGTTCAAACAACACTTCAGCTTCCCACACTGGCCCGCCAACTTCTGCGGATTCAAACTGAGCTGCTGATAACGCGCCGCCGCAGTATTCACACTGCGGAAATCACTAAGCCATGTTGAACAACAAAGCTCACGACCACACGACCCGATCCCACCCAAACGTTGGGCTTCCTGGCGTGCGCCGATCTGTTTCATTTCAATTCGAACAGAGAACAATTGGGCCAATTCGCGGATCAATTGACGGAAATCTACGCGCTCATCTGCCGTGTAGTAGAACGTCGCTTTCGAACCGTCGCCCTGGTATTCCACATCCGAAATTTTCATTTTCAAGCCTAGACGCTGCGCCACATCGCGGCTCTGCATCATGGTTTGTTTTTCACGCGCACGAGCTTCCGCCCATTTTTCTAAATCGCGCTCAGAAGCTTTGTGGAACACCTTGTTCGGATTCTCTTCCGATTCGTACTTAAACTTCTTCTTATTCATCTGGAGCTTTACCAGCTCCCCGGTGATAGAGACGTTTCCTATGTCGTGTCCGGAGTGGGCTTCTACAGCCACAGCATCTCCGATCTGGAGTGGAAGACCTTCTGCATTATGGAAAAATTCCTTGCGTCCGTTCTTAAATCTGACCTCGACCCAGTCAAAAGCTTGATCTGTCGAGGGTAGTTCCATATTTGAAAGCCAGTCATAAACCGACAGTTTTCCGCATCCTCCAGTTCCACACGAGCCGTTGCTTTGACAACCCTTTGGAACGCCACCACCGCTGCCACAATTACTGCATGCCATGGTCGTTATATTTATGCTATCAAACAACAACTTTGTTGTGTTGTTTGCGATACTAAGGTCGTAAATTGAACCCATGATTGAACGGAATCTGTTTAAAATTCTCCTCACCGCCTGTTTCGCGGTCCTACTGGCCCCGTTTGCGAAGTCGCAGGAAGGAAAATGGCAGGCCGCAGGTGCTTTTGAGCACTGGGTTGATCATCTTCCGTACAACACGTTCGAGCACGTGGACGAATTGGACCCCCTTGTTTTTTGTGCCTCGCAAGACAACCTGCTCGTCATCGACGGCAGTACAGACGAATTCACTAGATATTCACGCATCAACGGCCTTTCGGGGACCAACATCACCGCCTTGCGCGCCGATGCTCCCTCTCAAACCGTCTGGATCGGTTATGCCAACGGCCGCATAGATGTTTGGCGTAACGGCACCTTTCAAGCCATCAACGCTATCGAAGAAACACCGTCTTTTACGGGGCTAAAGCAGATCAACAGCTTCGCCTTTTTCAACGGCAAGGCCTACGCAGGCACCAACTTTGGTTTGGTTGAATTTGAAATTTCTTCCCGCCTCGCTGGGCGCACCTTTTTATTAGGCGATAACTTCACTCCCATAGCCATTACGACCTTCGCTATCAACTCAGCGGGCACGGCTTGTGTGTATTCACCGGACCAGCTGAATGAGTTTTTAGTAGCTGACCTCACCGAAAATTTACCGCAGTGGGCCGCCATAGATTATCGAGTGTTTTCCAGTGTTTACGACCCTAACCATATCGTATGGTACGATGTTGACCAATGTTTTGTGTACGCTGCGACCGACCTTACCTCCGGCACGCTCTTGTTTGATGTGACCGAAGACAGCAACGGGAACTGGGCAGCGGGAACGTATCCGCAGCCTTGGGGTGCAGGGAGTTTCGGCGGCCAGGAAATTCAAGATATTCGGGTAAGTGAGGATTGGCTGGTGGTCACGCGAGATTTTAACGTGATCGGGAAGAAATCGGACGCTCAAAACAACCCTGTCGATTCTATTAATATTTCTAACGCCTTGTTCGCTCCTGGCGTGCTTCGTCCCCTTTCCTCGACTTTTGTGAGTACAGAAAATGCTTTCT
>ERZ651770.143-NODE-143-length-37994-cov-4.520294_pt1 | contig 37994 bp, 40 predicted proteins | sample MGYA00514756_ERZ651770 | MGnify/ENA metagenome assembly ERZ651770
TACCTTATCAAGTGAATAAAGCAGAAATGATAAAAAAAACTGCTGAATTGGTAAATGATAAAAAAATTGAAGGGATTTCAAATATTAGAGATGAATCTGATAGAAATGGAATGCGTATTGTTTATATTTTAAAACGTGATGCAATTCCAAATATCGTTTTAAATAAATTATTTAAGTACACAGCGTTACAGTCCTCATTTAGTGTAAATAACATTGCATTAGTTAATGGGCGTCCGCAGATGTTAAACTTAAAAGAGTTAATTCATTATTTTGTTGAACACAGACATGAAGTTGTTGTAAGACGAACTACTTATGAATTGCGTAAAGCGGAAGAAAGAGCACATATTTTAGAGGGATTAATTATTGCTTCTGATAATATTGATGAAGTTATAAAAATTATTAGAGCGTCATCAAATGCTGATGAGGCTAGAAATAATTTAATTGAACGTTTTAAACTTTCTGAGATTCAAGCTAAAGCTATTGTTGAGATGAGACTGCGTCAGTTGACTGGCTTAGAACAAGATAAGCTTCGTAAAGAATATGAGGAAATAATGAAGACTATTATCGATCTTAAAGATATTTTAGATAAGAAAGATCGTAGAATGGATATCATTAAAGGTGAATTAGAAGTTGTTAGGGATAAGTATGGCGATGAGCGTCGTTCGGTTATTGAATATGCTGGAGGGGATTTAAGTATAGAAGATATGATTCCTAACGAAAAAGTAGTCATTACAATTTCGCATGCTGGTTATATTAAGCGTACATCTTTAACAGAATACAAAACACAAAATAGAGGTGGAGTTGGTCAAAAAGCATCAACGACGCGAAACGAAGACTTCTTAGAGCATTTATTTGTTGGTACAAACCATCAATATATGTTATTCTTCACCCAAAAGGGAAAATGTTTTTGGATGCGTGTTTATGAAATACCAGAAGGTAGTAAAACATCGAAAGGAAGGGCGATACAAAACCTTATAAATATTGAGCAAGACGACAAAGTAATGGCGTTTATTTGTACTCAAGATTTAAAGGACGAAGCTTACATTAATAGTCATTATGTAATAATGGCCACTAAAAAAGGACAAGTTAAAAAGACATCATTAGAGCAATATTCTAGACCGAGAACAAATGGTATCAATGCGATTACTATTAAAGATGGTGATGTGTTACTGGAAGCTAAGTTAACAACAGGTGAAAGCCAAGTCATGTTAGCATTAAAATCCGGTAAAGCTATTCGTTTTGAAGAAGCAAAAACAAGGCCAATGGGACGTGGTGCTTCTGGTGTAAGAGGAATTAGATTACAAAATGAAAAAACGGATGAAGTCATTGGTATGATTGCAGTAGATGACATGGATAGTAACATCTTAGTAGTTTCCGAAAATGGTTATGGTAAGCGTTCTAGTTTAGAAGATTACCGAATAACTAATCGTGGAGGGAAAGGTGTGAAAACCATTTCTATTACCGAAAAAACAGGTGACTTAGTATCTATAAAGAATGTAACCGATGATGATGATTTAATGATTATCAACAAATCTGGAATTGCTATTCGTATGGCGGTAAAAGATTTAAGAGTTATGGGAAGAGCTACTCAAGGGGTTAAATTAATTAACTTAAAAGGAAACGATTCTATAGCTGCTGTTGCAAAAGTAATGCATGATGAAGATGAGGTAGAAGATGTTGAGGGTGTTGAAGGTATTGAAAATACTGATGTTTCGGAAGATGGCACAACTCTTGATATTAATACTGACAATAATAACACTGAAAATTAAACTTAATATTATTTAAAATGAAGAAACAATTAATCATAGCTTTAGCGTTTTCAATAAGTGCACTCTCATTTGCGCAAAAGAAAGAATTGAAGACTGCTGAGAAAGCTATTAAAAACAACAATTATGCAGAGGCCAAAGCAGCTATTAGTCAGGCTGAGGGCTTAATGTCTGCCATGGATACAAAATCCAAGGCTAAATTTTATTATGTAAAAGGTCAAGTATTGTATGCTAATGGTAAAGGATCAATGGCGGATATTGATGCAGCTATTGAAAGTTTAGGGAAAGTTGAAGGTGCGTATGTTGCAGAAATTAAGCAGTTAAAACAAAGGATGTTTAGCGGAGTATTAACAACAGGTAACGAAGCTTACGAAAGTAAAGATTATTCAAAAGCTTCAAAGTATTTTGAAAAGGCATACAGAATTACTGAAGTAGATACTTTATTTCTTTACTATGCGGCATCTACAGCCGTTAGTGAAAAAGAGTATGACAGAGCTTTAGTATTATACGAAGAGCTTAAAGACTTAAATTATACAGGTATTGAAAAACAATATTTTGCTACGGATAAGGAATCTGGTAAAGAAGTTGTTTTTGATAAAGCGACTCGTGATCTTTATGTTAAGGCCAAAAGTCATATTAAACCGGGAGAACGTTTATCAGAATCTAAGAAGCCGGAAATTGTTAAAAATGTAGCATTAATATATGTTAATAAAGGCGATAATGAAAAAGCTATTGCTGCGATGAAAGAAGCACGAGCAGAAAGTCCGGATGATATTGGTCTGATTTTAAATGAAGCTAACGTTCATTACAAAATGGGAAATACAGAGGAGTTTAAAAACCTTCTGAAGAGAGCAACAGAGCTAGATCCGGAGAATGCTGAATTACAATATAATTTAGGTGTTATTGCATCAGAGTCTAAGGATATAGAAGGAGCAAAAAAGTATTATACTAAAGCGATGGAGCTAGACCCTAACTACATTAATGCTTATATAAACATGTCTGCTTTAGTTTTAGGAGAAGAAGCAGCTTTGATTGAAGAAATGAATGGATTAGGTACTTCAAAGGCTGATGATAAGCGCTATGACGAGTTAAGAGCTGAACGTCAAAATATTTATAAAAATGCTATTCCATATCTAACCAAAGCTCTTGAAATAGATTCTGAAAGTATTAATGCTGCTCAAACATTAATGAATATTTATAGTGTTTTAGGTGAAACAGAGAAGTTTAAAGTTTTAAAAGAAAAAGTGGATGCGTTAATTGCTGACGAGTAACTATTCTTTTAAAAAAGTAATATAAAAAAAGCTGCATTTACAGCTTTTTTTATATTACTTTTTTAATAACTCGTAGTTTATGTGTGTGTGTATTTTTGTCAACATTATAGATGCCAGAGTGGTCTAAACGATCTATTCTAACTTTGCCATGAGCATGTATAACATAGTTGTCTTTCATTATGATACCAACATGAATAATTTCACCTTCACTGTTATCAAAAAAAGCTAAATCACCTGGCTCACTTTCTTCTATAAAGCTCAATGCTTCGCCTTGTGTGGCTTGTTGTGATGCATCACGTAATAACTTGTAACCGTTAAGTTTGTATACCATTTGTGTAAAACCAGAACAGTCAATACCAAAAGGTGTTTTTCCTCCCCATAAGTATGGCGCGTTTAGAAAAGTAAAAGCGGTTTGAATTATATTAGATTTTGTATTTTTTTCATTAATTGAAGCACCATCATATTTATGGTTTAGAAGTGATAGTCCGTTCAAGCTCGATCCAATAGTAATTGGAAATAATTGATTGTTGTCATCTTCAATAAACTCTACTAAATCAGTAGATAATTTCGGTTTCTCTTTACAGAGAGCATTATATTGGTCTTCAGATATTTCAACATATTGTTTGTTGTCAACCCAACCTTCATATTTGTCAAAAGCCAACCTAATTTTACTCCATTGCTTACGTTGCTCTAAGACTTTAAAAAAATCACCGTAAATCACTTGCGAAACTAATTCGCTAGTGTCTGCAGGGTCGTCTCGAAGCGGAACAAGGCTTAAATTACAAATACCGTATTGCATTAAATACTTTTAGTTACGTTCTATAATCATTGCTGAAGCTCCACCGCCACCATTACAAATTGCAGCAGCACCAATTTTAGCATTATTTTGTTCTAAAACATTTAATAAAGTAATCAGAATTCTTACTCCAGAGCACCCGAGAGGATGTCCTAGGGAAACAGCGCCACCATTAACGTTAACGTTTTTATCAGTAAGCCCTAAAATTTTCATGTTTGCTAAACCAACTATAGAAAATGCTTCATTAAATTCAAAAAAATCAATATCATCTATGGAAACACCAGCTTTATCAAGTGCCTTTGGTAGGGCTTTAGCTGGAGCAGTTGTAAACCATTCAGGCTCCTGCGCTGCATCTGCATAACTTTTTATAGTTGCTAAGGGTTTTAATCCCAATTCATCTGCCTTTTCTTTACTCATTAAAACCATCGCACCCGCGCCATCGTTAATAGTAGATGCATTGGCCGCAGTTACGGTGCCATCTTTTGTAAAAGCTGGACGTAATTGCGGAATTTTATCCATTCTAACATTGCTGTATTCTTCATCTTTAACAACAATTATAGGTTCTCCACGGCGCTGAGGAACTTCAACAGGAACTACTTCATTGTTAAATTTACCCGTTTCCCAAGCTTCAGCAGAACGCTCATACGATTGAATGGCATAAGCATCTTGTTCTTCTCTAGAAAACTCATATTTAGTAGCGCAGGCATCAGCACAAACACCCATGGCGTTTTGATCATAAGCATCAACTAAGCCATCCTTCTGCATGCCATCAACTAATGTCGCTGGTCCAAATTTAGTGCCATTTCTGGCGTATAAATAGTGTGGAATAAGACTCATATTTTCCATACCGCCGGCCACAACAATATCAGCGTCGCCTAATGCTATAGATTGAGCAGCCTGCATAACAGTTTTCATACCAGAAGCGCATACTTTATTTATAGTTGTACAAGGCACGGTATTCGGTATGCCGGCGTAAATAGCAGCTTGTCTTGCAGGAGCTTGTCCAGTGCCAGCCTGTACAACATTACCCATTAACACTTCTTCAACAAGCTCGGGTTTTAAATTTATTTTTTCTAAAGCGCCTTTTATCGCAATAGCTCCTAATTTAGGAGCAGGAATAGTTGATAAAGCACCTAAAAAACTTCCTATTGGAGTTCTTGCAGCAGAAACAATAACGACTTCTCTGTTCATCAGTCTAACAATTTAGTTTAATACGCGCTAAAATAACGATTTTTTAGTAGAAATTTGAAAGATTAGATGTTTATAAAAAATGGTAAAAGCTTATAAATTTATTACATTTGATTTCTAGATGAAAGACTTCATAAATAAATTATATAGAAACCATTCCTTAATTTATAAAGGGCTACTATTTATATGTACAACTTTCTTAATTGTATATCTATTTCCCAAAAGCGGAAAGTTTAAATATAATTTTGAAAAAGGTAAACCATGGCAGTCTGAAAGTTTACAGGCACCTTTTGGTTTTGCCATTAAAAAGACTGATGAAGAAATAGCGATAGAAGAAAAGGGTGTTATTGATAATGCCATGCTGTATTTTGATTTAGATAATTCCATACTGAAAAAGGTTAATGATGCTTACGAAGAACAGTTTAAAGCTATTTTTCCGGATACTATACCAAATAGCATTTCTAATAAATTATATAAAACGGGGGAAGGTATTTTTTCTGAGTTATATAAATATGGTGTTTTAAGTGATAATTACGATTTTTCTAAAGACAGATCCATCGTTGTTCTTGATGGAAGAGAAAAAAAGCTAGATGGTTTTTATTCAAACTTGATTGAACAGAGCGATGTAACAGCTGTAATAGAAAGCGTATTAGATAAAAACAATTTATCGAATTTCAAAGCCGACTTTGTTGCCTTGTGTTTCGATTTGGTCGAGCCCAACATAACGTTTAATAAAATATTTACAGATAAGGCGATTCAAGATGAATTAAGCAGAATTTCTTATACTAGGGGAAGCATTGCAAAAGAAACTTTGATAGTCTCTAAAGGTGAAGTTGTTGAAGGCGATAAATATCAAATTTTAAAATCTTTACAGTCTGAATACGAATCTCAAGTTTGGAATGAAGCCAACTATAATTGGGTGCTATTTGCATATACCTTGCTAGTTGCTTTAGCATTATTGATGTTACTCTTGTTTCTAAGAAAGTATAGGGTAGAGGTTTTTGAGAATAATACAAAAGTAACCTTCATATTTTTTAATATTTCATTGATGATATTCATTACAACACTCGTAGTGAATTATGACGCAAAATATATATATATTGTTCCAATTTGTATATTACCGTTGGTTTTTAAGGCGTTTTTTGATGCGCGATTAGGTTTATTTGCTCATGTTCTTACCGTGCTTTTACTGGGCTTTATAGTACCTAATAGTTATGAATATATGTTTCTACAAATAATAGCTGGTATAGTAACTATACTTACCGTTTCAGAGTTATACAAGCGGGCTAATTTATTTATTTCAGTAGGGCAGATAACGCTTATTTACATTATTGCCTATTTTGCATTTTTTGTAATTCATGAAGGCAGTATTGAAACACTTAATTGGGAAACATTTATATGGTTTATTTTATGTGGATTAGCTACCTTGTTTGTTCAACCTTTAATTTATGCTTATGAAAAGCTTTTTGGATTGGTTTCCGATGTTTCGCTTTTAGAGCTTTCTGACACGAATACCAAGTTGCTTAAGGAGTTATCAAATAAAGCACCAGGAACATTTCATCATTCATTAAACGTCGCAAATTTAGCTGAAGCTTCAGCAAATGAAATAGGAGCTAACGCTATGCTGGTTAGGGTAGGAGCTTTATATCATGATATTGGTAAAATGAAGAACCCTACTTATTACACCGAAAATCAATCAACAGGTATCAATCCTCATGATGAGTTATCTTCAAAAGAAAGTGCTAGAATAATTACAGATCATGTAATAAACGGTATTGAGATAGCTAGAAAAAATAATTTACCAGATAGAGTCATAGATTTTATCAGGACACATCATGGAACGAGTGTTGTGTATTATTTTTACATGCAACAGAAAAAGGATTATCCAGATATTGAAATAGATAAAGCTAATTTTAGTTACCCAGGACCTAAGCCCTTTAGTAAAGAAACTGCTATTTTAATGATGTGCGATAGTGTTGAGGCGGCATCTAAAAGTTTAAAAGATCCAACATCCGCCAAGATCGAGGCTTTTGTTGAAAATATTATAAATAAGCAAATTGAACAAGGACAATTTTTAAATGCAGATATTACGTTTAAAGAAATTGAATCTATAAAAAAAGTGCTAAAGCACAAGCTTGCAAATATTTATCATTTAAGGATAGAATATCCTGAATAAAATTAAAAAAAATTAAATAAAATAGTTGTTTGCTTTAAGATGAAAACTTACATTTGCATCCGCATTTAAATGCGATGTTCTTATAACAGTATTGGAGAGGTGCCTGAGTGGCCGAAAGGAACGGTTTGCTAAATCGTCGTACCCCAAAAGGGTACCCGGGGTTCGAATCCCCGTCTCTCCGCAAATTATTTTAATATAATTGATAATCACTTCGGGGTGTAGCGTAGCCCGGTTATCGCGCCACGTTTGGGACGTGGAGGCCGCAGGTTCGAATCCTGCCACCCCGACTAACCTAGTAAGAGGTAGTATCAAAACACTGTTAATCGTATGATTATCAGTGTTTTTTTGTTTTATATGATGTTGTTTGATATCATATAAAATCAAATGAAAGGAGTGCAATTAGGTGTACACTTTCTTTACAGAATTGTCGTAATTTTAAAGAGCTTTTATGAGCAATTTGACTTTTGTTTTTACAACACATTTTCAATCATTTTATTTACTAGAAAATCGCGAAGAATGACTTTAGAAGATAAGGTATATTAAATGAATCAGTTTGCTGGGTTGGAGCATATGAAAGAAGGAAATCCTGATGACGACAAAGAAAAATAACAACATTAGCAGACTGAATGCATTAATCTTTTAATTAAACACATTCAGTCTGCACGTTAACTACTAAAAAATTTGACATGACATGAATTAAGAGGTCACTTCATCTTTAGTTCTTGCATCAACAATCTTTTCAATCAAGTCTGGCACTTTTTCAAAAGCGGCCGCTAAACCATGAATTTTCCCCGCTTCAATAAAAGATATTTCGTCTTCTTTTGTAACTAAAAAACCTATCGGTTCTATACCAACACCAGCTCCTCCGCCTGCTCCTTGACCTTTTAGGACTTTTGTCTTGGTTTCAACACCTTCGCCTCCACCTGAACCAAATCCCATCCCTACTTTAATTACGGGAACACATTTAAATTGTCCTAATTCAAATTGTTCGCCAACAACAGTTTCTGTTTTGGCCTCTGTTTTAATAAAGTCAGTAATCTGACTTAATAATTCTTCAAAATGTAAATCCATAATACAATAATTTAAAGGTTAATAAGTGATTTTAAAATATCTATTGGTCTATTTTTCACAAGTAAAACCAATTGATTTCGTCCTTGAAAATTTATATAAAAATTCCCTGTGTAATAATTTAGTAATGCGAATAATGGATATAGTTTGGCATTCAGAATGCAATTTCCTGTATCGATATTTATAAAAAATCGTTTTATTTTAAATGTTTTTAATATTTTAAAAAACCTATTAAAAGTGATATGGGTTTTAGGTTTGGTTACATGCTTCTTATTCTCTTTTTTTTGTTTGTTTAGTTTCTTTTTTTTTAAGGGATACATATAAAATGTCATGAATAAAACATGTAATCGAATTCTAAAAATTTCTGTCTCATGTTTTTCTATATTGACTTTAATTAAACCTTGTAATTCAAAATAATATTCGTCAGATGCTGTATCAATACATATAATTATTGGCACGAGTAGCAAGGAAACTAAAAGCAATAGAAATAGTGTTATGACTATGAAAAGTGTCATGATTAAATTTTGTCTTAAAGTAAATAGTATCAAGTTTATAAAACAATGATATTGCTCAGCATGAATCAATAGATTTGATATATATCATTGTTTTTGTTACTAAAGGAGATGATTTTTTTGATAATAAGATGATTCAACCATTAGAAAACACGGGTAGCTTAAAGGAAATCATTTAAGTAAGAATAAATTATAATATCATTACTAATCAATATGAAAGTAATTTTTTTAACTCATGAAGTTTTAATGAATATTTTGGATACTACTGTTTTTAATTTAGATTGTTGAGATAAGAATAAGACAGCGGAACATCATATAATAAGTTCTATACATATGAGCAATCATTTATTGAAACCATAGATATCTTTTAATACTCCTTCTTCGCCTTTCTCATCCATAACATTTAAATCATATCTTATTTTAATTTTTGTACCAATAGGAGCATAATAGTAAATAACCCAAGCATCGGCTTCGTTAGTGCCAATACAGCCATTTGAATACGCTTTCCCTAAAGTTTTAGGGTTAGTGGTTGGATGAATTAATTGTCCATTCCTAAGGCCGTTTATTTCGGTTTCTATAAAAGGGATTTGGGGGAGTTTAGTAACTTTTTTATCATCTCTTTTTGTAACAAAATAACGATGGCCGTTAACTGGATTATAGTAACTTGGGTTTCGAACATGATTTACTATGGTGCCATCACCGATTTTAGTTTTTAAATCTACCACTCTTCCCGCCATTTTAAGGAATTTCTTTTCGTTTCTTCCAACGCGCACAGGGAATTCATAATGTTTAGTTGAAGCTTCTAAAATGGACAATTTTAATTCTGGGATATTAATATCTATAAGGGTGTTTTTAAATGAATTTAAAAGTTTTATAGCATTTATAGAATCAGGAATAGTTATAATGGATCCTTTGGGTAAAACAATCATTTTTTTTTGATTATATATAAAAGAATCTCGTGTTTTCATTCTATAATAATCTGTATTTTGAAGTGTGTCTATGATCCATTTATTTGTTCTAACCAAAAGATGTTCGCTTAATTTATAAGAGGTTATTGAGTCATATTTGTGAACAATAGAATCTATATATTCAAAGTATTTTTCAACAATGATATTTTTGTTAACTTTAAATGTAATAGGAGTTGTGGAATGAACTAAAGCTTTGCTATTCAATATATTTGAATACATGTTTATGTTGTCATCTTTTGGGCAACAAAACTTTAATATTATTAATAAAGAAATTAAAGCAAATACGGCTACTTTTAGTTGTGATAATAGTTTCATATCATTCAATTTGCAATTAATAATTCCTTTATATGCTTAACCGCATTATTATATTAAAAAATGTTTAATCTTTTTTTCTTGCAAGAATTGAAGTGATTAACAAACCAATTCCCAGTCCAAAAATTATAGATCCTACAAACATTAGAGCAGACTCCGCTAGAAAAAAGAAACCAATTCCAAGACCTGCGAGAACACCGCCACCAATAGCCCAATTACTCTTATCTTCTTTGTTATTCATTGTTATGATAAATATTAATTTTGTTAAACTTCATTTAAAATAGTGTCTTTTTCTATCTTTTTAATTTTACCTGTGGTACAACTTATATAAGATTTAACTTTTTTGCCTAAATCATTTTTTTCGCCGAAAGGAGGATAACCAATTTTTGATAATAGTCGTTTTACCTCTTCGATATCTTCATTTGTCTCATGCTCAAGTGTCATTGTGCCATATTGAAGTTTAATAGATATATTAGAGATGCCTTGTAGTGCAGAAATCTTATGTATTATAGTGGCTTCGCCTCCACGACATTTTAAGTTTTGTATGTACAGCGTAGTTTTCATGATATAACCATTATTTAATACCCATGAAGATACATTTAAGGCAGCAAAACAGAAATGACAACCATCAGTCTTTGTAGAATATTATTAAAAATTCAAAAAGAGAGTGCTTATTGTAACTCCGGATATTATAAGGCTTCATTTAAGAGAAATTTAATAATATCAGCAGTAGACACAATACCTACTATTTTATTATTTTCAAGAATAGGAATGGCATGATAATATCCCTCAGCTAAAACTTTAGCAACATCTTCTATAGTTGCAGTAGTTGTTAAATAAAATGGTTTTTGAGTCATTATGTCTTTAACTCTTAACTCTTTATATATTTTATGGTCATCACTAATTCCAGCTCCAGAAATATGATACATAAAGTCTATTAAACTCACCATACCTACTAATTCTTCATTTTCTATAACAGGAATGTGATGATGCCATTTTTTCTTCTCATAAATATGTTTAACATCTAAAAGATATTGCTCTGGAGAAATGCAAATCACATTTTTGGTCATTATTGTTATAATCGAATTGGTTTTCATTGGAATAAAATTAATGTTTTAGTCTACTTTAAAATTAAACCATTAGCTCATGACGCAAAATGATTAATATCATATTAAATGATATTATTTGTCTTTATATTTAGTATTAGTTTAAGTCAAACGCCAAAAGTTATGAAAACAAAAACAATTTTAGAGCTACTCACACTAAGTTCTAGTATTTATTATTTAGCAAAAGACACGAAATTTCTAGATAAAATAAGTGAGTTTTCAGAAAAAGGGAAAGAAAATCTCAATAATATCATGTCCGAATCTCATTTAGATGAAAATGGAAATGAATTAGAATTTGCAGATAAAATAATTTTAAAAACCCATGAGTTAAAGGAAGAGTTAAATGATGAAATAGAAGAATTAATTGTCAAGTTTTATAAAAAAATAAATGTTGCACATTTAGATGAAATAAAAGCTTTAAACGAAAAACTTGAGAAAATGGACGCTACTGTTGCGCTATTAGAAGCCAGATTAAATAGAATAGAAGCATAATACAATGGGAATTATAGCAGGTATTGGAAAGAATTTTAGATCTATCTCCAGATACAATCAAATAGTTAAAGTTTTAATAAAATATGGCTTTGAAGATTTGGTAGAATATTTAGAGGAGAATAATCAATATTCTTTTATGCGAAAATTAATTCCTAAAGCTTCAAGAAAGCATGCAATGGCCTATAGTAAATGGGCCAAAATGAGACTGGTATGCGAAGAGCTAGGGCCTACATTTGTAAAGTTTGGACAAATTTTAAGTAACAGACCAGATTTAGTTCCTTTGGAATTAACTTTTGAGTTAGAAAAACTTCATGACAATGTACCACCAATGCTAGAAAGTGTTGCTAAACAAGTTGTAGAAACAGAATTAAAAGATAAAGTAGAAAACCTATTTGCTTGGTTTGAGCCCAAACCATTTGCTTCAGCATCCATAGCACAAGTTCATAAAGTAACTCTGCACTCTGGTAAGCGTGTTGCTTTAAAAGTTCAACGATTGGGCATTCATGACATTATTTTAGAAGATATTAAGGCCATGTATAAAATTGCAGAAGTTTTAGAAAGAAGAATCCCTTCTTTAAAAAACTTTGATCCTATTGGAATTGTTAAAAACTTTGAAGAATCGATACTAAAAGAAATTGATTTTATTAATGAATCTATTAATATTCAAAGGTTTTATAATAATCTAAAAAACGATAAGACTTTAGATCAATTTGCCGAGGCTCCTAAAGTGTATTCAGCTTTTACAACATCAAAAGTATTAGCTATGGAGTTTATTTCAGGAATTAAAATTAATCAAATTGACAAGTTAAAAGCTAAAAACATTGATACTAAAGTTATTGCCAGAAGACTTACAGTTAGCTATTTTAAACAGATTTTTGAATATGGTTTCTTCCATGCTGATCCACATCCAGGGAATTTATTGGTACTTCCTAATAGTCATATTTGTTATTTAGATTTTGGCATGATGGGAAGTATGCTCCCAAGAGATGTGTCAATTTTCAGTAAATTATTTGTAGCTATTACAAACAAGGACGTAAAGATTATAATTAAAACTTTACAACAGCTATCAAATAATGTTCCTATTTCAAATATGAGAGATTTGGAGTTTGATATAAATGAATTTGTAGAAAAATATTATGTGAGAGATATCCATGAAAATGAAATGAGTACGGTTTTATTAGAACTAAAAGATATTATCATTGCTCATGGATTAAAAGTTCCTACTTATTTTTTCCTTTTTGCAAGATCTTTAGTTACTATTGAGGGTGTTATTAACAAACTAGATGCTGACTTGGAACAATTCGAAATTGCAAAACCATATCTTAGAACTAGTATCACTAAAAAATATAACCCTATAAAAATGGGTAAGAAAGTTGCTAATTCTATTGTGGAACTTGCAGATTATATGGAAGAATTTCCGTCCGATTTAAAGAATGCAATACGCAAAATAAATTCCGGTCAAATAAAAGTAGACTTAACCCATAAGGGTATAGATCCTATGGTACATACACTCCAAAGAATAACAAAACAACTCATTACAACTTTTATTATGGTAGCCTTAATAATTGGGGCTTCATTATTGATAGTTTTTGAAATCCACCCGCTCTGGAAGAGTATATCTGTATTAGGGATTTTAAGTTTTATTATAGCAGTAGTCTTGGGGTTTGGTGTTCTGAAGAATATAAATAAAGGGGACTATGATTATTAATATGCTCAAGTCAATAGATGAGTTTTAAATTAAAAAAAACACAATTTGCATTGTGTTTTTTTTACATTACTAAAAAGGTTAGGCTTTGGAAAATGCTTTTTTAAAATGATCAAAAGCTTCGGAAATTTCATTTTGAAAATGCTCTAGTTTTGTTTCTTCTTTTTTCTTTCCATACTTGCCTTTAAACCTATCAATAAAAGAATTAAAGTCTTTTTTTCCTTTTTCAAAAGTGTCTTTAGCTTCTCTTTTATCTTTGCTATACTTCTGTTCTAAAATCTCTAACTGAATTTTAAATTGTTCTATTTCAATTAGTGTTAAAGCATACATTCTATTTAAATTTTCATTCGTTTTTATTTTAACTTCAATATCATGCAGTATTAAAAGTATTTGCTTTTTTTGTTTTTTAAAAATTTCTTTGGTCTCAGCTTTTCCTAAAGCCAATTGTACGCGCAGCTCATCAAACTTTGTATTAAGTTCTTCTATTTTTTCTTTAATACCTTTTATTTTAAACTCGCTGTCATGTATAAACAGGTTAAAGTTCTTTTTAACCTCTTCATATTTAACATGTGCATCTGCTTTTCCTAAAGCAGCTTTAACTTGAAACTCTTCTAACTCTACCGCAGATTTTCTCAGTGCTCCTATTACTTTATCAACAAATTGAATGTCCTGTGTATTTTTCATGATTATTAAGTTTTATGATTACTTTCAATATATGATTAAAACATAAGACAATAAATGATGACCGTCAGTTTTCAGATTTTTTTATCAAAAATTTGTTCTTATTATTTTCTAATGCTTCTATGGTAGCATCATACCCAATTTTAAATATATCTTCAAGGTGCTTTTTATCAAAAATGCCATATTTACTTAATTCTTTTGGAGATATAACTAAATCACATTCATTAAATTTTTCTTGATCGTCTTTTACTGATTTTAATTTAAACGCCCGTTCTATAACGTTATGCGAATGTTTTAAATCATTTATGCTTATGGTGTCAAAACCATTAACATAAACCCCAATAATTTTATCGCATCTTGATTTTAATAATTCTACTGGAAAGTTATTAAGCGAACCACCATCAATATAATACGAATCCTTTATTTTTACTGGAGCAAATATGCCAGGAATAGCGGCTGAAGCTAAAATGGGTTTAATCAATTCTCCTTTATCAAAAATTTCTGATCGTCCATTTAAAATATTAGTAGCCGTTAAACTGAAGGTTTTTTCAAGAAAAGAGAAATCATCGTTTTTTATATACTTCTTAAATTCTGGATAAAACTTCTCAGCATCTATAAAACCTGGTTTATTTAAAGCGTATTTTTTAATATCTAATATTTGAATTCCTTTAAAAAAAGTCAAAATATCTTTCCATTTATAGCCATAGGCATAAAGCGCTCCAACTATAGCACCCGCGCTTGTACCAGCAATATGGTTTGGGTATAAGTTATGTTCTTCTAAAGCTTTTATAGCTCCAATATGAGCAGCACCTCGCATGCCACCACCAGATAATACTAAGCCTAAATTCATTTGTTAAATAATAATATTGAAAAAGTAGATGTAATTAAATGATTTTCAAATGATATGCATCAGTCGGTAAATGATTTTAATCATTTTATATGTAGTAATGATGTTATAAATTTAAATACTTTAATAGTTACTTTATGCTAAAATCAATTATAATAAAGACATTTCTTATCGAAATAGGTGAACTCGCTTACTTTGCACGTCGATTTTTTAAAGAATTATTTAAGAAACCTTTCGAGTTTAAAGAGTTACTAAGGCAATGTTATAGTATAGGGAATAAGTCCTTGTTGTTAGTGGGAGTTACAGGTTTTATTATTGGATTAGTAATAACCCTGCAAACGCGCCCTACATTAGAAGAGTTTGGTGCAGAATCTTGGATGCCTTCTATGGTAAGTATATCTATTATTAGAGAAATTGGACCCGTAATAATAGCATTAACATTTGCTGGCCGAATAGCCTCTGGCATAGGAGCCGAATTAGGTTCCATGCGTGTAACAGAGCAAATTGATGCCATGGAGGTTTCAGGTACAAATCCCTTTAAATATTTAGTGGTTACAAGAATTTTAGCGGCAACACTGATGCTGCCTATACTAGTAATTTTAGGCGATGCGATTGCCCTCTATGGTTCTTTTATAATTGAAAACACAAAAGGAGAAGTATCGTTTCAATTATTTTTTAATAAAGTATTTAATGCGCTAGAGTTTGGAGATCTTATTCCCGCAACAATTAAAACTTATTTCTTCGGATTTGCTATTGGACTAGTTGGATGTTTTAAGGGTTATTACTGTGAAAAAGGAACTGTAGGGGTGGGGTTGGCAGCAAATTCCGCAGTGGTATTTTCATCCATGCTCCTCTTTATAATTGACTTTATTGCTGTATTTGTAACTGATATATTTTTTGAAATATAAAAGATGAATCCAAATCAAAACATACAAGAAAAAAAAGAACCCATAATCTCTAAAAAGTTTATACTTGAAATTAAAGATTTAAAAAAAACGTTTGGGAATAATCATGTTTTAAACGGATTTAATTTAGAGCTTTTTGAAGGCGAAAACTTGGTAATAATGGGTAAATCGGGTTCAGGAAAATCCGTTATGATAAAATGTTTAGTCGGTTTAATGCAGCCAGATTCTGGAAGTATTAAAGTTATGGGTAAAGATATTACGACTCTAAATCGCATAGATTTAGATGAATTGCGAACGGACATAGGTTTTTTATTTCAAGGAAGTGCATTGTACGATTCTATGACGGTAAGAGAGAACTTAGAATTTCCATTGAGACGCCACAAACACAAGTTTGGCAATATTTCAGATACAGCTCCATTAGTTATTGAAGCCCTGGAAAGTGTTGGATTGGTTGATGCCATAGACTTAATGCCCGCAGAACTATCTGGTGGGATGCAAAGGCGCGTGGCATTGGCTAGGACATTAATACTTAAGCCTAAGATAATTTTATATGACGAACCTACAAGTGGATTAGACCCCATAACGGCTAAGGAAATTATTGAACTTATGAAACGTATACGTCGTCAGTATAAAACATCATCACTAATTATAACTCACGATGTAGATTGTGCTCGCGTAGTCTCTGAACGGATGATATTATTAGTTGATGGTATAAATTATGCTGAGGGTACGTTTTCTGAATTAAAAGCGTCCAAAGATGAAAAAGTGAAAGCGTTTTTTAAGTAAATAAAATTTAATAATCATGAAAAAAACAGCCAAAGAGAAACTAGAATTAGGTGTTTTTGTAATTATAGGGTTACTTATTTTTATAGTATCCATTTACTTTATTGGTCAACGTCAAAATATATTTGCGAAAACCTTTTCAATAAGTACCAATTTTAATAATGTTAATGGATTAATAAATGGTAATAATGTGCGGTATTCTGGTATTAATGTTGGTACGGTAAAGGCCATAACTATGATTAATGATTCTACAATAAATGTAGTTATGGTAATAGAAGAAAAAATGATAAATCATATTAAAAAGGATGCCATTGCAACTATAGGGACGGATGGACTGGTAGGAAATATGATTGTAAATATTATTCCTGGAGATGGAATTAATGGGCTTATTTCATCTGGTGATGTTATCAAATCATATACTAAAATAGGAACTTCAGACATGTTAAACACCTTAAGTGTTACCAATGAAAATGCAGCTTTATTAACCGCTAAATTATTAAAAATAGCTGATGCTATGGCAGATAGTAAAGGCACATTTGGAATGCTTATAAACGATACCATTGTGTCTACCAATCTTAAACAAACTGTAAAACAATTGCGAATTATGAGTATTGAAGCATCAAGATCGATGAAAGAATTAAACAGCATTATTTCTTCAATCAACTTTAATGAAAGTATTGCTGGCACTTTGCTGAATGATTCTTTGCAATCTGTAAAAATGAAAAATATCATTGCTAATTTGGAAGATTCCAGTACAGAAATAAAAGGTGTTATTACTAATATGGACGAAGCTATTACTAATGTAAAAGAAGGCGAGGGCGCCTTAAATTACCTTTCCAATGATGCAGAATTTGTTAAAAGTCTTAAAGAAACTATTAAAAACATTAATGAAGGAACAGATAAGTTCAACCAAAACATGGAAGCTTTAAAGCATAATTTTTTAACACGGAGTTATTTTAGAAAATTAGAACGAGAGCAAAAAAAGTCAAAGAAAAACAATGAGTAAAGAACTTTGTTCTTTGCCTGTATTTCTTGGTTTAATTATCAGTAAGGTTTTAAGATTCTACTAATATTTTTCTTTTATTATCCGCGTTAACCTTCTTTAAATTTGTTTTTTTTTTGCTAAAAACTAATAATGGTATGGAAACTGTAGCTTCCATATCTTTCACTAAACCTTTATGGAACAAGTTGTTAAATTCCCAATCATGTTCGCGTTCTAACATGGCCAACATACTCGCTTTTTCATTATTCAAAACGCTTAATAAGCCCGTTTTTATTTTACTAGAAAGAATACTTCTAAACGTTATTTCTGGATAGGAAATCTGATTTAAAAGTATGTTTTTAAATTTATCCATGTTTTTTTGAGCAGTGTATGTATCCATTTCGTAAACATGTATGATTTCTACAAGTGCCTCAAATGGGCTTGCTATTTCTATAATTTTTTTAATTGATGAAATGTCTTCTTGTTCAAAATCAGTAGCATATACTATTGTTGAAGGAACATTATAGGTCATGTCATTTGGTGCAATTAATAAGGGCACTTCAATTTTATCTAGTAATGAATCAGCAATATTACTAGAAAAATAACCTCTAGTACTATGGTTATCTTTCATACCTATAATAATTAAATCCGGGCCTAATATTTTAGAAAGACGCGAAATACTCTCAGAGATAGAATTGTTTTCAATAACATGAGTGGTCATAGGTTTATGATAAAATTCATTTTTGAGATGTTTTTCACAGTATTTTTTTACGAGTTCTATGCGCTCTTTATGCATTCTTTTTTTCAATGACTCTAAAGGCTGAATAGTTGCAAGGTTCATTGGAGGAAAATCGTAAACATGTAAAACATGTAAATCTGCTTTCATAATAGAACTAAACCGATAAGCGTACTTTAATGAGTAAGCATCGTTTTTGGTACAATCTGTGGCATATAATATAGTTTTCATAATGGCGTTTTTTAACCTTATAAAGGTATGCTGACACATTATTTTATGAAATGATATTTGTCATAATAACACGACTAATTCGTTGGTTTTTATTTACTTTCAAAAAATAGTTTAGATAGGTCGTCCTTTTATGAATGGCACACCTTAGTTATTATGCCATAAATATATATGACAAATAATTGGTATGGCTTTAGACGTAGTTTTCTCAGAAAATTTAGGAACAAAATAAAACTATTATTTCCTTTCTCTCCCTGTTAGTTCTTCAATATCAATTTTAAAAACTATAGGTGGTCCTTCTTTATAAATTTTACTCGAAAATTCACTTAAATATTTTAAATCCCTTCCTTCTTTTATTCTGACAACACGTTTTACACCTTCAGAAAATTTGTGTAAGTTAATTTTAGCTGTACTACCTTCAAGTTCGTAAAAAGCACCTTGTACTGATACAGATTTCCAAGTGTTTACAGACTCAATATCAGCGACTTCTAGTGAAACAGCATTGTTAATTCGTAAAGCATTTATTTTATGTCCGTTACCCGAATAACCGAATAAGGAATTAGTACTATCATCATAATAATAAGTAACTGGTATTACAAAAGGTCTATTCTTATAAATATATGCCAAATGGCCTATGTAATTATTACTTAGTAGTGTTCTGCATTTAGATTTTCCGAGTTTAAGAATCATGACTACCTGATATTAAAGTTAGATGTTGATATTTAAAAGTGATGTACAAAAACCAAATATTTGATTTAAGCTCTAATTTATTTTATCGTCATGATATATTCAATGATATTAGTCAGTTTAAATTAATTTGCAACAGAACTACTAGATTTAAGTTGCATAAATGTAATTTCTGGGCGCATACCTAACCTACCAGGAAACCCCAACCATCCGAGTCCTCGATTAACATATAGGTATTGTTGTTCTAATTTATATAGGCCAGCCCAATGCTTAAACTTATATTTTATAGGACTCCATTGTTTTTTTCCTAAATTTATACCAGCTTGCATGCCATGTGTATGACCAGAAAATGTAAGTGTAATATCTGTCTTTTTTACTACCTCTTCCTGCCAATGGCTTGGATCATGACTTAACAAAATCTTAAAAGCAACATGTTGTGACGATATTAAAGCTTTTTGTAAGTCGCCATATTGCTTAAAAGGTGGTTTTCCCCAGTTTTCGACACCAAGAATAGAGATGTTTTCACCGTTTATTTTAATAGTGTCAGAGGTGTTTCGTAGAAGTTTAAAGCCCGTAGATTTATAAAATTTTTCTATAGCATTAAAATTTTTTTGCTTGTCAGATTTATTTTTCCATTCACTATAATCACCATAATCATGATTTCCTAAAACTGCATATTTATTAATTTTAGCATGTAACTTTAAAAAGACTTTGTCCCAACCCCGCAATTCCCAAGCATAGTTGTTTACCAAATCACCAGTAAAAAAAATCAGATCGGGCTTTAAATTGTTAATCAACTTTACAGCGTTCTCCAAAGTTTTATATCGGTAATTAAAACTTCCTAAATGCAAATCAGATATTTGCACAATTTTTAATCCATGAAACGATTTAGGTAAATGCTGAAAACTTATTTTATGACGATGAATTTTAAAGTGATATACGGCTTTTAAAATGGCATATAAAATAATTAAAAAAGGTAGAAACCCAGAAAACAATCCCACTAATGGAATTATTAAAATAGATTCTTTTTCTGAAAAAGCATAGTTGGTATAGAACAATATAGATATAATTATTACAAATAATATTTTAGGAATAAAAGACGAAACGGTAAGCCCATATAGCGATGAGATTAACTTGTGCTTACGTCTTGGGTTTATATCATCTAGTTTGATTTTAAGTACGATTATAGCCGTTATTAGACCTGTAGTAAATATCCAAAACAATATGTTTATTAGTAACTTAAAAAAACTTGAGGTTAACAATATGGTTATAGATTGCAACCAATAAAATGCAACCATATCTACCAATAATATCAGTAAGCATAAAAGTAAAATAGTAAATATAGAATAGCTGCGCATAATGGAACTCGGGTATTAATGACTCTTGTTTTTTAAACGGCGTTTGTCTCGCATCGCCCAATAAATGCCTTTTACATCGGAAGCCCAATTATCGTACATGAAAATAAGGGTGATTTCTTCAAAAGTTTCTAATAATCCAATGATAATCATAATATAAAATAGGACATATTCTGGATTAAAGAATAGCGACCATAATATAAATAGACTTTGAAGCATTGCTGAAAGCTTAGCTAAATAGGTGTGAAATGCTGTTGCTTTACCATATTTAAAATAAGCTATCCCCATTTGTAAAATATACGGAATGAATGCTATCAGTATTAAAACGAGGTTTGTTTTAATAAAATTAGTTTCAAAATAAAACAAACCTATTAATCCAACAATAAGCGTTACTTGGTCCCCAAATGAATCCAGTTGTGATCCTCTGGGACTGGTTATTTTTAGTTTCCTAGCTAAATACCCATCAATGGCATCAGTAGAATAACTTATTAAAAGAAGCCATGTAAAAAAAAGTTGTAAATCTAACCAAATTAGAAGCAATAAAAATGGCGCGGCAAATATTCGGTAAAATGAAAACCAATCAGCAATATTATAGTTTTTAAAGGTGAGCATATCTTTTCATTTTTTAATATCTACTTTTATTTCAGGTATTTTGATAAGTTTGATATACCATTTGTTAACTAAAGTTTCCCACTGTAATTTTGAATTGGCTGTGCACTCTGAAAGAATTTCTGAGACTTAAATTGTGCATCTGTATCCCTTACTTTTTTTCCTAAAAACAGTCTTGTTATTTTAATTAAAATAAGAACAAAAACAACCAGTAAAATATACTTAAAATCACTTCATATACTTGGGTTTTAGACAATCCAATCTTTAATGAATTCAATCCATTTCATATATTATAAAGTTAACTGATGGATGTTATATTAAAAATGATGGATATCATTTCAAGTTTAATTTTTTAATCGTTTTTTTAATTTAAGTTAAAATTGTAAATCATGAAAAAACTAATTTATGCTTTTGTAATATTTACACTCCTAAATTGCTCATCTACGAGAATGGTTGATAGTTGGAGGAGCCAAGAATATACTACTTATATACCTGAAAAAGTATTGATTATTGGGGTAACTGAAAATTTAACCGCAAGAAAAAAGTTTGAATCGCAATTAGCAACAGAATTAAAAAACAGAGGTGTTGAAGCGGTTGAAAGTTATGATGTGTTCACACCTACTTTTACTAGTTTGAAACAAACTGAGGCCGATATTGAAAAAGAAGTAGGGAAAATATATAATACTGGTTTTGATGCTATTTTGATATCGGCAGTAAAAGGGATTGATGAAAAAATGACTTACACTGGAGATCGGTACAGAACAGATTATTATTGGCGTCGTTTTGGACGTTATTACTATCTCTATCAAGATGTATATTTTGACAGTGGATATTATAATAAATATAATATTTACACTATCGAATCTTCTCTCTATAATTTAAAAGATAATAGTGATAAATCATTAGTTTGGGTGGCATCATACAATGTCGTGGATACTTCTTCAATTAATACAACCATTAATGATTATGTGAAAGCCATTATAAAATCATTAGAAACTCAAGGTCTAATTGATAAAATCTATTAATCCTGTTAAGGTTTTAATAATGGATCTAAACGTTCAATAATTAAATATGTATTAGAGGCTGTGTTTTCTAATTTAGATTCGCCAGTTATAGCATCGATACCTTTCATTTTGAATGACCCTTGTCCAGAAGTTGTTAACACTACAATCTTATTGTGGTATGCTTGTGTTCGATCTATAAAAGCTTTTACATCTATCGGAGGTTTCCAGTTTTCCCAAGTATGAATAATAACTAAAGCAGTCCAGTTTTGAGGGTCTGTTTCTGATAAAGACGATATATCTATCACTTTGATGAATATTGAATCTGGTTGGTAAAACTCAACAATATTTTTAGTGATTTCGTTTTTAAACGCGCTGCCCTGTGTAGCGATTATAAGTTTGCGCTCGAGCTTTGACGTGTTAACTTCAAAGCTTTTTGCAGTATCCATCGAATATTGGTATTTATACCAAAATGCAAAGAGTAAAAACAGTAACCCAAGCATAATAATTGATAACGTTATCTTCTTTTTATTTGTCATGGCTTATTGGGATGTACATTATTATGTTCATGATATTAAATTTATTTACTAAAATATAGTTTGCCAATACGCTGTGTAATGATATTGGTCATTTATTACCTATAATGATTAATATCATTGTACAAATTGTGCTTTATTGATTTCTTTATAGAGTTAAAAAGATAATCATGAAAACACTTAAATTTTATTTTGTTGCATTTTTACTTATCATTTTTATGAGTTTAGAAAGTTGTGGACCTGTAATTATTTCTTCAAGACCAAGCAATCCACCACCACCATGGTTTTACCCTAATAGAGTTCTGAATGTTAGGTATGTATACTTTCCAGATTATACCATTTATTACGATTTAACCCTGCGTAATTACCTGTATCTTAATAATAATGTTTGGATTCGTGTCAATGCATTGCCATCACGATATAATGGGCTAGATTTTAGAAGATCTAAACAAGTTCGTATTCATGATTATTTTGACAATAATATTAGAACATACCACTCTAAAAGACGTGTTAGTGACACAGAAAGTCGAACAAGTACAAGCAGAAGTAGGAGGTAAGGACATTGGATTTTTTAAGTAATCAGTATTTAAAAATCATTATGTGTTCTTATCTTATAACTATTTCAATTGTGTTCCAGGAAAGGTTTTGTTTTTTAATTTGGCGTTTCCCAATGGTTTAAGTCCATAGTTTATCTTGATTCTTAGAGATTAATAATGACACTGATTTACATGTACCATTTGAAATACGTTACTCATAATAAACTTACTGATATATATCATTTCATATTTTAGGTTGCAATAATACATTTAAACTGTTATTCAGAATATTAATTAAAATTCATTAAATTATGAGAACAGATTCAAAAATTAAAGAAGATGTGCTAGAGGAATTAGCATGGCAACCTAACATTGACGAAACTCAAATAGGAGTGGTAGTTGATAAGGGTATTGTAACTTTATCAGGTACAGTTGATAGTTATTCAAAGAAGATTACTGCAGAAAAAGCAGCAAAAAGTGTTTTTGGTGTTAGAGCGGTAGCAGAAGACATTAAAGTGCAATATGGTAAAAGCTATCAAAAAACAGATTCTGAAATTGCAAGAGCTTCGGCTGATGCTTTAAAATGGAATACTTCCGTGCCTGAAGATAAGATCAATATCAAAGTTGAAGATGGCTGGGTTTATTTATCAGGAGCAGTTATGTGGGATTATCAAAAACAAGCAGCTAAAAAAACTGTAGAGAAATTGGCAGGGGTGAAATTTGTTTCAAACACTATTTCTATTGAGCAACCCGTAAAACCTATCGACATTAAGAATAGAATTACTAAAGCATTTAAACGCTCTGCAGATATTGATGCAAAAAATGTAACGGTAGCAGTGGATGGTCATACTGTGAAATTAAGAGGCAAAGTACATTCACTAGCAGAAAAAGAAGATGCTAGAAAAGCAGCGTATTTTGCGCCTGGTGTTTACAAAGTAGAAAATGAACTTGAAATTGTATATTAATTTTTAAACGCAATGACCCATTATATACTAGTTGTATATAATGGGTCATTTTTTATTTATGATTTTTGGAATTTTTAATAATAGCAATTAAGGGCAGAGAAAGCTAAATATTAATCCATCTTAAAACGAAGAAGTCTTAATGCATTAAGTACGACAACGAGAGTTGAGCCCTCATGAAAAGCAACCGCTAACCCTATATTCGTAAGCCCCAAAATAGTAACAGGAATGAGCAAGCCTACTACGCCTAAACTTATCCAAATATTTTGTTTTATTATGTGTTTGGATGCTCTACTCAATCCTATTACAAAAGGTAAGTTCTCAATTTTATCAGACATTAAAGCAACATCGGCCGTTTCTAAAGCAACATCGCTTCCTGCAGCTCCCATTGCGACGCTTACGGTGCTTAATGCCATAGCTGGCGCATCATTTACACCATCGCCAACCATGGCTATTTTTTTATATCTTTTAATTAATATTTTAATGGCATCGACTTTATCTTCTGGCAGCAAATTTCCTTTCGCTTCTGTCAGGCCTATTTGTTTCGCAATAGCATCACCAACATTTTGATGATCACCAGTAAGCATAACCATGTATTTAATTCCAATTTCTTTTAGTTTCTTTAGCGTAGCCGCTGCTGTTTTTCGAGGTAAATCCATCACACTTAGTAATCCTATAATGGCATCCTTATAAGCTACAAGCATGACTGTGTGTCCATTTTCCAAAAGATTAACCATTTTAGAAATAATGCTCGCTTCGATATTTATACCTGAATCTTCCATCAACTTTACATTTCCAATGTAAACGGTATTGCTATTATAAATAGCACGTATTCCTTTTCCTTGAATGGCATTAACGTGAGATGCTTTATTTTGAGATTCCATGTTGTTATGTGCTTTTATATCCTTTGCTATAGCTTTTGCAAGTGGGTGATTACTTAAGCTTTCAACTTCGAGAACTAACTCAATAAACTTGTTTTTATCAAAATTGTTTAGCGGAATGATGTTTGTTAGTTTTGGTTTTCCCTCCGTTAGCGTTCCTGTTTTATCAAATGCAATCGTGGTAATTTCACCTAAATTCTCTAACGCTCTTCCGCCTTTAATAAGGACCCCTTTTTGTGCTGCTCTTGCTATACCACTTAGTACAGCACTAGGTGTCGAAATGGCTAATGCACAAGGGCTTGCTGCTACTAATACTGTAATAGCGCGATATAAACTTCTATTAAAACTTTCATCAATTACCAAATAAGCAAAGCATAATAACAAAACCACAATTATGACTAATGGGACGTACCATTTTTCGAACTTTTTGGTGAGTCTTTGTGTAGGCGATTTTTGAGTTTCTACCTCACTTACCATTTTAATTAATCTGGAAACAGTAGAATCTTTATTTAGTTTAAGAACTAAAACTTCAATGCTATTATCGCCATTAATAGTTCCAGTAAATACAATGTGCTTTTTATCAATGTCTTTAAACATTGGTAAATTATTAATAGTATCTATAGATACCTTATCTACAGGGATGCTTTCTCCAGTTATCGGAGCTTGATTAATACTGCTGCTACCACTAATAATAACACCGTCTGCAGCAATTTTTGTATTTGGTTTTACAACAATAATATCATTTAGACAGAGACTTTTTATAGGTATTTCTTCAAGTTTACCATGTTTCTTTATGAGTGCTGTTTTTGGGGATAGCTTACCTAAGGCTTCAATAGACTTTTTGGCTTTATTCATGGCGTAATGCTCTAAAGCATGTCCTACACTAAACAGAAATAAAAGTAATGCGCCTTCTGCCCATTTATCAATATAGAAAGCTCCTGCGGCAGCCGCAATCATCAAAAAATCGATATCAAAACCACCCTTAATGATTTTTTTATAGGCTTGAATGGTTATAAAGTAGCTTCCAAAAAAATACGAGATGATATAACTTGATAAAAAATACCAGTTTGATAAATTTGTTAGTTTTTGAATAAAAAACCCTAAAAGAAGGAATAGGCCACAAAGACTAGCAAAATAAAGTTCCGTTTTCGGTTTTGAGCTGTATTTGCGCTCATGAGTTTCATCTTTCATAGTCGTTAAGATAACCTCCATCAATCAAGTTTAATTTTTTATTTATGTAGGGCTATAAAAGCAAGGTTTCAAAGTCCTCTTTTTTATAATCTACAACATCTCTTAAGTTGAATTCAATTAGCCTTTTTTAAATCTAAAAATCCTCATATAATCGTAACCTGTTGTTTAAGGTTGTTATTTCTTTTCTCAAAGAATTTACTTGTTCTAATAAGTTGTAAATAGCATCAATACCTTCAATATTTATTTCTAAATCATAATGTAAACGCACAATTTTTTCAACCTCTTTTATTTGTGCTTTGTGTATATAGAAATCATCTTTTTCAATGGTTAGTTCTATTAGCTGAAACTCTTGCAATGTGTTTATAAAGGCAACAGGTACTTTGTAATGTTCACAAACTAAATCTATGGGTATTAAATCTTTTGTTTTCATTATGCACGTAGTGTTTGTAACTGTTTAATTAATTCTTTTTCTTTATCTGAAAGCGTCTTAGGTAATTTAATTTGATAGGTGATATATAAATCCCCAAATTCATCCACTTTTTTATACTTAGGAAACCCTTTGCCTTTAAGCTTTACTTTTGTTCCATTTTGAGTTTCTGGTTTTATATTGAGCTTTACTTTGCCGTTAAATGTATCTACCATGAGTTCGCCTCCTAGCAGAGCCGAGTATAAATCGACATCTAAAGTAACATAAAGGTTGTCTTTGTCTCTTTTAAATTTTGAATGGTTTACAATTGAAAATTGGATTAATAAATCACCATTAGGTCCATTATTAATACCTTTGCCACCGTGACCTTTTATTTTAATAACTTGCCCATCTTGTACTCCTGCCGGAATGGTAATTCTAATGTTTTTCTGGTTAACCGTTAACGTGCGTTTATGTGTTGTATAAACATCTTTTAAGTCTAGCCTAAGCTCAGCATTAAAATCTTGCCCCCTAAATTTTACTTGTCTATTTCCAGGGCCCGAAGCTCTGCCACCAAACATGTTTGTAAAAAAATCAGAAAACTCTTCTTCGTTATATCCACCAGTTCCTCCGCTATACGTTTTTTGATATTGTTTTTGTTGATTTGCTTTTTCATATTCTTCAGAATGCTGCCAATGCTCGCCATATTGATCATACTTTTTGCGGTTTTCAGCGTTACTTAAGACCTCATTAGCCTCATTGATTTCTTTGAATTTTTTTTCAGCAATTTTATCATTGGGATTTAAATCTGGATGATATTTACGCGCTAATTTTCTATAAGCTTTTTTAATAGCACTTTCAGAAGCACTTTTTGGAACTCCTAATATTTTATAATAATCTATAAAAGCCATAAAGTCATATATTTAGTTAGAAAGTTACTCCTCTTAAAGGAGAAAAAAAATGATTTAAATCATTTGGTGTATTTATACTAAAATTTTCCCATCTGCCATTTGTATAATACGATCGGTTTTATTGGCAAAATCCTCATCATGGGTCACAATTAAAAGCGATAACCCTTGTTCATCACTTAACTGTTTGAAGATATTGAAAACGTTTTCAGCGTTATAACTATCTAAATTTCCCGTTGGCTCATCGCCCATAATTATTGATGGATTATTAATAAGGGCCCTTGCTATTGCGATACGTTGTTTTTCACCTCCAGAAACTCTAGATGCTCGTTTTTTTGCAAGCTGCTCTATGTTTAGCATTTTTAATTTTTCAAAAGCATCATGTTCTATTTCTTGATGTGATTTTTCAGCTAGCTTTTTTGCAGGAAGCATAACATTTTCTAAAACCGAAAATTCTGATAATAAATAATGAAATTGAAATACAAATCCAATATGTTTATTTCTAATATTTGAAAGATGATTACTGCTTTGATTAGTTATCAATTTATTATTTAAAAGAAGCTCACCTTCATAATCGGTATCCATCGTTGATAAAATGTAGAGTAAGGTTGATTTTCCGCAACCAGACTTTCCCATTATTGAGGCAAATTCTCCTTTTTTTATTTGAAAATTGATATCCTTCAAAACATGAAATAACACAGGCTTTTTAAAATACTTATTTATATGTTTTGCTTCTAGTACAACACTCATTTTATTGGCCTCTAATAATTGTTACTGGATCTATTTTTCTTGCTTTTTTTGATGGTAAATACCCCGCTAAAAAGGTAGACAACATCGCAAAGGAAAAACCTATGATAAAAAATAACGGATTTAAGTTTATTGGATACGTTTCAACTGTTGGTAAGGCCGCCGTTTTAAATGGAATGGTATCAATGACACTCACTAAACCATAACCAATTAATAAACCTAAAACACCACCTACAAAACCAATGATCATCGCTTGACTCATAAAAATGAGTTGCACATCTTTTCCTGAAAATCCAGTAGCTTTTAAAATCGCTATATCATTCATTTTTTCATAAATAAGCATATTTAGAATATTGTAAATTCCAAACCCAGCCACAATAAGAAGTGTGATTGAAACGGCATAGGTAATAAGATTTCTTATTGTTGTTCCAGTTTCAAATTGAGCATTGGCCGTTTTAATATCAATAGCTGTTAAATTGAACTGGTGCTCAATTTTTTTTGATAGAGGTACGGCTTGCTCTATATCATATAGCTTAATATTAATGTCTGTAATATAGTTTTTTGGCTTTCCTAAAATATGCTGTATGGTTTTTACATTCGTAAAGCTTTGTATAGCGTCTAAATCGGCAACGCCACTTTGATAAAAACCAACTATTTTTAAAGGAAAAATACCACCGCTAATGGGGCTTACCTGTACTCGGTCGCCAACTTTTAAAGACATTTTTTTTGCAATACCAATACCTAATAAAATACCATTATCTGTATTCTGTAATGCCTCTGCTGAGCCCTCAACAATATAGTCACCCATGTTAAATAACCGTGCTTCCTCATTAGGATTAATACCTGTTATATTGCCACCTAATTCAATAGAACCTGCTAAGTAAAAGATTTGAGTTTTTACCTGCGGAAGTGCACCGCGAACGTTTTTATTTTCTTCTAAATAAGTAATAATTGGCAGTGCATTATGAATTTTGTTTTGAGTTAATTTTGGTTTTATAGAATGCACAACATGAAAACTTTCTTTTACATTATCATATAAAGATACAGGCTGATTTGTTGAAGGTTTTATCTCATTATAAACATGAATATGAGGGGTTTGGTTGAGAATTAAATTATCTAGCATAGCGTTTAATCCCGTCATAAAACACACCAAAGTTATGTAAGCTCCAATACCAAAAGTGACACCAAGCGCAGCGGTAGATGTTTGCTTTATTTTAGTCAGCAAATGCGTTTTGGCAATGTTTAATATCACTTTCCAATTCGTCATTATTCAGGTTTATAAATTTGTGTGTCTTTGGTGATTCCAGATAAAACTTCAATGTATTCCATGTTTTGTAAACCTGTTTTAATGGATGTTATTCCGTCATCTGTTTTTACTTTATCTCCTTCTATCAAGTACTCTTTTGGAATGGTTAATACATTCTCCTTTTTTGCTATAATAATATTGGCTTCACCAGAAAGTCCAGGATATAAAATATGCGGTGGGTTTTCAAAAACAGCTTCTATTTTAAAGGTTTGATTGCGTTCATCTTTTTTAGGATAAATCTTTGATACTTTTCCTTTAAAAACTTGACCATCATAAGCATCTAAATGTATAATAACATCTTGATCTTTGGAGATACAAACAATATCTACTTCATCAACAAGCATATTAATCACAAAATTAGTAGCACTTCCAATAGAAGCTAGCGGTTCTAGCGTGGTTACAATTTCTCCAGGTTCTTTATACAACGCATAAACTTTACCGTTAATATTACTTTTAACTACAAAATCTTTAGTGTTTATTACCGCTGTTTGATACTTGTTTTTTGCTTGTTTTACAGCGGTATGCAGTTCGTTTTTGGTACTATTATATTTATTCTGTAAAAGGTTTAAACCGTTTGAAGCTAGCTCATAATTAAGTTTTCTGGTTTCATATTCTACTTTTGAACCTATATGTTGAGCCCAAAGGGTTTTTTGCCTGAAATAATTTAAAGAGTCGTTTTTATATTTAAGCTTGGCCGCTGTTATTTCTTCAAGAATACTGTTTAGAACAGCAGCGTTACCGTTATAGTTTTCTTCTGCCAAATTTAAAGTGAATTTAGCATTTTGCGCATTGAGTTTAGGTGTGCTATTGATAATTTGAATAAGCATTCCATCTTTTAAAATGACATCGCCTTCTTCGACTAAATTTTTATCTAAAATACCCGCTACAATGGCATAAGCCTGATATAAACTATCTGGTTGAATGGTTACTGAAGAATAAACAGATTCTGTTAAATTTCTTTCCGTTGGCAGTATTCTATCCTCATTATTAAAACAGGAGAATAGGATAAAAAAGAGCACTAAATACCTGAAAAATTTCATAATCAATATGCTAGTTTTGCCTGCAGCAATAAGTATTCGTTTAAATTAACACTGTCAATAGCACCAACAAGTTTCGTGTTTTCTAAAACAGGAAAAAACGGGTGTTTGTTACTATATGTTAATTTGTATATGTCATCAAGATTATCAGTACTATTAACTGTTTTGAAATTTGTATTCATAATATCTTTAACCAATATATTTTTATTGGAATTATCTATAATATCTTGATGATATAGTAAGCCTTTGATAATATTATTTTTGACTATTACAAAGCTATTTTCGGTACTCGATATCAATTTGTTTACTACCAAATCTATAGAATCTTCAGGACTAAAAGTTGTTATATTTAACATCATAGCTTCTTCAACGCTATGCCCTTTAAGTAATTCCAAATGTTGTACCATTTGGTTTTCACCATATGCTCCAATAAATATAAATAGTGCTATTAAAATCAGGAAAGGGTTATACAATAAGCCTATTAATAAAAAGAAAACTGCTATAACCTGTCCAATACTAGAAGCTATTTGAGTTGCTTTTACACGTTTCATTTTCATGGCAAGTAAGGCTCTTAAAATGCGACCACCATCCATTGGAAATGCTGGTATAATATTAAAAACCACTAAACCTACATTCACTACAAATAAAAGGAATAAAAAATTTTGCCAAGTGAAACTCATTAAGACCTCAAAAGTTTCCGTGAAATTTAAATATATAAATTCATTTACGGGTACAATGAAATAAAGTAATATAGCTATAATAACATTTACCAAAGGACCTGCTAGCGTTACTAAAAACTCTTGTTTGGGTGATTCTGGAATGCGCTCTAAACTGGCCATACCACCAATAGGGAGTAAGGTGATTTTTTTAGTGTCTATACCAAAACGTTTTGCGGTTAGTGCATGCCCTAATTCATGTAATACAACACATAGAAAAGCAGCTAGAACCAATGCAACATTAAACAAAATACTTTCGTTAGTTCCGCCACGTTTTAACTCACTAAAAACAATCCAAGCTATTAAGAAAAAGAATGTCCAGTGCACCTTAATTTTAATTCCAGAAACACTTCCTAAATTTAAATTTGCTTTCATTTTATAGATTTAATAACCCATTTATTATTCTCGTTAAGTGTAGCAAATAAATCATCTGAAATAAGCTTCGATGTTATTTTTGGAGGCTTTTTAAGGAATTTTTCATCTAAAACGACATTAACACCTTTGGGATTTAAATAATTTTTAATCGTTCCATTAGTGTCTATGATCACTTCATGATATCTATAATTCACCACATTTTTACCTAGTACATCATTTTCGCCAAGTTCTTTTTTGATTAATTGTAATGCAATGGTTTTATTTTTATTAAAATTTGAAGCATTTAAGAATTTTGTTTCTATAACTTTTTCACCTGTTTTATCGATATATCCAAAATACAGAATACTCTCTTTTTTTTCTGAAATTAAGCATCTGTCATTATTAAATTCAGGGTAATGGCCATAATCGGTTTCAGTTAAAACCAAGTCATCTCTAAAATTTATAAGAATAGCACCTTTATCATTTATAAACCCCCACGAATTGTCTTTTTTAATGGCTGCAACACCATCATTAAAAGGGGCTATAAAATCCAGTTCTTCAAGTGTTTGAGCTAGCGTAAAAACAGGTAGTAATAGCAGTGTAATTAGTGCCTTTTTCATGATCAAATATTTTATAATTGTAATCTAAAGTAAGGTGTTTAAATTTATTATAAAATGATATTCATCATTCTAAACTCATACTCCTATGGTATGAGTTAGCTGGATTTTATAACATTAATAATATCGTTTTTTTGGAGTACTCCAGATTGTCTCCAAACTTGTTCTCCATTTTTAAAAAGTATCATTGTGGGAACACCTCTAACTTGATATTTCGCTGCTAGGGGTTGATTTTTATCTACATCAATTTTTATGATTTTTATCCCATCTTCAAGGTCTTTTTTTACTTCTTTTAAAATAGGAGCCAACATCTTACAGGGGCCACACCAGTCGGCATAAAAATCGACTAGAACAGCTTGTTTTGTATTAATTAGTGTACTAAAGTTATCTTTCATGTGTTTAGTCTATTATTTTTTTAATTCTAATTCTAATTTTGCAAGCATAATTAATTCCGATTTATTTAATCCCGAAAACGAAGCTGCAATAGCATGTCCTGTTCTTAATATTAATTTTTTAATATTGGCCGTAAATAAGTGTGGTTGTTCATTTTTATAATTTATAAACGCGGTGTAGCACGCTTTAGGGTCTAGATTTTCTTCTTCATTCAACCAATCAAAAATAATTTCTATTTGGTATGCCGCATCGGTATTGAAAGTATCCTCAATAACATCGACTTCCAACCAATATGTTTTTACTAATTCTTTTAACTTATCAAACTCCACGTCCCGCACATGCTTGTCTGCTGCTGCAATGGCATAGAACAACTTACCTAGGTTTTGGTAAAATTTTAGAGTCATTTTCTTTTTTGTTTTCATAGTCACCTAAATTTGAAATATTAAAGTTACATACTTAATATTTTATTTTATATGATATAAATCAGTATTATTAATGACAATTTTTTCGTACTTTTATGTGCTATTTACATACGGTTTTTTATGTTTCCACAAGACAAAAAAATATTTAATATTCTTTTAGAAATCGTTTCTGAAGCTGTTATTATTGTTGATAATAACCAAAAAATTGTGGAGGTTAATACAGCTTCCGTTCCTGTTTTTGGGTATAGAAAAAAGGAAATGATAAGCAGGAATCTAAACTTGCTTATTCCATCAAATTACCATGATAGCATTTCAAAGTATTTTAAAAAATTTGTTGAAAGAGGTAAACGCCGGAAATTGGGAGAAGCTACAGATATTTATGGCTTAAAAAAAGACGGTACTATTTTTCCAACAGAGATTGAATTAAATCCCTTTACCATCAGCAATAGGTCATACGTTATGGCTCTGGTTAAGGATGTTTCTGAAAAGAAACAGATTGAGAAAACCCTCATGTTGCGTACCCAAGCTTTGCAATCTGCAAACAACGGCATTATTATAACAAATGCTTTAAAACATGATAATCCGGTTATCTATTATAATTCTGCATTTCAAAAACTTACAGGGTATTCTGACGCAGAAATAATTAATCATAATTGCAGGTTTTTACAAGGTAAAGACAGAGACCAAAAACCTCTTAAATATCTTAGGGATTCCATAAGAAAAGGGGAGAGCTGTCAAGCAACACTTCGTAATTATAAGAAAGATGGTACGATGTTTTGGAATGATTTATATATTTTTCCTATAACCAATACTAGGGGCACCGTCACAAATTTTATTGGTATACAGAATGACGTGACTCAAAGAATAAAAATTGAAGGAGAACGACTTCATTTATCAACAATTTTCGACAAATCTTTAAATGAAATTCATGTTTTTGATGCCAAAACCTTAAACTATATTAATGTTAATTTTGGTGCCCGAAAGAATCTTGGGTATACTATGGAGGAATTAGCTAACATGACTCCCATAGACATAACACCTTATGCGGATGAAATTGAGTTAAGAAAGACTATCGATGTTTTACTTAATATGAATGTTGAAAAACTAAAACTTGAATCAGTACATAGACGTAAAGATGGAACAACATACCCGGTAGAAGTCCATCTACAACTATCCAATTTGGGTGATAAAAAAGTTTTCGTTGCCATTATTTTAGATATTACAGAACGAAAAAATTACACCACAAAACTTGAAAATAAAGTAGAAGAAAGAACGCAACAACTTAAAATTGCGCTAAGTAAAGAAAGAGAGCTCAATGAGCTAAAAACGAAATTTTTATCTTTAGTCTCACACGAATTTAAAACACCTTTAAGTGGTATTTCAACATCTAGCCAGCTACTTAGTAAATACCGATTAACCGAACAACAAGATAAGCGCGATAAACATATAAAAACGATAACCGATAAAGTTCACTTTTTAGATAATATTCTAAACGATTTTTTATCAATAGAAAAATTAGAAACTGGAAAAATAAACTATATGTTTAGTCATTTTAAACTTAGTAAGGTTGTTAATGAAGTGGTTTATAATTCTAATATGCTTTTAAAAGAAGGACAGCAAATAAACTATCCGGAAAATATTGATGATTTGTCGCTCTATCAAGACGAAAAAATCATTCAATTAATATTCTCAAATTTATTGCATAATGCCATTAAATATTCTCCTGAGGGTACCACTATAGATTTACAAATTAAGCAAGACAGCACGGATACTTGGCTGTTAATAAAAGATCAAGGCATGGGTATTCCAAAAAAAGATCAAACAAGTATTTTTGAACGGTATTTTAGAGCAGAAAATGCCATGAATATTCAAGGTACAGGTATTGGGTTAAATATTGCTAAAAACCATATGGAAAACTTAGGAGGGACTATATCTTTTGAGAGTAAAGAACATATAGGTTCAACTTTTATTATAACATTTCCTAATATAGCAGCACAATGAAAACAGTTTTACTTATAGAAGATGACACGGTTTTAAGAGAAAACACGGCAGAACTTCTGGAATTATCTGGTTATAACCCTATAACAGCTTCAAATGGAAAAACAGGTGTTGCATTAGCCAAAAAGCATCAACCTCATGTTATTATTTGCGATATTATGATGCCCGAACTAGATGGCTATTCCGCCCTTAAAATACTTTCTAAAAGTAAACTCACAAAGTACATACCTTTTATTTTTTTATCAGCTAAAACGGAGCGTAGCGACGTTAGAAAAGGCATGAATTTAGGTGCAGATGATTATATTACCAAGCCCTTTTCAGAAGATGATCTTATAAGTGCTATTGAAAGCCGTTTAGCAAAAGTGTCCATTTTGGAAGAATGGAATCAGAGTCAAGAAAGTACTCCAATTTTACCAGTTGAAGATGAAATAAAAACACTTAACGATTTAAAGATTTTCTTTGATGATTATGGCACTGAATTCGCGTTTAAAACAGAAGACGTTATTTATCATGAAGGTGATCATTCTAATTATATTTATCTAATTAGTGCTGGCGCTGTAAAATGTTATAGAATAGATGAACAAGGAAAAGAATTGGTAACTGCATTATATAAAGAAGACGATTTATTTGGTTACACATCATTTACGCATAATACACCACACCAGGAAACAGCAACAGCTATAGCAGACACTAAACTGTTAGGGGTTTCCATTATAGAATTTAATGAGATACTCAGTAAAAACCATAAAGTTCTTTTTGAACTTATAGACCTTTTAACAGATGATTTATCTGTGGTTAAAGAACAGCTATTGCATATGGCTTATGGTACGGTTAATAAAAAAACGGCAGCTACTATTTTAAAATTTGCAGAAAAAATAAACCGTAAACCAGACGACCCCATAAAAATTTCCAGAAACGATCTGGCCAGTGTTGCAGGAATTGCGACAGAAACATTTATAAGGGCGCTAACCGAGTTTAAAAATCAAGGTATTATAAAAGCAGAAGGTAGAAATATTAAGGTAGTAGATATGGAAAAATTAAAAAGCATCATTTAGTTGCCGCTTTCATTAAAGCAAAGTGATTAATATCATTTTGTGTTTAACAACTTCACTTTAAATTGCTAAATATAAAGATGTAGTTTGATGAGAAATATATTATTACCTACCGACTTTTCTGAAAATTCATGGAATGCCATTAAATATGCTATTCGTTTTTTTGAAAAAGAAACCTGCAATTTTTATTTACTCCATGTAAGCAGATTAAGCCATGCTATTTTGAACGATTCTACTTATATGGATACTCCAGATGTTTTAGTAGATGTGGACACCAAACCAGTAAAAAAAGAACTTCGAAATATTTTAAAGCGTATTGCGAAAGGTTTCTTGCCCAATAAAAAGCATAGATTTTATACCCTTTTTGATTATAATTTCTTTATTGAATCGGTAAGAAAACATGTCGAAGAGAAAAAGATAGATTTTATCGTTATGGGTACTAAAGGTGCTTCAGGTTTAAAAGAAATTATTGTTGGCAGCAATACTGGCGATGTTATTACCAAAGTAAAATGTACCACCTTAGTTATCCCGGAAGACGCTAAACTAGTTAAGCTAAAAGAAATAGCGTTTCCCTCCGATTTTTCGCTAAGCTATAATATCGAAATACTAGATCCGCTTTATGAACTTTTAGAAAAATGTAAATCAACATTACGAATCCTTCACATAAGTAAAAGGAAAGACAATTTGAATAGCAACCAAAATAAAAGTAAAGAATTATTAGAGGATTATTTTAGTCCTTTACCTCATAGTTTTCATTATTTAACCAATAAAAAAGTAGAAGATGCCGTGCAATATTTTATAGAAAATAGAAATATAAATATGATTTGTATGGTAGCAAAAAACCTTAATTATTTCCAACACATCTTATTTCATTCAAAAGTTGAAGCCATAAGTTATCACACCAAAACACCTTTTTTAGTACTACACGAAAAAACATAATAGATCATGGATAATTCAATATTTTTAGCAAAGTTTTGGGGATGGTATCTCATCATATTTTTTTTAATATTAAGTTTAAATCCCAAGCGCATTAAACAAATTTTTAATGATTTAAATGATGAAAAATTTTTAATTGTCACATCTTTTGTTGCCATTATTGTGGGTTTACTTAATATTTTATTCCATAATATTTGGGAACCAAACTGGAAACTTATAATTACCCTTATTGGGTGGGTGTCGCTCTTTATAGGTTTATCGTTATTTATATTCCCAGCTCGGACTATCACAATATTAAAGTTTATTAATATTAAACTGGTACAAGTGATTTATACCTTGTTGTTTTTTACAGGTTTGTTTTTACTAAATGTTGTTTATGAAATTATACCCATATAATTTTTTCTAAACTGATGGATATCATTTTAAATTTAAAAATATCTATCTAAGTTAGCATCATATTTAAAACGTTCTTTCACATAATTAAAAAAAATATAGGTAGCGTTGTTGCAAAATGATGATACCGAAACAAAGTGTTTGAAGCAATTATTTGGCAAGAAAACCTCAATATGATCTTTAGCGATAAAGGTGTGTTGTAGAAAACGGAAAGCTCAATGATAACATTAAATACTTTGGAAAAGCAGGAAGTTTCGGCTTCCTGCTTTTAAAAAGCATAGGTGTTGTTGTTGCAAAATGATGATACCGAAACAAAGTGTTTGAAGCAATTATTTGGCAAGAAAACCTCAATATGATCTTTAGCGATAAAGGTGTGTTGTAGAAAACGGAAAGCTCAATGATAACATTAAATACTTTGGAAAAGCAGGA
>ERZ651770.147-NODE-147-length-37825-cov-4.924658_pt1 | contig 37825 bp, 37 predicted proteins | sample MGYA00514756_ERZ651770 | MGnify/ENA metagenome assembly ERZ651770
AAATGTTGAGGGTGGTAATTTACATAGAAATGTTATTTTTAATTCTTCAAAGGCTCCCATTAGGCCATGGACAAGAATAGATTCAATAAATCCAGAAGATTTATGGACATGGCAAGATAAATTACGTGATAAGGGTGTTGATACAGTTTCAATACCTCATAACCCCAATGGATCAAATGGTCAGATGTTTGAAATGGAGACATTTTACTCTGACCCAATTAATAGAGAATATGCTGAAAAAAGAATGCGAAATGAGCCTTTGGTTGAGATTACTCAAGTGAAAGGTACTTCAGAGACACATCCTTTGCTTTCACCAGATGATGAATGGGCTGACTTTGAGATAATGGATGTAAGAGTAGGGAGTAGGCCACCAACTTTTAGTAGACCCTCTGGTAGTTATGTTAGAGAAGCCTATTTAAATGGATTGACACTAGAATTTACCAAGCAAGGCAACCCATATAAATTTGGTCTTATTGGTTCCTCTGATACTCATACTGGTGCTGGAGCCTTCGATGAATCAAATTATTGGTCTAAGGTTGGTATTTTGGATGGTGATCCTGAAAATAGAGGATCTGCTCCTCTCAGCCAAGAGAATATTGAAAGAATGGATGACTACATGAGAGCATTTAATCAACCAAGAAGCACTGTTTCATTAGAACAAGGTGAATATGCAAACACTGGTTTTACTCAATGGGGCGCATCAGGTTTGGCTGCTGTTTGGGCAGAAGAAAATACTAGAGATTCAATATTTAAAGCTTTCAAAAGAAAAGAAACTTTTGCAACAACAGGAACTCGTATTGCTGTCCGTTTCTTTGGAGGCTATAACTTATCTAGCATAGATTTAAATTCTGAGATGCTCGTTAGTCAAGCTTATCAAAATGGAGTCACTATGGGTTCGGATCTCGTTGGTGATGGTGATAAAGCCCCTGAGTTTATTGTTTGGGCACAAAGAGACAAAAATGGTGCACCACTTCAAAGAGTCCAGATTATAAAGGGTTGGTCTGATGCTTCAGGAAGAGGGCATGAAAAAGTTTTTGATGTTGTTTGTTCTGATGGTCTTCAAGTTGATCCAGTAACAAATAGATGCCCAGATAATGGAGCTAAAGTAAATATCAATGATTGTTCTATAACTAAAAACGTGGGTTCAGCAGAATTAAAAGCTAGCTGGGTAGACCCAGAATTTGATAACGAAACTAAATCTTTCTATTATGCAAGAGTGTTGGAAAATCCTACCTGTAGGTGGAGTACATGGGATGCAATAAGTAGAGGCTTTAAGCCACGTGAAGATCTGCACGATACTATTCAAGAAAGAGCATGGTCATCACCTATATGGTACATTCCACCAGCAAGTGATGTTGATGTTGTTCCTCTTGGAGGAACAGTAAGAATGATTAATTTAAGTACTTAAATTTAATAATTTTAGATAATAGATTGAAATACAAAGTATTAATATTTTTTGTTATAGGTATTTGTTTGTATGTGATTGATACGGCAATGAATGCTGATAAAGATAAAAGTATATTCATATCAGATCAAGAGATCCTTAGTTTAATTAGCGCATGGAAATCACAAGTTGGTAGAGATCCGTCAAATGATGAGCTAGCAAGAATAATAAATAATTTAGTTGATGAAGAAATTCTCTATAGAGAAGCTCTTCTTTTGGGACTAGACCAAGAAGATACAATTATAAAAAGGCGCCTTGCTCAAAAAATTTCATTTTTAAAAGAAGAATCAATCCTTGAGATTCCCTCTGCAAAAGAACTAAACAAGTATTATGAAAATAACAAAGATAAGTACTTTATTGAATCCTCATTCACATTCACACATTATTATTTTTCAGAAAACAACAACTCCCTTGAGAGATCTCAACAAGCATTAAAAGCTCTGCAAGAAAATAGTACTTTCAAATCTGATCCATTCTATTTAGGTAAAGCATTTGCAAATGAGCCCTTTAGAAATATCGAAAGTAACTTTGGAATAGAGTTTGCAACAAATTTTATAAACCTTGCACCTCAAAAATGGTCGAAACCTATCAGATCAACATATGGACACCATATTGTTTATATAAACTCCATCAATCCAGGATATATTCCTGAAATAGAAGAGGTATTAAGACAGGTAGAGGTTGATTTCTTACAGATGAAAAGAGAGCAGGCGGTAAAAGGGTTTTTAAACAATATTAGATCAGAATACACAATTTTCATAAATCCAGATCTTAAATTTTAATGAAAAAATTATTATCTTTTTTTCTATTAATTAGTTCTCTTAATCTTTTATCTCATGAATTTAATCCGGCTCATTTAATTATTGATCAGTCTGATACTAATCAAAATTCTTATGATGCTATTTGGATGTATCCGTTTAAAAATATTGGAAAAAGAGCTGATGTAATATTTCCAGATACATGTACGCCAACAGGCTCAGATCCATTTGTTCAAGGTAAGTATATTATTGAAAAAATTACACTTGAATGTGCTGAAGATATTAAAGGCAGATTTATAGAAATTGTTAATCTAAGTGTTTTAACTGATGCACTAGTAACTATAAATTTTAATGATGATACCTTTGAAGGGTTGATTAATGTTCAAAAAAATAAAATAGAAATCCCATTAGTTGAGCAATATTATCCAACTGCATATTTATATCTTGGAGTTGGTCATTTATTTGATGGACTTGATCATATTTTATTTATATTCGGTTTATTATTTTGTATTAGCGGTCTAGTAAATATTATAAAAACTATAACTGCATTTACTGTCGCTCACAGCATTACTTTAGGTCTTTCTGTCTATGACATCATTTATCTACCTCAAGGCACAGTAGAGGCTCTTATTGCACTTACAATAGTCTATTTAGCCTTAGAAATTAATGATAGTGATAAACAGCTAAAAACACCCTGGTTAATGGCTTTTAGCTTTGGCTTACTTCATGGCCTGGGTTTTGCAGGAGCATTAAGCGATATAGGGATTGCCAGCGATCAAATGCTATTATCATTAGTGTTTTTTAATGTTGGTATTGAATTAGCCCAAATAGCACTAATCCCAATTCCTCTGATATTAATTTATGCAGCTTCAAAGATTAATTTTCAGAATTATCTGCAAATAACAGCAAGTTTATGCATCGGCGGTATGGGTTTTTATTGGTTTATAGATCGTGTAATTGGTATCATTCTTTAATAATTTCCTAATACCTAAGAAAATGCTTAATTTTTTAAATACAAATATTTTGCTCTGTGTTACAGGTGGTATAGCTGCATATAAGTCAGCAGAAATTATTCGCTTATTTAAAAAAGATGGTGCAGAGGTAAGGGTTATCATGACAGAATCTGCAAAAGAGTTTATAACGCCATTGACCCTTCAAGCTGTTTCTGGAAATGAAATACATGATTCATTGTTAGATGTAAAAGCTGAATCTGCAATGGGCCACATAGAATTAGCTAAATGGGCAGACATTATTTTAATTGCACCTTGTACAGCAGAATCTTTGGCAAAGATAACTCATGGTAGAGCGGACGATTTAATGGGTTCTGTAATTCTAGCTTCAAAGGCACCTACTTTTATAGCACCTGCAATGAATACAACAATGTGGCTTGATAAAAGTACCCAAGAAAATTTTCAAACACTTGTATCTAGAGGTATTAACTTCATTGGTCCAGACGAGGGTGAGCAGGCTTGTGGCGATGTTGGGCCCGGAAGGCTTGTTGAGCCTGAAAAAATAATTGAGTTAATTAAATCTGATCTACATAAAGGGCCTTTATCTGGAAAAACTATAACTATTACTGCTGGTCCAACAAGAGAACAAATAGATCCTGTAAGGTATATATCAAATAATAGCTCAGGAAAAATGGGTTATGCTCTTGCAGACGCGGCAAGGCTTCAAGGCGCAAATGTAAATCTAGTTAGCGGTCCCGTATCTTTAACAGCTAATAAAGGAATAAATTTATTTAAAATTAATTCGGCTGATGAAATGCTTAATAAGGTTTTTGAATGTATGGAGTCATCTGATATTTTCATATCCTGTGCAGCTGTTGCTGATTTCAAACCTACCAATTATTCAAATACCAAAATTAAAAAAGAGGATTCAGAAAATCTTGAAATTAATTTACAAAAAAATCACGATATTTTATCTGAAGTGTCTAAGCGACATAGTTCGGCTTATATTGTTGGGTTTGCTGCGGAGACTTCAAATGTAAATGATAATGCAAACAAAAAATTGAATTCAAAAAACCTTAATATGATAATTTCAAACGATGTATCAGATAAATCAATTGGGTTTGATTCGGATGATAATGAGGTCCATGTCATTACAAAAAATGAAACTATTTTTCTTAAAAAAAATAAAAAAATTAAAATTGCTCGCGAAATATTAAATATAATTGCTTTAAATACTAAATCTTAACTATGTCAGCTCAATCAGATAAAAAGCAAATTACATTATCTTCATTAAAAAAGATGAAAGAGCAGGGTAAAAAATTTACTTGCTTAACATCTTATGAATCTACACTAACTTCAAAAATATGCGATGCAGGAGTAGATGTTGTGCTCGTTGGTGATAGTCTTGGTATGGTTATTCAAGGCCATGACAGTACGCTACCGGTAACAATGGATCAGTTGGTTTATCACTTAGAATGCGTGGTTAAAGGCAACAAAGGAGCTCATATAATGGCTGATATGCCTTTTATGAGCTATGCAACTGATGATATGGGTCTTGAGAATGCAAAAAGACTCATGCAGGCAGGTGCAAATTCAATAAAAATTGAGGGCGGTGAATGGATTTCTAAAATGGCATCTATGTTAGCTGATAGGGGAATACCTGTATGTGCACATATGGGTCTAACTCCTCAGGCTATAAATAGAATAGGCGGTAACTTTGTTCAAGGTAGAAATCCAGAAAAACATGAATTGATTATAAGTGAAGCTAAGTCACTCGAAGAAGCTGGTGCCTCATTATTACTTCTTGAGTGTGTGCCTGATGCGCTGACAAAATTAATTATGAATGAAATATCAATTCCTGTAATTGGTATTGGTGCTGGATCATCTACTGATGGGCAGGTAATGGTTGTTCATGATTTGCTTGGTATTTCATGTTTAGATAAGTTGCCAAAATTTGTAAAAAACTTTATGGAAGATTCAAGCTCAATTCAAGAAGCTTTAGCTAATTATGTAAAAGATGTTAAATCTGGAAATTTCCCTGCTAAAGAACATACTTTTTATTAAAATAATTTGAAAATTATAACCGCATATCAAGATTTTAAAGATTTTAGAAATAGCATAGAATCAGTTTCTTTTGTTCCCACAATGGGAAATTTACATAATGGCCATATGGCACTAATAGACAAAGCAAAGTCCTATGATTCTCATGTAGTTGCCTCAATATTTATAAACCCACTTCAATTTAATGACGCTAGCGATTTTAAAAATTACCCTAAATCTATTGATGATGATATTGCTATTTTATCTGAACATGGTTGTGATTCTTTATTCATTCCTGATTCTTCAATACTTGAGGATATTAAAGAGATAAAAGCACCAGATAAAGCTTTATATCTTTGTGGAATGAATAGACCGGGCCATTTCGATGGTGTTTTGACCATAGTTAATAAATTATTCGAAATAATCAAACCATCTAGATCCTTTTTTGGAAAGAAAGATTTCCAGCAATTAACCTTAATAAGCAATTTTGTTAAAGAAAATAATTTACCTATAGAAATCATAAGTGTTGATACTGTGAGAGAGCAAAATGGATTAGCAATGTCATCTAGAAATAATAGATTATCTGAATCTGATAGAGAAAAAGCTTCGAAACTTTATAAAACTCTTAATGTGATTAAAGAAAATTCATATAACTTATCTTATGAATTAATTAATAAACATAAAGATGAGTTAATTCAACAAGGCTTTGTTGTTGATTATTTATCAGCTTGCAGTCCTGATAGTTTAAAAAATCTTGAAGATTTTAATTCAAGACCAATATTAGTTGCTATTGCAGCATCTATTAGTGGAATTAGGCTCATTGATAATATATTAATCGACTAGCTATATCCTTTAAATATTCTTAATAATTACTTATACTTCGCATCGTTATGTTAAAAACATTACTTAAATCAAAGCTTCACAGAATCAACGTTACTCAAGTTGAGCTTGACTATGAGGGCTCATGCGCTGTTGATCAAGACTTCTTAAATGCTGCAGGAATGCAGGAATATGAAAGAGTAGACGTTTATAACGTTACTAATGGTGAAAGATTTTCAACGTATCTAATATTGGCAGAACCTGGATCAAAAACACTATCAGTTAATGGTGCAGCAGCTCATAAAGTATCTTTAAATGATATTGTCATTATTTGCACCTATGGAGAGTTCGATAAAATTGAAGCAGCCAATCATCAGCCAACATTAGTATATTTTGATAAGAATAATAATATTACTGATATTAAAAACTCTATTCCGGAACAAAAGCTACATTCTGTATAGTTAAATAAACATTGACCACTGTCCTTGTTGTCTGTACCCTTCGGCCAAACTATAACAAAGAATTAAATGAAATTTGATGATTTAAAATTATCAGACCCAATATTAAGGTCATTAAAAGATCAAGACTATAAAGAACCAACCCCTATCCAGGCAGAGGTTATTCCTGCAATTTTAAATAAAAGTGACATAATGGCTGCTGCTCAAACTGGAACAGGTAAAACTGCAGCTTTCGTCCTTCCAACTCTCAGCATTTTATCTAACCCAAAAAATAATTATAAAGGTCACCAGTTAAGAGCTTTAATACTTACACCTACAAGGGAGCTTGCTGCTCAGGTAAGAGAAAGCGTTAATACATATAGCAAATATTTAAGTATCAGATCGACAGCTGTATATGGCGGCGCAAGAATTCATAATCAAAAATTAAAACTAAAAAAAGGTGTAGATGTATTAGTTGCCACCCCAGGAAGACTTTTAGATTTATATAACCAAAAATCAGTAAATTTTAAAAATATTGAAATATTAGTTCTTGATGAGGCTGATCAAATGCTCGATATGGGTTTTATCCATGATATAAAGAAAATAGCTAGCTTACTGCCAGAGAGAAGACAAAATTTAATGTTTACGGCTACTTTTTCAAACTCTTTTAGATCTCTAGCAAAAGAAATGGCTGATAAAGCTATTGAAGTATCCGTTACATCTGACAATGAAACTGGAGAAAATATTGAACACTATGTTCATCCTGTTGATAAATCTAGAAAAGCAGAACTGTTAATTGAACTAATTGAGACTCAAAACTGGGATCAGGCACTTGTTTTTACAAGAACAAAGCATGGTGCTGATAGATTGCAAAAACAACTTGATAGGGTTGAAATTAAATCTCAGGCAATTCATGGAAATAAGACTCAAAATAATAGAATGAAAGCTTTAGATGCATTTAAGAATAATAGAATTAAAATTCTAGTTGCAACTGATGTAGCTGCAAGAGGCATAGATATTAAAAAAATGTCTCAAGTGATAAATTTTGATGTCCCAACTGTTGCAAAAGATTATATTCATAGAATTGGAAGAACGGGAAGGGCTGGCGACAAAGGAAAGGCAATTACATTAGTTAGCGCTGATGAATTTAGATTATTAAGAGATATTGAAAAACTTCTTAATCAAAAACTTGAAAGAATTGAAATAGAAGGTTTTGAGCCAGAGCATGTTATTCCATTAAAGGAAAAACCCCCTAAAAAGAAGTTTAATAATAAAGCTGGTTTTAGAAAAAGGAAAAGAAGTAGAAAGGGGTAAGCGAGAAGGAGTATGGGCAAAGCAAATCAATCTTATGATGTAATCATCTTAGGTGGAGGAGCTGGTGGATTATTTGCTGCAATCGTAGCAGCTAAAAAAGATAAAAAAGTCCTAGTTCTAGAGAAATCTAATAAAGTTGGTAAGAAAATATTAATGTCTGGAGGCGGTAGATGTAATTTTACTAATCAATTTACATCTCCTGAAAATTTCTTATCCAAAAATAGTCATTTTTGTAAGTCTGCTTTATCTCAATACACAGCTGATGATTTTATAGATATGGTTAAAAGTCATAACATTGATTATGAGACAAGAAAGCATGGACAGCTTTTTTGTATTAACTCTTCAAAAGATATTGTGGAGATGTTACTTAAAGAATGTGAAAAAAATAAAGTTAATATCATAACCAATGCTGTTACTTCAATAATTGAATATCACGAAGACAAAAAATTCTATAAATTGAATACCAAAATTGAAAACAAAAAAGACAGCTACTCAATAGAATTTAGCTCATCTTCATTGATTGTTGCAACTGGAGCTCTTTCAGTGCCCAGCCTTGGCGGAAGTGGTTTTGGTTACGATATTGCAAAGCAATTCAATTTAGAGGTTACAGAGCTTCAAGCAGGACTTGTTCCTTTTATGTTTAGTGATTCCACTAAAGATTTTTGCGCATCATTATCGGGTGTCTCGCATAAGGTGAATGTATCTTGTAACAATAAAACTTTTAGCGAAGATATCTTATTTACTCATAGGGGTTTAAGCGGACCGGTGATATTACAAATTTCTAATTATTGGAAACTCGGTGATTCATTAAAAATAAATCTTTTACCTGAAAAAATAGCATCTGATTATATTAAGGAAATAAAAACTAATAATCCTAAACAATTATTAAAATCTATTTTAACTCCCTTAATGCCTAAGGCATTGGTTGCAGAATTAGAAATACTATTATGGAATGACTTTAAATCTAAACCAATTGGTGAATGGCCGAATATCCAAATAGAAAAAATTGGTAATCTTCTTAATAATTGGACTCTTAAACCAGCTGCCACAGAGGGATATAGAACAGCTGAAGTAACTCTGGGTGGCGTCAATACAGACTATATAAGTTCTAAAACCATGGAAGTTAAAAACCAAAGAGGCTTATATTTTATTGGCGAAGTCCTTGATGTAACAGGTCATCTAGGTGGTTTTAATTTTCAATGGGCGTGGGCCTCTGCTTATGTTGCTGGAAATGACATCTAGCGCTTAGTAAATCTTCTGATACACTAGCTTTTTTTACGACTTCACAATGCTTTCATTTAATAATTTAGAACTAGTTCTTGGCGGTAAAACATTATTTGATGATGTTTCATTAACCATTCATCATCATCAAAAAGTTGGTCTTATTGGCGCAAATGGAACTGGTAAAACTAGCCTTTTTAAAGTTATAAAAAAAGAGATTGAAGTTGATCAAAGCTCTGTTAGTTACCCAAATGATTTAAGAATATCTTATCTCGCTCAAGAGGTGCCAGCATCAGATGAAATCGCACTTCAATATGTATTATCTGGTGATTACAGGCTGCTTGAGATTCAGCATGAAATTGAATTAGCTGAAAAAGAAGAAAAATTTGAAATTCTTGCAGAGCTTTATGAGACATATAGTGCCCTGGATGGATATTCTGCAAACTCAAAAGCAGAGCAATTAATGGTAGGTTTAGGGTTTAAGTCTGAAGATTTTAATAAACCTTTAAAGGACTTCTCTGGAGGCTGGAGAGTTAGACTTAATTTAGCCAAGACATTGATGCAGCCATCTGATCTTATGCTGCTTGATGAGCCAACAAACCATTTAGATTTAGATGCAATCCTTTGGTTGTCTAATTGGATTAAATCATTTCCAGGCGGATTAATATTAATTTCACACGATAGAGATTTTTTAGATGATTGCGTGTCATTTATAGCTCATTTATACCATCAATCAATAGAGTTATATTCTGGTAACTTTACTCAATTTGAAATTCTTAGAGCTGCAAAATTGGCAGAGATACAAAGTAATTATGTAAAACAACAAAAAGAAGTTGCTCACATGCAAAGCTTTATTAATAGGTTTAAAGCCAAAGCTACAAAAGCAAGACAAGCTCAAAGTAGGGTTAAGGCACTAGAAAAGATGGAGTTAATTGCTCCTGCACATATTGATTCACCATTTAATTTTACTATTTCTGAAACAGAAAAAATTTCAAATCCTCTGATTTCATTGTCTGATAGTAGTCTCGGATATAATACACCTATCCTTTCAATGGTTAATTTATCAATTGCTCCTGGAGATAGAATTGGTTTATTAGGTCCAAATGGCGCTGGCAAATCTACTTTAATAAAAAGCATTGTTGGAAGTATTTCTTTAATAGATGGCCAAAGAGAGGCAGGAACTAATTTTAAAGTTGGTTATTTCTCTCAACATCAGGTGGATGATTTAGATTTATCTATATCAGCATTTACTCATATTCAAAGACTTGATGAAACAAAAACAGAGAAACAAATAAGAACTTACCTTGGAGGATTTAATTTTAAAGGTGATAAAGTTAAAGATCCTATTCATCTTTTTTCAGGTGGAGAGAAAGCAAGACTAGCTTTTGCTATTATTTCTTATCAAAAACCTAATATTCTTTTAATGGACGAGCCAACAAACCATTTAGATATGGAGATGAGACATGCCCTAACGATAGCATTACAAACTTTTAGGGGTGCTATCTTGCTTGTCTCTCATGATAGACATTTATTAAATAGCTCAGTTGATCATTTTTATTTAGTTGATAATGGCAGAGTAGATATATTTAATGGCGATTTAAATGATTACAAAAATTATATTTTAGATATCAAATCAAGTGATATAAAAGAAACGAAGAAAAAAGTTAAAAGTTCAAAAGATAACAAGGAAGATAACAGTAAATTAATTAAATCCTTAAATATAGAGATATCTAAATTAGAAAAAAGATTATTAAGACTCAATGCTAAATTAGATGAGGCAAACTTAAAGCTTGCTGATCCTGACTTATACAAAGATGATTCATCAGATAATTTACAGGACTTAATCAGAAATCAACTAGAGTTATCTAACGAGGTTGAGCTTGCTGATCAAGAATGGATGGATAAAGTAACTCATTTGGAATCTTTATCTTAAAGAGAATGGCGCGCCCGGAGAGATTCGAACTCCCGACCCCTTGGTTCGTAGCCAAGTACTCTATCCAGCTGAGCTACGGGCGCTTAGTTTGAAAACGCATTATAGCCATATTTCAAAATTAACGATAATAGGAGTTATTGATCTCGAAATTTATATGTCTATTCTAAGTTTAATTATTTAATTTTTACCAATATGTTGATTTTTCTTTTCTAAAGTTTCTTTTCATGTAACTTAATTGTTGCATTCTCTGTTTATGCTTTTTGTTTATTTAATTGGAGATAATTAATGAACAAACTTTTTAAAATCGCTTTTTCAACATCTATTTTCTTTTTTTCTTTAACAATTGATGCTGCATCAAGAGATACAATAAAAATAGTAGGCTCTTCAACAGTTTATCCATTTGCAACTGTTGTGGCTGAAAGATTTGGAAAAAAAACAATTTACAATACACCTGTAATTGAATCAACTGGTTCAGGCGGTGGTTTAAAACTTTTCTGTAAAGGAATTGGAATAGAGCATCCAGATATTACTAATGCTTCAAGAAGAATTAAACAAAGCGAAATAGATAGTTGCGCTGCAGCTGGTATTACCGAAATAACAGAAATTAAAATAGGATATGACGGTATAGTAATTGCTAATTCAAGACAAGGTCAAAAATTAAGCTTAACCAAACGTCAAATTTTTCTAGCATTAACTCCAATGGTACCCAATCCAAATGGCGAAGAAGTTCTTGTAAAAAATCCATATAAGACATGGAAAGATGTAGATCCAACATTACCAAATATCGATATTGAAGTTCTTGGACCACCTCCTTCATCAGGAACTAGAGATGCTTTTGCAGAATTAGCCATGGAAGGTGGTTGTAAGACTTTTAAATGGTTGGCTGATATAAAGAAACAAGATAAAAATAAATACAAAAGTATATGTAGATCAGTAAGAGAAGATGGACCATACATTGAAGTAGGTGAAAATGATAATTTGATAGTATCAAAACTTAATGCCAATCCAAATTCATTAGGAGTTTTTGGTTACAGTTTTTTAGATCAAAACTCAGATACTATTCAGGGATCAATGGTTGATGGCGCATATCCAACTTTTGAAAATATTGCAGATGGCTCCTATAAAGTATCTAGACCATTATATTTTTATATAAAGAATGCTCATGCAGCATCTATTCCAGGAATTAAGGAGTATGTTAGAGAATTTACAAGTAGAGGCGCAATTGGCCAAACAGGTTATCTAACTGATAAAGGATTAATTCCTATGCCAAATGATGAATATAAAGAATTTTCAGCAGCTGGGAAAAAATTGATACCACTTAAGACTTTATATGAACTTTAGGATGAATCAAAATTAGTAATTTTTGTAAAGATAATCTTATGTACGAATGCCTATTTATTAGGCATTCGTGTATTTTTAGGAATTAAATATGTTTAATTATTTATTTGTTGTATTAATAGTTGTTACTTTTTTTATATACTTTTATTCCAAAAAATATTCTATTAAGATCAGAAATCAGAGCGGTTATTTACATTCATTACCACAATATTATGGGTTTTATGCAAGTTTATGGTTTTTAATTCCATCTCTTATTATTATTGGTCTATATCTCATTTTTGCTGAATCTTTTGTCACCTCAACCCTTATTAAATCGCTGCCTAATGATATAAAAAACCTCCCAGTCAATGAATTAAATCTTGTTGTAAATGATATTAAAAATTTAGCTGTAGGTAATATTGCAAATAGCTCATCTTTTACAGGAATAAATGAGGCTGCAAATTTTTATAATGAACAGTATGAATTGATAGATAAAGTTGTTTTTTATAGTTCATTGATAATAGGGTTATTAACTTTTACTTATGCATATAAAACAATTTCATCATCATATAGAGCAAGAAATTTTATTGAAAGTGCAATACATATTTTATTATTTGGATCAGCTGTAATTGCAATTTTTGTTACAGCAGGAATTTTGCTTTCTGTATTATTTGAGGCTTTAAGGTTTTTTGATGTAATAAATTTTTCTGATTTTTTATTTGGTTTAAGTTGGAGTCCTCAAATGGCTATTAGAGAGGGTCAAGTTGGATCGTCTGGCTTATTTGGAGCAGTTCCTTTATTTGCAGGAACAATACTTATTTCATTAATTGCTTTATTATTAGCAGTGCCTATTGGCTTATTAACAGCAATTTACTTATCTGAATATGCTGATACAAAAGTAAGAGCAATTACAAAACCAATTTTAGAAATCTTATCTGGTATTCCAACAGTTGTTTATGGTTTTTTTGCTGTTATTACTGTTGCTCCATTTATTAGAAATACAGGTTCTATTTTGGGTCTAGATATTGCCTCAGAAAGTGCTCTGGGAGTTGGTTTAGTTATGGGAATTATGATTATTCCTCTCGTTTCTTCTCTATCAGATGATGTAATTTCTAGTGTTCCACAATCTATGAGAGAAGGTTCATATGGATTGGGTGCAACAAAATCCGAAACTATTAAGAAAGTAATTCTACCGGCTGCCTTGCCTGGCATAATAGGTGGTATTCTTTTGGCTGCTTCGCGAGCAATTGGTGAAACAATGATTGTAGTTATGGCTGCAGGCTTGTCAGCTAAGCTCTCATTTAATCCAATTGACGCAGTCACAACAGTTACCGTGCAGATTGTTACTTTATTAACAGGAGACCAAGAATTCGATAGTCCAAAGACATTGGCAGCATTTGCTCTCGGATTAACATTATTTGTCTTTACATTATTTCTGAATTTTATAGCACTAAAAATCGTTAGAAAATATAGAGAACAATATGAGTAATACATCAATAACTGAAATAGTTAACAAAAATTTGCAAACTAGATATAAAAAAGAGGCTAGATTTAGAAGATATGGGCAGTTGAGTATTTTTATAGCTGTAACATTTTTATTTATTTTCTTTACTAGCATTATTTTAAAAGGATATTCTGCTTTCTATCAGGCTGAAATTTTTTTAAAAATTGAACTTCAACAAGAATTTATAGATCCAGATAATACAAATGATTTAGAAGAGATCAGATATGGTGATTTTGATGGAATTATCAATGAATCTTTATATTCCTTATTTCCAGAAATAACTAAGAGATCTGATAAAAGAGAATTAAGAGACTTAATGAGCTCTGGAGCCTCAATTAAAATTCAGCAGCTTATTTTAGAAGATCTCTCATTAATTGGAAAAACTATTAATATTTGGTTGCCCCTAGATGATGAAGTAGATATGTTGATAAAAGGTAACATAGACGTCAATCTGCCTGAGCAATCAAGAAGAATATCAGACCTTCAAATTAGTTCTATCGAAACTTTACAGACTCAAGGCCTGATTAAAAATAAATTTAATAAAACTTTATTTGTATCTGGAGATTCTAGAGAATCTGAACAAGCTGGTATTTTGGGTGCACTAGTAGGTTCTGCGCTAATGCTAACCATTACTTTTCTAATTGCATTTCCACTTGGAGTTTCTGCAGCAATATATTTAGAGGAATTTGCACCAAAAAATAGGTTTATTGATTTTATTGAGGTAAACATTAACAATTTAGCAGCTGTACCATCAATTATTTATGGTTTATTAGGACTTGCTGTATTTATAAATTATGCTGGCATGCCACGTTCTGCTCCATTAGTTGGTGGTTTAGTTTTAGCACTAATGACTTTTCCAGTGATCATTATTGCTGCTAGAGCTTCTTTGCAGTCTGTTCCACCTAGTATTAGAGATGCAGCTTTGGGTGTGGGCGCATCAAAAATGCAAAGCATATTTGATCATATACTTCCTTTAGCTTTACCAGGCATTCTTACTGGATCTATTATTGGAATGGCTAGAGCTTTAGGTGAATCAGCGCCTTTAATTATGATTGGAATGGTCGCATTTGTAGTTGATATACCAACGTCACCTTTGGATTCATCTGCTGCTCTTCCAGTTCAAGTTTATCTCTGGGCAGATTCACCAGAAAGAGGCTTTGTAGAAAAGACATCTGCAGCAATAATGGTCTTATTGATGTTTTTGCTTCTAATGAACTCATTAGCAATATGGTTGAGAAATAAATATGAGATTAAATGGTAATAGATATGATTAATGACGATTTTAAAACACTAGGTAATACAGAAACTTCTAATAAGGTAGTTATGTCAGTTAAAAACTGCAACGTTTTTTATGGAGATAATCAAGCTTTAAATGATATTAATATTGAAGTTGGAAGATCTGAAGTTTTAGCTTTAATTGGTCCTTCAGGTTGTGGTAAATCAACTTTTCTTAGATGTTTAAATAGGTTAAACGACACCATTGATTCATGCCGAGTTAGTGGAAAGATACATTTAGAGGAAGAAGACATATATTCAGGTGAAATTGATGTAGTTATGTTAAGAGCAAGAGTTGGAATGGTATTTCAAAAGCCTAATCCATTTCCTAAGTCTATTTATGACAATGTAGCTTATGGTCCAAAAATTCATGGCATTACAACCTCTAAAGAAGAATTAGATGAATTAGTAGAAGTATCATTAGAGAAGGCAGGTTTGCTAGATGAAGTTAAAGATAGACTTCATACACCGGGAACAGCCCTTTCAGGAGGCCAACAGCAAAGACTATGTATAGCTAGAGCGATTGCTATCAAACCAGATATTATATTAATGGATGAACCTTGTTCAGCATTAGATCCTATCGCTACAGAAAAGATTGAAGATTTAATTAATGAGTTAAAAGAAAATTATGCAATAGTTATGGTTACTCATTCTATGAGCCAAGCTGCAAGGGTATCTCAAAGAGCTGCATATTTTCATTTAGGAAATTTAATTGAAGTTAACGATACTGAGAAAATTTTTAATGACCCAGAACATGAATTGACTAAAAATTATATTTCTGGAAGAACGGGTTAAATAATTAGTATTCTTAAATTTTACGGGCTTCCTCAGGAAGCATTACAGGTATTCCATCTTTTACAGGATAGGCTAGTCCAGCTTCTTTAGAAATTAGTTCATTGGCCTCTTTGTCATACTCAAGAGGTTTTTTTGAAACGGGACATACAAGTATATCCAATAATTTTTGATCTAATATGGTCATAATCCTGCAGTATACAATAGGATTTATTTAGAATATATATATGTGCTATTGTAATCGCTTAAAAAATATGCAGATTAAATAATTATGAACCATTTATTTATAAGAGCTTTAGAGGAGTTTCCCTTAATTAATCCAGGTGATAACTTAAGTTCTATTATTTTAGATTCTATCGAGGATAATGATATTACTATTGATGATGGAGATGTGATACTTCTTGCACAAAAAATTATCTCAAAATCAGAAAATAGATTTAAAAATTTATCAGAAATTAATCCTTCAGAAAAAGCTATAAAATTAGGAAATAGCCTGGGTAGAGATCCAGCATTTATACAGCTCATTTTAGATGAATCTAATGAGATATTAAGTACTGAAAAAAATGTAATCATTGTTGAGCATAAACTTGGATACATAAACATTAACGCTGGCATAGATAGATCTAACATTTCAAAAAATAAAGATCTTGTGCTTTTACTGCCAGAGGATCCAAAAAAAAGTGCAAATGATATTCAAACCCAAATTAATACACAGATAGGTAAAGATATTAGTGTAATAATCACTGATTCGATGACTAGGCCATATAGATCTGGAGTAACGAATTTTGCAATTGCCAGTTCTAACATTCAGAGTCTTATAGATTTAAAGGGTGAGGAAGATATTTTTGGAAATACATTGCATGCTACAGAGATTGCTATTGCTGATGAATTAGCTGCCGCTGCTGGGTTATTGATGGGCCAAGGCAATGATATGAAGCCTGTGGTGATTATCAAAGGGTTTGATAGATCAAATTATTCCGTTAATAACGCCTATGACTTAATGGTTAACAAAGATGATGACTTGTATCGTTTCTAGCTCATCTAATAATCTATAATTAGAATATGAAATTCAGCTTAAATTTAAATAAGATTGCTTTGTTAAGAAATGCTAGGGGAGAAAATAATCCTTCTTTAGAGGGTTATGCTAATCAAGCAATTGATCTTGGTGTTGATGGTCTCACTTTACACCCAAGGCCGGATCACAGGCATGCAACAAGCGATGATGTGATTTCATTGAACAAAATATGTAAAGAAAGAAACGTGGAGTTCAATATTGAAGGCAATCCATTTTCTGAGCCTGCAGATCCTTTTCAGGGCTATGTAAACTTGGTAAATGCATGTCAGCCAAACCAAGCAACCCTTGTTCCAGACCTTCCTAATCAGATCACTTCAGATCATGGATGGGAGAGTGGCGACCATGATGATAATCTAATTAACGCAATAAAGAATTTGAATAGTCTTTGTAAAAGTACATCAATCAGTTTGTTTGTAGATAATTTAAAAAATAATAATACAAATTTAGATTCTATAGATTACGCACTTAAAGTTGGAGCCAACACTATTGAAATTCACACCGGTGAATTTGCAAAGTTAATTGATTTAAATGATCTTACTATAAACACCAAATTAGAAGAATTAATTTATGCAGCAAAAGATAAAGATTTAATGGTTAATGCAGGACATGATTTGAATTTAATTAACCTACCTCATTTAGTAAGTATCGGTGGTGTAAATGAAGTATCTATTGGTCATGCAATTGTAGTTGATGCCTTGAATTATGGCTTTGAAGACACTATAAAGAGGTATATAGAAGTTATTAAGGGATAAATATGACAATCGAAGAAAAATTAAAGCAACAAATCAAAGAGAATGATATTTTAATTTATATGAAGGGCACACCTTATGAGCCTCAATGTGGTTTTTCTGCAAAAACAGTTCAAGCATTGATCGAATGTGATGCAAAATTTTCATATGTTGATGTCATAGAAAATAATGATGTTAGAACAACTTTACCATCTGTATCAGATTGGCCAACTTTCCCTCAAGTCTTCATCAAGGGTGAGTTAATTGGTGGTGCAGATATTGTTACCCAAATGCATGAGTCAGGAGACTTACAGAAAGCAATTGATGACGCTAGCTAATTTTTATTAAAGTCATTTATTATTTTACAAAAGACTTTAGCAGTAACATCAGAGTCATATGCAGCTGAGTGAGCTTCCTTTGAATCATAATCAATCTTTAAAGATTCACATATTCTAGCTAGTACTGTTTGGTTTGTAGCTAAAGCACCTAAGGTTACTGTATCTAATACAGAAAATGGATGAAAAGGGGATCTTTTAATATTATTTCTTTCAACTGCCGCATTTAAAAATGAATTATCAAAATGAGCATTATGACCAACTAATATGGCCCTGGAGCATTCGTATTTATTTTTAGTTTTATTAATAATTTTAAACAGTTCTTTTAAGGCATATTCTTCTTCAACCGCATTCCTTAACGGGTGACCAAGTTTAATTTTTGTAAATTCTAATGACTCATCCTCAACTACAGTTCCTTCAAAAGGGTTGAGATGATATCTAAATGTCTCTCCAACCAACAGCTCATCATTTTCTTCTTCTATTAATGTTATAGCTATTTCTAAAATTGCATTTGTTTTAGAATCAAAACCTCCTGTTTCAAGATCTACGACAACTGGTAAATATTTTCTAAATCTATCTTTTAACATTAGTCAGATTTATTTTTAACAAAATCTTCTAGCAAACTTTCATCAAACTTATGTAAGTTTTGTAAATCATTTTTTGTAATATTGACTTGCATATCATTAAGATTTTCTGATTTGTTGACACCTCTGTTCTCAATTTGATTATTTATAAATTTGCTAATATTTAAATTTTCATTCGAAAAATTTTTTAGCTTTGATCTTTTTTTAGTATTTGTAGTTTCTTTTAAATTATAAAAAAATTGAGACAAATCTCTCGGTTGTTTTATTTGATTTTCAGATACTGAAACAATTTCTATGCAGTCTACAGGACATGGCTCAATACACAACTCACACCCTGTACATATATCATCAATAATTGAATGCATCATATTGGCTGATCCAACTATTGCATCAACCGGGCATGCATCTATGCATTTTTTACATCCAATGCATTCATTCTCAACGATAGTCACTTTTTGACTATCGATAGTAGGACCATAATCTAAATTCACTTTAGAGATTTTTTTATCAAGTAACTGATTTAATTTATTAAGAGTTTCTTGCCCACCAGGAACACATCTATCATGAGGATCACCGTCAACTATGGCCTGGGCATATTGCATGCATCCAGGCGTATCGCATCTACCGCATTGAATCTGAGGTAATTCTTTATGAATGAGATTAATTAATTCCAATTTTATTTTTCTTTTACGCCTAGTTTCTCTTGAAGTTTTGAATTTGAAGTTGTGTAACCAAAGGGTACTCTTTCACCTGGATAGATTCTTTTGTAGGCTTCTTGAACTGCAAGAGTGGTCTCATGGAAACCAGATAAAATAAGATCTAATTTACCTGGATAGTCATTGATATCACCAACAGCAAAAATCCCTTCCACAGATGTTTGATAGTTTTCAGTATTAACTGATATTTTTTTACCGCTTAAATCAAGATTCCATTCAAGAATAGGACCTAGTTTTTTATTAAGACCAAATAAGAAGAGCAATTCATCAGCATTATGATGCTCAATTTCATTGGTATCAAAATTTTTCAGAGTGACACCCTCAACTTTATCTGACCCCTCAATGCTATCAATAAGATAAGGAGTCAAAAGTTTAACTTTTCCAGAAGCTACAAGTTCTCTCATCTTTTCTTCAGAGTGAAGGGCACCTCTAAATGCATCTCTTCTATGAACAAGCGAGAGGCTTTTAGCTTTTTCTGCAAGATCTATCGTCCAATCTAAAGCAGAATCACCACCTCCAAATATAAAGATATCTTTATTTTCATATAAAGATTTTGATCGAACAGCATAAGTAACACCTTTGTTTAAAAACGTATCTGGCTCACTAATGTTGGCAGGTCTTCTCGGTTCAAAAGACCCAGCACCTGCTGCTATAAAGATATTTTTAGTAATAAATTTAGTAGATTCGTTTGTTTCTATTTCCCAAAACTTACTATCCTCATGATCTATTTCATTTATTAGCTCAACTCTTTCATTTAAAACTAGTTCATAATTAAATGGCTCAATCTGTTTAAGAAGAGCATCAACATGCTCTTGAGCTGTTTGAAATGGAACTCCTGGAATATCATAAATTGGTTTTTCTGGATAAAGTTCAGCACATTGCCCACCAGGCTTATCTAAGTTATCTATAAGAACACAATTTAATCCTAGCAAGCCTGCCTCAAATACAGTAAACAGGCCTACAGGTCCTGCTCCTATTACTACAATGTCTACTTCTTTTGCCATTATTTTACTCTCAAGCCTGGAGTAGCACCGGAATCTGGTGAGATGAGATATATTCCTTCGTCATCACTAGATGCTAAAACCATACCCTCTGAAAGACCAAATTTCATCTGTCTTGGTGCCAAATTACTTACTAAAATTACCATTTTACCTACAATGCTTTCGGGGTCGTAAGCTTTTTTAATACCTGCAAAGACATTTCTTTCACCAAGATCGCCAACATCTAGAGTTAGTTGTAAAAGTTTATCAGCACCATCAACGTGAGAAGCGTTTTTAATTTTTGCAACTCTTAAATCAATATCAGCAAACTGATCAATATTTATATAATTTTCTTCTTCACTCATTGGTTTTTCCTCTGGGATTACAATAGGTTCAAGTCTTTTCAATAAAGGTTTGTACTTATTAATATTATTTTTTAAATATAATTCAATATCATTAAATGATTGTTTTTCTTGATTTAAAAACTTAAAAGCTTCACTGGTTATATTTGGAATAATGGGGCTCAGGTAAATTGATAAAATATTAAAAACATTTAAGGCAGTTGTCGCGATTTGAGCAGCCTCGTCGATATCTTTTTTCCATGGCGTATTGTCATTTATATATTTATTTGTTAAATCAGCAATATCCATTATTAATCTAACAGCCTTAGAGTAGTTTCTAGATTCAAAACATGCTTCTATAGCTTCTTTTTGATTAATTGCTTTTTCTATAAGCTCATTATCAAAAGTACTTGAAAGGGCGTTTGAATTCTTTTCTATAAATGAAGAACATCTGCTAGCTATATTTAAGTATTTACCAACTAAATCTGAATTTATTCTTTGAACATAATCTTCAAAATTTAAATCTATGTCTTCAACCTTGTCATTTAGTTTGGCTGCAAAGTAGTACCTTAATGTTTCAGGATCACAAAGCTCAGCAAATTTTTTTGCCAGTATTCCTGTGCCCTTAGATTTAGACATTTTTTCACCATTAATGGTTAAAAAACCATGAACATATATTCCGTTTGGTAGTTTTAAATCGGACCCACTTAATAAAGCAGGCCAAAATAAACCATGGAAATAAGAAATATCTTTTCCAATAAAGTGATAAATTTCATAATCTGAATCAGCAGACCATAAAGAGTCCATATCTTTATTATTTTTTGTAGCCCAATTATCTATAGATGCTATATAACCTATTGGAGCATCAAGCCATACATAAAAGTATTTATCCTCTTCTTCTGGAATTTTAAAGCCAAAATATGGAGCATCTCTTGATATATCCCATTGATGCAGGTCATCGTTGAGCCATTCACTGAGCTTATTGGTAATAGGTTTTTGAAGATCAGCTGAAGCCAAGAAATTCTTTAAAACATCTAATTTTTTTGGCAGATCAAAAAATACATGCTCACTTTCTTTGTTTATAGGTTTTGTACCTGATATCGCAGATACAGGATCTTTAAGTTCACCAACATCATATGTGGCCCCGCATTTAGTGCATCCATCGCCATATTGATCTGAAGCCCCGCATTTAGGACAGGTACCTTTTACAAACCTATCTGAAAGAAACATAGATTCAGCTTCATCAAATAATTGATTGATAGTTTTTCTTGTAATTAAGTTATTTTTTTTAGCTTTTAAGTAAATTTTTTCAGAATATTTTTTATTCTCATCTGAATGTGTTGTGTGATAATTTGTAAAATTAATATCATAAAGCTTATAGGTCTCTTCATGATCCTTTTGAACATCTTTAATTAAATCCTCTGGAGATATGCCTAATTCTTTAGCTTTTAGCATAACTGGGGTTCCGTGCGTATCATCAGCACAGAAAAACAGACACTCATTACCAGATTTGTTTTGAAACCTCGACCATATATCAGTTTGAACTGCTTCTAAAATATGACCAAGATGAAGTGAAGCATTTGCATATGGCAAAGCTTGGGTCACTATAATTTTTCTTGTTTTATTTGTAGTTGAGCTCATATATAACCTGTATTATATGTGAAAAAACAAACCATATGGCTATAAAGAAAATAATCGCTGTTGCTTCTGCAAAGGGAGGAGTTGGTAAGAGCTCCCTAACAGCTGCGATTGCAATTGAAAAAGCAAAAGGTTTTCAAGTGGGGGTTCTTGATGCAGATATCTATGGCCCAAATCAACATCTACTCTTCGGTATAGAAAATATTAAACCAGAAATTATTCAGATAGATGGCAAAAAATATTTTAAGCCAATAATTTCTCATAACGTAAAACTTAATTCAATGGGTTTTATTCTTGATTCAGATAAAGCTGCTTTATGGAGAGGCCCAATGCTAAGTGGTGCTATTAAACAATTAATTCACTCAACGGATTGGGGTGACTTAGATTATTTATTTATAGATATGCCTCCAGGAACAGGCGATGCTTATTTGACTATTAGCTCTGAAATCAAACCTGATAATTCCTTATTGATCACAACTCCAAATAAATTAGCAGTCCATGACTTAATCAAGTCTGTAGAGGTATTTAATAAATTAGATATAAATATATTAGGTTATGTAGAAAATAACATTTCAAATAAAAAAATATCATATGACTTTAAACTCATCGATAATCTAAATATTAAAAAATTGGCATCAATAGATTTTAATGAATCAATTTATGAATTTAATCCAAAAAAGATACACGATTCTATTAAGGATTTAGCTTCCAATCTTTAATCACTAGTATAATTATTCTATGTATCGTATTTTAATAGTCTCCTTTTTAAGCGTTTCCTTAATTTATGCTGAGGATATTAATGATCCCTTTGAAGACATTAATCGTATTACTTTTAAATTTAATGAATCTATAGATAATAATTTTTTAAAGCCTGTGGCTGTGACATATTCAAAAGCTCCCAAACCTATTAAAAAGGGTATTTCTAATTTTTTTGACAATTTAGAAGAGATTGAAACTTCTGTTAACCAAATTCTTCAAGGTAAACCAAAGTTAGCTATTAATGATTTTTCAAGATTTATAATTAATAGCACCATTGGACTTGGTGGCTTTTTAGATGTTGCAACAAAAATAGGATTAACTCGACATGAGGAAGAGTTTGATCAAACGCTTGCTCTATGGGGTGTTCCGTCAGGTCCTTATATAATGCTACCTGGATTGGGTCCATCAACCTTGCGAGATACATTGGCTCGACCTTTTTCATCTTTCTTATCGGTTACATTCCATATGACAGAGTCGGATGTAAATCTAGCACTTAAAGGAATGGACGCGCTAGAGACTAGAGAAAGACTATTAGAAATAGAGTCTTTGATATATGGTGATAGATATAACTTTGTTAGAGATTCATATGTTCAGTATATGAATTATGAAATTAATGATGGTGTTGATGTTGAGGATGAGTTTATAGACGATATGGATGATTTATTAATAGAACAATAAATCTTCTAATTCTTGTCTGTGAGGCCCAATTGATTCTTTTTTAATTACTTCTAAGATTTTTATTCTAAAAGTTTTAGCATACTTATCACCTCTTGATAGCCCAAAAAGATGTTTCATCATTCTTGAGAGGTCATGGCCTTGATTAAGCTTTTCTTCAACATAATCTAAATATTGATTTAGTATTATTTTTTTAGATTTTTTGGACTCAGGTTCTCCATATATTTGACTATCTATGTCTTGAATTAAAAATGGATTTTCATATGCAGCTCTTCCAATCATAACTCCATCAACATGCCTTAAATGCTCATGGCAATCAGTGATAGTTTTTATACCACCATTAATAACTATATCTAGTTCAGGAAAGTCTTTTTTTAATTGATAAACATAATCATATTTCAATGGCGGTATATGTCTGTTTTGTCTTGGGCTCAAACCTTTTAAGATCCCATTTCTAGCATGAATAATAAAATGATTAATTCCAGAGTTTTTAACTATCTCGACAAAATTATATAAAAATTCATATTCTTCATGATCATCAATTCCAAGTCTGCATTTGATTGAAACTGGAATAGAAACATTGTCTTGCATTGCACTTAGACATTCGGCAACATGATTTGGTTCAAGCATTAAACATGCACCAAATCTTCCTTTTTGTACACGATCAGACGGGCATCCGACATTAAGATTTATTTCATCATATCCATAATCTTCTGCAATTTTTGAAGATTCAACTAGATCATTAATGTCTGAACCGCCAAGCTGAACAGCTACGGGATGCTCTTCTTGATTAAATTCCAATTGATGAAAGCATTTGCCATATAAAATAGCTCCTGTTGTGACCATCTCAGTATAGAGAAACACTTTTTTTGAAATTAGTCTCAATAAATATCTGTCATGCATGTCGGTATACTGCATCATTGGAGCAATCGATGCCTTATGAGAATCCGAATAAGACATTATTACAACAAATAGATAATAGAAAGAAACCCTACTATTGAAAGCACAATAGTGTAGGGTAGTGCCATAAGTACCATTCTCATATATGAAAGATTTATTAGAGGTGCTAATGATGATGTCAATAAGAATAAAAATGCAGCCTGTCCATTAGGTGTGGCTATACTTGGTATATTAGTCCCTGTATTTATAGCAACAGCCAGAAGATCAAATTGCTCTCTAGTAATAACGCCACTATCAAGAGCAGCTTTAACTTCGTTTATGTATATTGTTGCTACAAAGACATTATCACTAATTGCAGAAAGAAAACCGTTTGCTACAAAAAATAGTGGTGGTTGGACTTCTAAAGATTGTGATAGTACATAGGTAATAACTGGTAAAAAAAGTTGTTGGTCGTTAATCACGCTTACTATTGCAAAAAATACAGCTAAAAGTGCTGTAAAGGGAAGAGCTTCATGAAATGCTTCACCAAGATTATGTTCTTCAGTTATTCCCTTAAAAGCAGTAAGAAGAATTATCACAGCTAAACCAATTAGCCCAACTGCAGCTACATGAAATGCTAGTGCAAGAACAAGGAATAGAGCTACACACATTTCGATAAATAATTCTGTTTTTTGCTCTAAAGTAGTATTTTCAGTTTCGTATTTATCAAAATCATTAAAAACATTTCTTACAGTTGCAGGTAATTGACTGCCAAAACCAGCAATTGAAAATTTTTCTATAAAATAGCATGTACATAAGCCTGCAACAAAAACAGGCATAGTCACGGGAGCCATCCTAATAAAAAATTCTATAAACTCCCATCCTGCAACCTTGGCTATTAATAAGTTTTGAGGTTCACCTACAATAGTACAAACTCCACCAAGAGCAGTACCAACTGCACCATGCATTACTAAATCTCTCAAGAATGCTTTAAATTTTTCTAAATCTTCTATGCTGACACTGCTTAAAAAAGAATTATCATTATAGTTATGAGATAAATCATTAAAATTTTTACCAGATGAAACGGTATGATAGATCCTATAAAAACCAATGGTTACACCTATTAAAACCGCAGTCACTGTCAATGCATCAAGAAAAGCAGATAGAACGGCTGCTGAAAAACAAAACATTAATGAAAGGTTTATCTTTGAATTAACTTTGAGTAGCAATTTTGTAAATATTGCTAACATTAAGTTTTTCATGAAATAGATACCAGCTACCATAAAAATTAAAAGAAGAATTACTTCAAGATTATGCTCAATTTCATAATAAATTCCTTTTGTGGTTGTAAGACCAAGAACTATAGCCTGGATAGCAAGAAGGCCTCCTGGTTGAAGTGGGTAGCATTTAAGTGCTAAAGCTAGAGTAAATATGAATTCAAGTAATAGCATCCAACCAACAATAAAATTACCATTCAAGCCAAATGAATTAAAAAGTATTAAAGCTATTGGATTAATTAATAAGAAAGTTACAATAGTTTTCTTATACCAAATTGGTGAATTACCTAAAAACAGTTTTTGTATTACGCTGATCATATATAAATTTAATTAATAAGTTGTATGCATTTTAAAAGATTTTTTAACATTAAACCCGATATTCCTAATCTATTCATTATTTTTAATAATAATAAAGTAATTTATGACTTGAATGATAAGACTTATCTTTTAAATTCCTCTTTTTTAAATTTTATTAATTATAACTTCAAAAAAATTGGTATCGCTGAAGATAATGGTATCAATATTTATGCTGTTGATATTACTGATGAGTTATTTAATATATCAGATCAAGGTTATTCATCTCTTGTTGAATATGATCTAAGACATTTAATGTCAACCTTAAATGAAGCTGAAATGAATTTGGTTGGAAGGGCTAATCAATTATTGCATTGGCTAAAAAGTAATACCCATTGTGGTTATTGTGGCTCATTAAAGATTTTTCATGAAAAAGAAGAAGCTATGTTTTGTAAGTGTAATAACATCATGACTTATCCTACCATTTCACCATGCGTACTTGCTTTAATAAAAAAAGATAATCAGATACTGCTTGCAAGAAATGCACTTTTTCCTGAGGGCTTGTATAGTTCTTTAGCAGGGTTTATAGAGGTCTCTGAAACTGCAGAAGAAACGGTTAAAAGAGAAGTATATGAAGAAGTTGGTTTAAAAGTTAAAAATATTAAATATTTTGGAAGTCAGTCATGGCCATTTCCAAGCCAGCTTATGCTTGCATACACTTGTGAATATGAATCAGGTGAAATTCAAGTCGACGGCCATGAAATCGTTGATGCTAAATGGTTCGATATAGATAATCTTCCAAATACACCACCTAGCTCAACACTGTCAGGGCTACTAATTAACTCTTATATCTCGGGTCATTAGCCGCTCTAGTCGGTATTTCTTTTTTTACCTTAGGCTCTTTTACAATTTCTTTAATAGCAGGTTCTTTCTTAACAGGAGTATCTTTTGATTCTGGTTTTACAGGAGCTTTTTTTGGTTTAATTTTTTTAATAGCTTCTTTTTTAGGTTCCTGATTTTTTATTTCAGGTTTAGGTGAAGAATTTATTTTTGCATTATCTTTAAGATCATTTTGTTTTGAGTCAGATGCTTTCTTATTTTTCTGAACAGGTTTTTTATTCTGAACAGGTTTTTTGTTCTGATTTATATTTTTTTGAGGCTTAGCTCTATTCTGGTTTTGTTGCGTATTATTTCTAGGTTTTCTATTCCTATTGTGATTACTTTTTTTAGGTTTAGGTTTCGGCTTTTCCTCTTTATCTATACCAGCAATACTTTTAATCCAACCAACAAGGCCTTCCTTTTTCTTTTTAGGCATTTTTGGTGGCTTGATTCTATCAACCAAAGGCTTCATTGCTTTTGATTGATTTTTATCATCTCTCCAGCTTGTATCAGGTTCTGGACTGTTAGGTGTAAGATTATATGAATCAACATTTTTTATATCTGAAGATTTAATTCTAACAACTTTATAATATGGCCTAGACTTATAGGGATCTGCTATAACGAGGATTCTAATGTTATTAGTTTTTTCAATATTTATAATGTCATTTCTTTTTTCATTTAATAAGTAGCTAGCGACATCTGAGGGAACATAAACTTGGATCTCTCCAGTATTATCCTTTGCTGAATCTTCACCAATAATTCTTAAAATTGATTGACCAAGAGACCTTGGACCTCTAACAAGAACATGCTCAATATCATATGATTCATTTAAAGATGGTCTTAATCTTTGCCTAGAAACTTCTAATAGACCAAATTTAGAAATGCCAGAAACCTGTACTCTTGCTCTGTCAGAATATACAGCTTTTCTAAAAGCTGCTTCAACTTTTTCTTGATGGCCTGTATCAAGCATATCAATGAAATCAATAACTACTAACCCACCAACATCTCTTAACCTTAACTGTCTTGCAACTTCTTTTGCAGCCTCTAAATTTGTTTTATAGGCCGTATCTTCAATATCCTTGCCTTTTGTAGATCTTGCAGAATTTACATCTACAGCCGTCATAGCCTCAGTAGGATCAATAACTATAGATCCACCTGAAGATAAAGATATCTCTCTCTGAAATGCTAATTCAATCTGGGATTCTATTTGATATCTATTAAATAATGGAATTTCTTCTTGATACAGCATAACTTTATCAGAATGATCAGGTAGCACAGCATCTATAAACTCTTTTGCTTCGTTATAGGTATCTTTGTCATCAATAAGAATTTCTTCTATATCATCTTTAAAATAATCTTTTACAACTCTGACAATCAACTTGTCATCCCTATAGATTAGGGCAGGGCTTTTAGCGTTAGGTATATGATTATTAATTTCATCCCAAAGAGCTAATAAATACGCTAAATCAAGACTAAGCTCCTCACTTGTCCTTCCCAGACCATTAGTTCTTACTATGGCACTCATATTTTCAGGAATATTTAAAGAATCTAGTGCTGCTTTAATTTGATCTCTTTCTTCCCCACTAATTCGTCTAGATATTCCACCAGACCTTGATGAGTTTGGGATTAGAACAATAAATCTACCCGCTAATCCTATTTGAGTTGTTAGAGCTGCTCCTTTAGTTCCTCTTTCTTCTTTAGTTACTTGAACAATTATCTCCTGGCCTTCTTCTAAGATGCACTCACTTTTACCATTTTTATTTTTTTTATAAAACTCATTAGAGAGATCTTTTAAAGGAAGAAATCCGTGTCTTTCAGATCCAAAATTTACAAAAGCAGCATCGAGGCTTGATTCTATTCTTGAAACAGTAGCTTTAAAGATACTACCTTTTAATAGGACTTTATCAGGTGATTCTGTATCAAAATCATATAATTTTGCTCCATCAACTAAAGCAACGCGTAATTCATCTCCATAAGATGAGTTGATTAAAATTCTTTTCATATTATTCTCCCTAATTATAGGAAGATAATGCAGCAGTGTGCTTTGATAAGCTTCTATCAGTAAGTCTTACTTTGTCTTGCTTGCCTGATTAACCCTATTTAGGGTTGTATTTAAACTGTTGTATATATCTTTCTTTTTACTAAAATTGACTACTTTATCTAGTCATTTAAACGTATATCCTATAGATTTGTCCTATGCCTGTCAAAATATTAGAAGTTAATGACGATAATGATGGAAGAAGATTAGATAATTACTTGATGTCTATCTATAAAAATATTCCAAAATCAAAAATTTATAACATCATAAGAAAGGGTGAGGTTAGAATTAATTCTGGAAGAGTTAAACCCAATACTAAAATTAAAACCAATGATTTAATAAGAATCCCTCCTTATCTAAATAACGATGAGAAAAAAAATTACAAGCAATCAATAGATCAAAATTTAAAAAAAGTAATTCTAGATAGTGTTTTATATGACGATAATAATTTTATTATCATTAACAAGCCACACGGCATTGCTGTGCATGGCGGTACAAAAAATACCATTGGGGTTATTGATGTAGTAAGGCTAATTTATGGCGATTCAATTGATTTATGCCATCGTATAGATAAAGAAACATCTGGATGTCTTGTACTATCAAAAAATAAAAAATCAAATAAGTGGTTCAATAAATTGCTTTTGGAAAAAAAGATAAAAAAGAAATATATAGCAATTCTTAAGGGCCATCTAAAAACAAAAAAAGAAATTAATACTTTAATAAATAAATCTGAAACATCTTCTACAAAATCATTTATATCTGAGGGTGGAAAAGAATCTATCTCTATATTCAGGCCGAAACAAAAATTAAATTCATCATGTTTGGTTGAAATTGAGATTTTTACAGGAAGAACACATCAAATTAGAGTTCAGAGCAATCACATAGGTCACCCGGTACTTAATGACAATAAGTATGGTGATAGAAATTTTAATAAAGAGGTTTCACCTAAAGGCAACAAAAGGATGGCTCTTCATTCTTCACAAATTGAATTCTTTGATATTGGTAATAATCTCATATCAATAAATGCAGAATTAGATAAATCATTTAAAAATCTTCTAGATACATTAAAGTAAGTTTTTCTACCATTCATAGTATAATTTTGATAGGATACGTTTTTTTTAAGGGTAAGTATGGCAGTTCAAAAAAGTAAAGTTACAAGATCTAGAAGAGGTCAAAGAAGATCTCATGATTCATTAAAAGTTTCTACATTATCTATCGATCCTGTTTCAGGTGAAAAACATGCTCGTCATCAGATGACAAAAGATGGTTTTTATAAAGGTAGACTTGTAAAAGATTTAAGAAAAGTTGAAAAAGAAGAGGCTGAAGATATAACAGCTTAACTTATGCCTAGGCACATAAGTTTACTTTTTCCAGGTCAAGGATCTCAATCTTTGAATATGTTGAGTACCTTTTCATCTTCTGAAATTAATTCCGTCTCTAATACTGTTAATAATGCTTTAGATATAGATATCATCGATTGTATTAAGAATGGCCCAGATGAAATACTTAATCAGACATCAATCACTCAACCGGCTATATTAATAACGTCTTATCTTTATTATCAAAGATTTATCAATGATACTGGAATAGTTCCAGATATATTTGCTGGACATTCATTGGGTGAATATTCAGCACTATTAGCTTCAGAATCTATAGATTTGTTATCAGCTATATCTTTAGTTCATAAAAGAGGCAAATATATGGAGAATGCAGAATCTGGATCTATGTATGCAATATTAAATTTTGACCTTTCTTTGATTAAAACTATCTGTGAAGAGGTTGAGAGCCTAACAGGACAGATAGTTAGCGCAGCAAATATCAACTCTACCAATCAAATTGTTATAGCAGGAAATGATAATTCAACAAAGATTGTGGCAGATAGATGCAAAGATGCTGGTGCTAAAAGATGTATCCAGCTTAAGGTGAGTGTTGCCTCTCATTGTGCTTTGATGAATGATGCTGCTGACATGCTTGAACAAGAGCTTAATAGTATTTCAATCAATGAACCAAAAACAACTGTACTTCATAATTATGATGCTTTACCGAGCAAGAATTCCTCAGATATTAAATTAAAATTAAAAAAACAACTTTTCAATCCTGTTCAATGGGTTGATACTATGAATAAAATTAGAAAGTATGATGGGCTTGTTATTGAGTGCGGTCCTGGAAAGGTGTTAAGTGGTCTTGCAAAGACTAATGGTTTAAATAATATATTATCAATGACATCATCAACATTCAAAGATGAGCTAAATGAATTATTATGAATAAAGAAGTAGTATTTATATCCGGTGCCTCTCGTGGAATTGGTACTGCTATTGCTAAAAATTTTGCTGATCTTGGTCATACGGTAATCGGCACATCTAGGTCTAGTTTCACATTTGACACAAAAGATAAAAATTTAATACCTATTTCATTAGACATTACGAATAGAGAGTCTATTGCTCAATGTATGAATTTCTTAAAAGAAAATAACTTTACACCTTCAGTCTTAATAAACAATGCTGGTATAACATCAGATCAATTATTTTTAAGAATGAAGGATGATGAATGGGATAATGTGATTGCTACTAATCTAACTGGTACCTTCAATCTAACAAGAGCTCTCATTAAAGGAATGATAAAAAATCGATATGGAAGAATTATAAATATTTCATCTGTTTCTGGTTTGATGGGAAATCCTGGCCAAGTTAATTATTCTTCTGCTAAAGCTGGATTGAGTGGTTTCACTAAATCCTTAGCAAAAGAAGTGGGCTCTAGGGGAATAACTGTAAACTCTATTGCTCCAGGTTTTATTGAGACTGATATGACATCGTATCTCGATGCTGATGCAAAGGAGAAGCTAATAAATGATATTCCTTTAAATAGACTAGGTGCTGTTGATGATATATCTGAATTAGCAGTTTTTTTAGCAGGTAAAGATGCTTCATATATTACAGGTCAAACCATCTCTGTAGATGGCGGCCTGTTTATGTATTGATATCTTGCTCCTAAAAAATTGTACATCTTCTTATAATTCGATGTAAAATGCTGCTTTTTACTTTGGAGTAATTATGAGTATTGAAGATAGAGTTAAAAAAATAGTCAGCGATCAACTTGGAAAATCTATTGATGAGATTCAAAGTGATTCATCTTTTGTAGATGACTTAGGTGCTGATTCTTTAGATACAGTTGAATTGGTTATGGCTTTAGAGGAAGAGTTTGATATAGAAATTGCAGATGAAGACGCTGAAAAAATTTCAACTGTAAATGAGGCTGTTGATTACATCAATTCAAATTCTTAAAAACTATTCCAAAAATAATTTTTTAAGTTTTTAAATAACTATTCTAAATTAGAATAATTTTAACGAGATTTCATAGTAATATGGAATCTCGTTTTTTTATGGGATTAAAATAGATTAATGTTATCGATAAGAAATATATTCTTACTATTAATTGCTATAGCATCTATTATTGGTCCTTATATAGCTTTACTTAATTCAACCTCGTCGGTTTCCTTGATAACTATTGAAAAAGGCGATTCTATGTATGGAGTTATTTCAAAGTTAGTACCAAATACTGCTCTAAATAAGCTTTTTTTTAAAATACATATCAAACAGAATCAGATCGAATCCTTTAAAGCAGGTGAATATAACATCTCACAAATGACTATTGCAAAAAGCATCGATGCCTTTAATAAAGGAGATAGTTTCACAAGGTCTTTGCAAATTAATGAAGGAATAACAATTTTTGACCTAGATATAATTATTAATAATAGTTTGCTTATAAATGATTGTTTAAATTTAAATTGCTTGAAAACAGATTATCCATTTAAAGAGGGAGTTCTTTATCCGGATACTTATTTTTATAAGAAGGGTATGAAAGCATCAGAAATATTAAAAGCTAGTCATGAGATTCTTGATAATAAGTTAACAAATTTATGGGATAAAAAGCCTCAATCAAATATGTTAAAAAATAAATTTGAAGCTTTAATACTAGCCTCTATTATTGAAAAAGAGGCCGGAAACCATCTTGAAAAAAAAGATATAGCTGGTGTATTTTTAAAAAGAATTAGTCTTGGTATGAAGCTTCAAGCGGATCCAACTATTATTTATGGTTTATTACCTAATTTTGATGGCGATATTAAAAAAACTGATATTCTTGATAAAAATAATAGATACAATACATATATGATTAAAGGTTTACCTCCTACTCCAATTTCTATTGTTTCAATCACATCTCTTGAAGCAGCTATTTTAGGTACACCTGGAGATTATCTATTTTTTGTTGCAGATACACCAACCTCACATCATTTCTCTAAGACATATGAAGAGCATAAAAGAATGATTAAAAAGATAGGTTTAGATAAATGAAAATAATTAGTTTTGAGGGTATTGAAGGGGTAGGCAAGTCAACTCAAATAAAGCTATTAAATGACTATTTAATAAATAAAGGTTTCAAGACAGAGATATTAAGGGAGCCAGGATCTACAAGTACCGGTGAAAAAATTCGCGATATTCTTTTAAATTCACATGATGATCTATCATCAAAAACTGAACTTCTTTTAATGTTTTCTGCTCGAGCACAACTTATTAAAGAAAAAATTGAAAACTCTGCTAATGATTTTATTCTCTTTGATAGGTTTTATGATGCTTCATCTGCCTACCAGGGCTATGGAAGAGACCTTTCACTAAAAATCATTAATAGTTTAATAGAATTCATAGAATGCCCAGTTCCTAATATTACATTTTTATTAGATATTGATGTTAGCGAAGGTTTTGCAAGAAAGATTAATGACAAAAAAGATAGAATAGAATCATCTGGTAATACTTTTTTTGAAAATGTTAGAAAGGGTTATTTAGAGCTAAGTAAGAATAACGAAAGAATTAAGCTTCTAGATGCAAAAAAACAAATAGGTGATCTACATCAAGAAATTGTAAGCTTAGTTGAAAAGTATTTATGAAATTCGAAAAATGTGATTGGTTAGTTGATTCTTTTAACTCTTTAAATTTCAAAAACCTTGCTCATGGAATAATTATTAATGGACCAAGAGGGGTTGGAAAAAAATTACTTGCAAAAAAAATATCTGAAAAAATAATTTCAAACTTTCAAGAAAATTTAAGAGATGATTTTCAAAATCTTATCGATAAAAATAATCATCCCGATCTTTATCTTTTAGATAAAGATAAGTATCTGCTCAAAGATATAAGGAGACAAAAAAAAGATGCTACAAATTGGGATGAAGAAAAGGGTTTTAATGATGTTGTCTCTTTTTTAACTCTCACACCGTCAATCTCTAAAAACAAAGTAGTCTGTATGATTAATGCAGATTCGATGAATAATATTGCTCAAAATGCTTTGCTTAAATCATTAGAGGAGCCAGCTCCTTTTTCTTACATCATTATGACAACAAGTCGTTCAAAGGCCTTAAGTCAAACTATTTATAGCAGATGTCAGGTTGTAAATATCCCATTTATTGGAACAAATAAGATTGATGCCTGGTTAATAGAAAACGGTATAACAGATTACACTTCAAATGATTTCCCAAGTTTCGCTACACCTTTTTCAATATTGGATGATATTCAAAGCAACAAACAGAATTGCTATAAAGAATTTGTTTCAATTTTAGTAGATTTTATTTCATTAAAAATAGACCAAAATCAAGCAATTAAATTACTAAATGATCTTGATATAAGTCTTATCTTAAAAATGAATTATTTTGTTGAATTTTATAAAATAATACTCAAAGCCAGGATAATGAACGAAGATTTAAGTGGTATCTATAAAGTTTTTAATTCAAGGAGTTTTAATAAATTAAAAATTTCTAATTTAATAAACGATATTAATAATCTAAGGCATGACTTATACGATGTTACATCTATCAATGAAATGCATGTTTTAAATTATTTCTTTAGTGAATTGAAACTATCTATTAAACAATAGTTGTACCACCATCAATGACTATTGTTTGTCCATTAATATAGCTTCCAGCAGAGGATGCGAGCATGATAGCCGCTCCTGCAATTTCATCAGGCTCACCAATTCTTTTCATTGGATTTGTTTGGAGAACCGCTTTTAATATATCAGGATTTTCCCATAAGCCTTTTGCAAAATCAGTTCTTACTAAACCGGGTGCTATAGAATTCGCTCTGATGTTTTTATTACCAAATTCTGCAGCGATATTTTTAACAATCATCACATCAGCAGCCTTGCTTATATTATAGGCACCTAGAAGAGAACTTCCTTTAATAGCTGCAATGCTAGATATGATTATTATCGAACCGTCCTCTTTTTCAATCATATAAGGCAGACATAAATTGCATAATAGCTGATTTGATCTAATGTTGTTATGCATTACTTTATCAAATTGTTCGATATCCATATCAAGCATTGAGCCCATAAAGGTATTAGTAGCAGCATTACAAATTAAGGTATCTATTCCACCCAAGATATTTAAGGTTTCTGTAACTAAGTTTTTAAGTTGATCATCATCTGCAATATTGCACGCAATAGGAAATGCAACTTCTTTACCTATATCATCATTAATTTCTTTTGCAGTTTCTTTGCAAGCATCTATTTTTCTTGATGATATAATCACCTGAGCGCCCATTAGCGCAGATTGATGAGCTATGGACTTGCCTATGCCTTTAGAACTACCGGTAATTAGGATTGATTTATTTTTAAGACTAAATAATGACATTTTGATTATAATGATTTAACAATACAAGGAATATTATCATGATGATTGAAATATACGGAAAAACATTTTGTCCATATTGCGATAAAGCAAAAGCTCTGTGCGAAAGACAGGGGTATAAATATTCTTACAAAGAGCTGGATAAAGATTTCTCTAGAGATGAGTTTTTTAATATTTTTCCAACAGCTAGAACCTTTCCACAAATTAAAATTGATGGAACTGATATTGGTGGATACACAGAGTTAGAAGCCTGGTCAGAAAATAAGGAATAACAATGACACAATTTAATGATTTTTTATTACTTCTTGATAGTAACTTAAGTGGATCTTGGTGGTTTCCAATCTTACTGGTTGGAACCGGAATATTTTTTACTATTTATCTTGGTTTTCCCCAATTTAGATTTTTTGGTAAAGCATGGAAATTAGTATCAGGTAAAAATAATAAATCAGATGAAGAGGGTGAAACTACTGGATTTGAAGCCCTAACAACTGCAATGTCTGGTGCGGTCGGTACTGGTAATATTGGTGGAGTAGCACTTGCAATATGGACTGGGGGCCCTGCGGCAATATTCTGGATGTGGATAACAGCAATATTTGGAATGACAACAAAATTTGTGGAAGTAACTATGGGCCATAAATATAGAACAAAACTTGATGATGGCTCTATATCTGGTGGACCTATGTATTATATTGAACATGCATTAAATATGAAATGGGCTGGAATCCTTTTTGCTTTTCTAATGATGATTACTGCAATAGGTTCAGGAAATATGCCGCAAATCAATAATATAGCTCTTGTAATGAATACAGAGTTTTCAGTACCAAAACTATTTACTGGATTATTTCTCGGTGCCTTATTATGGGTAATTATAATTGGAGGCATAAAAAGAATAGCTTCTGTTGCTAGCAAGATCATTCCAATAATGGGACTGATTTATTTTGGAGGAGCCTTAATAATCCTTATAGAAAATTATCAGAATATTATTCCATCATTTAATGCTATTTTTTCTCAAGTATTTACTGGTTCAGCTGCTGTTGGTGGTTTTTTGGGTGCAAGTTTTGCTATGAGTCTTAAATATGGTGTTGCAAGAGGTTTATACTCAAATGAAGCCGGTCAAGGCTCATCTCCAATTGCCCACGCTTCCTCAAAAAATACATCAATTGATCAGGGTGTTGTTTCAATATTAGAACCTTTTATTGATACTATTGTTGTATGTAGTGTTACAGCCTTAGTTATTCTATCAAGCGGTGTTTGGACTGAGAAATTCGATACCACATTCTCAAAAACAGATATGGTTATTCTTGAGGGCACCTACAGTGATCAAGAAAATATTGATGGAACATATAATTATCCTGATCATATGAATCAACTAACAAGATATGTTCAATCTATAGATTCTGATGTTTCTGAATTTTCAGGCATGCTAGAAATTCAAGAAGGACAGTTAATAAACTCTGATATTACTGTACTTCATTCAAGATCAATTGCTGAGAATATTCTCGTAAAGGATAATGTTGATAAAATTCTTTATACAGGATCTTTAACTGTTATTGATGGAAAGATAAAAGAACCAGTCATATTTGAAGGAAAATCATTGGTTAGCTCAGCAGAACTGACAGCAAAAGCTTTTTCTCAAGGTATTTTTGGTCAGTATGGTGGAAAATTAGTAGCCATAGCATTGCTTTTATTTGCCTTTTCTACTGCTATAACTTGGTGTTATTACGGAGATAGATCAACGGCATATATATTTGGTGAAAGAGGAGTTTGTTGGTACAGAAATTTTTATGTTTTATGTTTCATTCTAGCAGCCGTGATTGATACAACAATTGTATGGAATATAGCTTATGTAGTTGTAGCACTAGTCTCCATTCCAAATTTAATTGCATTATTTGTTCTTAGAAAGGAAATGAAAGATCTAACAAAAGAATTTATAATCAAAAATTAATATAACTGCATTCCTAAATTTAAATACAATGAAAAATAAGTTTTTTTATGTCTTTCCTATATTAATTTTAATCTCATCTTGTGGTGGTGGCGGTGGTGGGGGCTCATCTAGCTCAGATCCAATAATATCTATTAACCCTATAATTGATACTTTTACTTCTTCATCAACTGCAATTTCAGAAGGTGGTTCTATTACCTTATCCTGG
>ERZ651770.148-NODE-148-length-37808-cov-5.279399_pt1 | contig 37808 bp, 42 predicted proteins | sample MGYA00514756_ERZ651770 | MGnify/ENA metagenome assembly ERZ651770
TTTTTTCAATTATTTTCACCAAAAGTTTTTTTATCTCAGAATTTTTGCTTATATTTATACTATAATTAAAAGATAAAACAAAAACAAAAATGGGAAATTTCACTAAATCAATTGTTCGAGGAGCTGGAAGTCAAATTGGTCGTTCTATTGCTCAATCTGCAATTAATTCAGTTCTTAAGGGAAGTGATGCTAAGTATGTAAATGTTAATTCAACTGGAGGTCAAAGAGGTCCTAAAGCCGCCCGAGATGTAGTTAAAGCTTCTAAATTTGAATTTTCAGGATCTAATAAAGCTGAGACGGTTGAAAATAAACTTTTTAATTTAATATCGTTGTTTGAGGATCAAATTAAAGAAGATCGATCATACTTCTTTGAAGATTTGTTTACAGTTTCTAATAAATTAAATGATGCGTATGAATTCTTTAAATTTAAAGAATATATTACTGATAAGATTGATGAACTGAAATCAAAGTTTTTTAATTTAGTAAATATTACGGCTGCTGAACTTAAAAAATATCATGCGGAGCAACTTCCTATCAAACAAGCTAAATTAAAGAAATTAAAGCGAGACAACATCATGTGGTTCATCATCGGTTTTTCTATTCTTCCGATTATCGGGTGGCTTGTTATTGGGAGTACTAAAGCATTGAAATCTGAGATCGAATTGCATGAAAAACTATCCAAATTGAATATCAACCTATCTTGATAATTTTTTGAATCATAATTAATTATTTTCACCAAAAGTTTTTTTATCTCAGAATTTTTGCTTATATTTATACTATAATTAAAAGATAAAGACATGGTAAAGCTTCTTAAAAATGACAATGTAAAGGTAGTTCTTGTGGTAATCGCTTTTGTTGCTACTGCATGTTTCTTAGTTCCTTTGGCTATTAACCTCTTTTTTAAAGGTTTACTCTTTATAATGGAAGAGCCTGTTACAGCTCTATTGGTTAGTGGTTCTTTTACCCTTGGTATGATTGCCAACGAGCTTCTTTCTAAAGCTGATGAAACTATTTCTAAATAATAAGTATAATAATTAAATTAACAGATATGATCGCAACACTCGCAACCCCGCTAATCGCAAACAAGAAAGCTGAATCTATTGCAGCTCAGTCTCTTCGTCGCACTGTTCCTTTTCGTGAAGTAAATCTTATTGACGAAAAAACAATCGAGTATCAAGGTACCCGTATTGGTATCACTAAACAAGCGTTCAAGAGCTTGTTGTCTATTATTGGTATGAGTAATGCTTTTGCAGTTAAGTTTGAGAATCTCTTTAACTCAGATGCTAAAGCAGCCTTCATTAACCGTATGAAAGATGCAATGGCTTCTAATGCTGGTAATGTAAGTAATGTTATTTTGGTTCTTAACCCAATTAACAAAGCGGTAGTTGCCTTCCAAAAGGAAGATAAGTTTCAGATCTCTAATGAGCAGTTTATCAATGTAGCTGAAGGTATTATCGGTGACAACACTATGGATGTTACTCGCTGGTCTACTGATCCTACTACTGGTATTATCACTATTGATGCTTTTAATCCTAAAGCTGAATTTGGTATTCAAGGTATGAATGATGAGGTCTTTAGTGGTGGTGTTACTTTCCGTAACTCTCCTCTTAAAGGTTTCGAAGTTATGCCTTATGTAAACCGCCAATGGTGTACTAATGGTCTAACAACTGCCATGGCTGCTGAGACTTACCAGTTGCACTCCCTAACCAATGATTCAATGCAAAAGTTCTTTGAATCTATGCAAGTATTGCGCAAAAACAACTTCGCTCCAGAAGGTTTTGCTGATCGCGTTCGTACTGCTAACAACACTCCTGCTTCTATTAAAGAAATGGAGTATGCATACAACCTTATTCAACCATGGGCTGGAGATCGTACTGACAACTGGGTACCTCTTAAAGAGAACCTCAACGCTTATAACAAAGCTGGTTTTGAAACTATGTCTTCTGCACAAAAGTCAATGGCTAAGAGTAATGAATCAGTTTGGTCAGTACTCAACGGTGTAACTCACTTCTCTTCTCACGGACAGAAGTTGATGGATACTAATATGCAAGACCAAGATGCTGCTCGTATTCAGGTTAACATTGGTAACCTGCTTGGCAAGAAAGCTTTCGACCACGAAAACTCAATGCCTAATCCTTTTGGTTCAACTTCTCTTGGTCAGTCCGGAGCCCTGTTGAACTAATATAGTTAGTTTAGTTTTTAGTTACAATTGAGAGGGCCCCAGTGGCCCTTTCTTTTTGTAAAATAATTTGAAAATAATTGCAAATAAATTTTCACAGGTCGCCGGAATTGCTTATATTTATACTATAATTAAAGCAATACACCACAGATGAACAAATTCACTTTCACCCAATTAGGCAGCGGACAAATCGAGTTATTAAACATCGAAAATCGCTCACAAATCTACATCGAAAAAGATCACGCCAAGTATAACTGGCTGTTAGAAAACAAAGGCCGAGTAATCACTATCTCTGATAAAGGTCGTTGGAATTCTTCAGTAGACTATAAAGGCTATTATGGTACAGTAGATCAGAAAACAATTTCTGCTCAAGCCAATGCCGCAATGGCCACTAAGCCAATCCAGTTAACTAAATTGGATGACCTTAATATCGATGAATCCTTGTTTGTGCCAATGTCTACTGGAACGATCTTTGATAAATTTGTTTCATCTGAAGGTGGCTTCCTACCAGGTACTAACATCATGGCAGCTGGTGCTCCAGGTATTGGTAAGACAACTATCCTATTGGAGTTGTTGGCTAAGCTTCACCAGTCAGGTAAGAAAGCCCTGTTTATCTCGGCCGAAATGAACCAGATCGACATGGCTCGCTACCTAAAGCGCTTTCCTCACTGGGGTCAATTACCTATCCTGTTCTTGGGAGACTACACTGAAGAGTGCCCAAAGACGGTAGTTGAATCAGTATTGGCCCAAGGCTGGGATATTGTCCTAACCGATTCTTACACCGAGGTAAATGATTCAGTTAAAGAAGCCTGTAACCTAACTCGCTCTAAAGTAGAGAAGTGGTTCCTTGACCTAATGGACGCAAATAACAAAGCCCAAAACGAGCAGAAGAAGCATACAACCTTTGTAACTATCTTGCAGCTCTCTAAAGGAGGTACCTTCGTTGGCTCTAACAAACTAAAACACATGTCAACTGCGATGATGCACCTTGATTGGGATGGCTCTGAAAACTCTGGCCGCCGTTACATGGAATTCAGTAAGAACCGTGGCGGTGAAGTTGGCAAGAAACTCTACTTTGACCTAGAAGGTGGATGTAACTTTGACGAAGCTCGATATGCTCGCGACCTATTCAACGACACCTTAGTAGCCGATGAACGCAAGCAACTAGCCAACGAGGCAACAGCCTTCGACCGGTTATTTGGCTTCGACACTGTAACAGACTCCGAAGAGGTAGAATTGCTAGAACAAGAATAAGAACCACAGGGTTCTGAATCCTAGAGAGGCGGTTAGGTTATGTGGTGTTTCCTAACAGCCTTTCGGGGCATATGACCCCCAGTAGAGAAGGGTAAAACGCCCTGCGGGGTGTGTCTCAATTGAGCGAGAGGTTTAAGTTGGTACCCAGAACATTGAAGAACATTGAGAAACATTGAAGAACATTGAGGCCCGAGAGCATTACAGGCCTAAGTTAGGGATCTATACCTTCTATTAGCTTATTGTAAAAGTGAGTACTTAGATCTATACTGGCTTAGGGACTATTAACCGTCTTGCCTTGTTTGTTGTCTATCCTTAGATCTTAGTATTGTATAGTTTATTATTCTATCTTAAGATTGTTTAGGGGGTTATCGGCTATTATCCTATACTAGAACTGGTTACTTGTCTAGTTTGTTTCTATCTAGTTTGATGAGTTTTCTATCTTTTAGTTCTATCTGGATTAGGGTACTTTGGGATGCCGCGAAGGCCGTCGTGTTTGAACCTCGGGTGTAGGTGTGAGTTTTAGGGCCTCTTGCCAGCCTCGTTGTATATTTTACTGTCGCTCAGGGCCCGGCTCCTTAATCAGTGTGGAAACCAGAAACATCTGATAAGTGAGTCTCGATGAGCCAATTGGGATATATACTAGAAACATGTTAAGATGAACCCAAATACGACTCTAATTACCGGTTTCTTTGATATTGGCAGGCAGAATTGGGATGCTGGTTTTCCTCGTTCGAATGCTGTCTATCTAGAGTATTTTAACAGATTAGCTGGGTTACAGAATCCAATTGTTGTCTATACCTCTAGCCAGATGGTGGATGTAATTAAACAACAGGTTAAATGGAATAACGTTACTTTTGTTGTTCTAGATTGGGTTGAAAAATATTCTGCTGTTACTGGTCGTATTGAGCGCGTAATGAAGAGTCCAGAATATCGTGCTAAACTGGCAGATAATGAAGCAACTAACTTCTTACCTGAAAATCGAATCCCTGCCTATGTTGCAGTTACAAATCGAAAAATAGAATGGGTTTCAGATGCTATTGACCGCGGTTTAGTTAATACCGAATACGCTGCTTGGATTGATTTTGGCTATGTTCGTGAAGAGGCTACTCTAGCTGGTTTAAGCCAATATGATTGCCCATTTGAGGATGATAAGATTCACATGTTTTCTCGTCGAGATCTAACTCGAATTAAACTTGAAGGAGCCATGCTATGGAACCTGGTCTATTTTATGGGTGGATCGATTGTGGGTAAAAAAGAGAGTTGGGCTGCCTTTAACGAGATCTATTATTCTGAGTTCGAACGCTTCTTACAAAAGGGTATAATCGATGATGATCAAGGTTTTTTACTGGCCTCTTATGTTCAAAAGCCAGAGTTATTTGAAGCTCATATTACAAGCGATTGGTTTCCGCTATTCAAGCAGTTTAGTAAAAAAAGTTGAAAAATAATTCTCTAAAAAGTTTTTCGGGTCGTAGATATTTGTTATATTAGTAGTATAATTAACAGAGATATGGAAAACATCGAATACTTTCAGTACTGGCAGGTGCGTAATACTGCCAACGGTGCATGCACCACAGGTTTGACCAAAGAGCAGGTCGATAACATAGTTGCTAATAATGCAAGCTGTTTTAAGATCGGTCCATTTACAGGTCAAAGACAAATTTGCTAAAAAAGTTTCGCAAACATTTTTTTATGTCACCGGAATTTTGTATATTAGTACTATAATTAAAAAAAACAATATATGAATCGTTATTCAAAAGGAACCCGTTCTGTAGATCATACCATCGATCAAGTATTCGCAGCTTATGAAGTTAATCGTGAGACTGCCTTTGTTGAGACTTTCTTTGGTCAAGAAGAAATGAATGCAGTTTTAGAAGCTTGTGGATTTTCAGCAGTAGAAACCATTGATCGTCAACTTGAAACTCCTGTTACTATTGGATTAGCTACCAAACGAGCTGACCTTACGTTTGAAGATGAAGGTAGCTTGTACTACTTTGAAGTTATGAGTCAATCAAGCGGTGGTAAATGGGATAACGATCACCATGAACAATTTTACCTTAAGTCTGCTCGATTAAAACAACAATACGATCAAGTCTATTCTTTTGCTATTGCGTTCAAAGAATTTGACACTGCCTATCTAGATGAGTTCTCTAAGATGGAAGATAGTTATGCTATTCACCTGCGTTTCAACGAGCAAGGTTACTTTGCTGATGTCTATGGAGTAGAAGAAAAGCAACGTAAAGTAACGGTTAAACTTGCCTCCATGGAAGAGCTTGGTCAGAAATGGATGGATATTGCACGTGACGAAATGAAATTCAAAAACCGTAAAAATGAACCTCAGCGTTCACGCTATCTCTATATTGGTAAAGCTATTACCGGTAAGCGTCTTGGTATTGAATGGGTAATGAACCAGTCTGAATCTACATTAGGTATCAAACTTCATGGTGAAATCATTCGTGACCATGGCTTCCAACATGTTATCGACAATACTCAAGTTATCATTGAAAATATTGCTAAAAAAGTAGAAGGATTTAAGTTTGTTAAGGTTTCTAATGGTGCTAATGATCGTACCATTACCTTTGAATTTGACACCACTGATTTTTCTAAACAGAATATTGAATTGCTTAAAGATATCACAGTTGCTTTTGCAGAAGAATGTAAAGTTGCTGATCTAGTAAAGTAATTCTAATTACAGATAGATTTAACTACTTCTTCTGCGTGTATTTCCCACGGTCTTAACGCGTATACAGTACCGTATGGATAGTGTGAACCATGCCAGATAAAACCAAAGTCATCTTTACTTAGGATATCATTAGAGATTTGCCATACATGTACTAATTCATGTAAAAGAGTCCATTCGAGAGTATTGAATCCATACATTGGATTTAAATCTACCATAAAAATACCTGGACCTACTTCTCGAGTTAATCCTGCAATCATAGGATGCATTGGAGAATAATCGATATAAACTATAGGTTGTTGAAATGAAGGACCTTTAAAGAGCTTTTTATTCAATTGATGTGTCGAACCTGTGATATACTTTTCTACGTCCTTAGTTGGTCTTAAGATTTGAGCATGGATATTTAAGCTCATAAACAGGAGTAGAATCAAGTATCTCATTGTGCGTATCGAACCATCGTGTCTTTGTATTTTAGGTTCTTATTCTTTTCAAATCCGAACCCTTTATAGAATTTTTGTAAGCGTGCAACTGAAGTTGCTCCAAAATCGGTTGATGGAGTTAGACGAATGTCTTTCCCTAATTTATCTGCAAATTGAATAATACGTTCCATTGCTTCAGTACCAACTCCAGTACCTCTTAGTTCTTTAGGAACTTCAATCTTTCCTAATTCTAAATGATCTCCATTATCCCATAGATCGAGTACAATTCCCAGCTCAGATTCAAGATCTTGCATGATATATTTCTCGTTAAGAAAAGAATCAAACGCTTTAATGTACCTCATATATTATATAACTTTATTTCTTTAGAAAAGTTTCTATAATTTGAGCATGTGTTTGATAAATTTGTAAATCTTGTACGTCAAGTGGACCACCATACTTAATACGCATAGCAATATTTTCAAGATCTTCCATTGCTACGAAACCAGTGTCTATATAGACCTTCCAAGCCTCTGGACTCATACGGGGCTAATGGTATTTGTTTCCCAATGATATTGTTGCTTAACAAATGTATCATTCATTAAGTTATCAGTTAATTTACGATATTGTTCAAGAAGTTCTGGATTTGCTCTTGTAAATCTCTTAACCTTCACTTGCATTTCAGTTCTATATTCTTCTGTGTGAGTTTCAAAAGCAGCTTTCATTTGTGCTGCAGCTTGTTCAGCGCTATTCATATGATAATAATATCCAATGTCTTGGCAGAATTGGGCGTTATGTACGAGTGGCCATCCAGCCCATACAACATCAAAGTATAAGTAGTTTAAATTATTTTCCATCTGCCAACTAAGAACCAAATCAGTATGATTATTTAAAACTCTTAATGTTGGTCTACGGTCTTCTGCAGATAGAATCTTAAGAAGCTCTGGCTTTCCATGTTGAATAATCTTGATTAATCTCTTACTCGTGCTTAATTTTTGAGTTGACCAACTATAAATGTGATCGATTCTTTCACCATCTTCTAAAAACCAATTACAGTAAGTGATAGGTAATACACAGTTCTTCATTAAACTCAAATTTGGCTCCATAATCGAAATTCTACGAGTATCTCTTGGAGTCCAATTTGGAATCTTTTCAGTTTTTTGTAGATTTTCAGTAATAATTGGATCCCAAATAAAAGGAACTACAGTTGCATTACGTTGATTTTGATTTAAATGAATGTAATAATCTAAATTAGTTACTTCCATTTGTGGAATAACCCAAATTTGATCAGGCTTTGGTGGAGCCGGTAGAGATTGAAATGATTCTTGTCTTTCTTGATGAGAACCATGTAAAATCATTTCAGTATCTGTGAATAGCTCATTACCACAGCGATAGGATACATACCTGAACTTATCATTAATACCTCTAAAGTGTCGAATATGCTTTTCCTCTAATCTTAGACCAAGAACTATGATCATATCATAGGGAATCAATACCGCTTCAGATAATTTTTTAATAGAAAGATCTGTAATACCAATCGAGGCTAATTCTCTTTGTGCCTTTAAGTTTTCTCCACTTGCAATGATATGAGCTTCATGACCCATATCACGATACATCATCGCTAAATATAGAGCATTTTGATTAATTCCATTACTAAATAAGCTGACGCTTAAATCAGCTGTGATTCCAACTTTTAAAGACATGCACTAAACTTATTTTTTAATCTTTTCGATGTTTTTAAACATATTCTTATCGGCCTTATACACTGACAATTGAATGTTTGGATATTCTTTCTCTAATTCTTTTACCAAATTTAAATTAGCATCATCGTCATCAAAGAATTGTATCTTTACGTAACCCTTTTCAATGATTTCTCTAAACGCTTGCTTCTTTTTCTCTGAAATATTGCCAGTAAACTTATGAATAGGATCATTAACTGCAAAGATCAAATCTTTTGCAACATGAAAACCAACATGGTGTTTCATCCAATCGTAAATCATTTCACGATCATCACGCGCAGTCACTATGCCAACGGCACGCTTCATTTTATAAGCATCCGCCAAGATTTTAAGATAGTAATGAATCAACTTACCAGCCTTCATAATCTCTAAAGACTTGAAATCATCAAAATCAAGTTCATGATCTGGATGTTTTTCATATTCATTAAATTCTTCTGGAGTTAAGGAGTAACATGTACCGGTTACTTTATTGCAAACTTTAATTTTTGCATCTGTAATTACTAAAGTATCGTCTAAGTCGAAAACCGTTATAGCTGTTTCACTAAACGGTCTCTTTTTTTCATTTAAAAACTCTCCAAAGGTTGGAATAATACCCATTTCACGCAAATATGTTTATCTATAAACTATCTATTCAAATAAATTAGTTTAAAGATACGTTCTTGCAATTAATTCTAAACTGATTAGACAAGTGCTTTATCAATTCACCGGTTGGATTATGTGCCAGTTTACCAGTAGATCCTTTAAAATCTATTGTTTTTCTACACACATAGCTTTCATAGACGCCCATGTTTTCGATTTTCATTTTTTTGAAGTATATGTATACACAAATTATACCAAAAAAAGTCAAAAAGTTTAAAAAAGTGATTAAAATTTAGGAATACCGCCAATTTCAGCAGCTCTTCGTCTCCATGTGTCTAAAACCATCTGTCTTTGTGATGGATCTTCCTGTAAATAAGTTTGAGTGTCAAGATAATTATTCACAGCGTCAATCATTGGGATCTTACGCTTCTTAGCTTCATATCTTAGACCTTGAATATTTGCATCAATCTCTTTAGGAAGAGTTAAATACATAACATGTGGTAAAACACCACTTTGAATCAACATTCTCATCATTGAATCATCTTCATCTGGTTTTCCAGGTTTATAATTACCTATTTCTTTACCATCTTGTGTGATATGTTCCATTTCATGTCGCATTACATCGCTCAAGTGCATATAAACCTCTTGCCAATATCCAGGTAACCATTCTGGATTTACTGCAAAATCAATAATAATATAAGGATCTTGATCATCTCCATCGTCATCAAATGCTCGTCCATCTGCCCCGGTCGAACTTAAGACTTCAAATCCTTTTACTTTTCCAAAATAAATAGTAGCTTCTAAATCAAATTTAATACGAGGTTCATCAATATAAGCCATGTATGAAGAAGACTTCTTACCACTCTTCCAGTCCTTAACCCATTGTGGAAAGATCTTACGAACTAAACTACCAGCAATGGAATCATACCTGCCTCGACCTTCATTAATAAACTCATCAAATGACTTTATCATACATTAAAATATTTTGTTAGATCTACGCCTAATTCGATTGCAGCGTTTTCATAATCATCCCATCTTGGAATTATAATGCCATCAACTTGCACGCTGGCTCCAACCACAAAAATCTCATACTCAGTTCTAAACACTGAGATAGAAGTTGTAAATTGTGGATTAAAAAGTGCCTGTGGATGTGTATCTTTAATCTTTAAGATAACTGGAATTTTGCCGCCCATGTTGCCTTCTCCTAGCCTTTTAGTTACACCATATCCCGGTCTAAATGGCTTGAATTCTTCGTAACTAATTTGATCTGCAAACTCTTCTGCAGTTTCGCTAGATGGTGTAAATGACGTGAATCCTTTATCGCTCTTAAAGCTCCAATTAAATTTAGTGTCCATTTCAATGGCATCACCCAATAGACCTACACCCTTATATCTCTTCCATTGCCCTTTGAGATTTAGGACAGTAGCTAACGGAATCATTGTACCTCTATATAACGTATTGCCTTCATAAAGGTTTCGGCCCTTTGATGGTTCTAATACTTTAGGAAACTTCTTCTTTAATGGTAAGAGCTGCCATAGGATGCTACCCAGTGCGGATTCTGCATATTCGTTATTGAACCAATCTTTTAACATTTCGATGAAACGTTGCTCATCGTATGTGTTAGGTTCTTCTGGTAATTTTAGTACTTTTAATCTATCTTTAAATTGAACACCATCCGGATCAGTTAACAATTGATCTCCGTATTCGAAAGCTTCAGTAATTTTTGCATACCATTGTTCAAAGAGTAGGATTGGTTTCATCTTATATGTTCTTTTTCATCCACTCTTCAACGTGCTTAACAGCAGCATCAAATATTCTATTTCTATTATAACTCATACCAAACGAATTGAAATAGTTTTTCATTTCATAATATGCTGGTTCTACTTCTTCTTCATTAGCAATTTTATCTTCAATGAATGAAATAACCTCTGATGCATAATATTTAGCTTTCATATATAGATTATCATATCCACCGCTAAATGCATCATAAAAATCAGATCCATAAAACTTTTTAACATTAGGACCAAATTTATCCATCTTAGACCAATTTCCATCGTTGAATGCAATCCAAAGATGTGCTCTAGTTAACTCATCGTCCTTTGCTAAACCATATTCTGCAACCTTCTTTGATGCGGCTAATACTTCAGCTGGAAAAGGCAATTTGCCATTGTCTTTTTCCCATCCTTTAACGTCATTAGCATTAATATATCTTTCGTTAATGAAAGATTCAAATAGTTTTATATGTTTCATTTTGATGGTTGATTTTTAAATCTATTTTCCCCTGTATTATCTCTAATCCAAAGTTTACCTAATGGATTTTGAACTGGAGTTCTCAGATGTTTTGCGATTTGTTTTTCAATTTGAGATAGAACATCTCCACCATATTCTGAGTTATCAACAATTAACATTTTATCAGCTCCGAATAACTTTTGAAATTTACCTAAATTATCTTGAACCTCTTGCCACATTTTCTTAACCATTGAATCGTCTAATTTACGTTCACGTTGACGATTTCTCTCAAGAGCAACATCTAACGTAGTATTAACAAAAACCATATATGTATCATAACCAAAATCAGCGTATAGGTTTCTAATACCTTTGATCTTATTAAAATCTTTACCAGTACCATCGATAACTTGCCCTAATCTACCTCCAATGTAATTATCTTGCATTCTTTTAGTAGTTCCCTTGGCCTTATTTCTAATATCCATTACTTTAGACCATGTCTCAGGATCTTTAGCATAATCTGCAAGTTTACCAATATCATAACCTGCATCTTTAATCTGCTTTTCAAAGGAGTTATCGTTATTTACTAATTTAAGACCTGTTGCATAAGAAACTGAAGAAATTGCTCCTTTTGGAAAGTCAAATAATTCAGTAGCAACATATGATTTACCACTTCCTGGTCCACCTGCCATAAAAAAGGCTTTTAAAATACCAGGGTCGTTTACTCCTTCACTAATAAATTGTTCAAATAGTTTAACGTGCTTCATAATTAATAATCTCTATGACCTCCATTGATTCTTTCAATGGCATCATACTCTTTTCTTGAATAATTTGATGAATCACCCGCAACTGAAACAGAATTACTGTATAATTTAGCTGCATCAAGTCTGTCCATTACATCGTCTGCAATTTTATCAGGTGCATCGTAACCAATAATAATTTCAACTTCATTCCATTTCGGAACATACATTACAGTTAACGGATACTTTGATTTTTGTAGCACCTTAACGATTGCATCAAAATCTTTCCTAGTAACGGAGCCTTCATTAATAAATTCTTCAAATAATTTAATAGGTTTCATATAAGCGTATGCGTATTTTTATATAACTATTTATCTAAAATTATACCGTAATATGCTCAAAAGTTTACATATGTCACGTTTCATCTAATGAACTTTAAGCACCAGACAAATAAGTTATCAAAAGATATTAAATAGTGTGTTAGATGATAACAGTGTATCTCTTAGATTAACAAGGAGTTGAACCAACTATTGACCAAGCCTCAGGTAATGGATATAGGTCTATATCAACACATAGCGTAGTTCCTTGTTGACCAGCTGTAAGAGTCAATGATTTAGCAGAAGCCTTAGGAGGACAGTTGGAATACGCATATGTCCCTGTCGTGCCACTTTCATTTAATAGCGTATATGTATAACATCCGCCTGAAACTGGCGTTGTTGAAGTATCGTTTACGGTAACTGTCTTAGTATCTACAATCGTACCGGTAGAGCTTCCAGTTCTTAACTGGAAGATAATAGTTTCAGAACCCTCTGTTGTCGTATCGTTATATGGTAACATAGTTACAGAACCGGCGTTATTATTAATCGTAACAGTTCCACTATTAATCGCTCCACTCATATCTGCAGAACCAGTTGTACCTCCATTTGTCCAATAAAGAACAGTACCATCAACTACATTTGAGGTTCCAATGCTAAATACAATATTCGTTCCTTCATTCACTGAATTATTTGCAGTAACAGAATACGATGCTGGTTGCCATTCAGTGACACACGCAGCACAGTTAGAATATATTGTTCCAACATTTAAGATGTTAGTTAATGAACCATTATTTGCATAGTTAATACTACTGTCATATGAATAACAAATACCTTCATATTCGAATGAAGCTGGCCATGAATTAGATCCATGACTCAGCGATAATACGTTAGAACTATCTAAACATCCTACATATTTAGCATACCATACTGGGTTTAATGAAGTATCATTAATTGTAACGGTCGCCGTGTCTTTTACAGATCCTGTAATACTTCCTGTTCTAATTTTAAATACGATCGTTTCAGGACCTTCTGTTGAAGTATCGTTATATGCTAGTAAACTAACTGTCGCAGTATTATTATTGATTGTAAATGAACCTGAACTAGCAGCAGGATAAATATCTGAAGAACCTGATGTACCGTCATTAGTCCAATACATTACAGTACCATTTGGAACTGCTGAAGTTGTAATAGTAAATGTAACTGTAGAACCTTCATTTACGCTAGCACTATCAGCTGAAACGTTATAAGTAGCTACATCAAGTACGCTTACCGAGCTCGATGTTGCTACAACGGTACCAGATTGACTTCCAGTTCTAAGTTTTAATATAATTGTTTGAGTTCCTTCTGTTACACCATCAATAGTACTATTAAATGTCACAGATCCAGCACTATTATTAATTGTAACAGTTCCGGTATCTGTAGTTGGCGATGAGAAATCAGCAGGCACAGTAGTACCTATATTCTCCCAATATAGAACAGTGCCGTTTGCAACATCTGATGTTGTAATATTAAATGTAACACTTCCACCTTCGTTTATACTTGTAGTACTTGGAGAAACCGAATAGGTTGATGGTGCGTTAGTAATAGTAACAGCGGATGCGGATGCACTAATTGGAATATCTCCCAAAGTAGTTCCTGAAACGCTTACCGTTATTGTTTCATTACCTTCAATTACATCTTCGTCGATTGGAGTTAACACTAGCGTTCCAGTTCCATTTGAATCTAATGCAATTGTACCACCAAATCCGCTAATTCCAGTTTCTGAGAAATCTAATTGTGATGCTGTACCTGTTCTAGTCCATGTTAATGGTGAAGAAACTCCACCTGATGAAATAGTATATGTAATAGCACCAGTTCCTTCTTGAATTGAAGTAGTACTCGGTGAAATTGTAAGATATGGATCTTTAATCTTAACAGTCGTATGGGTTTTAATACTAGTATTATCAGTACTTATAGTTCTAATGCCAAACGTAATAGTTTCATCGTTATCGCTAACACTATCTCCCTTTGCAGTAAATGAGACTGTAGCGGATCCATTAATAATTGTAAATGTACCCGTATTAGTAGCGCTCGTAAAGTCGGCATCGGTTGCAGTTCCACCTGTTCTAAACCATGCAAATTGAGATCCTGAAGTTACGTTAGTCGTTGTAATCGTATATGTAATTGTTTCTCCTTCATATACAAATGCAGAACTTGGCGTTATAGTAAATGTAGAATTACGTAATGCAACCGGGACTGACGTAACTGCATATACACCAGATCTATACACGTTAAATAATATAACCTCAGATGATTCATCTGCATTATATCTTGCAGTTAAACTAACAGTTGCTTGACTATTAGCATCTAATGTAACTGAACCATTTGTGATATTTTCAATAAAATCATGTTGAGACACAGTACCATTACCTGTGTTATATGAGTTATTACTAAAGTCCCATGTTAAAACAGTACCCGGAGGTAAAGTAGGCGATGATATTGTCCATGTAACAGTATCACCTTCATTCATAGGTGTTTTATCAGGAACCACATTAACTACGCTATCCAAAATATTAATTTGTGAAGTATATGCAGTTGGTAGAGTATGTGTAGTTCCATCTCCGCGAGTATAATTAGTTCCACCAACAGCCATCATGAACCATTCAGTAGATTCAATTCCATTAAATTCTGCAGTTAAGCTAAAAGTACCCGTATTATTATTTATAGTAACGCTGCCTGATCTATCATTTCCAACAAAATCGTGATCCTCTGTATTCGTTACTGCCAGTGGAATCCACCAAGGCAATACAGTACCATTTGCAATATTGTTTGTTGAAACTGTAAACGTTGCAGTTTCACCTTCAAGCATATTATATGTGTTTGAAACAATTGAAATCGTAGGAGCAGCATCGGTAATGCTTACATTGGTTGAAGCTGTTTCAGTTCCTTGCCAACTTGTACCGCTGACAGAAAATGTTAGCGTTTGAACAGGTTCTATTACGTTGTCTTCACTAACAAGAATGGAAACTGTTTTAGTTCCATTAACTAATGTAGTTGTACCTGAAAGACCAGGTGAAACGTCAGCTGCATTGATTCCAGTTCCACTAATTGTCCAGTTTACTGTATTACTATTCAAGTTAGAACCAGTTATCGTAAATATAATGGTTTCTCCTTCTATTCTTTTAACCGTTGAAGCAACATTAGATGTCACAGTAATGTAAGGATCTTGTGAAGTGTCATTGACATAAACATCCGTTGCCGTAGCAACAATAGTACCACTTGTACTTCCAGTTCTTAAATTAATTCTAATCTGTTCTTGTGCATATTCTGAAAACATATCAGCTGCTGCGGTCAAAGTAAATGAAGCAGTATTGTTGTTGATAGTAACTGAACCTGACATCACCTGTCCTAAAATATCGTTAATACTTGTTCCACCACTAGCGGCCGGAAAGGTTGGATTATTTGACCAATATAGTGTAGTACCATTAGGAACCCATTGTGTTGTAATTGTGTATGTAACTGAAACTGGTAAAGTTGTACCACTTTCGTTAATTAGAGTTACGTTAGGAGTAATAGTATATGTTGGCGTCGGTGCAGTTACAGTTAAACAATCGTATACTGTTTTAATACTACCATTTGTATTAAAATCAACTGCATAGATTTTACCATCATAATTCTCTAAATATAATACGTTCGAACCACTAAGAGGATTTGAAGTATATTTTTTAGTGTTTAATTCAACAGTATTATAAATGAAATCACCTGCAGTTAAACCTCCTGCTGCATTAATATAATAGGTGGTTGTAGCGGGACTAGCTTGACAGGCATAATAAGGATGTGCATATTGAGTTGATGAAAGTTTAATTTCGCCAACCAACCTTGTCACAGGTAATGGAATTCCATTTGAACTCGTGCCTGAAGTCATAGGTGCACCTCCACTGGTAGGTAAAAAAACCGTCAATAAAGATCTACGCGATGTAAAGTGTCCTCCGCTATTTAACATTTCTATACTTTAATTTTAAACTAAACAACTATTATCTGCAAGAGTTAATGTAACTGTTAAACCTGTTGCACCATCTTGTGTACCTGCTAAGTGTTGAATACTGTAATATCTATTCGAATTAATAGAAATAGACATACTTTGAGTATATGTTTGTTGACCAGCAAGGTGAGTATACATCCATACACTGGTAACTGTACCAGCTGAATCCGTTTCAATGATTTGATAATCAACAGGCTCAGGTGTACTTGTTCCATATCCATATGAAGAAACTAAACCAACTAACACATCATATTGATATCCAGTAGGTACCCATACAAATGCATTTGTTGTATTGAACGGATCCACTGGATCTGCTTGTGCAACTGGATTTAATACTAAATAATCATAACATGCTCCAATACCATTTATACCGCTTGTACCCTGATAACCTTGGAAACCTCTAGCACCTTGGAAACCTTGATCACCTTTAAGACCTTGATCACCTTTAAGACCTTGATCACCTTTAAGACCTTGATTACCCTGAGCACCTTGTGTTCCTTGATCACCTTTAAGGCCCTGGTTACCTTGAGCACCTTGAGCACCTTGATCTCCTTTAAGACCTTGATTACCTTGATTACCTTGAGCACCTTGGTTACCCTGTGCACCTCTAGTACCCTGGTTACCTTGTGCACCTTGAGCTCCTTGATCACCCTTAACACCTTGGTTACCTTGGTTACCTTGTGCACCTTGTGCACCTTGATCACCTTTAACACCCTGGTTACCTTGATTACCCTGATTACCTTGATTACCCTGAGCACCTTGATCACCTTTTAGACCTTGATTACCTTGATTACCCTGATTACCTTGATTACCCTGAGCACCTTGATCACCTTGATCACCTTTAAAACCTTGATCACCTTTTAGACCCTGATTACCCTGATTACCCTGATTACCTTGATTACCCTGAGCACCCTGGTTACCTTGCGCACCTCTAGCACCTTGATCACCTTGTGTACCTTGAGCACCTTGATCGCCTTTAACACCCTGATTACCTTGATTACCTTGATTACCTTGTGCACCTTGATCACCTTTAAAACCTTGATCACCTTTTAGACCCTGATTACCCTGAGCACCCTGAGCACCTTGGTTACCTTGAGCACCTCTTTCGCCTTGAAAACCTTGATCTCCTTTTAAACCCTGATTACCTTGAGTACCTTGAGTACCTTGTGCACCTTGATCACCTTTAAGACCTTGATTACCTTGAGCACCCTGTGCTCCTTGATCACCTTTAATACCTTGGAAACCTTGATCTCCTTTTAAACCTTGGGCACCTTGAGCACCTTGATCACCTTTAAGACCTTGATTACCTTGAGCACCTTGTGCACCTTGAGCACCTTGGTTACCTTGAGCACCTCTTTCTCCTTGGAAGCCTTGGTCACCTTTAAGACCTTGGTTACCTTGAGCGCCTTGAGCACCTTGGTCTCCTTTTAGGCCTTGATTACCTTGAGCGCCTTGAGCACCTTGGTCTCCTTTTAGACCTTGATTACCCTGAGCACCTTGAGCACCTTGATTACCTTGTGCACCTCTTTCTCCTTGGAAACCTTGAGTACCTTGAGCACCTTGTGCACCTTGATCACCTTTAATACCTTGGAAACCCTGATCTCCTTTCAAACCTTGGGCACCTTGATCACCTTTAAGACCTTGATTACCCTGATTACCTTGAGCACCTTGTGCACCTTGATTACCTTGAGCACCTCTTTCGCCTTGGAAACCTTGATCACCTTTAAGACCTTGGTTACCTTGAGCGCCTTGAGCACCTTGGTCTCCTTTTAAGCCTTGATTACCTTGAGCGCCTTGAGCACCTTGGTCTCCTTGAATACCCTGATCTCCTTTAAGACCTTGATCGCCTTTTAGACCTTGGTTACCTTGAGCACCCTGTGTTCCTTGATCACCTTTAAGACCTTGGTCACCTTTAAGACCTTGATTACCCTGATTACCTTGTGCACCTTGAGCACCTTGATCGCCTTTTAGACCTTGATTACCTTGATTACCCTGATTACCTTGTGCACCTTGGTTACCTTGTGCACCTCTTTCTCCTTGGAAACCTTGAGTACCTTGGTCTCCATCTAAACCATCAAGACCATTATTACCTTGATTACCTTGAGCTCCCTGATCTCCTTTAGGTCCTACAATACTACCAGTAGGGATCCAGTTATTACCATCCCATTCAAATATTTCTCCAGTGTTTGTATCTAAGTATTGATCTCCTAATAGCTCTAAACCTGTAATTGGTGGCGCACCAAAACCACTTGACCATTCATTACCTCTAGTTCCTTGATAACCTTGATCACCTCTAACACCTTGGGCACCTTGGGCACCTTGGGCACCTTGATCACCTTTTAGACCTTGGTCACCTTTAAGACCTTGGTTACCCTGGGAACCTTGAGTGCCTTGTGCTCCTTGGTCTCCCTTTAGACCTTGATTACCTTGAGCACCTTGATCACCTTTAAGACCTTGATTACCTTGATTACCCTGATTACCTTGTGCACCTTGGTTACCTTGCGCACCTCTTTCTCCTTGGAAACCTTGAGTACCTTGGTCTCCTTGAATACCTTGATCACCTTTAAGACCTTGATTACCTTGATTACCTTGAGCACCCTGTGTTCCTTGATCACCTTTAAGACCTTGGTCACCTTTAAGACCTTGATTACCCTGATTACCTTGTGCACCTTGAGCACCTTGATCGCCTTTTAGACCTTGGTTACCTTGAGCACCTTGAGTACCTTGAGCACCTTGGTTACCTTGAGCACCTCTTTCTCCTTGGAAGCCTTGGTCACCTTTAAGACCTTGGTTACCTTGGCTACCTTGGTTACCCTGTGTACCTTGTGCACCTTGATCACCTTTTAAACCTTGATTACCTTGATTACCCTGTGCACCTTGTGTACCTTGAGTACCTTGATCTCCCTGTGGACCAGCAGGTCCTTCGGTTGGTGCAACTGTTGTAATTACATATGAATAATGAGATGCACCTTCAGTGTAAAAAGTAATAGTATGATCTTGATTATCATTATTTCTAATATAAATATCTGCTCTCATTCTATAACCTAATGGAACAGATTGAGTAGCGAATGTTACGTCAGTTTGAAGTTGAACAGGTGTAACGTTATTAGTATCCCATTCAATATTAATTGGTTGTGAAATTCCCGCTGAAGCAACTAAATTACCAGCGTTATCACAAAGATTTAATTCAACATATCCTTCAACATGATCATTAATTGAATTTTTAGTAAACCATAAGAAGAATCTTTGTACACCACCTGGAATAACTGTAAAGTCAAATGGTACTGAAATATAAGAACCTAAATAAGTATCTGTATTTTGTAAAGCAATAACAGATTCAGACCTTTGTGCGCCTCCAGTCGGTACTGGAGATAATTGTTCTTGGTCTGGTGGAATTTCAATAATTGAATCATTAAAGTAATAGATTCTACCAGATGAAAATCCTGTCTCACCTTTAATACCTTGAAAACCTTGGAAACCTTGATCACCTTTTAGACCTTGATTGCCCTGGTTACCCTGAGAACCTTGGTTACCTTGTACACCTTGGTCACCTTTTAGACCTTGGTTACCTTGATTACCCTGTGCACCTTGAGCACCCTGGTTACCTTGAGCACCCTGTGCACCTTGATTACCTTGTGCACCTTGATTACCTGTTAATCCAGAAGGACCTTCTGGACCTTGATTACCTTGTGCACCTTGAGCACCTTGAATACCTTGATCTCCTTTAAGGCCTTGATCACCCTTTAAACCTTGATCTCCTTTAAGACCCTGATTACCTTGTGCACCTTGATTACCTTGTGTACCTTGATTACCTTGTACACCTTGATCACCTTTAAGACCTTGTGTACCTTGAGCACCTTGTGTACCTTGAGCACCTTGTGTACCTTGAGCACCTTGATTACCCGTTAATCCAGAAGGACCTTCTGGACCTTGGTTACCTTGTGTACCTTGGTCACCTTGAATACCTTGATCACCCTTTAGACCTTGATCTCCTTTAAGACCTTGATCTCCTTTAAGACCTTGATTACCTTGAGCACCTTGTGCACCTTGATTACCTTGTACACCTTGTGCACCTTGATTACCTGTTAATCCAGAAGGACCTTCTGGACCTTGATTACCTTGAGTACCTTGGTCACCTTGAATACCTTGGTCACCTTGAATACCTTGATCTCCTTTAAGACCTTGATCGCCTTTAAGACCTTGATTACCTTGTGCACCTTGATTACCTTGATTACCTTGTGCACCTTGATTACCTGTTAATCCAGAAGGACCCTCTGGACCTTGATTACCTTGAGTACCTTGGTCACCTTGAATACCTTGGTCACCTTGAATACCTTGGTCACCTTTAAGGCCTTGATCTCCTTTAAGACCTTGATTACCTTGAATACCTTGATCACCTTGTAAACCCTGGTCACCTTGAATACCTTGATCACCCTTTAAACCTTGATCACCTTTAAGACCTTGATCACCTTGAATACCTTGATCGCCTTGTAAACCCTGGTCACCTTTAAGACCTTGATCGCCTTTAAGGCCTTGATCACCTTGTAAACCCTGGTCACCTTGAATACCTTGATCGCCTTGTAAACCCTGGTCACCTTGAATACCTTGATCACCCTTTAAACCTTGATCACCTTTAAGACCTTGATCACCTTTAAGACCTTGATCACCTTGTAAACCCTGGTCTCCTTGTAAACCCTGGTCTCCTTGAATACCCTGATCTCCTTGGGCACCTTGAGCTCCAGTTCCTGCAACACCTTGAGTACCTTGCGCTCCTTGAGCACCTTGATAACCCTGATAACCTTGAGCACCTCCACCTGTACCACCAACAGAAGGAATCCAAACATAGTCATCTACAATTGCACCGGCTTCGATTAAAGCAGTGTCTCCAATAGTTACTTGATATAACTTTAATACTTTTTCAACATCACTCGAAGGATCTATAGTGCCCTGTGGGCCTGTACCCATGACTCTATAACCCTTAATAACCTGACCAATTAAATCAAGGTTATAATCCATTTGAGTATGTGTTAGAGCTCTTTTAGGAGAGTTGTCTTTTGGATAATTAGGTTGGTATATACCTTGATCACCTCTTTGATTTGGTGGTAGTGGATTCTGTGGCATATTTATTAATTTCTATTTTTATATTGTATGTATAGTGCTTCAAGAGCAGCTAATGATTTTTCAAAGTATACTTCAATGTATTTACAATCAATATACTCTCTTTGAATTAGTATGTATTCATCTAGTTTAAGTTCATTAAATTCTTTTAATAGATCCTTAAAGAATTTCATATAAGATTCTTTAGTATCATTAAAGAGAAGTAAACTTGCTGTATTAATATTATCACTATTGGTTTTAAATAATCTATTATCATTTGAAACCACATTTTTATTAGAAGTCGTACTATCAACTCCATAAATCGTTTTTGTTACTGTAAAACTCATTAGTTCATAGATTGCTAATGGAAAACATTCTAAATCTATGAAAGATTTCATAGGAGCAACTTGATCAATCCATGTTTTAAAATCAGATAAACTCGAAAAGCGAGTTTCTAACTTAGTTCCAGGATAATCATATAGGGTTTTTCTGAGTAAAATATCAGAAATAGGACCTTCATTAGATTGAAACTTTGAAAGATATATGTATGCTAAATTTAGTGATATTCTATCAGTTATCATTATAGGCCAAAATATTTGTTTAAGAAAAACGCAATAATAGCACCAATAGAAGTTAATACAGCCACAGCAACTTTAGTAATATTAGATCTCCATCTAACTAAAGACTTATGTTCTTCAAGAATGGCTAAATCTATCTCTTTTTTAGCCTCTTGTTCTAATCTAAAGTCCGTATTCTTTTTAGTTTCAACGATAACGCCATCATATGGATTTAAGAGTTGTCTTTTCATCTCTTTTAACTCGGCTTTCATTTCAGCCTGAGCTTCTACCAATTGAGAAAGTGAATTCTCAATCTGAATAAAATTAGGATCTTCCATTCGCTGCTTAAACGTAGCGAATAAGTTGTACATATCCTCTATTAATTCTTTAGGTGTTTTATCCTGGTCCATTAGTGTGTAACGAAGTCTTTTTAACGTTTATATTATATATCACGTTAAAACATTACGACTGTTACCTATATGGGATATAATCAGATTTTAAATATTGAAGAAACCTTATCTTTATTATCTCCTTTTTGAAGTTCTTTTAAGGCTTCTTTCTTTTCAGATGAACTAAGATTATTAAATAAATCTACAATTCTCTTATTATTATCGCTAGCTCTGCGGTATTGTGCACCATTATCGATATATTCTGCATAATAATCATAACCTCTCGCAGCTCTTAGGAACACTTCTACCTTAGACATATATTTCTGTTGAAGATAATCTATAATGTCTTGTTGTGTAGATTTTTTCTTGTTTAAATACCATTCCCACTGGCCTCTCCAATTACCGATCTTATATAAGTGAATAGTATCAGTTCCATCTCCTTTGAGCGTAACTTCCCATTTGATACCTTTATCAGTGGATTGATCTTCAAATTTAATATCGCTTACTCGTTTAGCAATATCTCCATATGTAGTATTAGTTATAAGCATACGAACTTCTTCTTCAATATCAGCAGGTGAACCCCACTTAGAACGACCAGTTTCGTAATCCTTATATGATTGATACTTTTCCAATGTTAGAATATATTTCATACTATATTTATCTATTTAACTTAAGTAAATATAATAAAAAAGCCTGAATTAAAAAAATCCAGGCTCATCTATTTTACAAAAAGTTTTTCTTTTTTGGTGGAGTAAGTACACCATTGTCAATTTCAGAAGGTTGTTCTGGGTCTAATAAGTCCGCTGGACCATCACCATCTACAAAATCTTCATCTAATGGTCTTGGTTTTTTCTTAGGTTTTACAGGTTCTTCATCTACTGGTAAGTCATAAGGAATAGAAATTCCATCACCTGGCTTAGCAACATAACCTGTGGATTTATTCTTTTTAGACTTAATGTATTGTACAACTACAAGTACACCAACTGCAAGAATAACACCTAAACCAATCATTTCAATAAAATCCATAGTTTAATAGTTATTTTTATCAATAGAGTCCATTATTGGATTACTCTATTACTTTTTAACTTCGGCAGCAACGTCTTTATCTGCTCCTCCCCAAGTTCCTTTACCTTTCTCAATAAATGCATTTACTCTAGCATAACCCCACTGTTCTTGTGTTGTTCCTTCATAATGTGATCTATTCCAGGCATCCATGCCTCTTCTCATTACAATTCGAAGTAGGCCAATTTTTATACCGCTCTCTTCTGCTTTTGTTTTAAGAGCTTTTTCAATGTCAGGATTATCGATAGGGCCTCTATTGCCCTCTGCCTTTTCATTGATAATATCGTTAATTTGTAGAATATGATTGTTCATTGTGAATCCTTCTTCAACGCCATCATCTCCATCCATTGCATCATGAACAGAGTTTAAATTTTCTAGCGCAACTGTGATTTGTGAGAACATCCAAGACTCTAACTCTTGACCACCTTCCATTCTTTCAGCAATCATTTCAGCATAATCTTCAATTCTTTCAAGTTGACCTAATGTCATTTCATTTAATTCAGCTAAAGTATCTCTACCTTCTTCTTCACTAACCTCTGATTCAACTACATAGTCATATTTTACTAATACCGGTGTAATTGCTGCTGCAATTGCTGCTTCTAATTCTTTTCTCATTGAAACACTACTTGAAGGACCAAATGCACTAGGAATCATTTTCATCAAAAGACTTCTCATGATAACTTTCATCTTTTCGTTAACTTCATTAGATTCTTCTTCAACCTCATTATTTTCAAAAGATAATTTAAAAGCTTTATCAATCTTTTTAACAAGTTTCATTAATAGAGTAAACGGTAAACCTGATTCTTCTTGAGCATCTTCAAATGACATTACGCCACTAGCAACTTTTTCAGCGTATGAATTAGGAGAATACTTATTGATATTATACGCTTCTAATAAATCTTCACGACCTAATTGTCTGTAAACTTCTTTACGGACCTTTTCCATTTTATCAGCGTATTCTTTGTCTTCTCCTCTATTAAAAACGATTTGTTGATTTAAAGAACCTGTAATCTTTCTAAGATCTTTATCTCTAGTCTTGATCAACCAAGCTGCAAGATCTTTAATACCTAGTTCTTTGAAGCGACCTTCAGCATCTGGTGCATCTGAATCGTGCCAATCTGGAGCTCCGGCTGGTTTAGCACCTTCCATTACATAAACATAGGATTTACCATCTTCTTTGGCTTTATCCATTACCCATTTTTTAGCATCAGTGTAACTCATTGAGCCTGGAATTTCAAAATAATCATTGCCTTTTTCATCATAGGAAAACATCCACTTACCCCAACCCTTTGGAGCCTTACCATGTGATCTAACATATCTATTATCTAGGACAGTAACCTTTTCATTTAAAAATTCATTGAAATTCATGCTAATTCTAGTTTATTTTTATAATCTATATATCTAAATAAAAAATGCAGCCATAAAGACTGCATTTAAGTTTTAGGCTGGGCCGCCAACACCAAATAGGACCAAGTCATCATCTTCTGACTCATAATAGTTCATCTCTTCCCAGATACCACCAATTGTGTTATCAATGAGTTGACTATTATTTAACAGTTCCTCTTTTCTTGGATCATTTAGCGAAGATAGGCTAACTTCGTTAATAGATTCCATCTCTTTAAAATTTTTTTGGATGCGCAGAATTATTACTACTATTTATATATACAAACTTATGAAAAAGTTTATTAATTTTCTGTACTTTTTTCAGCCTTAGGTAAATCTTTTTCAATATGTAAACTCCAGATTCTATCGTTCGGTACGATAAACTTTCTACCATGATCATATAGATAAAATGTAGTCTTGTAAATACCTTGTCTTACAATTCTAGCTTTCTTAACACCATTAATCCAGACGATATCGTCAACGTTAAAATCATTACCCCATAAAAACTTTATACCTTGCCATGTAGAAGCAATAGCATCTTTAAACGCAATAGAGAAAATACCAGCACCAAGTAACCATCCCCACTTACCAATAAGTATTTCAATCAGCTCTCGATATTCTGTCATCCCAATAATCTTTATAATCCTGTACAGTTCCTTTGAACTGTCTAATTCTTAGTAATCTATCATCTTCTTTAGAACCTTGTTGCGCTGGATTTGGAGAAACGTTAGGTTTGATCATTTCACCTGCAATCGTTTCAGTTTGTTCTAATGTATTTGATTTTAAATCTTTGAGAAGTGTTCTTTCACCGAGCCATTTTCCAATAATCTTACCATATTCTAAGTCTGATGGAAAATGCAAACCACCAATAAATCTCGAATAAGCAACCTCATCTGCTGTATCATATAAATCTATCTTTAGATCAGGGTATAATTCTGATAGAACATATGCCATTAATGTAGATTGAGCAGCATGTCCAGATGGGAAGCTCGGAGTTTTAGCAGTGTTAGTGTCATCATATTTTAAATCAATTCCAAGTACTGGTGCTAATTCATATGGTCTAGGTCTATTAAATCTATATTTTAAACGAATAATAACCTCAGCTGCTTCAACAACTAATTCTTCTAACCATTGTTTAGGATATAAATAACCCGCATCTTCTACGATCTTTTGAAAATCAGCATGAAAATCTTCATCGTATTTTGAAACCATTTTTGCCTGTTCTTCAGTTCCTAACGAATCAATCATACAATCCATAGTAATTAATTCAGCTTTAACCTCTTCACTTGAATTTGCAGGTGGAATCTCAACTGGAGCATCCATTGGATCTGCAAGTATTTTATCATTAGCTAATGGAGTTGCAAGTCTTTTTGCATGCTTCTTTTTAGGAGAAACCGAGTGTACAATTCTATCTAAAGCGTAATGACTGAATGGTTTAATAAATCTCATACAATATATATCACCGTCAATTGCTCAGAGGTGCTTTAATACTAGGATGTGATAGATAATCATTAATCTTATATTGAAAGTCACCTTTCAATATTTCAATATCGCTAAATTCAATGGTAGGAAGAATATAAGGTTCTCTTGATATTTGTTCTTTAGCCTGTTCTAAATGATTTAAGTATAAATGAACGTCGCCCAAGTTACCGATTAATTCTCCTGGTTCTGCTCCAATTTCAATTGCAATTAATTCAAGTAGAGTTGCGTATGACGCAATATTAAAAGGTAGACCTAAGAATGTATCAACAGATCGTTGATTCCACATTAGCGATAGTTTACCATCAGCGAGATAGCACTGGAATCCATAGTGACATGGAGGTAATGCCATGTGTTGAAGATCTCCTACGTTCCATGCACTTACAATATGTCTACGACCATTTGGATCTTTTTTAAGACCATTGATCAATTCTTTAATTTGATCTACATATATTCCATTAACGCTTCTATCATATTGAAACCAATGTCTCCATTGCTTACCATAGATTGGACCTAATTCACCCCACTGTTCTGCAAATCCAGGTATATTGAGAATAGAATCAACAAAAGCCTCTTCTTTAGTTACAAAAGGACCCCAATCGATTTCTCCATTGTGCTTTTCATAATTCTTCATGGCATCACCATTCCAAATATGACAATTATTTTCAACAAGGTATTTGATATTTGTGTCCCCTTTTAAGAACCACTTCAGTTCAGTCATCATAGTTTTGACTGCCATCTTCTTAGTAGTTAGCAAAGGAAAACCATCTGCCATGTTGTGACGAATTTGACGACCAAATACTGAAAGAGTTCCAGTTCCGGTACGATCAGATTTCTTTACGCCATTATCTAAAATATCTTGAAGTAATTCCTGGTATTGTTGATCTAAAAGATTCATGTAAATTATATTAGGTATATAAAGTCTTATACTAAAAATATAGAAATTGTTTATACGAGATCTTCAAGGTCATCTGGTTCGTTAGCATTATTGAATCGATTTAACTCTTCTTCTAATTCATGAACTCTCCATTCATAATCAAACACTTCTTCAGCGCTTGCCTTTCCACTCTTATGTAACTTCTTAATTTTAGCTAATTGTCTTTGAGCTTCATTTAGCATTCTTAGAATTTCTCTTTCACCGGTAGATATGCTATCAAGCGAGAGCTGATGTTTAATTTTTTCAACTGTGATTTCAAACGAAATATTTGGAAAGCAATCACAAAATTTATCAATAATGTCTCTCATAATAATATGTATGTAATTTAATAATTGATTACAATGTATATATCAGTCAGATCTATAGAAATAAAAAAAGGTCAGAATATTCTGACCTTTAGTGTAGATTATTTAAAATCTTACAATGAGCCTGGCAATACAGTATTAATTGCCTTAGCGAGCATAACTGAATCACGAACGGTAAGGTTACCTGAACGTTGAGCCAATTGAGCAGCTTGCACCAAAATGTTAACTGCTTGCTCAGAAGTCATGTTTGCAACTTCTTCAAATACTGGAGCCGTTTGCTCCTGAACTTGTTCTTGTGTTTCTTGTGACATAATTTTAAAATTAATTTATTTAACTAGTGATTATTATACTTAGAGTTTTAGATTTGTTTACAAACTTTTCAACATTTTTATCAATAAAGGTTGCGGAGCTACATCGAGTTTATCTTTTCTAACGTTTGAGTGACTTAACATTCCTTTAACCTTTCCTTGACTAGCGTTTAATCGATAATCGAATGCAGTCATTGGATCTTTTTCAATCCATTCAACTAATCCAGCACAGATGTCTATTCCATCTCGTTGTGCAATGAACTTAATAAGTTCATGAGTTGCTTGAATTTGAGCTTCACTGTATTTGTGCCAGTATCGATAACCTTTCCACTCATACCCTAGATCACAGATCTCGCTCTCATTTACTAATTGACCTGTATAGGTTTTAAATCCAAGACCCACTGGTGTTAAACCTCCAAAGTTACATAATTCAATACCAACTGAATTTCGAATCATCTCGGATGACTTGACGTCTCCTAGGTGATAAGCCCAAGCTCCATCCGGTAAACACTTTACGACTTTACCATTATACATAGAATCTCCAGTAATTGAATTACCTCCTACTACGAACTCGGTTGCTATTCTACCTCTTGAGTCATTATTCCAATTTGCGATAGTATTATAGGGATTGTTCCATCCTGCAGTGTGATGTAAGAATAACCATTCAGGTTTATTAGGGCCTGATATAAATTCATCAGAATCCAATAAAACAGTATCAAATAACATTTCAGTAACTTCAGTGTCTAATTTTTCTTCAAAACCTTCTACTTCTTTAAATAATAGTTTTTGAGTTACTGGTCCAACTACACCATCTGGCATAAGACCATGACTAGCTTGGAATAATTTGACCATTTTTAGAGTGTTTGGTCCAAAATCACCATCTGCTTTAATTCCAAGAGCCTTCTGTATTTGTTTAACAGCATCTCCCTTATCTCCTAGTTTAATTATAGCTTTCATAGTATTTCATTTAAATCTTCAATACATTGTTGAACCTGTGAGTATATTACATCCTGATTAGAAGAAGTTAATTCGCATTTATAAATTGTTTTATTAGTCTTCTTATCAGTTACACTACATCTAACGGTGTATCTTGGTTTCTTATATAATAGGGGTTGTAAATGTTTCACTGCCCAAACTTGTCTCTTTGCTTCTCCAGCAACTGCAGCTTCAGTTTTAATAAGGGCCGTTACGAAATAATCTTCGCTTGAAGATTCTAAAAAAGTTTGAACTTCTTTAATGCCATTCGTTATTAAGTATAAACGATACGCAGTCTGATAAGTCGAGCCAAGCGCTGTTTTAAATGCACTTGGCTCGATCTTTTTGATTATGTAAGGTTTTTCTAACTTAAATGAGTTAGTCATTTTTTCTATTATTAGTACGATATTGCCATAACGGACCCTTTCTAAAAGCTAAAGGATCTTCAACTTCAATTTGCTTTTCATCTAATCTAATAGGTTGAGTAGGAGCTTCTGTAACCTCTTCCACCGGAGAACCCATGCCTACGTTAAGATCCTCTTGTTTAGATTCAATTTCAGCAACTTCTTCATCCGTTTCAAACGTGTAAGGACCTTCTTCGAAAACAAATTCACCTTCTTCGTTTGTATCTAATATTTCCTCGATAGGTTCTTCAACCTCTTCTGGAATCTCATTAGTTAAACTTTGAATCTCATCTTCTGTAAAATCTTCAAGAGTTTCATCTTCATCTTCTACGACAAAGATTTCACCCTGTAAGATTTCATCAACCTCTTCGTCGGATAGTTCATCTAAACCATCTGATAAAGTAACATCCCATGCTGAAAGATCTTCTTCAGAGTAAATGTCAGATCCTTCAGTGTTCTCTTCTTCGACTAAATCGTTAGATTTTTTTTTTAGTTGCTTCATTAATGTCTGAAGCAACTTCCTCAAGTTCTGTATTAGATAATTCACGAATTTCATCCGGTTTAATATAATCTACTAATGATTTAATGAATCCTAATGCAACAAGAGGTAAGATTGCACCTGAAACAAATGCTAACAATCTCTTCTGTGCAAGCGGTTCCCATTCAATTAGATTGAATAACTCAACCCATCCTGTGTAATCATGTAAATTCTTAAATGCATAGTACATATTACCTTGCATTTGCATTGCAGTGATTGTAATGAATAGAGCCCAAACAATCGTCTTGTTCATTTTATCCAATGTAATCAAAGATGCAAGTGATGCAGCTGCACCAATTTCGAATCCAATTGCTAATGAAACTGCTAACCAATATGGATTAGAAAGTTCAAAGAAATCAATTACGTGGATTGTTGAGATGATAGAAACGAGTAAATATAAAGAAACGAAAGTTCCAATAATAAACCCACTAACTATTTTACTTTTACTAGCCATGTGTTAATGTTTATTTTCCTTGCAATTCAGAGATTTCTTTCTCAATTGCATTTTGTCTTTGTACGTCAAGCATTTTACGATCAGTTGCTTGAATCATACGCTTTTCAACTTTAAGACCTTCGATCTTAACATCAGTTCTTGTAGGTAACGCATCAATTACTTCTTTCTGCGCTCTAAATTCCTTTTTAATTAAAGTAACTTCAGAATCTACAGAACATGATTTGAAATAAGTTAAAAGCAATAATGCGATAACTACTTTCATTCCATGTTTCGATAAAAATGTATCTAATTTATTCATGATTTAAACTATTTTTTATTTAGTTATATGTATATATCTTATTTTCTGTTGTTAATCTTTTCAATTTGATTTGGGGTCAAATCTTTAAGAAATTCAACATATAGTTTAATTGCCGCTTTAACATCTTTTTTATGCGCCATTTCAACCGTAGTATGCATATATTTCAATGGAGTTGCAAGAATTGCAGTTGGCGTATTCTCTAAAAAGAATGCCATCGTATCATTACCATATGAACCAACCGTTAACTGTAATGGAATATCCTTTTTCTTTGCAATGTCTCGCAACATCTCATTGATTTTACGATGATTCTGTGCAGTATACTCTAAGCAAGGTCCAAGTCCACCCTTATTATCACCGTCCTTTGCTTTATCAATTTTAGGTGTATTAGTATTATGACAAACATCATGTACTAATGCCAAATCTGCTTGAAGATGTTTAGCAATCTTCTTAGCACCGTAAAGACCAACTTCTTCTTGTACGGAGTTTACAACATATAAATCATAAGGTAGTTGTACACCGTATTCCTTGATCTTTCTAAGCGCTTCAGCGATGATATAACCACCAATCTTATTATCTAATGATCGTCCAACATAGTAGTCCCCAATCTCTTCTAATTGAGTATCAAATGTAACTAAGTTTCCAACTTCAACACCTGCCTTTAACACCGTTTCTTTATCCTTTAGACCCATATCTACCCAAAGTTCATGTTGATCATACCCCATCGAAGTGTATTTTTCACGAGTATGAATCGCTGGCCATCCAAAAAGACCACGTAGTTTTTGACCAGTGTGAGTATGAATCATTACCGTTTTAGAAGGTGCAATCATATTATCGCTACCACCATGTCGTTTTACTCGAATCATACCATCCGTATCAATGTGTGTAATAATCCATGCAATCTCGTCACAATGTGCTTCAATAACTACCTTGTGTTTTTTCTTATTAGAAGATCCTCGCAAGATTCCATAAGAAGTTCCATATGCGTCAGTTTTAACTTCATCAACATATTGCGAAATGTAATCAACCCAAACACCTTGACCTTCAGTTTCTTGTGCAACTGGTGAAAATGCATTAAGATAATCGTATAAAAATTGTTTGTTCTTTTTCATATTAAAAATTTGTATCGTTTGAATTTGATTTGTATTTTTCGTGGAATTCAACAACCTTTTCACATGCATCATGTGCATTATCAACAAGGCGGAATAGATCAAGATCTTTTTCACTCATTCTTCCGGATGAAACAAGAGTTTCTTTAATCCAATCAATAAGACCTCCCCAGAATTCTTTACCAACTAATACAATAGGGTATTTAATATTATGACCCGTCTGTGCAAGAGTGAGTGCTTCAAATAATTCATCCATGGTTCCAAGACCTCCTGGAAATATTACAAATGCTTGTGAATACTTAAGGAACATTACCTTTCTTGTAAAAAAGTATCTACATTCTACTCCGAATTCTACATATTTGTTCATACCTGCTTCAAATGGTAATTCAATTCCAATTCCAATACTTTTACCACCAACTTCTTTTGCTCCATGATTCGCTGCTGCCATAATACCTGGACCACCTCCTGTAATAACACCAAACCCTTCGCAAGCTATTAACTTACCGAATAGTTTTGCCTCTTCGTACCATTTAGTTCCAACTTTAGTTCTAGCACTTCCAAAAACGGAAACACAAGGAACGTCTAGTTCGTTAAACGTATCAAATCCTTTAGTAAATTCACCTTGAATTCGTAGGATTTGCCATGCATCTTCTGTTTTTCTTTGATTCTTATTCATTTTCTGCGTTATTTAACATTACTCTTAAAATACTGTGGTATACTGTATCCACTTTTTCTTCATAAAAAAGACCTACACTTCGATCTGATAAATGTAGTTTTAAATCGTACTTCCAATCTAAGTATTGACCAAAACGAAGATCTTGATCATTACGACCTTGACCCCAGCTTACAGTCCATGCTAAATACTCTAAGTTTAGATGTTCGATATCAAATTTCATTCTGTAGTTATTAATGATAAGTAAATATAACAATAAATACTGAGATAAAAAAATTTAAGAGTAAATTTCTTTAAACTTTTTTAATCGACGTTGAAATTCAGTAAAGTAGAATTTAACGTCTTTCTCGGTGAGTGTAAAAGTTTGTGGAATTGAATCTTCTTCGTTTGCAATCCAAATTTCAACTCCATTTGGTTTAATTCCAGTTCTTTCCCAAAATGCTATGAAATACGCAGATCCTTGTACAAAGTAATCTTGTACCCAATCTTCTCGTTTTGGTCTTCTAGAGTTCTTATAATCAATTACAAGAACCTGACCATCTACCATTTCTGAGATATTATCTACTGTTCCAGCATATCCTCCGCCCTTGACAGACCATAGAAATGTCTCTGCTTCAATTACACGTTTCACTCTATCAAAATATTGACTTGAGTTCATATAGAATTTCATGAACATTTCCCAACCTGCAGCTAACCAAATTTCACCATCCTCTTCACCTGAGTATTGATTAATCTCTTTATCTTTAGCTGCTAATTCTCGTAGTTGTTCTAGTCTTGAGGCTTTATCTCCTTCTAGCGGTTTATAGAGTTCAATTAAACGATGCATCACCGTTCCTCGATTCATTGAAAGTTCACTAATACGTTTGGCTTCTGCCTCACCTATTCTCTTCTTCCATTTCTCTAAACCAGATTTATCACTGGTTCCTCCTAAAACTGTGGTAATTGATGGAAACTCTCCTAGAATCTCGCCTCCTTTAGAGACTTGATAATATCGCATTCCATTTCGTTGAACTCTCTTAATTGATTCTTGCATTAAAACGAAGGTATAAACCTAAGTGCAAGAAGTACAGCGCTAACTACAAGTCCTGCAAAAAGGACATTTCTAATAAATGAGTAAATATTGAAATAATCGTTATCAGGATATAGAACGATTAAATATGATTCTTCTGAAAGTCTTGTGATTTCAGGGAATGCATCGTTTGATAAACCGTATTTAACTAGAATAGTATTAATAGGTCCTAGTTGTTGAAATACATAAGATTGTTGAAGTACTTCGGGTTGTTTTGTAATATCACCCTCTAAATTGATGACAGTGTAAATTCTACCAATCCAGTCAACTCGAAGATTTGTTTCTTCGAGTTCAGACTGAATTGATTTTACTGCACGATAATATTTTAAATTAAACCAAGCTTCTTGAATAAATCTTGGCCAGAATAATAGTACGTCTTTCATGTTATTTATATATTTCACTTATAAAAAGTTTAACTAAACAACCTTGCAAAAAGCGATTTTTTAGTTGATGATTGGCTAATAATAGCTCTACCTTCTTGTGATTCCCAATCGCGATCTTTACGAACTTGATTGTTTGTTTTCCAAGTTGCTTTAAGAACATTTGCATTTACGCCAGCAACTTCAGCAATATGATTAATTGCTTGAAGATCCTTAGGGAAACAATGGCCACCAAATCCACGATCTCCATCTGGACCAGGAACCATCCAATGTGAATTTCCAAGGCGAGTATCGAGCTTAGCCAAATCAGTCACATTAGTGTAATCAATTCCATAGGCTTCACAAATATCATAGATCTCATTTGCAAATGAAACTTTAACCGAAAGAAAGTTATTAATAACATACTTACACATTTCAGCCTCTTGAGCATCACATACCACAGTATGTACATCTGGAAAAACTTTACCAAAAACCTCAACAACTTCTTCTGCGTCATAACCTGCGGTCGTACCGATGATAATACGATTTTGATTTTTAAAATCATTAACCGCATTCGCTTCTGTTAAGAATTCAGGATTAAATGTAACTTCTGCATATTCAGTTAATTCATTCAAATAGTCAATAGTTCCAGGAGGAACAGTAGACTTAACAACCAATGTTGGTGTCTTATCGTAATCAGATGCAATAAGATCGATATCTTCTACAACTTCTTTAACGATATGAATTGAAGCTTGACCAGTTTCAGCGATCATAGGTGTGGGTACACAAACAAAGATAACATCACAGTTCTCTACCAATCCTTCTAGATCAGTATCTGAACGGTCTGTATTGTATTTGTCATAGCGTAGAATTTGATGATGGTCTTTAAACCCTTCGTAAACTGCCGATCCAACGAAACCCTGACCAACGATACCAATTTTTTGCATAGTAATGTGAAATTTAAATGTTAGTAATTATACTATATATGCATTTTTTGTTTCAATATAAACAAAAAAAGATCTCCAAAGAGATCTTTATGTTGGCCTACAAGGATTCGAACCTCAACTAAATGGACCAAAACCATTTGTGCTACCGTTACACCATAGACCAATGAAAATGTTAAAAAGTTCCATGGAGCGAAAGACGGGATTCGAACCCGCGACCCCAACCTTGGCAAGGTTGTGCTCTACCAACTGAGCTATTCTCGCTTATTCTCTAAGCTACATCGTTTTGTAGCGGGGGACAAATGTAAAAAGTATTTCTAAAAAATCAATGCAGAACTCTTTTTTTTTATCCTCCTGTCAATTTCTTGATTTCGTTTAATTTCATCAAGGCTTCCACGGGAGTAAGGGTATTAATGTCAATACTTACTAATTCTTCTCTGATTTGTTCAAGTACCGGATCGTTCAACTGGAAAAAACTCAATTGCATTGCAGTGTCGTTCGAATCGTTCAGTAATTGCTGCTTTTTAGCTTTTCCTTTTCTCTCAGCACCACCGGTCATCTGGTGTTCTTTTTCCAGCTCCTTTAAAATAGATTCGGCCCTTTTTAAAACCTCAACTGGCATTCCCGCAAGCTTGGCCACGTGTATACCAAAAGAGTGATTACTCCCTCCTTCTACCAATTTCCGCATGAACAAGATCTGGGTACCAACTTCCTTCACAGAAACATTGAAATTCTTGATCCTCTTGAACTGATTTGTCATTTCATTCAATTCATGGTAGTGCGTCGCAAAAAGTGTCTTTGCCTTTGCTTTTGGAAATTCATGTAAATATTCAGCAATAGACCAGGCAATCGAAATACCATCATAGGTGCTGGTGCCTCTACCTATCTCATCTAATAAAATTAGACTTCGATCAGATAAATTATTCAGAATACTTGCTGTTTCATTCATTTCCACCATGAAGGTTGATTCTCCCGACGATATATTATCGGAAGCTCCTACTCTGGTAAATATCTTGTCCAGAATTCCCAATTCTGCAGATGCCGCCGGAACGAACGATCCCATTTGCGCCATGAGACAGATCAAGGCTGTTTGCCTCAAGATGGCACTTTTACCACTCATGTTTGGTCCTGTGATCATGATGATCTGTTGATCCTCTCTGTTCAGGCTTAGATCATTGGAAACATATTCTTCACCGATCTTCATTTGTCTTTCGATCACTGGATGCCTCCCATCTTTTATGTCGATGGAATATCCTTGGTTCACAGTTGGCCTGTTGTAATTGTTTTCAATTGCTATAGTCGCAAATGAGCATAAACAATCTGTTTGAGCCAACAGAAACGCATTATGCTGGATCGGTTGAATGTAATCAGCCATACTCAAAACAAGATCTTGATACAACCGTGATTCAATTGCGTGGATACTATCTTCTGCATTCAAGATCTTAGACTCATAGATCTTAAGCTCTTCTGTAATGTATCTTTCAGCATTGACAAGCGTTTGCTTTCTGATCCATTCTTCAGGCACTTTGTCCTTGTGTGTATTTCTTACTTCGAGGTAATAACCGAAAACATTATTGAATGCCACTTTCAAGCTTGGGATACCTGTCTTCTCGGATTCCCTGTTTTGAAGGTCCTCCAGGTATTCCTTCCCATTTCGAAGAATCTTTCTCAATTCATCCAACTCTTCATTTGCTCCTCCTTTGATCACGTCCCCCTTTCCAATCTGAACAGCAGGATCATCAGCAATCGTGCTGGAGATCATTTCGATCAGTTTATCACAAGGATTCAACTGATCGACTATCTTTTTGAGTAATGGGCTTTTACTACCCGACAACAGATCCTTGATCGGTTTGAGCTGCTCAAGGGTGCGTTTTAGCTGAACGACTTCTCTGGGATTGATCTTCCCAACGGCAACCTTTGAAATTAATCGTTCAATATCACCAATGTTCTTAAATCGCTCGATCAACTCATGTCTAATTTCATGATCCTCTTTCAAGGATTGAACAGCATTCAATCGTTCATTAATCGGATTCTGGTCTTTCAGTGGCATCAGGATCCACCTCTTCATCATTCTGCCCCCCATCGGCGTTTTTGTGTCATCCATAACATCCGCCAAAGTTTTGGCATTTTCATGAGGTGATGAGATCAACTCCAGGTTCCTGATCGTAAATCTGTCCAGCCAGACAAAACGCTCCTCTTCGATCCTCGATAAGGAGCGAATATGACCAAGGTTGTTGTGCTGATTTTCGGATGTTCTAAAGATTCTGAGGAGAATGTTCAAGATTGTGGGAGCACTGTTTCTCTTGTGCTGCCTGCTGAAACATTCAGCTATTCTCTTTCGGAACTTCCTTCGCACTTCAGAGATGATTTCATCATAGGTGGATTCCAGACACTGGCCGAGACCTATAATGCACCTCCAGATAATCCCGTGACCAATGAAGGAGCAACGCTGGGGAGGGTCTTGTTCTATGACAAGAAACTCTCGAAGAACTCAACGGTTTCTTGTGCGTCCTGCCACAAGCAGGAGGAGGCCTTTGGTGATTCGGCAATCGCAAGCGTGGGAGTAGCGGGGACGACGGGTCGCCATTCAATGCGCCTTGTCAATGCGCGTTTCGCGAATGAGCGCCGCTTCTTCTGGGATGAGCGTGCTCCAAGTTTAGAGGCACAAACCACCCAGCCAATTCAGGATCATATCGAAATGGGGTTTAGCGGCGCTGACGGCGACCCAAGCTTGGCTGACCTTATCGACAAACTAACCGCAATCGATCGATATCCGGCATTGTTTACACGGGCCTTTGGCGATAGCGCCATTACAGAGGCTCGATTGCAATCGGCGCTTGCCCAATTTATCCGCAGCATTGAATCCTTCGATGCGCCTTATGATGTTGGCAGGGCCAATCATCGCGATAACCAAGACTTCGACAATTTTACTGTGGCGGAAAACAGGGGTAAACGCTTGTTTATGGCCCCGCCGAACGATGGCGGCGCAGGGTGCGCAGGATGCCACCGCCCCCCCGAATTCGATATTGACCCGGACACCCGTAACAATGGGGTGATCAATGCCATCGACGGTGGCACAGACCTCACCAACACGCGCTCGCCGAGCCTGCGAGATCTCGTCAATCCTGCTGGCGTTCCCAATGGCGGGTTGATGCACAACGGCGCTTTTGAATCGCTCGAGGCGGTTGTAGAACATTACAATCGAATCCCTGAGGACAATAACCGCCTTGATCAGCGATTGCGTCGACCTGGCGGCGTACTCCAGCGTTTAAATCTTTCAGAAACCCAGAAAGCCGATTTGGTTGAATTCTTAAAAACGCTAA
>ERZ651770.157-NODE-157-length-36559-cov-2.531961_pt1 | contig 36559 bp, 29 predicted proteins | sample MGYA00514756_ERZ651770 | MGnify/ENA metagenome assembly ERZ651770
ATGTTTTATTGATGAATAGGCTGGATAAAAAGTATAGCAAAGATACTTCTGCTGAGTCAGAAGAGCAGTGAGCACACAAGAACTCACATACATTTTTGTTGGATTGTCATTTGCTCTATACATAGGCATTGCTATTTGGTCCAGAGCAAAATCTACAAGTGATTTTTATGTTGCAGGCAAAGGCGTTCACCCTGTAGCAAATGGTATGGCAACAGCAGCAGATTGGATGTCTGCCGCTTCGTTTATCTCTATGGCTGGTTTGATTGCATTTATGGGAAAGGATGGTTCTGTGTACCTGATGGGTTGGACAGGAGGATACGTATTGTTGGCATTGCTATTAGCGCCATATCTCAGAAAATTTGGTCAGTTTACTGTCCCTGATTTTATCGGCACTCGCTATTACTCGAAAGCAGCAAGATTGGTAGCGGTGATTTGTTTAATTTTTGTTTCTTTTACCTATGTTGCGGGACAGATGAGAGGAGTGGGAATTGTCTTTTCAAGATTTTTGGAAGTAGATATAAATGTAGGTGTAATAATTGGCATGGCTATAGTTTTCTTTTATGCCGTTTTAGGAGGCATGAAAGGAATTACATACACTCAAGTTGCTCAATATTGCGTATTAATTTTTGCCTATCTTGTTCCAGCAATCTTCATTTCCATTTTAATGACTGGCAACCCTGTTCCTCAACTTGGCTTTGGAGATACATTGGTTGATAGCTCTACTTATCTTTTAGATAAGTTAGATAAAGTTACAACTGAATTAGGATTCTTGGCTTATACAGAAAATTCAAAAAGCACCATAGATATATTTTGCATCACAGCTGCATTGATGTTTGGAACGGCAGGGTTACCTCATGTAATTGTAAGATTTTTTACAGTGCCGTCAGTCCGTGATGCCAGAAAGTCTGCTGGTTACGCTCTAATTTTTATCGCCTTGCTTTATACAACTGCTCCAGCTGTAGGAGCTTTTGCAAGGATGAATTTCATAGATTCTATTCAAGATCAAGAGTACTCATCTGCTCCAGCATGGTTTAAAAACTGGGAAGGCATAGGACTCATTGCTTGGAATGATAAAAATTCTGATGGGATTATTCATTATTCAGCCGGCAATGCATTTAAGAATACAAGACCGCAATTTATTGATGCAGAGGGAGATTTTGGTCAAAGGTTAACAAATAATCCTAGCGACGAAGCTAATCAAAATGAGATTTATATAGACAAAGATATTATGGTTTTAGCAAACCCTGAAATTGCAAAGTTACCAGGCTGGGTTATTGCTCTTGTTGCTGCTGGAGGTCTAGCTGCCGCACTCTCAACCGCTGCAGGTTTACTTCTGGTTATCTCTTCTTCCATTTCACATGATCTTTTAAAGAAGACCTTCAAACCCAATATTTCAGAAAAACAAGAATTATTTTATGCCAGATGTGCGGCGGCTGTTGCAATAATAATTGCCGGACTATTTGGTATATACCCACCTGGTTTTGTTGCACAGGTTGTTGCATTTGCATTTGGTTTAGCTGCCGCAACAATTTTTCCAGCATTGCTGCTTGGTATTTTTTCTCAATCGATGAATAAAGAAGGAGCAATTGCAGGAATGTTGTCAGGACTAATTTTTACCGCCAGTTACATCATCTATTATAAATTCATAAATCCAGCCTTTGATAATAGCTCTCACTGGATCATGGGTATTTCTCCTGAGGGGATAGGCTTTCTTGGAATGTTGATTAACTTCTCAGTTGCAGCATTGGTAGCAACATTTTTTTCCAAACCTCCCCAAGAAGTCTCTGAAATGGTGGAGATGATTAGACAGCCATAGTGTTTTTAGATTACATTGTGACTGTATAATTTATGCCTATTAAAGGCCTAGAGGTATTAAAAATTAAAATTATAGTGGTAAGTGGTGGTTTTGATCCAATTCATTCTGGTCATATCGAATACTTCAAAGCAGCTAAAAAACTTGGCGATCATCTCATTGTTGCGCTGAATAGTGATGGTTGGTTGCAAAAGAAAAAAGGCAATTTTTTTATGTCTTTTCTGGAAAGAAAAACAATAATTTCCAACCTAGTTGTTGTTGATGAGGTGATAGATTTTGAGGATGATGAAAAAGGTAGCTGCGTGTCGGCTCTAGAAAAGATTAAATTAAATTATCCTGCTGAAGAAATTATTTTTTGTAATGGAGGTGATCGCAAGTCAGACAATATTCCAGAAATGTCTGTTGATGGCATAACTTTTTGCTTCGGTGTTGGTGGTAATAATAAAATGAATTCTTCGAGCGCTATTTTGAAAGATTGGCAATATACGAGCGATGAAAGGGTGTGGGGAAAATTTTATAACCTATTTCAAGACGACCGAGTTAAAGTTAAAGAGCTTATTTTAGAGCCAGGTAAAGGCATGTCTTTTCAGCGCCATCAAAAAAGAAACGAAATTTGGTTTGTAAGCAAAGGTGAATGTCTTGTTAAACATAGCTCAGATGATCCAGATAATATTTTAGAATCTAAATTGAGTGCCGATGATACTTTTCAAATTAAGCAGGGTGATTGGCATCAGCTTATCAATCCCTCAGATCAACTATGTCATATTATTGAGATCCAGTATGGTGAATCAACAAGCGAAGATGACATAGAGAGACTGTATTTCTACGAGGGCAACTAGGATATTTATCTTTTAATTGCTTTCAAACTTTTTCTCTAGCTCTTTTACTCTTTTTTTTAATTCTTCCAGCTCAGTTTTCTTAACGAAACCAGAATCATTCATAAATTTTTCAAGCGCTGGCTTTAGCATCTTTTCCATGCCCTTCATATCGCCAGCCATTTTTAATGGGTTAAACATTTTAATCTCCTATGTATCACACATATATATGGGCATATAGGATTTTTACAATTAACAGTAATTGTTCAGATACAATAAGTTCTAAAGAGGAGATTATATGAATATTTCAAATTACTTAGATGCTATAGCTAAACCATTTCAAGGCCTAGCACCATGGATCTTAAGATTGGTTCTGGGCACTTCATTTATTTTGCATGGGCTTGGTAAATTCCCCTTGCCACCAGAAAAAATGGTGACTTGGTTTGAAAGTATGGGTATTGCTGCTCCTGAAATTATAGCTAGCCTAGTGGCATTGGGAGAGGTAGTAGCTGGCGCTGCTGTTATTCTAGGTGGATTTTTAGGAAGCGCAGGGCATCTAATTACCAGGTTGGGTGGAGGTGCTGTTGTAGTCATTATGATTGGAGCCTTTTATTTGGCTCATGCTGATTGGTTTATTACACAAAAATTATTTATGAGTGAGCAGATTTTCTTATTCGCTTTAGGGCTTTATTTCGCCATCAAAGGAAATAATTAAATAAATATGAATTAAAGCTTGTTTTTCTAAATGAGAATCATTATCATTACGATTCTCAATTAGATCTTTTATCTTCTTGAGCCATAGGAGATAAAAAATGAATGATCATTGGCCAACTTTACAGACTAAAATTAACATAGCGATTATGGGATTGCTTTCAATCCTCTTCCTCGTTCCTGCTTTTGCTGCAGAGGACATTGAAACAATAGAATCAGTAACAATTGTTGGCTCTGCAGAAGATGCAAGAAATCTTCCAGGATCAGTCACTGTTATTTCAAATGAAGATTTGAAAAAGACAATGGATACCGATATTCATAAAATACTATCGGCTGTTCCAGGCGTTTTCTTTAGAACAGAAGATGGTTATGGCTTAAGACCTAATATATCTATCAGGGGCACAACCATTGATAGATCAGCAAAAGTTTCAATTATGGAAGACGGAATACTAGTTGCTCCAGCCCCTTATACATCAGCTTCAGCATATTACTTTCCTACTACAGGAAGAATTCATCAGGTAGAAGTTGTTAAAGGCCCATCTGCAATTACTCAAGGACCAAGCACAATTGGTGGAGCAATAAACTTAATCAGCACACCCATCCCATCATCGGATGAAGGGCAGCTCGTTCAAGAAATTGGCGATAACGGAATGATGAGAACACACGCATACCTTGGTGGAAGCAACGGAACTTTTGGTGCTTTATTAGAAATGCATGAGCATTCAAGCGATGGATTTGATTCTATAGCTAATGTTGGCGGAAACACTGGATTTGATAAATCTGATTTTATGGGCAAATTCAGGTACTCAACTGGTGACCATGAGCTAACGCTAAAAATTGTTGAAGCTGATGAGATCTCAGATCAGTCTTATGTAGGTCTTTCACAAGCAAGTTTTAATAAAAATCCAAGACAGCGCTATGGCATGACTCAATATGATGAAATGTCTAACGACGCTAGCCAACAATCGCTTACTTATAAAGGCAGTTTTGGAAACATCGATGTTGTTGCAACTTCATGGAGCAATGACTATCACAGAGATTGGTTCAAAGTCGATAAAGCAAATAATAAAAAAGCACACGGTGTAAGTAATGGTATTAATAATGTTATTTCAGCTGCTAACGGAGGCAATGCAAATGCTCAAGCTATTTTAGATGGCACATTGGCTGTTCAGGTAAAGCTAAAGCATAACAACAGATTTTATACTAACGAAGGATTCCAGCTTCAAGCATCTACTGAAATTGGAAACCATGATATTACTGTTGGTTACAGAGACATGGACGATTCAGAAAGTAGATATCAATGGTACGAATGCTTTGATCAAAGTGCTTCTGGAACAAATTCAGCTTTATATGCTTGTAGCACTGGATACAAAGGCAGCAATAACAGACTAAGAGAAACAGAAGCTTCTTCATTCTTTGTTTCAGATACTATTACTATCGGCAAACTAGCAGTTACTCTTGGCCACAGATCTGAAGAATATGATAAAACTGAAAACAGATGGGACGATGGAGTGGCCACTAGGACTGTTCCAAATTCATCATACATAAATAAAACTTCTGCCGGAGATCACTCCACATCAGGTATAGGGGCAACATATGACATGAATGATAACCTTAAATTAGTTGCTGGTTTTCATCAAGGAATGTCGCCTGTATTCAATGGCGATGCTGAGGAAGCGGATAACATGGAACTTGGTTTTAGATACAATAAAGGCACTACAGCACTTGAAGTTATGTATTTCGCAAGTGATTATGCAAACTTAGTTGGAACATGTTCTAACTCAAGCGGTGGAGACTGTGAAGCAGGCCAAACATTTAGTGGTGGTGAAGTTGATGTCTCAGGACTCGAGCTGGTTTCTTCAACAGTATTTGAAGGCAAAAATGGCGTTAGCTATCCTATAGCAATTACTTTCACTTCAACTGATGCAACTTTTGAAAATAGTTTCTCCAATGGAGACTACTGGGGCACAGTAGCAGCGGGCGATGATGTTCCATATATTCCTAGCTCAGTTCTAAACATTAGCGTAGGATTTATCACTGAAGGCGGCTGGAGTGGTTACTTAAGACTAGCTGATCATGGTAGCTCATGTTCTACAGCAGCTTGTGGAACATATCAAACCATTGATGCATACAATTATATCGACCTTACAATCAGAAAAGCAGTCAACGCTAATCTAGATGTATATGGTGTTCTTGAAAATGTTTCTGATAATGAAGATGTTGCGGCTAGAGCTCCTAAAGATGGCGCAAGGTCACAGAAACCTCAAACCTTTAAAGTAGGATTTAGTTATAAGTTTTAATTCTCAAATTTGAGGGAGCTACTTAACAAAGTTGTGGTAGCTTTACTCCCTGACCCTTCAAGCATGTTCCTCTAAAATATGAACACAGGGTTAAGAGTAGCTCCTTTGAATACTTGAGAGAATTATAGAGATCTCATTGGGGGTTGCCTAAATAAAGTTGTGGTAGCTTTTACTCCCCAAAACCCTCCTAAGAATGTTTAACGCAAGTTCAACATTGGGTTTAAGAAGGCAGCCTCCTTTGGGAACCTGTATTTTATTACAGAATCAAAGGGGAACAATCAACGCAATCAGATTTAGAGTTAAATTTTTGTTTCTCTGTCTAAAAGTTACATCGAATATTTCATTTATAATTATTTCTTGTACAATGGCAAATCGTGTGGGGCTATAGCTCAGCTGGGAGAGCACCTGCTTTGCAAGCAGGGGGTCCGCGGTTCGATCCCGCGTAGCTCCACCATTATTACTTGATAACCATCAAGTCCTCTGCAATTTTAATATTCCCACTGAAAGTAGTGCGTGTTTCTTCTAAGATATCTTGCTCATCTGCGCCCCAAAATAATATATGCGAAAGCACTAAAAGTTTTGGCTTTGCTCGTGATGCAATCTCTCCAACCTCATAAGTCGAAGTATGATGACCTTTATGATAAATCTGCCAGTCCTTAGTTTTCTTTAAAAAGCCTGCATAAGAATAAACTTCATGTACTAAAATATCTGCATCTTTAGCGTAATCTTCTAAGGATTTAGAGGGACCTGTATCTCCTGAAAATACTATGACTTTATCTTTAGATGTAAATCTAAAACCATAGGCATCTTCAAATTCTCCATGATTAACTTTAAAAGCTTCAACAGTAAGATTATCGTCCTTGAACACAATGCCATCATCCAGCTCAGTAAAATTAAATTTATAGCCAGTTGCGTTTGAGGGCTGAGAGCCATTCATTCGATAATCTATGTCATCTTTATATCCATCTAAGAGAGAAAGTGCCATTCCTTCCAAGCCTGCAGGACCAAAGAGATTTAGCTTATTCTCTCTGCCCATTACCCATGGGGTTAAAAGTAAGTCGGATAGGCCGGCTGTATGATCTGAATGAATATGAGTTAAAAAAGCATGCTCAAGGTTAATAACGTTCATCCCATCAATACTGCCGCCCCAATTAGGTGATAAGGCTGCAATGCGCCTTATAACACCTGGTCCAAAGTCCACTAAATATGGAGTATCATCAACAATTACAGCATAGGCTGAACCACTTCTCTCAGGATTAGGATTCGGATTGCCGGATCCCAAGACAACGAGCTGAGTGGAGGCAAAGAGAGTTTGAGAGATTAAAAGAGAGAGTAAAAATTTATATTTCATATTGATTTTATTTTCTATTGCAAGGTTTAAAATAAAGACTTAATTTAAATCATAGTAAAGCACGAAATATGAATAATTCAATATCATTAATTGGCATGGCAGGTGCCGGAAAATCATCTGTAGGCATAGAACTTGCTAAACAATTAAACCTTCACTTTATCGACAGTGATGCATTGATAGAAGCTAAGTTCAATCAAACTCTTCAGAATATATTAGATGATTCTGGTTATTTGAAGTTAAGAGATATTGAAGAAGAAACTATTTTATCAATAGAGCTTACCAATTCTATTCTTGCTACTGGTGGCAGTGCAGTTTATAGCGCTAGAGCTATGCAGTACCTTAAACAAAATTCATTGGTAATATATCTCGAAGTTCCTTTTGATCAAATTTTACAAAGAGTACCTAGTTTTTTAGATAGAGGATTTGCTAAGGAGCCAAATCAAAGTATTGAAGATGCCTTTCAAGAGCGACAAAATCTCTACAGCGAGAGCGCACATCACGTTATTTTAAATACTGGCGATCTAAGTTCTTGTGTAACTAAAATCCTTTCTTTGGTTTAGATTTTAAGAGGCTTAGGGAGAAGAAGAGTGATCTTGGTTCTTAGAATAAATAATATTTATCCATGATTTTTTAGTTGCTCAATGACTCCAATAACATTTCCATACTCTCGATGATCATTATACTGCGCTGAAATACCTGCTAATTGAAGCCTTTCATCTATACCCTTGGTTACTTCAGATAGATATGAGGTCCTACCTAGAAAGCATGCTCGCGATGATCCAATCAACAAAGCATTTAAGTACGCAATGGTTCCAATGACTTCACCAACCATATTACATAGAGCTGCGGATGTATTTTCCATTGAATCTGCTGAAGCAATTTTAGCTTTTCCAAAGTTAACAGCTGTTATTTCAGGTGAAAGAGCGCCTATTTTATTAACTACATCGCCAATCAATAAATCTAATTTATCTCTTGAACCTTGAGTGGCAAATTCATTTATTTCTTGCCCTTGAGCATTTTTGAATAGCAAAGAACCCAAGCCCTCTAACATTCCTCCGCCAACCGCAATGCCACCAAGATGGTTAAAATTATTTCCTTGAACCATAATGCATGCTGTTCCTGTGCCGGCACTTATAACCAAGGTTGGTTCCTCAGCAATGTCATATAGCACTTTTGCACCAAAACCGATTGCATCAACTTCATTAATCTTAATTACTGGAATTAAATCTATATTCTCAGGAAGATCAGAAGATTTTCCTCCCGTAACCCCAATTAAACTTATTTCTGATAGCGGTAAAGAATGGATATCCAAGATTTCTTTGATTAATTCAGGATTGATGCTTGTATGTTCTGAAGGGATACTGTGAAAAGTGGTTTTATTATCCTGAAAAAAAGCTATATCAGTATTTGAAATACCGAAGTCGAATGCAACTAACATCATAGGAGCTAATTAATTGTGCGAAGAAATTACTTGGTTTCTTTTAAGGAGATCTTGCATCAGATTCTTAGGATTGCTGCGAGAGGCTCTTGGCTTCAACCTTGCGGGAATAAGACGTGTGGGGTAGTAGTTATTTTCAATTTGCGTATCTCCAATCTCCCAATAAGGATCAATAACCGCTTGAGTAATTTTAAGTTTAGAGCGCTTTAACCATTTAGTTTTCTTAGAATTTTTTCTCCATATCTCTACAGGAATTCTTATAAGTTCTTTCGTTCCATCTTCATAAGTAATCTCAAGAGGTATGGGCATTACTAAGCCGCCTTTGTTAGAGAATTCAAAGATATAGTACCCCTCATCTTTTTCTATGGCTTCTACCAAGGCTTTTTTCTTCCATTCAGGATCACTGTCATTTTTATCATAGAGATCATCTAATACTTCTTTAGAATCTCTCATCTCTCTATCTGATGGAGTGAACTCATCATACTCATTATAAATATCTAGAAGTTCCGGTCTCTCGGTAACCCTTGTTTCAATTTTTGCTGCTTCATTTCGTTGATCGTGCAGTATTAATGGTTCATTTTCAAAATCTACTCGATCCTTAGCTAGATTGACCTGAGGATCTAATGTATCTAAAGAGGCTAAATGAATATTATTGAGAGCTATATCCACATGATCAGTGCTATAAAACCAGCCGCGCCAGAACCAGTCTAAATCAACGCCTGAGGCCTCTTCCATGGTTCTAAAAAAGTCATATGGCGTAGGTCTTTTGAACTTCCAGCGAACAGAATATTCTCTAAATGCTTGATCAAATAACTCTCTTCCCAGAATTGTTTCTCTAAGAACGACCAGAGCAGTAGCTGGTTTTCCATATGCATTATTACCAAATTGCAGCAGTGACTCTGAATTAGTCATGATTGGCACTTGATAACTGCTGGACATAAATTCAGTCATCCACCTTGGCTCACCGCGGTCTGATCTATAGTTAATGTCCCATTCTTGTTCTGCTAAGTATTGTACGAAAGTATTTAGCCCCTCATCCATCCATGTCCATTGTCTCTCATCTGAATTTACAATCATTGGATAATAGATGTGACCAACCTCATGGATTACTACGCCAATCAAAAATTCTTTCTCACTTCTAGAGTACGTTCTGGTTCCATCATCTTCTAGCTCAGTCCTTGGGCCATTGAAAGTAATCATTGGATACTCCATGCCGCCTACAGGACCATTAACACTTTGTGCGGTTGGGTAGGGGTAATCAAAAGAGTATTTTGAATACACTTTCATGGTATGCATGACAGCTTCTGTTGAGTATTTAGACCACAAGGGCTCACCTTCTTTAGGGTAAAAAGACATAGCCATGACCAACGGATTTTCTTTCGAATCTTGTTTGTAGCCAGCAGCATCCCAAATAAATTTTCTAGAACTTGCCCAAGCAAAATCTCTTACATTTTCCGCTTTAAAAGACCAAGTTTTATAATCAGTGCTTTTTTCTAATTCATTGTCATAAGCTTCATCTGGAGTAATGATGAACATAGGTTTTTCAGATTTTCTGGCTTGCTTCATTCTCTTTTTTTGAATTGGACTCAATACATCGCTCTCATTTAACAAAACACCAGTCGCTGAGACAACATGATCAGATGGTACTGATATATCTACTTCAAAATCGCCAAACTCTAGCGTGAATTCTCCGTTACCAATAAATTCTTTATTGTGCCAACCCTCATAATCACTAAATACTGTGACTCTTGGGTACCACTGAGCCATAAGAAAAATATCATTTCCATCTTCAAAGGTTTCATAACCGTTCCTTGCTCGAACAGCATTTTCTTCAACTAATGCATAAGCCCATTCAATATCCAGCGAAGTTGATTCACCTGGCTTTAGGGGTTGCTCCAGATTAATGCGAACATGCGTGCCAACTAGATTAGTATCAGCAGATTTATTATTAATTTTGATTGATAGCTCTTGGAATCCACCCTCAAACTTATCCATAAAATTTTGTCTTCGAAGAGTTGAAAAATCTACGCTTGAATCTCCACCGCCCCATGGACGCGTTAAATTATTAATAGATTCCTTGGCAAAAATATTTTGATCGAGTTGCAACCAAATATATTTTAAGGTTAATGGAGAATTGTTTGTGTAAGTTATTGTTTCAGAACCTTCAACGCTTCGGGTATCTTCATTCAGCTTGATTTGAATTTTGTAATCTGCTCTTTGCTGCCAATACATTGGCCCAGGCTCGCCAGTAGCTGGCCTAGAAAGGTTTGGAGATGGAAAAACCTCATCCAATTGCCTGAATTTATCTTCAAAAGACCCTTTTGATTGATCTATTGCTGCGAAAGAAAGATTTGTAAAACCTGCGAATATAAAAAAAAGAAAAAATTTACTTCTTATCTTCATCATCTATTACCTCAGCTTCTCCCTCAATAATTGTTGAATGAGTTTTTTTTTGTCCGCCACGAGCTTTCTTAGATCCAAATCTATTAATTCGATTGTCTCCATCAGTCTGCTTTTTTGAGGCTTTAATCTTCCCAAGATTCATAAATACGAATAAAGAAAAAATTGCTAATACGCTAAAGAAAATCGTATTCATTCCTCTGTTACCTGCTCCTCATTTTTGATAAAAGTCTGAGAATCTCCAAATACAGCCAAATCAAGGTAACCATTAATGAAAAAGCTCCGTACCATTCCATATATTTTGGCAGGCCATCTTCTGCACCCTGCTCAATGAAGTCAAAATCTAAAACTAGGGATAGCGAGGCAAAACAAACAATGCCTAGAGACAGACCAATGCTCATTAATGAACCATTGGTTGGCGAAAGAAGACTTATGCCACTTCCAAAAAAACTCATAATGAAACTAACCATGTAAAGGATAAAAATACCTCCAATACCTGCTGTAATCATTAGTCTAAAATTTTCTGTTGGTTTGATTAATCCACTTTTGTAGCAAACTAATAAAGAGGCAAGAATGCCAAAAGTAAGTCCTATGGCTTGAATGGCAATGCCATCAAACATATTTTCGTACATTAGCGTTATGCCGCCAAGAAAAATTCCTTGTGATAATGCATATAAAGGTGCAGTAGAGCCAGCTTTTTCTTTGCTTCTAAATATCGTAACCATGGCAAGAATAAATCCTACGATTGCCGCTGGAAACATTAGTGCTGGAATATTCCAGCCAATAGCAGCACCTGAAAAGCACAAAGCTAATAAGATCCCTGTCTTATTTACCGCCCCATCAAGAGTCATCCTTTCGCTTAAAGGTAAACTTTCCGTATGACCTTCGAAACCTCTAGAAAATGCTGGATTTGAGGATCTTCCAAATCTATTTATTGCTGAATGTCTTGACATTGATTATCTCCTATAAAGAACTATTATGAATTAGATAAGGCCAGATAGACAAATTTAAAGGCTATAACTGATTAATCCAATCGGAGATAAGTTTTATTCCTTTGTCGTCAGCAAGCGCTCTTCCAGATTCTGGCATCATAATTCCTGGATCAAGAGAATCCATGCGATAGATCATGATAGATTTATTTGATTTCCCAGGAACAATAGAATATTTAAGATTCCCACTAGCTCTTCCTGCCGCCACTGGTTTTTTAAAGATACCTAAATGCTCTTTGGTTTCTTCGGTCAGATTTAAGTACAGTCCCGTGGTATCAGCAGAACCTCCTGGAATATGGCAGTGGCCACAATTAATATCCAGATACGCTCTTGCTCTCTCATCGATGCTAACACTTTCATTTTCATAGCCTTGCATTAAATCAACGTTCAGCTTGCTCTCAATCCAACCTTGAGCAGCCCAATACAATAATTGGTTCATGTCGCCACTTGCATAGCCCACACGTTTATTCATGTTTCTTGCTTTTGGGCCAATTGGCGTCATTACCTGATTCACTTGATGGCATTCTTTGCACTGATTTTGATTTGGTGCCCTGTATCTAACATCAACCTTTGCTCCTACTGAGTTAATAAAAGTTGTTGGAATAGTTGCCCCTGCAACTGCTCGCTTGGCATCTGTTTGATCTTGGTTCCATACATAGCTTATTGCTTTCCATCCCTCTGAGGTATTAATAAGCAATCTTGTTTCTAGCAGTTGCGCATCCATCTCTCCTTGCGTATTAAGATAGGCAAAGGTTTTAATTAGCGTAGAGCCCACAGGAAATTGAAATACCTTATCTTCTAAATACGTAAGCTTTTGACCTTCTGGAACATACACAAACCTTAATTTATCCGTGTAATCAGAAAATAATGGATTCACAAGAGAGTATGGATGCACTTCTTCAGATGGCATTTGATTTTGCATGTCCTGAAAGAAACCAAACTCTGATAAATATTTTGGAGGTGGGGTATTAGATAATAATAATGCAGAACTTACAGACGCATTTATTGGCACTAAGAAGAACAGCGCTAATAAAAAAAGGAATTGAGGTTTATTAAAAATTTTCATCAAACTCTACTGGCGACAGAGGCTGAATTGTTCCTTCGAAGGCTTTAATATTTAAAATCGCTGGATCAAAAAATGGTAGAAGGTATTTAATTGGATCAAGAGCTAGGATAGTTGCATCTCCATTATTGCTAATAATCATTCTTTCATTGTCAGGCTGGCCAAAAACTAATTGAGATAATGGCACCAAGCCATCCCAAAAAATATCAGGCATATCACCACCAGAGAGATCAAAGAGTATTTGAGCGAGCTCACCCTTGCTTGTATCTGGGTTATAGCCAGTTGGCCCAAACTCATTGCCATGAATTTGAATGGATTTTGGATGCGGATAGTACTCTTCATCATCGGTATCATTGCCATACGTAACCACTGCAATATTTACAGTGTCATTGTCGCCAATAATGTTGTTAAAGATTTCTACGTCTGAATTAGCTTGAATAATAATTCCAGTCCCGCGGGGAACTTCTCCCACAATATTGCCTTCAGGTGCAAAATTATCCGTGTTGTTGCCTACTGACTTATTATTAAAGACTCTTACATGATGGCCGCCTTGTTGCGGCAGGCTAGGAAGATCAAAGACTAAAATGCCTCCAGTATTATTGGTTGCCACATTGTCATAGACATCAGCATAGTAGGAGTTCTCAATTTCGATTCCCGCTACATTAAATTCTGCTCGGCTATTTCGAACAATAATATTTTGTGATTGCCCAACATAGATACCTGCATCTGAAGCACCGATTGCAATACACCCATCAATTAATACATTTTTTGATTCAACGGGGTAGAGTCCATAAGCACCATTTTCAGATTTGGGTCCGTCGGTCCATTCAGTCTTAACTCTTAAAAACTTTATGTTGGTCACACCTTTTACTTTGATGGCATCGCCCTTAGCATCTTGTACTGAGAAATCTTGAAGTGTTACGTTATCTGAGGTTACGCTGAGCCCTTGGGCTCCAGATTGCTGGTTTTTAAAATCTAGAATGGTTTGATTCATCCCTTCGCCTTCAATCTGAACATTATCAACATCCAAAGAAAGAGAGTCTTCAAGGTTATAAGTTCCGGAAGTTAGACGAATAATATCTCCAGGCTCTGCCAATATTAGAGCTTCTTGAATTTCTTCATAAGCATTTAGCGACGGCTGTATTATTTGAACGGCCGCAAAAACGGGCGCACTTATAAAGAGAGGCAGTAAAAAAGCCTTCTTAGCTAGCTTGTGGAATCTCACCAAACTGTTCTAAAGGTTTCTCAAGTTCATTCCAATCACACTCGAAATCATCGGGAGCATCCTCGTATTCTAAAAGCCCCAAGGCTTCAAATTTAGGTCTAACTTTATCTGTAAGCAAACCTATTCTAGATAGATTTGGCATAATTCTTGAAAAGAGGAAATTTCTAAATGTAGTATTCGCCGTGGTTGATAGCGCAAACTCTCTGGCCTCATCTTCAGTCATTTTCAGATATTTCTGCATAGCCTTTGTGTTAATCAGTCTTTCTCTTGAGATCACACATGCTTCGTATGCAAACTCTGCTCTGTCTTCTATTTCTTCAGGAGTTAATGTTTTAATAAAGTCTTCTAAGTAGTTGATTCCAAATGTTACATGCCTGGCTTCATCTCTGATAACGTAATGCAGTAGTTGAGTTAATAGGGGGTCTTTGGATAAGCCTTTTAGCATCTGGAATGCTGCCAAAGCAAGACCTTCAATAACAATTTGCATTCCAATGAACTTAAGATCCCATCGTTCATCTGTAAGAATTTTATCTAATAATAGTTTTAGGTTTGGGTTGATAGGGTAGTGCATACCAACTTTTTCTTGAAGGTATCTATTGAAAACTTCAACATGCCTTGCTTCATCAAATGTTTGAGAGGCAGCATAAAGCTTTGCATTGTATGTTGGTGCGCAGGATGTTAACTGAGAAGCCACAAGAAGCGCTCCTTGCTCCCCATGTAAAAATTGACTCAAGAGTTCAGCCACATCATGTCGATCAAATTCAATTTTCTCCTCTGCAGTAAGAGCTTCGTATGCAGCAAGTGTTTCGTGAGGTAAATCTTCATCTGCTTGAATAAGCCTCTCATCTGCAGGGTGGTTGTATTCCCAATTAAGATCAATCGACCCATTCCAGTTCAGCTCTTTTCCAAGCTCATATAGTTTTTTAATTCTGTTATCAGAAACTGTGTAATCCCAGTTATATGCTCCAGTCAATGGAGTCTTAAAGATCTCAACAACATCTTCTACATTGCCTGGCGTTAGATTTAATTCATTCTCTACATCCAACTTATCAAAAGTTAAAATATCCGTTGGAGGTCCGTCTTGTGTTGTAATTTTCATTTATTTTCCTATTTCGCTGTAATGTTTACAGTGCATACATAAGCATCAATTATAAACTAACTCTTAGTTATTGAAAAGCTCAGTTAGTTTCTCCAGTAGAGCCTCAGCCAGTTCTTCTGCTCTATTAATGGTGATAGATTTCTCATAATACTTTGTTACATCGTGACCAATTCCAATCGCTAAAAGCTCAACATTGCTTTGATTTTCAATGCTATCAATCATTTGACGCAAGTGGTTGTCTAAAAAATTACTATGATTGGTAGATAAAGTGCTGTCATCTACAGGTGCTCCGTCAGAGATCACGATTAAGATTTTTCTTTCTTCTGTTCTTTTGGCCAATCTTTGATGGGCCCACGCCAAAGCTTCCCCATCAACATTCTCTTTTAACAGCCCCTCTCTTAACATGATGCCAAAGCTTTTTCTGGCTCGTCTAAAATTGTCATCCGCAGATTTAAAGACAATGTGACGCAAGTCATTCAACCTTCCAGGATTAGGCGGGCTGCCTTGATTGACCCATGCTTTTCTTGAGTCCCCACCCTTCCAATGCTTGGTAGTAAAACCTAGTAACTCAGTCTTTACATAACAGCGTTCAAGTGTACTGCCAATAATGTCACCACAAATTGCAGCCAGAGTCATAGAGCGTCCGCGCATTGAGCCTGAGCTATCTATTAACAATGAAACAACAGTATCTTTAAATTTGCTTTCACTTTCTTGCTTAAAGCTTAGTGGGTCACCTGGTCGAGAAATAATTCGATGAAGTTGAGCTGTATCTAAAAGTCCTTCCTCTAAGTTGTAATGCCAGCTTCTATTTTGTTGCGCCTGAAGCAACCTTTGCAATCTATTGGCTAATTTTCCAATTGTTGTTTGATGTGGAGAAATCAGCTGATCTAATTGCTGCCTAAGTCTTTGAGTCTCTTCTGGTGTAGCTAAATCTATAGCATTTACAACCTCATCAAATTGGGAGGTAAAAATTTGATAATCTTCATGAATAGTTTGATCTAATTCCTCATCAAAATTCCTTGTTAAATCTATTTCTTCGTCAATGGAAGTTGAATCAATAGGCACCTGAGCTTCTTCAAGCTCTCCATTTTCTTCATCAACCTGACCCTCAGCCTGAGATTCCATTGTTTGTGTTTCAGCACCATCCTGAGACTCTTCATCTGAATCTTCCATAGCAGACTGATCATCTTGAATGGTTTCTTGATTTTCATTAGCTTCTTCTCCACCTTGGGAGGGAGCTTCATGCATTAACTCCAAATCTTTTAGAAGGCTTAATGCAGCAGATTGAAACTTGCTCTGAGAATCTTGCGCCTGTATCAGTTGATTGCCAATATCACTTAAATTGACCGGTGAGGCTTGCAGAAAAGAACTGACTAATTCCGCACTATTTTGGGGTAAGTTTTCTCCATTGATTTTTTTAAGCCAAAGATTTACAGCCAAAGGATTGAGAGCAGGAGCTTTATTGTCTATATTTTTTTTTGCCTCGGTTTCGAGATAATTTTGAATATTTGATTTAGCACCAGGAAAATCTGAACCACCGACCATCTCTACTCTAGAAAGCTCTAATTCTGCAAAAAAATCTCTTGCCAACTTTGGCATCTTGAGTTCGTTTGTCTCTTTATGCAGGCCGTGCCAAAAGGTTTGAAAGTCTGACTCACCCCTCCATGCGTTTACCTGAGCAGAAGATCTGGGAGGATGATTTAAAGATATTTGTTTTGAAGTTGGTGGTCGACTTGATGCTTGAGAGCTCCCATTGAGTTCTTTGTCTCTTGCAATTGCTCGAGCTGAAGACAGAGCTGCTTGCTTAAACTCCTCTCTATCCTTAATCCAGCTCATAATCTAGTGCTCAGGATTATGACTCTCAGTTAGGTCTTCTCCAAAACAGCGTTGAAAATACTCAGCCACTATAGGTCTTTCAGACTCATCACATTTGTTTAAAAACGTTAATCTAAAGGAATGTTTAATATCGTTAAATATCATGTAATTTTGCGCCCAAGTAATGACCGTCCTTGGAGACATAAGATTTGATATATCTTCATTGATAAAACCTTGTCTTGTTAAATCAGCCAGTTGAATCATGCTCTTGACCATTGCCTTATCTTTTGTATTTTTTAATTCAGGAACTTTTCCTAACACCACACTTAATTCATGAGACTTATCGAGGTAATTAAGAGTAGATAATATGTGCCAACGATCCATTTGACCCTGGTTAATTTGTTGAGTCCCGTGGTAAAGGCCTGTTACATCACCTAGACCAACTGTATTGGTTGTTGCAAAAAGTCTGAAGCTTGGATGAGGTGAGATTACTTGATTTTGATCTAACAAAGTTAATTTTCCATCAACCTCTAGAATCCTTTGTATTACAAACATAACATCAGGTCGCCCAGCATCATATTCATCAAAAACTATAGCCACCGGATTTTGGATTGACCAAGGTAAAATTCCTTCCTTAAACTCTGTAATCTGCTTTCCATCTTTTAAAACGATGGCATCTTTTCCAAGCAAATCAATTCTACTTATATGACTATCAAGATTTATTCGAACACAAGGCCAATTTAGTCTCGCAGCAACTTGTTCTATGTGTGTTGATTTTCCAGTGCCATGGTAACCCTGAATCATGACCCTTCGATCATGCTCAAAGCCTGCAAGAATAGATAATGTAGTATCTTTATCAAATACATATGTTGGATCAATTTCTGGAACCCAAGCAGTCTTTTCTTTAAATCCCAGGACGGTAAGATCTGAATCAATGCCAAATATTTTTTTAACATTAACTTTTTGGTCAGGTAATTTTGGCAAGTTTATTCTTTCAGAATCAATCATGATGTAACTTATAATTTTTTTAAGGAACTATGCTAACTTTTGCAAGGCAAAAGTTCTAGTTTTAATTGAATCAATGTAAGATGATTTTTACATCCCTACTTAGCAAAATTATGGCCAAAGCATTAACCAAAACCCTCAATTTATTTCAATTAAATAAAATTGATCGCGACCTTTTTTCCTGGAACGGAGAAAGCGTAGGTTTTAAGAGAATTTTTGGTGGACAAATCATGGCGCAGTGTCTGATCGCTGGATATCAAACGGTTGAAAAGGGAAGGATGGCTCATTCTTTTCATTCATATTTTTTAAGACCTGGAGATTTTAAACAAGATATCATTTTTGAAGTTGACCGTATTCGAGATGGAAAAAGTTTTACTACAAGAAGAGTTAATGCTGTACAAAATGGAGAGGCTATATTTACTAGTTCCATTTCATTTCAAAAGAGAGAAAAAGGACTCAGTCATCAAATTAAAATGAGTGATATCGCTGGCCCAGAAGGACTTAAAAGTGAATTGGAAATTAGAAATAAAATGAAAGGCCAAATTCCTAAGGAGTATCTGCCAATGTGGCTTCGGGAAAGAGAGATAGAAATGAGGCAGGTAGAATTTCAAGATCTTTTAAAACCACAAAAAACTCCACCTTATAAAAATACATGGATGAAGCCTGCTGGAAAACTTCCCACAGACGAGAGAATTCACCAAGCTCTTCTTTTGTATGTTTCTGATATGGGCCTTCTTGGAACGGCAGTCAATCCTCATGGGATGAATTTTATGTCCAAAAAATTTCAAGGTGCTAGCTTGGATCATGCCATGTGGTTTCATTCCAAAATGAATTTTAATGATTGGGTGCTGTATCAAATTGACAGCCCCGTTTCGAGTAATGCAAGAGGATTTTCACGCGGATCAATCTACACCAAAGCAGGAAAGCTAATTGCCTCTACTTCACAAGAGGGATTGATGAGAGTTTGGGATTAATCTTTTGTTGGCTCTTTATCGCTGATCATTTGTAGCTTCTCTATGCTCACTTTGTCTTTCATGCTCATCACGTAGGCCGCACCTGACAAAATAAGAATTGCACCTGCTTCACCTAGAACTACAAGGGCATCCATTTCTTTGCTGTGCATAATAATTAATCTACATAAAGCTGTAATGGCAATAATGATGGGTAGAGTCACTGGGATTCTATTAGTACTATAAAAGGCCCCAACCATTCCAATAATTTCTGCGTAAATAAATAGCATAAATAGGTCAGGAAGCGTAATAGCTCTTGCTACCAACATTCCAAATAAATATTGCGCAGAAGCAATGCAGGTTGCAATTCCAATGGCCGCTAATAGGGCTTTCTCACTAGCAATTGTGGTCCATGAGAGACTTTTGCTAAATACTGATTCTGTAGAAGTAAATTTAGATAATTTAGATTTCATATTTATTTAAAATGTATATTCAAATATAAGGATACTTCAATTAAGTTCTCACTGCATCAATCATGACCTGTACTTTTTCAGGTTTTATGTCGGGCGTAATTCCATGACCTAAATTAAAAATAAATCCTGGAAAGTTTTTCATTGCACCACAAATCTTTTTAGTTTCAGCTTGAATAATTTCATCAGACTCCAGCAAAAATGATGGATTTAAATTTCCTTGAATCGCAAATTGACCTTTTAAATTTTCTGAAACTCTTTCAATTGATTCACTCCAGTGCAAACTTATGCAGGACAAATCCTCAAATAAAATATCAGAGATTTTTTTTTGAGGCGCTTTTTCAAATAGAATAATAGGAGTATTGGATGTCACCAGATCTTCTTTTAATTTTCGTGCAAGCTTTCTTGTATATTCCAAGGAGTATGTCTCTAAATCATTTGGGTTTAAAAGATCTGCCCAAGAATCAAAAATTTGTAATGCATTCACACCTGATAACACTTGTTGTTTTAAATATTGAAAACAAGCATCAGTAATAATTTCTAAATAATCTTTAACAGCTTCAGGGTGATCAGAGATAAATTTTTTTGTTTTTGCAAAATCTTTAGATCCTCCTCCCTCGATAGAATAGGCTGCTAAAGTCCAAGGGCTGCCACAAAATCCAATTAAAGGAAGAGTTGCAGGTAGAATCTTTTTAGTCTCTTCTATAGCTTTGTAAACGTAACTCAATTTTTCAATCTCAAAATCTTCTAACCTAGCAATATCCTGCGGAGTTGAAATTGGATTGCTAAACTTTGGTCCTTCTCCCTCATGAAATGCTAAACCTAAATTAAATGCATCAGGAATAGTCAGAATATCTGAAAATAATATAGATGCATCTAAATCAAATCTTTCTATCGGCTGTAATGCAAGTTCAGCACAGGTTCGCGGTTCTTTGCACATGTCTAGAAAATTTTTATAATTCTTTCTTATTTTTTGATACTCAGGAAGGTATCTCCCAGCTTGACGCATAAACCAAATTGGCGGAACATTATTTTGCTCGCGACGAAGAGCTTGTAAAAAAGGAGAATTATTCATTTATGAGGTGAATTGTATGATACTTTTGGCTGCTTCTCGCCCTTCCCAGATAGCGGTTACCACTAAGTCTGATCCTCTCACCATATCTCCACCAGAAAATATTTTTGGATTTGATGTTTGGAATTTTAATTCTTGTTTTTCTGGTGCTTCGACCAGACCTGCATTATTAATTTTAATGTTGAAATCTTTAAACCAATCTGCAGGGCTTGCACGAAAGCCAAATGCAATCACGACCTCATCTGCAGGATAGATTTTTTCGCTACCCGGAATTGGAACTGGAACTCGACGTCCATTTTGATCCGGTACTCCTAATTTTGTTTGTATGGTTTTTACGCCTTCTACTTTATCATTTCCAATAATCGCAATTGGTTGAGTATTAAATTCAAATTTCACACCTTCTTCTTGGGCATTAACAACCTCTCTTCTTGAGCCTGGCATATTTTTTTCATCTCTTCTGTATAAACATGAAACTGAATTTGCTCCCTGTCTAATTGCAGTTCTATTGCAATCCATTGCTGTGTCACCACCGCCTAATACAACAACATTTTTCCCTTTCAGATTAATGTAATTTATCGGCTCCTGTTTCACTTTGAGCAGATGATTGGTATTGCCAATGAGATAGTCTATTGCTTTATGAACTTGAGGCAGGCTCTCTCCTCGAAAACCTCCTTCCAATGAAGTGTAGGTGCCCATTCCTAAAAATACAGCATCGTAACCTTCATGAAGCTTTTTAAAGCTAATGTCTTTGCCAACCTCCTTATTTAAGTGAAACTTAATCCCCATTTCTTCAAGAATTTTTCTTCTGCGACGCACCACACTTTTTTCGAGCTTAAATTCAGGGATTCCAAAGGTTAACAATCCTCCAATTTCAGATTGCTTGTCGTAAACATCACATTTAATACCAGCTCTAATTAAAATATCAGCACACCCAATGCCTGCTGGCCCGGCACCAACAATTGCAACTTTCTTCTTGGTCCATTTCCGATTTCTTAGGTCTGGCTTCCAACCCATTTCCAATGCCTTATCAGTAATATATTTTTCAATATTACCAATGCTTACAGCTCCAAAGCCATCATTAAGCGTGCAAGCTCCTTCGCATAGACGATCTTGTGGACAAACTCTGCCACACATTTCTGGGAGTGAATTAGTTTGATGGCATAGATCAGCTGCCTCCAGAATATTTCCTTCATTCACTAACTTTAACCAGTCCGGAATATAGTTATGAACTGGACACTTCCATTCACAATATGGGTTTCCACAATCAAGGCAACGATGAGATTGATTGGAAGCCTCAGATTGGTTGTAGTCACCATAAATTTCAACAAAATTAATTTTGCGCTCCTCAATATTCTTTTTATTAGGATCAAAGCGACCCACATCTAGAAATTGGAAATCGTTTTTTATTGCCACGTGTTCAACATACTCCGATCTTGATTTAAAATTTTCCTTAGGTGTAATTACGCTTGTCGAGGCTAAGTCTTTGGCTAAAAGCTCACGTTGCCATGAATAAAGCATCACTTTTGCTGATTCTAAATCTGTAATAGGTGCAAAAGATTTCGTAATATATTTTCTGTTTAATCTTATCTTTCCATAGAAATAGGGCGAGCGAGGCTGGGTAAAAAGCAATAAGCCCTTTTCAATTTTGTATTGTTTATTTTTAGAGTTCACTAGCCTAAGATCTAAATGATGTATGACATAGTATGACATTATTGTGTTAATATGCATAACTTACATGCCACATCATAAAAAAAACATATCGCTATACAATGAAAGTCAGGCCAAAGATAATTGTGGTTTTGGTTTAATTGTTAATCGCCATGGAATTCCAAATAGAGAAGTTGTAAAAAGATCAATTGTTGGTCTTACCAGCATGACCCATCGAGGTGCAATAGGCTCAGATGGAAAAACCGGTGATGGCTGTGGTCTTTTATTTGATCTGAATAGAAAATTTTTTCAAAAAGCTCTAAAAAAAGAAGTTGGCATTGAACTTCCGGAGTTATTTGGCGTAGCTCAAATATTTTCCTCGCATTTATTGCAGAGAGACATTGCTAAAATTAAATCTATTTTAGATTCTGAAAGCCTAACTCTGATTTGCAAAAGAGATGTTCCAGTTAATAAATCTATACTTGGTCCAATTGCTTTAGAGTCCCTCCCAAATATCAATCAACTTTTCATAGCACCCACTTCAAAAGATTTTGGTCGGGACCGTTTCGAGTCGTGCTTGCTGCAAGCCAGAAAAAAAATTGAAGATATACACAGTAATGATGAAAAACTTTACGTTTGCAGCATGTCTAGTCAAACAATTGTTTATAAGGGCTTAATGCTCCCAAATGCTATTAGTGATTTTTATAAAGACATTGGAAGAAAATCATTTAAAGCAAAAATATGCTTATTTCACCAACGATTTTCAACTAATACTCAACCTCGTTGGCATTTAGCTCAACCCTTTAGGCTGTTGGCTCATAATGGTGAGATCAATGCGATTCGAGGCAATAGGAATTGGGTCAAAGCGAGAGCTTCCAAGTTCTCTTCTCCTTTAATACCTGACATAGATAAATTTTCATCATTAGTTAACGAAACTGGATCAGACTCTTCTGCGCTAGACAATATGGTTGAGTTGCTTGTGAAGGGTGGTATCAATTTTTTTCGAGCAATTAGAATGGTCTTGCCACCAGCATGGCAGAACATTCATACCATGGATCCAGAAATTAGAGCATTTCATGAGTATAACTCCATGCACATGGAAGCCTGGGATGGCCCTGCAGGGATAGTTATGTCTGATGGCCAATGGGCAATATGCGTATTAGACAGAAATGGTTTACGCCCTGCAAGATATCAAGTACTTAATAATGGGATGATTTGTGTAGCATCGGAAACAGGAATTTATCCAACAGATGAAGATGAGGTTCTGCAAAAAGGTCGCTTAAGTCCTGGTGGAATTTTTGCCGTCAACACAGAAACAGGAGAAGTTTTAGATCAGCACATAATTGATGATCAGCTAAAACAAAAAAAACCTTATCGAGAGTGGTTAAAAAAATCTGCTATTTATCTTGAATCAACTTTAGATGCTTTCGAGGGACCGAGCATCAAAAAAATGCCACACAATGATTTGATTAAATCATCAAAACTCTTTTCTCTATTCAATGAAGAAAGAGTGTCTGTTATTAAGCCCCTTGCTCTAGAAGGTATAGAAGGAACTGGCTCAATGGGAGATGATACTGCGTTGGCTGTTTTGAGCACTATGCCAAGATCAATATATGATTATTTTAGACAGCAATTTGCACAAGTTACGAATCCTCCGATAGATTCCTTAAGAGAAGCTAGCGTTATGTCCCTAGAAGCCTGCTTTGGGCCCGAGTTAAATATTTTTGAAGAAACAGAGGATCATGCAAAAAGAATTGTTAGCACCTCACCAGTTTTATCACATAAAAAATTAAAGTCTTTGCTTGATAATTCTTATTTTCAAGCTGAAAGTTTTAATTTAGTTTACTCACCAAAGCTGAAGCTTAAAGATGCCTTGGAAAGCTTGACCTCTAAAGTTGTAAAAGCGGTAAGAAAGGGAGTGGTCATAATCCATTTAGATGAAATTCTGCCTAAAGGGGATGCTTTATCTATTAATGCATTGCTTGCCGTGGGCTGCATCCATCAAGAGCTTGTAAAACTAGGATTGCGATCAGATGCAAACTTGATTGTTAGTTCTGCCACAGCGCGTGATACTCATCAGATTGCATGCTTGTTAAGTTTTGGTGCCACCGCTGTTTTTCCATGGCTTGCATTTCAAATTATTTTAGATCTCACCCATCGAAATGATCTTAAAGGCAGCCCAACAGCTAACTGTGCAAAATACAGGAAAGGAATTAATAAAGGGCTATTAAAAATTATCTCCAAGATAGGTATCTCAACTATTTCTAGTTATAGAGGCTCTCAACTGCATGAAATTGTTGGATTAAATACGGACGTTGTTAACCTATCTTTTACAAATACTGTTAGCAGAGTAGGCGGCAAAACTTTTTCTGATTTAGATACCGAAATGAGATCTCTAGCAAAGTATGCACATTCAAATGTTAGTGAAATAGGCTTAGGCGGCTTATTAAAGTTTGTGCACGGCGGCGAATATCATGCCTACAATCCTGAGGTTGTTAAAAAACTTCAAGAAGCTGTAACGTCTGGCTCAGAGAAAGTTTATAAAGAGTACGCTGATTTAGTGAATCTTCGCCCGCCTGCTATGTTGAGAGATTTGATGGCATTAAAGTATCCAAAAAAATTAAAACAAGCTAAGGCTATACCCGTTTCATCGATACTGAAAAAATTTGACTCGGCGGGAATGAGTCTAGGTGCCCTGTCTCCAGATGCCCATGAAACTTTAGCCGAGGCGATGAATAGTATGGGTGCTCGCTCTAATTCAGGAGAGGGCGGCGAGGCCAAAGAGAGATATGGCACAAGCAAGATGTCTAAAATTAAACAAGTTGCCTCGGGAAGATTTGGAGTAACACCTGAATATTTGGTGAATGCAGAAGTGCTGCAAATTAAGATTGCACAAGGCGCTAAACCAGGTGAGGGTGGTCAGTTACCTGGTGGAAAAGTAAATGCACTCATAGCAAAACTTAGGTATTCCACCCCTGGAATTACCCTTATTTCTCCACCGCCACATCATGATATTTATTCAATTGAAGATTTGGCGCAACTCATTTTTGATTTAAAACAAGTCAACCCAAAAGCTCTTGTATCAGTAAAGCTTGTTTCAGAGCCAGGTGTTGGGACTATTGCTGCAGGTGTTGCAAAAGCATATGCAGATTTAATAACTATCTCAGGTCATGATGGCGGCACAGGTGCCAGCCCGCTTTCCTCTATTCGATATGCAGGGTCTCCATGGGAGCTTGGTCTATCTGAGGCGCATCAAGCCCTCAGAGACAGCAATCTTCGACACAAAGTAAGACTGCAAGCAGATGGAGGCCTTAAAACAGGGCTTGATGTAATTAAAGCAGCAATTTTAGGTGCAGAATCTTTTGGATTCGGAACCGGTCCAATGATTGCTATGGGCTGTAAGTACCTTCGAATTTGCCATCTTAATAATTGTGCTACTGGAGTTGCCACCCAGCGCAGAGATATTATTGATCATCATTATGTTGGCGAAAAAGAAAAAGTAGTAAATTACTTTCACTTTATCGCAAATGAAGTCAGTCAAATTTTAAGCGAGCTAGGAGTTTCCAGCCTTGAAGAGATAATAGGACAAACTCAATATCTCAAAGATATCTCACAACTGGATTCAAGAACAAAAAATATAGATATATCTGCAATTCTTTATACAAATAAAAAGTCCCAGTCTCCTCATTTTTGCACTACCAAATCAAACGATCCTTGGGATCGTGCAGCATTAAACAAGCAGATAATGCATGACTTAAAAGAGCCTATTATACAAAACAAGCAATCTAAATTTTCTTATAAGATTACTAATCGTGACCGATCTGTGGGAGCTCAAGCTTCAGGCTTTATTGCCTCAACTTACGGTGAGAAAGGAGTGACGCAAAAACAGACTTTAAACTTTCAGGGCTCTGCAGGTCAAAGTTTTGGAGCCTGGAATGCCAATGGACTGAATCTTATTTTGCAAGGTGATGCTAATGATTATGTTGGCAAGGGTATGAACGGCGGTAAAATAGTTATCTCTAATTCATCTCAATATGCCTCTCAAACTTCGCCAACTGTTCTAGCAGGAAATACTGCATTGTATGGTGCAACTGGAGGTGAGCTGTATGTTGGAGGAACTGTTGGGGAGAGATTTGCGGTCAGAAATTCTGGCGCATCTGCGGTGATTGAAGGCTCCGGTGATCATTGTTGTGAATACATGACAGGCGGTCATGTCACAGTTCTGGGAGAGGTGGGATCAAATTTTGGAGCTGGCATGACCGGCGGGTTTGCCTATGTGTTAGATACCAATAGAAGATTCTTTGATCAATGCAATCGAAGCTTAGTAAATTTAGATAGAATAGTTAGCGAAGATATGGAGTCCCATCGAAAATTTTTGAAGCAGATATTATCTCGACATATTAAAGAAACAAAAAGTCAGAGAGCGAAAACTATTCTTGATGAATTTGATAGATACTCGCCGTCATTCTGGTTAGTATCGCCTGCTGCTTTAAATATCCAAGACTTATTAAAGGCTACAACAGCAAATGCAGCCTAGATTTTTAGAGCATTGAACGCGGCAAATTTTTTATATCAAATGTGCTTGTAACAATCCCATTAGAAATTCCCTTTAATAAAACTAAATTTAATTTTCCTTTCTGTACTTTTTTGTCTCTAAAAATAAAGGGTTTTAAATCTGAATATTTATATCCTGAAAGGTCGAGATCAAAATTATAAGCCAACAATAAATCATTTATTGTTGTAACCTCGCTCTCTGTGAGCAAGCCTTCTAATAAAGAAATTTTACTTGCGATCAGCATGCCTTTTGCTACCGCCTCCCCATGAAGAATTTTTTTGTATTTTCCGCTGGCTTCGATAGCATGACCAAATGTATGGCCAAAATTCAACAATGCCCTCACGCCAGTCTCTTTTTCATCCTTGGTCACTATTTTTGCTTTAGTTTTAATTGATTCAAAAATGATCTCTTCAATTATTTTATGCTCTCGATCTAAAATTTTATCAGTATGTTTAGATAATAAAGACAGTAAATATTTGTTTTGAATAAAACCATACTTTATAACTTCTGCCAGTCCTGCATTGAGTTGTCGAGCAGATAGTGAGTTTAAAACAGTTGTATCTATAATTACTCCACTAGGATTGTAGAATGCACCAATAAGATTTTTTCCAGCAGGAATGTTTATGGCAGTTTTGCCTCCAACGGATGAATCAACCTGAGCTAATAGTGTCGTAGGAACCTGAATAAATGAGATGCCTCGCAAGTATGCTGAAGCCACAAAACCAGAAATGTCACCAACAACACCTCCACCAATAGCAATAATTCCATCTGACCTATCAAAATTATTATCAATTAAAAAGTTAATAATTTTTTGAAAATTTGCTAGAGATTTTGCTTTTTCTCCTTGATCTAAAATTACAGTAAATACTTTTGATTTTAATTTGGATAGGGAGGTAATATTCTGAATAATATCCTTAGGCACACCGGTATCTGAGATGATCAGCAGCTTTTTATGACCCTTGGTAAAAGAGGATATATTTTTTTGTGAAATCGAGTTTTTACCAATAATAATCCTGTATTGATTATTTTTTTGGCCTGCAAGTAGCTCCCTAGCCATAGTTCTTCACTAGTTTAACTATTTCATTCGCTACGTCTGAGCCGCTTTTATTTTCTGTATTAATTATATGATCAGAAACTTCTTGATAAAATGCTTGTCTAGATTCCTGAAGATCTGCAAGTACTTTTGCAGGATCCTGCCCCTTAAGAAGAGGTCTATCTTTGTCTTTTGAAGTTCTACTTATTTGAGTCTCGAGGGGAGTATGAAGGTAAAAAACAGTGCCTCTGGACGCTAGCAATTCCCTATTCTCAGGCTCGATCACAATACCGCCACCCGTAGCCAGTACAATTGAGTTGGATGATACCAACTCTTTAAGCACCAAAGTTTCTCGTTTTCTAAATCCTGCCTCTCCTTCTATATCAAAGATCCAGTCTATAGTCACACCAGTCTTATCTTCAATCGTTGCATCTGTATCAAAAAACTCTAGGAATAGCTCATTAGCTACAATTTTTCCAACAGTAGTTTTTCCTGAACCCATAGGGCCGACAATAAATATATTCATGGTTAGTATTTTAGAATTCAGATTCTACCATTTAAAGGGTTAAAATAATTCTTATTATTAAATCCAGAAATTTAATTATTAAAATAGTGAATTATTTTTTCTTGCCTCATGCTAATTAAGCTTTTTCAATGGATGCTGTCTCTTGCATTATTAGTTACTGTGGCTTCTATTTTGATCATTTCTTCTGGGTATATTTTTTTAAAACCAAATCTTCCAGAAATAAATTTAGTAAACGAGAATGCTTTGCAGATTCCTCTGCAGGTATTCTCAGAAGATGGAGTATTAATTGGGGAATTTGGAGAGCAAAAAAGAAGAACAATTGAATATCAAGATATTCCCATAAACCTAAAAAATGCATTTTTAGCTGCTGAAGATGATCAGTTTTTTGAGCACAATGGAATCCGCGTCTTATCTTTTGCTAGGGCATTTTTTCAGCTACTGCAATCTGGCGAAATTGTGAGTGGCGGTGGGACTATAACTATGCAGGTAGTGAGGAGCTATTTACTGTCTAGGGATCAAAAAATTCTTCGCAAGATTAAAGAAATATACCTAGCCTTTGAGCTTGAAAGCATGGCATCAAAAGAAGAGATATTTTCCTTGTATTTAAATACAATTTTTCTTGGAAATAGAGCATATGGCGTTGAAGCTGCAGCTGATAAATATTTTTCAAAATCGATTGAGGAACTCTCATTAGCGGAGTCAGCCTTAATTGCTTCAACTGCTCAGTTGCCCTCAAGAATAAACCCCATTCGGTCACCGGAGCGATCAACTGTTAGAAGGAATTGGATTTTGGGCAGAATGTATAAGCTTGGCTACATAGGAAAGGCGCAGTATCTTCTTGCAATTGATGAGCCTATTTTGATTGCAAGATCAGATTCTTTGTTTGATCTTGATGGGAGGTATATTGCAGAGCTGGCTCGACAAAAAGTTATTAGTAGATATGGCTTATCTGCATACACAGATGGCCTATCTGTTTTTACTACAATCCAGTCTCCGCTTCAAAGAGCAGCAATTCAGAGTGTACAAAAAAATTTATTTGATTATGACAAAAGGCATGGCTGGAGAAAGCCAATCAATTACTCTGCTCAGCTAGACCTGCAAGTCTTTAACCAATTAGCTCGAGGGAATCTCAATATATTGCAGCAAGAGTATTCTGAGCTCGATGCTTTAGGCATGAAGCAGTCACTAATTTCAATTCTTAGAGAAATTTTTAGTCAATCCACAAATCTAGATTCTCACTTGAAGGCAATTGTTATAGACATTAAACCCGAAAGAGTAGTTTATTTAGGCGATGATTTTAGTTTGCAAACTTTAATTTGGTCAGATAATTATCAATGGGCTCGCAGAAGAATCACGATTAATTCATTTGGACCAAAACCTCAAAATTTTTATGATATTTTAAAAGTAGGGGACTTAATTTATCTCCAAGATTCTGTGTCAGGGAAAACATTAGATCAATTGCCTGACGCAGAAGCAGCGTTTGTAGCCTCCAATCCATCAACCGGAGCGATCCTCTCTTATCAAGGCGGATTTAATTTTTCAAAGAGTAATTTTGATAGGGTGAAGCAATCATTCCCTCAGGCTGGATCAAGCTTTAAACCTTTTATATACTCAGCAGCTATAGCGAATGGCTATAAAGCTTCAGATACTATTAACGATGCCCCAATTATTTTTGAAGATCAAAATTTAGAAAGTGCATGGCGTCCTGAAAATTACACCGGAAAGTTTTATGGCCCAATTAGGTTGCGAGAAGCACTGGTTCAGTCGGTCAATATTGTTTCCATAAAACTCTTAAGAGAGCTTGGCATTGATAAGGCGCATACTTTTCTTGAGAACTTTGGATTTCCTAAATCGCGGCTGGCTCCAGATTTATCTCTTGCATTAGGATCATCAAGCTTTTCACCAGCTGAAATGATTAGAGCATATAATTTTTTAGCAAATTCAGGAGAGGGTAAAAATTTGTATTTTATTGAAAAGATTATTGATAGAGACAACAATATTATTTTTCAGCATCCGCACGCTCAACCAGAATTAGATGATACTAAATCGCTAGATGGATTCCCCTGGTTTACTGAGGAGTTAATAGAAGAAATTCAACCCTTTGATTTATTGCCAAAGCTTAACAAAAAAAATACATCAATCGATTCTAAAATTGCCTTTATTACTAAAGATATTTTGAGAGAGGCCATTCAGAGAGGCAGCAACGGTAAAAAAACAAAGATATTGAATCGATCAGATATTGCAGGAAAAACAGGAACAACAAATGATGCAATTAGCACCTGGTTCTCTGGTTTTCATAGAGATTTATCAGCTACAGTTTGGGTGGGCACGGATGATTTTTCTTCCTTGGGAGATAATGAATTTGGTTCATCCATTGCTTTGCCAATTTGGGTAGATTTCATGAAAGTTGGTTTGAAAGAATTACCTCAGGATCCATGGAGAACTCCTCCCGGGCTTTCGTATATCAAAGTGAACAAGGAAACTGGAAGGCAAGCAGAGCAGCTAGATCAAAACTCTTATTTTGAATTGCTTCAACAAGACCCTAATTAATTTTTAAAAAGGCTCCGCGAAAGCAAAGACCAATAATTCTCTATGTACCCACTAGGCATCTCTTTAAAACCATTTCTAATAAATCTTGAAATAATTCCTTCCATTGTAGTAGTAATTAAATGAGAGCTAATACCAGGAGTTAATTGAATGCGTTCCTTTTGAGATGCTAATATTTGCTTCATAGAGAGCTCCAACCTTTCATAAAATTGATTCACCGCATCTATGACATTCTTTTCATTTGGCCCCAATGCTTCTCTTGATAAAATTCTTGCAAAACCTTTATTTTTTTCCAGAAATATAATAAAAAAGAAAAATATCAATCTAATTTTTTCGTCCGGTTCAATGCTCGCTTCTTTTTTTATTTCCCCAACCTTTTGAAAAATAGTTTCATCACAGAAGGTAAATAGCTCTAGAAAAATTGATCGTTTACTTGGAAAATGCCTATAAAGTGCTGCTTCAGTAATGCCACTTTCTTTTGCAAGGCTTGCTGTTGTAACTTTAGTTGCATCTCTTTCTTCTAGAAGCTTAGCCAGGCTTTGCAGGATAATTTGTTTTCTATCTTTAGACATATCTTTAGCTTAGCTTAATCTCAATTGATTCATCAATCTGTTTTAATTGATCTAAGAATAATTTTTGGATTTCATCCAATCGCTCAGATGTCTTAGCTTCAAACCTTAAAACTAATTTTGGCGTTGTATTAGATGCCCTTAACAGGCCCCAGCCGTCTATAAAATCAACCCTTAAACCATCAATAGTAATTTTTTTACCTTCTAGAAATTTTGCGTTTTTTATAAACTCATTAACAATCTCGAATTTCTGACTTTCATCAACTTCAATATTTATTTCTGGCGTTGAGAATGCTTTCGGAAGATTGCCAAAAATTGATGACAGATTTTCATTCATCTGACCAATAATTTCTATTAGTCTAAAAGCAGAATAGTGGCCATCATCAAATCCATACCATTGGTCATTAAAAAAAATATGTCCACTCATTTCTCCTGCAAGCGGTGCACCATATTTTTTTAATGCATTTTTGATATGAAAATGACCAGTTGCTGACATGTAGGGCTCGCCTCCTGCCTCCTCAATGGTCTTGGCAAGTAAATTAGAGCATTTTACATCGAAGATTATTTGAGCTCCTTTGTTCCTTGAGAGAACATCTTGAGCAAAAATCATCAAGAGCTGATCAGGAAAAATGATTTCTCCAAGGTTTGAGACCACACCCAGCCTATCTCCGTCACCATCAAATGCTATGCCTAAATCAGCGTTAGATTGATGCACGGCTTCAATTAAATCATTTAAGTTTTCAGGCTTCCCGGGGTCAGGGTGATGATTTGGAAAGTTCCCATCAATTTCACAAAATAATTCAATCACTTCGTGACCCAAAGCTCTCATAAGCTTGGGTGCAATTTCTCCTGCTGATCCATTGCCACAATCAACCACAACTTTCATTTTTTTTGAGCATGCGGCTTGAGCACATACTTCTTTAATATAGCTACTCATCAAATCAGTTTGATGTATTTCTTGGGTAGCTATTTCCATATCTGGTAGCTCGCTATGTATAAAATTTAGCAGCTCTAATCCAGAAACAGGAGAATCATTAATTACCACCTTAAAGCCATTATAATTTTTAGGGTTATGACTTCCCGTTATCATAACGCCAGATTTTGAGTCAATTTTTTTTGCAGCAAAATATAATAGTGGGCTAGTAACTAGCCCAATATTTACTATGTTAATACCTCGGCTTTGAAGGGAGGAAGAAAGATTACTCATGATATCGGCGCCCGATAACCTACCGTCCCTTCCTAATGCGAGTTCGCTGACGCCCTCATTATGACATTTAGCAGCAATAGCGTTAGCAATTAAATCGATGGAACCAGTATTTAGTTGCTCTGGTACAGTGCCGCGAATGTCATATTCTCTAAAAATAGATTGATCAATCATGCCAATTTAGATTTCTTTATAGAAGTGTATTTGTCATAATAACTGAGACTTAAAACCATACACAACATGTTTCTAAATACTGACGCAAAATATATTTGGCTTAATGGAACTTTTCAGCCATTTAACGATGCTAATATCCATCTTTTATCTCATACATTGCATTATGGTCTTGGAGCATTTGAGGGTGTAAGAGCATATGAAACTGAAAGTGGCGGAGCTATCTTCAGACTACGAGATCATACCGAGCGACTATTTGACGCGGCAGATAAAATTAATATTACTATCCCGTATTCCATAGAAGAGCTAGAAGCAGTGCAAAAAGACGCTATGACAAAAAATAATCTCAAGGAAGGATACATTAGGCCTATCGTTTTTTTGGGCAGTGAATCTATGGGGTTGCGAGCTAAAGATTTGGTATCGGTCAATGTTGCTGTTGCTTGCTGGGAATGGCCGTCATACATGGATCCAGAAGCAAAGAAAAAAGGCATTTCAGTTATTAAATCCCCATATCAACAATATGACAATCCGCTTTATTCAAATAATAAAATTATAGGTACTTATATTAATTCAATTATGGCTCTTCATGATGCGCTTGCTAAAAATGCCGATGAGGCAATCTTGCTTGATAAAAATGGATTTATTTCTGAGGGTAGTGGAGAAAATCTATTTATAGTTAAAGACTCCAAGTTACTGACTCCCAGGATAGATTTCTGTTTGAATGGAATCACTCGTCAGAGTGTTATTACGATGGCTCAGAATCTTGGCGTTGAGGTTGAAGAAAAGGATTTGCTGTTTGATGATTTAGTAAATGCAGACGAAGCTTTTTTTTCGGGAACTGCGGTAGAAATTACCCCAATTACAACTTTGGATCACTCGGCTATTGGTCAAGGTTTAAGAGGTCCAGTGACCGAAATGCTTCAGTCTAAATATTCTGAGATAGTTTGTGGGAAAGACTCAAATTATGCTGGTTGGCTTACCTTCTTGTAAAAAACTTACAGAAAATTGAAGAAGCCTCTAAAAATCGCGATCTTGAGTTATCGAAGCGCGCCATTTGGAGGAGGTCAAGGAATATATGTTTATGAGCTGTCAAAAGCACTTAATAGCATTGGTCATAATGTTGATGTTATTTCTGGGCCACCATATCCAGAGTTAATTGCTGATATCGAATTAATCAAACTTCCAGGTCTAAATCTTTTTAGCACATTTAAGTTTCGAGAGCGCTTAAAAATTTTTTTTCATACAAAGAATAAATCTCTGGATGATTGGTATGAATTTAGCTCAACCTTGATGGGAGGCTTCCCTGAGCTTCAAACATTTGGGAATAGGGCGAAAATATTTTTATCTGATAAGAATTATGACGCTGTAATAGATAATCAATCTATCAGTTTTGGGATGATTGATATTCAGAAATCTAAACCTCTTATTGAAATCATGCACCATCCAATCACAAAAGATTATTTTTACGACCTGAAGTTTGCAAGAGGTCTAGTGCAGCGCCTTTCAAAGATGAGGTGGTTCTCTTTTTTGAAAATGCAAAAAAAAGTTGCCAAGCAAATAAAGGTTGTAGTGACTCCATCCTTAAACTCTAAAAAAGATATCCATCATGACTTCAAAGTCCCTATGCAAAATATTCAAGTCATTCCTAATGGAATTGACTTTAATATCTTTTGCCCTCTACCTAATATAGTGCCTAGAGTTAATGGTGTTATTACTACGGCAAGTGCAGACGTGCCTTTGAAGGGTTTAGATTTTTCATTGCATGCAATTGCAAGATTAAAATCTGAATATCCAGATATAAAATTAACTGTCATAGGCAGCCCTAGAGCTGAAGGCCATACAGAAAGACTTATAAAGAGATTGAAACTAGAAGAGCAGGTATCTTTTAAAACAAATCTTACCAAGGAAGAAATTACTCATGAGTATGCTAAAAGTTCAGCTGCAGTTGTTAGCTCGTTATACGAAGGGTTTGGATTTCCTGTCGGAGAGGCGATGGCTTGTGCAACTCCATTAGTAGCAACTAATGTAGCCTCAATTCCTGAGATCACTGGTTCATTTGCTCAGTTGATTCCAGCTGAAGATGAAGAAGCAATTTACCAAGGCATAAAAAATATTTTTCAAAACCCTCAAAAATACAAAATTCAGGCAGAGTTGGGCAGACAGCATATAATAGAGAATTTTAATTGGACTAAGATTGGCCATGCATACGAAGAATTGCTTTACAAAACAATTAATGATTTTAAATGCTAACTTTTAATTTCAATAATATTGATCTTCCATCAGGAGCAAAAATACTAGATGTGGGATGTGGAGAGGGAAGACATATTTTCGGGTCACTTCAAGCATTTAAGCACGCATATTGCATTGGTTACGACCAACATATTCCCTCTTTAAATATTTGTAAAGACGGACTAGATTTTTTTCAAGAATTAAATCTAGGATCCACAATATTTGTCCAAGGCTCAGTTTATAAACTTCCATTCGAAGACAATAGCTTTGATTTAATTTTTTGTTCTGAGGTTTTAGAGCACTTGGACGATTATCATCTGGCGTTAGATGAAATTCATAGAGTGCTAAAGTCTGGCGGTAAGTTTCTGCCCAGTGTTCCCTCTTTTTGGCCCGAAAAAATATGTTGGATTCTTTCAACAGGCTATCAAAATATGCCAGGCGGACATGTCAGGATCTTTAAGAAAAATCAGGTGATTGCTGAGATTGCTGACCATGGATTTAAATATGAAAAGTCTGAACGGTTTCATGGTCTGCACAGCGCTTATTGGTGGTTAAGATGCCTTGTTTGGAAAACTCAAGAATCAAATTGGCTGGTTAAACAATATAAGAAATTGTTGGAATATCAAATTCTACAAAACCCACCTTGGCTTCAAAAAATAGAAAATTTTATGAATCCTATTTTTGGAAAGAGCATAGCCTTTTATTTTCAAAAAAAATAATGACTTTTCCTCACACCGCAAAAATTGATACAACTGCGCTTGCTGGCATGAAGCATTTAGGTAGTTTTATTTCTAATCTCCAGCTTAAATCTGGCGCTATTCCATCGAATAAAGATGGGTCTCATGATCCATGGGATCACCTAGAAGCTGTTATGGGCTTAGCGACACTTGGCTTTAATCATGAGGCTATGCTGGGATTAGAATGGATGAAGGACAATCAAAATGAAGATGGAAGTTGGTACAACCTTTATCAAGGTAACGAAGCCATAGAAAAAAATAAACAATCTAATTTTTCTACCTACATAGCAGTTGCTGTTTGGCAAAATTATTTATTAACAAATGACCTCAGTATTTTAGAGAATTTTTGGAGCTCTGTTGAGAAGGGGATGGCGTTTGCTCTTTCCTTGCAAAACACTAACGGTGCCATTGCATGGAATGTAGATGAATTAGGTATCGTTGATGAGGACTATCTTTTGACAGGATGTAGTTCGATTGCCAAGAGCATTGAATGCTCAATAGCAATCTGTGAGATATTAAATAAATCAGATTTTAAGTTCACCCTGATAGACGCTCATTCCAATCTACTTAATGCTATTGAAAACCCAAAAGGCATCTTTGATTTAAAAAAAGATAGGAGTAGATTCTCAATGGATTGGTACTATCCAATTTTATCTGGAGCCAATCCAAAAGATAATTTTGCAAGACTTTTAAATAAAATTACTGATATCTTTTGGATACCTGGCGTTGGCATTAAGTGTGTTGCAGATGAGCCCTGGGTAACAGTTGCTGAGACTTGTGAATGTTCGATTGCATTTAAAAAAATGGGCCATGAAAAAAATGCGC
>ERZ651770.161-NODE-161-length-36315-cov-5.894006_pt1 | contig 36315 bp, 29 predicted proteins | sample MGYA00514756_ERZ651770 | MGnify/ENA metagenome assembly ERZ651770
GAGCCGGATATTGAAATCCCGGCCATTATCATTTCCATGCCGTTCCAAGGTATTTCAGCTGAAGACAGTGAAAAGCTTCTCATCAAGCCTATGGAAACGGAACTGTCGGATTTGGACGGGCTCAAAAAGCTGACCGCAACTGCCGTGGATGGCTATGCCAATGTGGTTTTAGAGTTTGAATTTGGTTGGGATAAGACCAAAATCATTGCCGATGTACGCGATCGCATGGGCAATGCGCAAACAAAATTTCCCAAGGGCGGCGACACTTATTCGATCAGCGAGTTTAACTTCTCTGAATTTCCGATCATCATTATTTCCCTGTCTGGATCCGTGCCAGAGCGCACGCTTTTGAAGGTTGCGCAGGATCTTCAGGATCGGATTGAAGGTCTCGAACCGGTTTTGAGCGCCGGGTTGACCGGGCACCGAGAAGAGATGTTGGAAGTGCTCATCGATCCGTTGAAGCTGGAATCTTATAATGTGACGGCCGGCGAGTTGATTGGTGTCGTGGTCAACAACAACCAACTGATCCCAGCAGGCTCTGTTGACACGGAAAATTCCAACTTTTCGGTCAAGATCCCCTCCTCCTTTGATGCGCCTGTCGACGTTTTCAATCTGCCGGTCAAAACCAATGGTGACCGGGTTGTGACCCTCGGCGATATCGCCGATATTCGTCTGACCTTTGCAGACCGCACCGGTACGGCCCGCTTTAATGGTGAAACCACCGTCGCCATTCAGGTTGTTAAACGCAAAGGATTCAACTTGATCGACACGGCCAATTTGGTGCGCGAGGAAGTGGCAAAACAAACCGCGCTTTGGCCCGTTGAGCTGCAAAATGCCGTTGAAGTCAACACCTCCAACGATCAATCGCGAAATGTGGACAGCATGGTCAAACAGTTGGAAGGCTCAGTCCTCACCGCCATCGCTTTGGTGATGATTGTGGTTCTGGCAGCGCTGGGATCGCGCCCTGCCTTTTTGGTCGGGTTTGCCATTCCCACATCATTTTTACTCTGCTTTGCGTTTCTCGCAGTCATGGGCATTTCTATTTCAAACATCGTCATGTTTGGTCTAATTTTGGCCGTTGGCATGTTGGTCGATGGGGCCATTGTGGTGGTGGAATATGCAGATAAGCGCATTTCTGAGGGCGCGGGGCCGATGCAAGCCTATGGCGATGCGGCCAAACGCATGTTCTGGCCAATTGTCTCCTCCACCGCCACAACCCTCTGCGCCTTCCTGCCCATGCTCTTTTGGCCGGGCGTGCCAGGGCAGTTTATGGGCATGCTGCCCGTCACATTGATTTTCGTACTCTCCGCTTCGCTGGTGGTCGCTCTGATTTACCTGCCAGTTTTGGGCGGCGTCTCAGGCGCCTTGAGCCAGAAATTCGGCGCGGCCTCTAACACTCTGCGCCGCCTGCCCCTTGTGGTTCGGGCGGTTATGGTGCCCATCGCACTCTATGGGCTGTTTGTCGGCGCGATGCAGCTGCTCAACCCTGGCTATCTCTTTGGCGGGCAAGCGCCAGAAGGTAGTGGCGGGACAGTACTGGGTATCCTATTGTTTTTGTTTGGAGCCGTTGGGGCTTCTATCGTCATGGGCGCTGTTGAATTTCGCAAAAACAAAGCACGGATTAAAGGCGGGCATCAGCGCACAGCGTTTGGATACTTCATCAAATTCATCACCGGCAATCCGATCATGCCCGTCGTCTCTTTGGTTGCAGTCGTTTTCTTTGTCATCACAACTTTCCAATATTTTAGTGAAAATAACAAAGGCGTCGAGTTTTTTGTCGCCACAGAGCCTGAGCAAGCCATTGTTTACATTCAGGCGCGCGGCAATCTATCGGTGCAGGAAAAAGATGCTCTGCTGAAACAGGCCGAAGCAATCATCATCAACACGCCCGGCGTGCAAAGCACTTTTGCCTTTGCCGGTGAAGGTGGGCTAAACGCAAATACGGGCGGAGCGGGTGCACCGCTGGACACCATCGGGCAAGCGCAGATCGAATTGATCCCCTGGGAAGATCGCCCCTCAAAGCAAATAGACAGCAAGATTTTCGGTTTCATCCCTTGGACCTCCTCCGAGATGGAGGAAGGATATGGTGGAAATTTGGTACTGAACAATTTGCAGGAGCAACTCAATGGCATAGCCGGCGTGCGCAGTCAGATCATCAACCTCGCCATGGGTCCCGCATCGGCCAAACCCGTGCATCTACGCCTAAAGGGTGATGATTGGGACACGCTTTTACAGGCCACAGCCCTGGCGCGGAAAAAATTTGAGCAGACAGAGGGATTGATTGCCGTCGAAGACACCCTGCCCCTGCCGGGCATCGACTGGCAAATTGACGTGGATGTGCAGGAGGCCGGGCGCTATGGCGCCGATGTGGCGACGGTCGGCGCCATGGTGCAATTGGTCACGCGCGGCATTTTGCTCGACACAATGCGCGTGGAGAGCTCCGATGAAGAAATCGACATCCGCGTGCGTTTGCCGGAAGCTGACCGAGTTCTGTCCACACTTGATACGCTGAAAGTCCGGACACCCAATGGGTTGATCCCGCTGTCCAACTTTATTTCCCGCAAACCTGTTGCCAAATTGGGGCAAATCACCCGCGTGGATCAAAAGCGCTATTTCGATGTGAAGGCCGGTGTGCACAGCGATGCTATGAAGACGGTGACAAATGGGGACGGCGCGACCCGCGAGGTCAAAATGACCCCGGCAGAGCGGATCGAAGAGATCACCGCTTGGCTTGACAGCGCGCCACTGCCGGCTGGTATAGAATGGGAATGGACCGGCGATCAGGAAGATGAGGCCGAAAGTGGTGCCTTTCTGAAAAATGCCTTTTTGGGCGCTTTGGGGCTGATGTTTATCATCCTGCTGGCACAATTTAATTCCATCTATAACTCGGTCCTGGTTTTGTTGGCGGTGGTCTTATCTACCACGGGGGTGCTGATCGGAATGCTTGTCATGGATCAAGCCTTCTCAATCATCATGACCGGTACCGGTATTGTCGCTTTGGCGGGGATTGTGGTGAACAACAACATTGTCTTGATTGATACCTATCAAGAATATAGCGCCTATATGCCGCGACTGGAGGCGATCACACGCACGGCAGAGGCGCGTATTCGTCCAGTTTTGCTGACCACCATCACCACGATGGCTGGCCTCACGCCTATGATGTTTGGCCTCAGCCTCGATTTCATCGGCGGCGGTTATACCATCGATGCGCCAACCGCTCTGTGGTGGAAACAACTGGCCACAGCCGTTGTCTTTGGGCTAGGGATTGCGACCTTACTGACTTTGGTCTTCACCCCTGCAATGCTGGCGCTGCGGATCTGGATGGTCTCGGGGGCTTATGGGGCCGCAATGGCGCTCCGGGCAGGTGGATGGACGGCGGAGGGACGGCGCATTCGGGAGGATTTCCGCTTGAACCGCTCAGCCAGAAAACTCCGCGGGCGCGAAATTTCTTGGGAAGATGCCGATCTGATCGACAGCAGCGCGCCGTAGTAGACCGCCATTGGGACTCACGCCCCCTCCTCTGACAGCTGCAGGTGCCACAGATGGGCATAGCGCCCCTCTTGCGCCAACAGCGCCTCATGGTTGCCTGATTCCACGATTTGCCCCTGCTCGAGCACGACGATGCAATCGGCATGGACGACAGTGGACAGGCGATGAGCGATGATCATCACCGTCCGCCCCTGCCCCATTTGGATCAAACTTTCCTGGATTTCATGTTCGGTCTGCGTGTCCAGCGCTGACGTCGCCTCATCCAAAAGCAAAATAGGCGGATTTTTCAACAGGCTGCGGGCAATGCCCACCCGTTGCTTTTCACCGCCAGAGAGCTTGAGCCCCCGTTCGCCGACCATCGTGTCGTAACCTTTGGGCAGGCTTTGCACGAAGTCATGAATTTGCGCCGCTTTTGCGGCCTGCTCAATCTGAGCGCGCGTCGCCTCATCGCGGCCATATGCGATGTTGTAATAGATGGTATCGTTAAACAAGACCGTGTCCTGCGGAACAACACCAATGGCCTTGTGAAGGCTGCTTTGAGTAACATCCCGGATATCTTGCCCGTCGATCAAAACCGCGCCAAAGCTGGCGTCATAAAAGCGGAATAGCAAGCGGCCAATGGTAGATTTTCCCGAACCCGATGGCCCCACGATGGCCAGCGTTTGCCCCGGCTCCACCGTAAGGTCGACGCCCTTGAGAATGGCCCGTTCAGGATCATAGGAAAAATGCACATCACGAAACTCAATCCGTCCGCCATCCACACGCAAAGGCGGGGCTTCTGGCTTGTCTTGCACCTCGGGCGGCTGTTCCAACAGGCTGAACATTTCAGACATATCCACCAGCGCTTGTCGAATTTCCCGGTAAACAAACCCCAAGAAATTCAGCGGCATCATCACCTGCATGATATAGGCATTCACCGCGACAAAGCCGCCAACACTTATCGTGCCCGCCGCAACCCCTTGCACAGACATCAGCATAACAATCACCATGGCGGTGTTGATGATCAGAGCTTGCCCGATGTTGATCACCCCAAGCGAATAGGAGGTCTTTAACGCCGCTGTTTCATAGCCCTGCATCGCAGCATCGTAACGCGCCGCCTCTCGGGATTCTGCGCCGAAATATTTCACCGTTTCGAAATTCAGAAGAGAATCAATCGCCTTTTGATTGGCGTCATTGTCTTGATCATTCATCTGTTTGCGAATTTTGACCCGCCATTCGGTGACAACGGCCGTGAACCACACATAGGTGACAATCGCCACAGCAATCACAATCAAATAACGCAGATCGAAAAAAGCGGCCAAGGCGCCGGAAATCAGCACCAATTGCAAGATCAAGGGACCAATCGAAAACAATAAAAAACGCAGCAAAAACGCAACGCCTTTGACCCCGCGCTCCATAACCCGGCTCAGCCCCCCCGTTTTACGACTGAGGTGATAGCGCAGAGACATATTGTGAATATGCTGAAAGGTCTCAAGCCCGACGCGCCGCAAAGCGCGCTGCCCCACTTTGGCGAAGACCACATCCCGCAGCTGTTGAAAGCCGCTGTCCAGGACACGTGACAGCCCGTAAGCGATGGTCAGGCCGCCGGCGCCGAGCACAAACAAAGACTGTCCGGCATCCTCCCCCGACAAGCGATCGACCGCAGCTCCCAGAATCATAGGCGTCGCCACAGCCACAAGCTTGGCCAGGATCAAACTGGCCACAGCGATCACAACGCGCCATTTAACCCATGCCTGCCCTTTCGGCCAGAGATAGGGCAGCACCCGCCTCACAACGCCAATCTCTACCCGGCGCCCCTGGGCTTCCTCTGAGGTGCCAAGACTTTTCACAAGATTACAATTCCTTACTCTTGAATTTCAGCGCCGCGATTGCTCTTAGTCTGGAATTTCGAACACCTGGCCGGGATAGATCAAATCCGGGTCACGGATACGTTCTTTATTGGCCTCAAAGACCTTGAAATACTCAATACCTGCACCGTAGCTTTCTTTGGCAATGGCCCAGAGCGTGGATCCTGGTTGCACGGTTCGCACCCGGAATTTCTTGGATGGTGTGCGCAAGACTGATGCCGTATCGGCAGGCTGTCCCTCGACCGCCAGACTTCCCCCATCTGAGCTTTGCTCACCCTGTGGATTCAGCTCAGCCACTTCAGCCTGAACATTAACCTCTTCTTGTGTCACAACCTGTTCGGGTTGCGGGTCATCGGCAGCTTCGGGCTCCACTGAGGGTAGCGCCTCCGCATCCACCACTTCGGCTTCTGCTGCACTCTCAGACGGCCCCTCGGCGCTCGGTTCCTCGGTCTCGGTGCCCGCCGCCATCAACTCGGCCAATTCTTCAGCAGCCTCACGTTTGAAAGGCGTTTCAGCGCGCGACACCACATCGCCCGCTGCGTTCAACTCATCAACCCGAAGCGTGTAAATACCAGGTTCAATATCGCTAAGCTCCAAAGCCCAATAGCCATCGGCGGCAATTTTACTTGTGGCAAGAAATTGATTGTCCAGATAAATTCGAACGAAATTGCCGGCTTGACCACGCCCGCCTAATATCACGTCCCCATTGGAGCTATAGGAAATTGTGTCGATTGTGACCGCAGGTTTGGCCGCACTGGGCGCGCCATCTTGCAACACCCGGACGCCATCTTCATCAGCGAGAATGACCGTTGCTGGAGCATTATCCACGTTGGCCTCTGGTGATGCCACATCCGTGGAAGCGGTTTCAGTTCCAGTTTCAATTTCCGTATCAGTTTCAGTTTCAGTTTCCGTATCAGCTTCAGTTTCCGTGTCAGTTTCAGCCACGGTTTCAGGGCTCTCCGAGACAGTGACCTCCTCCTGGACAGGCGTGGCAGTGCTGTCTGTAGCAGTGGCGGCAGCTGTCGCAGGGGCGACGAAAACGGTTTGAGCGGAGACAACGGGACCGGATCCATCCTCGGCATAAAGATGTAGCTTCAGGCTCTGCTGATCACCTGTAGACGGGATAAAGGCGAAAATGACAAATTGCCCGGTGCCGCTCAAATCTGCGCGCGCCTCAGCCTGTTCAACCCCATCCACGCTTAAAATCACATGACCGCGGCCGTCTGCTTGGCCCGCAATGAGCGCGGAGCCGTCATCCTCAATGCGTACAACGTCAAACTTTGGAGCCGACAGCTGACTGCTCAACGGTTCGGCGGGCGTATCAGTGGCGGCCTCCGCGCTTTGACTTTCACTTGCCGTCTCTTCGGGCGCGGCCTCAGCGGTGGCAGAGTCCGGCGCGGAGGCCGTATCCTGCGCGGGCGGTTTTGCAGTGTCTGTCTCTCCATCGGCCGCGGCCTCTGGTTCAGCATCGCTCGGCGCGGGCGCGGGCACCGCTGCGTCTTGGGCGGAAGGAACCTCGCGCACAGGATCCATAGCGGCGCGAATTTGTGGATAAAACCACCACAGACAAATCAGACCTATCACCCCAGCCACAAGTGCCGCAGTATTACGCGATTTTGCGGTCTCTTTTTTCTTATCAATCGAACTCATTTACCTGCATTCCCCCAGTCACTATCCTATGCTATCAGTCACAACTAACCTGTCCAGCAAGAACTAAGGAATTCCTTAATATGTCGAAATCAATTTGTGTTTTTTGTGGTGCGCGCATGGGAAATAATCCTGCTTTTGAGCAGGCGGCAAGAGATTTAGGTAACGTCTTGGCAAAAAATACCTGGCGCCTCGTCTATGGTGCAGGCGATATCGGCTTAATGGGTGCAGTGGCCAATGGCGCGCAGGCCTCTGGCGCTGCCACTTTTGGCGTAATGCCAGAGCACCTGATGCAAACGGAAGTTGGCAAGCGCGATTTGGATCGTTTCATTATCACGGACGATATGCACAGCCGCAAAAAATTGATGTTCATCAACAGCGATGCAGTGGTGCTGCTGCCGGGTGGGGCGGGCTCATTGGATGAATTTTTTGAGGTCCTGACCTGGGCGCAATTGGGCTTGCACAGCAGGCCGATCATCGTTGCCAATATCGAGGGCTATTGGCAACCTATGCTCGATATGGTGGATCACGTGATTGCCTCGGGCTTCGCCGATGCCAGTTTGCGGAGCTTATTTTGTGTGACTCAAACGGTGGATGAGATCGAGGCCGTTTTGCGCTCGGCCCTAAACACAGCCAGCCAATAAAAGACCAAAGCTATCCAGATCAGGGCAATGGCAATGACATGCCAGCCCGTGATCAGCTCACCCAAAATCACAATGGCACAGAAGTATTGCAAGATCGGATTGAGATATTGCACCAATCCGACAGTCGCCATCGGAACCCGCTGTGTTGCATAGGTCATGAGCACAAGAGGTCCGGCGGTAATCAGCCCCGAAAACATGAGCGCGAAAAGCGTTTTCGGGTCTGGAAGATCAGCAAACCAATATAAATACCCCAAAGCAAACGGCAGCAGTAACACCACCTCAAGCGTGACCGAGACCACCGAATCCACTGTGATGATCCGTTTGAGCAGGCCATAAATTCCGAAGCTAAAAGAGATCATCAAAGCCAACCAGGGCGCCGCACCCAGGCCAATGGTCAAAACCAGCACAGCCACGCTGGCCAAAGCAATGGCGACCCATTGCAACGCCGATAGGGTTTCACGAAAGGCCACAAATCCCAACAAGACCATGACGAGCGGAAAGATGTAATAGCCCAAAGAAGATTCCGTGACCCGCCCCACGCTGACAGAAAAGATGAACACATACCAATTGATGGCAATCATCACCCCGGCCAAGAGAATAAGGCCCATGGTTCTGGGCTGTCTGACAACTTGCAAAGCCTGTCTGGTTCGTCCCGTCAGCACAAGCAATGTGACAAAGGTCACAACCGACCACAGCGTGCGATGGGCCAAGATCTCCGCAGGATCGATGGCTTGAAACAGCGCGTAATATAGCGGTGACAGGCCCCAGGCGAGACAGGCCACAACCATCGCAAGCGTGCCTTTTGCGAATTGTGTCATGCCGCCCTACCCCTATATGCGGATGTCATCCGCCTCGCAAAAAAAATGGCCTGCTTTAGAAACTTCAGCAGGCCATTCTCATTCATACTGTCGCCGGGGTCTTACATACGGCCTGCGACATTTTCCCAGTTGACCAAATTGTCGAGGAAGTTTGACAGGTAACCTGGGCGTTTGTTGCGGAAATCAATGTAATAGGAATGCTCCCACACATCACATCCGAGCAGTGCAGTTTGACCAAAGCACAATGGGTTCACGCCGTTTTCCGTCTTCGTTACCGCCAAAGACCCATCGGCGTTTTTCACGAGCCAGCACCAGCCTGAGCCGAATTGACCGGCACCAGCCGCTGAGAAGGCGGATTTGAAATCTGCCACAGAGCCGAAGTTTTCGACCAACGCAGATTCTAATGCGCCGGGCATTTTGCTTTCGCCCGGGCCCATCATTTCCCAAAACTGGTTGTGATTCCACAATTGGCTGATGTTGTTGAAAATGCCGTTTTGAGCCACAGAGGAGGCATCATATGTGCCAACTATGATCTCTTCGAGCGACTTGCCCTCCCACTCAGTGCCAGCGATGGCGGCGTTGCCATTCGTGACATAGGCGTTGTGGTGCAGGTCATGGTGGAATTCCAATGTCTCAGCGGACATGCCTTTGGAAGCCAAAGCGTCGTGTGCATAGGGAAGATCAGGTAGTGTGAAAGCCATATCAGCGATCCTTTCAATGATGAATTGGTCTGTGTTGCCACAGGCTATATAAGCAATTTGTGCAGAACAAAATGCTATTTGAGCCAGATTGGCAAAAATAGGCTTAGCTCTGTGCTCTCACTTCCGACCCTGGCTTGGCAGCGCCGCACAAAAGCGCGAACACATAATCCTGCACCGATCGGAAACAAATTAGGCTCAAACGGTCCTCTTGCTCCACGAAAATCGCACCAGCGACTTGGGCAAAGCGGGTGCGGGCAAAACTGGCCACGCCAAACTGCGCCGCTGAGACATCCATGGGCGCCAATTTGGCCACCACTTCGCGGGCCGAACCGCCTTCGATGGTGAAGCGCGCCCGGGCATCGGAGACATCCGCGAGCAGATAATGCAGCCCGTCCAAAGCCTGCTCCAAAGCGGCAAACGCCGCGCCGCCCGCATCTTTTGGCACCATGATCAGCAGCTCATCGGGCGACATCCAGGCCAGAAGCGTCTCACCGGTCTGTGCATAGGTTCCGCGTTTTGGGACCGCAACGTTCAGGCAGGTTTTCAATGCTGCCTTCACCTTGCTAGAGGCCAGACTGGCCCGCAGGGTGAACATGCTGTGATCGTTCTGCTGGCGAATGGTGACATAGCCTTGAAATTCACGCTCAGACATTGGCTTTCTCCCCTTCTGGGTCATAAAACACTGGGCTTACTATTCTTGCCTGCACGGGGCTGGCGCCAATTTTTGTAAAGGAAATCACCTCTCCCATCCGCTCCGGTCCCTTGTGAACCAGCCCCATGGCAATGCCCTGGCCGAGGGTGGGGGAATAATAGGTTGAGGTGACACGGCCTTGGGTATTGCCTTGCCCATTCGCATTGCTGCCCTCTGCGATCGCGTAGGCGCCATCTTCGAGCACCGAGCCGTCCAAAGTCTCCAAACCGACCAATTGCCAACGATCTGGATTGTCCATGAAGCTGCGCTGTTGCGCGCGTTTGCCGAGGAAATCATCTTTCTTCTTGGAAATCGCCCAACTCAGCCCCAAGTCTTGTGGGATCACAGTGCCGTCGGTTTCATCGCCAATCATGATAAAGCCCTTCTCAGCCCGCATGATGTGCAAACATTCCGTGCCATAGGGCATTGCGCCAAACTCGGCGCCCGCCTCCATGAGCATTTCCCAGAACGCCAAGCCTTGATTGGCCGGCACAGCGATTTCATAAGACAGCTCGCCCGAGAAAGAGATGCGATAAGCGCGGCAGTCGATCCCGCCAATCGTGCCATCGGCCCAAGCCATAAAGGGCAAGCGCTCCGCCGAAACATCCATGCCGCCCAGTTTTTCCAAAAGTTTCCGAGCATTGGGGCCGACAACTGCAACCTGAGCCAATTGCTCGGTCACATTGACGACCCAAACCTTCCAATCCCACCATTCGGTTTGCAGCCATTCTTCCATATGGGCGTGAATGCGATCTGCGCCGCCCGAGGTGGTGTGGCACAGCCAGGTTTGCTCATCAATCCGTGCCACCACACCATCATCGGACAAAAAGCCATTTTCCGAGCACATGAGCCCATAGCGGCAGCGTCCCGGCTTTAGGTTCGACATCATATTTGTATACATCATGTCGAGGAATTTTCCCGCATCCGGGCCTTTGACAATGATTTTGCCAAGGGTAGAGGCATCCAAAAGTCCCAGTTTTTCACGGGTATTGATCACTTCTCGCTGAACCGCCTGAGCGACAGTTTCAGAGCCCTGCAAATAGGCATAGGGCCGGCGCCAGCCGCCCACAGGTTCCCAATCCGCCCCATGGCTGTCATGCCAAGCATGCATCGGCGTTTTGCGCACCGGCTGAAACAACTCACCCCGCGCTTCGCCCGCGAGAGACGCCATGGAAATTGGCGTATAAGGGGGGCGAAAGGTGGTGGTGCCCACATCTGGAATTGGCGCGTTGAGCGATTTAGACAGAATCGCAATACCATTGATATTGCTTAATTTTCCCTGATCTGTCGCCATGCCAAGCGTAGTGTATCGTTTGGCATGTTCAACGCTTTCAAACCCTTCTTGGGCGGCCAATTGCACATCGCTGACCTTCACATCGTTTTGGAAATCAAGCCAAGCCTTCGAGCGGAGCGCATAGCTGGCTCCTTGCGGCATCAACCAGACCGGCGAAAGCGCCGCCTCTTCGGCATCCACAGCCGCAGGCACAGCCGCTTTCTGGGCCTTGCCGCCAGCGGCGCGCCCGGCCGCCCGGCCCTGTTCGGCGGCATCCTCAAGCACCGGCGCGCTGCGCAAATGCCCATTGGCCAGACCTGCCACTTTGACAAAACCGGCCCCATCTGCCCCCAAGGGCGGTTGATCAGGATCGGGGCGGAACATGGCTTGATCGGCGTCCCAAATCAGCTTGCCACCGCAATGGGACCACAGATGCACCACGGGCGACCAGCCGCCAGACATGGCCACCACATCACAAGCGACCTCTTCGAGCACGGAGCCTTCACCGGCCTGCGCGCAAATCTGCACCCCAGTCACCCGCTTGCCGCCTTTAACTTTCGCAATGCCGCGGCCAAGGGCCACGCGAATGCCAGCAGCCTGCACAGCCTCCATCAAGGCCCCGCCCCCTTCGGGCCGTGCATCGACGATCAGCGGCACCTCAAGGCCTGCCTCTAACAGGCAAAGCGCAGTTCGATAAGCGTCATCATTGTTGGTGACAACCACCGTGCGATCTCCCGGCGACACCGCGAAATTTACAACATAGTCGCGCACAGCAGAGGCCAGCATGACGCCGGGAATATCATTGCCCGCAAACGACAGCGGCCGTTCAATAGCGCCTGTGGCGGTGACAATCTGTTTGCAGCGCACCCGCCACAACCGGTGGCGTGGCCGCCCGTCCCCGGGTGTGTGATCGGCGATGCGCTCATAGGCCAAAGCATATCCGTGGTCGTAAACCCCAGAGCCTTGGGTGCGATTGCGGATCACAACATTGTCGCAAGCGGCCAGCTCAGCCAAAGTTTGCGCCACCCAATCTTCCGCCGCCAGACCATCAATGGTCACCCCATCCACCGGCGCGCGTCCGCCCCAATGCGCGGTTTGCTCGACCAGCAAAACCCGAACTCCGGTTGCAGCCGCCGAACGCGCCGCTTGCAACCCGGCAATTCCGCCGCCCACCACCATCACCTCGCAATGATGATAGTAATGCTCATAGCTGTCCTGATCACGCGCTTTAGGCGCTTTGCCCAGACCTGCGGAATGACGAATGATCGGCTCATAAATATGTTTCCAAAAGGAGCGCGGGTGAATGAACATCTTGTAATAAAAGCCAGCCGGCAGGAAACGCGACAGTTTCGAATTGATTGCACCCACATCAAATTCCAACGAGGGAAAATGATTTTGTGACGCGGCTGTCAAACCTGAAAATGTCTCAGTGGTTGTGGCGCGCGCATTGGGTTCAAATCCGCTTTCAACGCCCAGGTTGATCAAGGCATTGGGCTCTTCGCCACCTGACGCCAAAACGCCGCGCGGACGGTGATATTTGAACGATCGGCCCATCAGCATTTGATCATTGGCCAAAAGAGAGGCCGCCAAAGTATCGCCCTCAAAGCCGGACATAACCTTGCCATTGAAGGTGAAGGAAAGCGCTTTGGCGCGGTTGATTAACCGGCCATGGCTGGCAAGACGGGTGCTCATTGGGCAGCTCCATTTTTGCGGAAATTATGCCGGCTTCTCGCAGGCGTATAGAGTGAAGAGACACCCATCATGAGAAATCCCTCCAAGTCCAACCGGGCCGTTTGGCACTGATCGCATCCTTAATGGCTTGAGGCGGCTCAAGGGTCTGGGCCTTATAGGTGCCAAAAACCTCTAGCGTTGCCGTGCAGCGGGCGGCGTGAAACCATTTTCCGCAGCCAGAGGCACAGCGCCAGCGCTCGAAATGCACCCCTTTGGGGTTTACCCGGCCAAATAAATAGCCCTCAAACTCTGCGTCAGAGGCGCCAGGTCCAAAGCGCTTCAAATGCGCCTCGCCGCCAGCAGACAGTTCCGTTTCATCTTTGTCGCAGCCGCAATAGGGGCAATTTAGGATGAGCATGGCAAGGCTCCCTTTGTCGAGTTAAGAACGATAGCGCGGGGGAGGATATCTGTGTGACAGGCCATCAGTGCGCCACCCCTGCCGCAACGCTTTCATCAATAAACCGCCCAGCGCAAAAGCGATCGAGACCAAATTGTTCCGTAAGCGGGCTTTCCCCCTTGGCCATGAGCTCCGCAAAGCCCCAGCCAGATCCCGGAATGGCTTTGAACCCGCCTGTGCCCCAACCACAGTTAATAAAGGTGTTGCCCAATGGGGTTTTGCTCAAAATGGGTGAGCGGTCCCCTGTAACATCGACAATACCGCCCCAATGCCGCAGCATCTTCAAGCGCGACACCATGGGGAAGGTTTCAATCAACGCCCGGACAGTCTCTTCTAGATGATGAAATGAGCCGCGTTGCGTATAGGCATTATAAGCATCTGTGCCACCGCCAATCACCATCTCGCCCTTGTCCGATTGGCTCATGTAGCCGTGAACCGTATTGGCCATGACAACCACATCCATGCAGGGTTTGATCGGCTCGCTGACCAAAGCCTGCAGCGGAACAGATTCAATGGGCAATTGAAAGCCGGCCATATTGGCCACCACAGAGGCGTGTCCCGCCACAACCATGCCGAGCTTTTTACAGGCGATATGACCACGGCTGGTGTCAACCCCGGTCACATTACCGCCAGATTGGGTGATGCCGGTCACTTCGGTTTTTTGCAAAATATGCATGCCCATATCGGTGCAAGCCCGCGCATAACCCCAGGCGACCGCGTCATGGCGCGCCGAGCCGCCGCGCGCTTGCCATAACGCCCCTAAAACCGGATAACGCGGCCCGTCGATATTCATGATCGGACAAAGCTCTTTGACCCGAGCAGGTGAGATGAATTCCGTCTTCACACCTTGCAGCGAATTGGCATGGGCTGTGCGTTGATATCCGCGCACCTCATGATGTGTTTGCGCCAGCATCATCACGCCGCGGGGGCTGAACATCACATTATAGTTGAGATCTTGGCTCATCGTCTCATACAAAGAGCGCGCCTTTTCATAGATCGCCGCCGAAGGGTCTTGCAGGTAGTTTGAGCGAATAATAGTCGTGTTGCGCCCTGTGTTGCCACCGCCCAGCCAGCCTTTTTCGATCACAGCCACATTGGTGATGCCGAAATTCTTGCCCAGATAATAAGCCGTGGCGAGACCATGGCCCCCCGCGCCAATAATGACCACGTCATAGGCCTTTTTGGCCTCGGGATTGCCCCAGGTGCGGCCCCAACCGCTGTGTTGACGCATCGCCTCGCGCGCGACAGCAAAGACTGAATTTCGCTTCATATTAGAATCCCCCTTGGGTGCTTGCGCGTCTTATCTCTTAAAATGCCGCGACACAGCACCTCACCAGCGTCCTTGTGTGAAATTATTGCGACATTGATCGATCCAATATAGAGCGATAGCAACCGCTGTCATCGGGCGGAAAGCGATCGATACTTATTGGAGTGATTTATGATCTTTTTTGCTGCACTATTTGTTTTGGCGGTTCTAGTGATCGGCGGGGTGATGCTATTGCAGGCCCAGCGCGCAGCCGTGCCTGTTATGCGCGATGTCGATGTCTATGCCGAACAATTGCGCGGATTGGAACGCGACTTGGCCAAAGGCGTGTTGCGCGATGAGGAATTTGCGGCCATGCGCGCGGAAATTGGCCGCCGCATGATTTCAGCGGCCCGCGCATCGGGCCATCAGCCCAATCCGAGCGCACAAGACCGCGGGTTATGGGCTTTTGCGGGCGGCAGTATTCTGGCCTGTCTGTTGGGCGCGGGCCTTTATAGCCAAATCGGCGCGCCCTCTGTGCCCGATAGCCCTATCGCGGAACGCTATGCGCAGTCTGAGACCCTAAAAGCAAATAGATTAGCTCAAGAGACAGCGGAGGCGCGCGCGCCTGCCAATGACACCGCCACGGACCCGGACTATGTGCAATTGGTCACTGAACTGCGCGCGGCTTTGGAGGCGCGGCCAGGGGATATCCAGGGCCATGAGCTCTTGGCAAAAGCCGAATCGCGATTGGGCAATTTTGCCAGTGCGCATCAAGCGCAAGCGCGGGTCTTGGAGCTCAAGGGCGCTGAGGCCACCGCAGATGAATGGTATGCCTACGCGGAATTGCTGATCATGGCGGCTGATACCTATATCTCTCGTGAGGCCGAAACTGCCCTGCGCGAGGCCCTGCGGCGTGATCCCAACCACAAGCTGGCGCTGTTTCGCATGGGCATGTATTTCGACGCTATTGGCCGGCCCGATCGCACCTTTGGCATTTGGCGCAAATTGCTGGAGGCCGGACCAGAAACTGCCCCCTACATCCCGCTGATCCGGCGCACCATCACAGATTTGGCACAAATCGCTGGGGTCAATTATGACCCGCCGGCCGTCAAAGGCCCAAGCGCGGAAGATATGCAATCAGCCGCTGAGATGAGTGCAGAAGACCGCAGCGCGATGATTGCCTCCATGGTGACAGGCCTCGCTGATCGCCTCGCCACTGAGGGTGGACCCGCCCCCGATTGGGCGCAACTTATCGTCGCCTATGGGGTCTTGGGCGAGACGACGAGCGCGCGAGAGATCTTTGACGAGGCCGTGCAAGTCTTTGCATCCCGCCCCGGTGATCTCGAAATCCTGCAAGGCGCAGCGCAATCGGCTGGCATCTGGCCATGATCTGTGAGGACATCGGCGATCTTATGACCCAGGCGCGCGCTGGCAGCTCTTGGATGGGTCTGGATCTTGGCACAAAAACGATTGGCGTGGCGGTCTCTGATCGTCTCCTGAGCTCTGCAACCCCTTTGCATACGATACGGCGGGTAAAGTTTTCCAAGGATGCCGAAGCTTTGCTGCAGATTATTTCGGACCGAGAAATCGGTGCGATCATCTTGGGCCTGCCGCGCAATATGGACGGATCAGAAGGCCCGCGCTGCCAATCCACCCGGGCCTTTGTCCGCAATCTCGCGCGCTTGACCGATCTGCCGATTGGCTATTGGGACGAGCGCCTCTCCACTGTGGCCGCCGAGCGGGCCTTGCTGGAGGCGGATACGTCTCGCAAACGTCGCGCCGAAGTCATAGATCACGTCGCGGCAGGTTATATCTTACAAGGCGCTCTAGATCGTGCGCGGCATATTCGGACGGTGACATGAAAGCGCAAAATATCGACGATCTTTGGAAAAGAGATGAGATTGACAGCCCCTGCATCAAGCTGTGCTCCATTCACCCGGGCGAGCGGATCTGCATCGGCTGTTACCGCTCGATTGAGGAGATTGGCAGCTGGTCGCAATTGAGCCCCGAGCAACGGCGCGAGATCATGGCTGATCTGCCCCAACGTGCACCCCGCGTACAAAAACGCCGCGGCGGACGCGCCAGCCGCCTGCCCAATCTTGGGTGAATTCTTCCAAAGGACCGGATTTAATCCAACAGAGATTTGAAAGCGACCTTCGCCTATGCAAGGCACGCTAATACTCACCATTGAGCCAATCATTCAGATTGCCCTGTGTTTGAGGCCGAAAATACGCCACGATGCGCCCCTCCGGTGGTGCCTGTGCCCCCGTCCCCCAGGGCGCAATCCCATGCAAAGCCAAACGGTGTAGCACATAGCACTCCCCCGGCTGGGCAAGAATGCTCTTTCGGCGGCAGCGGTCAAAACAGTCTTTGCGGGCTTTGTGATAGACCTCTGTCAGATCGACTGAACCCCATTGCGCCACCGGCAGACTGTCCAATACGGATTTAAAAGCCGCGCGGATGAGGCTGTGACTGCCTTCCCAAATCACCAGAGGGCTGGCCTCCGCGTTGCTTTTGCCCAAGGGAATTCCCAGCACATATTGATGCGGCTCATGCACAAAACGGCGGCGCTCTGGCCCGATGGCCAAAAGACCATCCACATGAGCGGCTGCGCGATTGACGCGGTAGCGATGTGCCGCGGCGCTTTCTTGCCCATCGAAAGCCGGATAGCCCGGATAGGTGACCGAAATTTGACCGCGGTCGAGGGACATTGACCCATGCAACGCAGTCAGACAGTCCACAACCGCCCCGCCGAGCGCAGGCCCCTGCTCTAAACGGCCCTGCGCATCATTGGCCAAAATATTAACCCCTGCAAACCAAGTGCCCCCATGTCGGAGCCAATCGGCCCTATGCTCTGGATTTTGCGAGAGCGCTGCGGCAATGGGTGCCACATGCGCCGCCCAGGCCTCAAGATGAGCATCGGCGGAAAACTTGGCCCAGCCCGCCGTCCGGAGTGCCTCTATCTGGGCCGCTACCCCCATAGAGCACTGCGCACCATATTGGCCGCAACCAGCAACAAAAACGCTCCAAACAAGCGCTTGAGTGGCCGCGCATCCATACGGTGCGCCACATTGGCGCCGATAGGCGCAAAAATGAAAGTCATCGGAATGATCACGAAGAAGGCCGGAAGGTTCACCGCCCCCAACGTCCAAGGCAGGCGCGGCGCATCAACCGAAACAAAGAGCCAGGCCAGTGCCGAGGGCACAGCAATGGCCAGTCCAAAGCCCGCCGCCGTTGCGACCGCCCTGTGAATAGGGACGCGGTGCAAGGTCATGAACGGCACGCCGAGCGAGCCGCCCCCGATACCAAGCAATACCGAAAGCCCGCCCAAAAGCGGCGCAATCACGATGCGCCAAAGGCCGGTCGGTAGGGCCTCGCCAATGCTCCAAGATTGCCGGCCAAAAGCCAAATACATCCCAATAGTCGCGCCCAATCCCCCAAAGATCAGTTGCAACATCTGCGATTGCAAATTGGCAGCCAAAGCCACGCCCAATATGGCGCCAACGGCGATACCGGGCGCCCATTGGCGCAAGATCTGCCAATCCACTGCGCCTTTCTTATGGTGACTTTGCGTTGAGCGGATGGAAGTCACGATGATGGTGGCCAGAGAGGTCGCCAAACAGACCTGCATGAGCTGGGGGCCGTCATATCCTAAAGATTGAAAGGCATAGAAAAATGCCGGCACCAAGACAATACCGCCGCCTACGCCCAGCAAACCGGCCAAAAATCCTGCAAACCCGCCGATCACGATCAAACTCGCGAGCACAGGCAATAGGGTGGGTATATCCATCAATTGAGATCCAATTCTTCTTGACGCTGCGACAGCGCGGCGCGTTCCTCTAGTAATAGCCGATAATCGGCGATCTGCGCATTGTGTTGCGCACCCAGCTCTGACAGGCGTCGTCGCCAATGCCGCGCGCCGGGCTGTCCTGAAAACAGGCCAAACATATGGCGCGTGATCTGATGCAGCCGCCCACCTTGCTGCAAATGGGCTTCCATATAGGGGATCATCTGTTCTGCAATACGTTGTGCCTCAGGCGCCGGGGTCTTGCTGCTACGAAAGATGTCGCAATCGGCGCGTGATAAAATCTCATAGGGCGTATGATAGGCCGCTCGACCGATCATCACCCCATCAAGCCCGGCCTCAAGATGGGCGCAGGCATCCGGCAGATGGGCCACCCCGCCATTCAAGGTAAGGTGCAAGCCGGGGAACATCTGTTTCATCCGAAGAACCAGATCATAGTCCAGCGGCGGGATGTCACGGTTTTCTTTCGGACTGAGCCCCTGCAGCCAGGCCTTACGCGCATGGATGATCACCCGCGTCACGCCGGTGCGCTCAATCATGGATAAAAATGCCGGCAGGCTGTCTTCAACAACCTGGTCATCCACGCCGATGCGGCATTTCACTGTCACCTCGGCTGCGCTGGCCTCCTGCATCCGCTCAAGGCAGGCGCGCACAAGGTCCGGCTCCGTCATCAGCACAGCGCCAAAGCGCCCCGATTGCACGCGATCCGAAGGGCATCCGAGATTGAGGTTGATCTCCCCGTAACCATGGGCCGCCCCGAGAGCCGTTGCCTTTGCCAATTGCTCGGGGTCCGAACCCCCAAGCTGCAAAGCCACCGGTTGCTCTTCGGGGCTGAAATCCAACAGCCTAAGCGCCCCGCCCAGAACCAAAGCCGGGGCCGTCACCATCTCTGTATAGAGCAAAACCTCCCGCGAGATCATCCGATGAAACACGCGACAATGACGATCAGTCCAAGCCATCATCGGCGCCACTGATAGGCGGGCGGAAGATATTAGGATATCTGATTTATTTTCAGTCACTTATTTCATTTCGCCTTGAACGGGTTACCGGACGGTAAGTTATCTGAACTCTGCGTGAACAACAATAGAGCTCAAAGGCAGAAGATCGCAGCCCGCCGGCGCGGTTCCAAACTTTCGAGCCCGGGCATAGGGTGCCAAAAAACGCGCCACAATCGGCACCTAGCCCACCTTGACCACCATTTTACCAAAACTATTGCCCAAAAGCAGGTCATTGAGCGCTGCGGGGGCGTGTTCGAGGCCGTCGATCACTTGCTCTTTGTATGTGACCTCCCCGCTTTCCAGCCATCCGGTCATGTCGCGAATGAAGTCCTTGAACAGACTGGGCGGAAAGCTGTCATAGATGATGAAGCCTTGCACTTTCACCTTCATCCGCAAGATCGTACCCATAATGGCCGGTCCAAAGTCAGGCCCATCAGGCAAACCAGATAGGTTATACCACGACACCACACCGCAAACGGGCATACGGGCAAAGGCGTTCAACAGCGGCAGCACCGCATAAAGCACCTTGCCGCCCACATTTTCGAAGTAAATATCCACGCCCTGCGGGCAGGCAGCTTTCAGATCAGCCGCAAAGGTTTCAGACTTGTGATCCAAACAGGCGTCAAATCCCAAATTCTCAACCACATGGGCACATTTTTCCGGGCCGCCAGCGATGCCGACCACGCGGCAGCCTTTGATCTTGGCAATTTGCCCCACGGTTGCGCCCACCGGCCCAGAGGCCGCCGCCACCACAACGGTTTCCCCCGGCTGTGGCTCGCCAATTTCAAGCAAACCCGCATAGGCTGTATAGGCTGGCATCCCCAAAATACCCAAATACCAAGACGGATTTTGGGGCGTTTGACCAAGGTTGCGCAGATCTGTGCCATCGCTGAGCGCATAGTCTTGCCAGCCGCTCCCGGCCAGAACATGATCGCCAAGCGCATAGCCCTCGCAATTGCTTTGCAGGACTTCTGCCACCACCTGCCCGGTCATGACCTCACCCAATTTGACCGGCTCCGCATAGGATTTCGCGTCATTCATGCGTCCGCGCATGTAAGGATCAAGTGACAGGTAACGCGTGCGCAACAGCACCTGGCCCGCACCGGGTGTGGGCACCTCGCCATGCTCCAACTGCAAAGTCTTGGCATCCGGCAGGCCATTTGGCCGCTCGGAGAGAACCACTCGGCGGTTGGTATCTGCAGTTTGCGGCATATCACTCTCCCAATTATCGCGCCTTCTGGCATTTGAGCCAAAACCTAGGGCGCGGCCCAGGCTTTGGCAATTTGTTTCTGTGCAAGTGCCGCTGGACCCGGCTGGCTCAATCGCCTAGCCTCACCGGACAACGGCAAAGCCTTGCGCCCACTTAAGGCCCATCACGTAACCAGACATAGGAACACACCGAGGTGACAGAGCTACACAAACGGCCGTGGTTGGTGCTGGCAGGGCTGGCGCTGGGGGTGACGGTGACCAATGGCTTTGCCCGATTTGCCTATGGGTTGATATTGCCGGCAATGCAGTCGGATTTGGGGTGGAACTATGCCCAAGCTGGGTGGCTCAATACGGCCAATGCGCTGGGCTATATCGCGGGCGCTGTGTTGACGATGCTCATGATCGGGCGCTATTCGGCGACATCTCTATTCTCCTTTGGATTGATCACCACCAACCTGGCGCTGCTGGCGACCGGGTTGATCGCGGAGCTTTGGTGGCAAACTCTGTGGCGCGTTTTGGTCGGCTTTTTTGGGGCCATGTCTTTCTCCACTGCCGGCGTTTTGGCCGCTGGGCTGTTTCCAAATGATCCGCGCCGCAATGCCCTGGCCATTGCCATCTTATTTGGAACCGGTGGCGGCTTGGCAATTGTTTTATCTGGCGCGAGCCTGCCACTGTTTTTAGATCATTACGGCGCGGATCACTGGCCCTTAGCCTGGGTCATTATCGCTGCAATCTGCTTGCTATTTTTACCGCTGTGCCTGTGGTCAGCCGCAAAGCTCAAGAGTCCAGCGCCGCAGCAAGCGAAGGCCCGAGCGCCCCTGCCAATCTCTCAAATCTGGGCACAATTGGCCGGATATGCTGGCTTTGGATTGGGCTATATCGTGTTTTTGACATTTTTATCCGCCTGGATGACACAGCAGGCCGCCAGCGCCAGCTTCAGCGCGGCTGTTTGGATACTCTTGGGACTGAGCATCTGTATTTCCCCCTTGGTGTGGCGAGCTATCCTTGCGCGCCACGCCTCAGGCCTGCCATTGGCCATGATTTTAACCTGCATCGCTTTGGGATCGGCGCTGCCGGTGCTGTTTCCTGGAAATATATCTTTGTTGATTGCTGCGGTTATTTTTGGCCTTTCGGTATTTATGGCCCCCAGTGCCGTGACCAATTTTGCCCGTCAAAACCTGCCGGCGCACAGCTGGGGGGCGGCCATCAGCCTTTTCACGGTCGTCTTTGCCGTTGCGCAGACCCTTGGGCCCTATGCTGCCGGGCTATTGGGAGACTTGGCCGGCGACATCGGTATCAGCCTCCTGGGCGCATCAGGACTGCTGCTTTTGGGTGCGGTCATCGCTCTGACGCAAAAGCCTCTGCCCAATCACCCCAGGGGGCAGATTGCGCAATCTGGCAAGCAAGAATGACACCTCCCAAAATCGCGGCAGTGCGGGCCTTCGGTGCTGGCGGCGCTGAAAATGTCAGCTACAATTGGAAAAGCGCGTAGAACACGGCATAAGCCGGAGGATAAGTAGATCACAAAGGACCAAGACATGACCAGGTTGAACGGAAAATCCGCCCTCATCACCGGCGCCGCGCGCGGCATTGGGCGCGGCTTTGCGGAAAAATATCTTGAAGAAGGCGCAAGCGTCGCCATCGCAGATATCAATCTCGACGCCGCAGAGACCACGGCAGCTCAGCTGGGAAAAGGGGCCTATGCGGTGCCGCTGGATGTGACCGATCAAACCAGCATTGATGCAGCACTGGCTCAAGTCGTGGCCAAGACCGGAAAAATCGACATTCTTCTGAACAATGCCGCCCTCTTTGATGCGGCTGAAACCGTCGATATCACCCGCAAAAGCTATGAGCGGCTCTATGCGGTCAATGTGGCCGGGACGCTCTTTACCATGCAGGCCGCAGCTCGCCAGATGATTGCACAGGGCCATGGCGGCAAGATCATCAATATGGCATCGCAAGCCGGACGGCGCGGCGAAAGCCTGGTTTTGGTCTATTGTTCCACCAAGGCGGCCGTGATTTCCATGACGCAATCGGCTGGGCTGAACTTGATCAAATATGGTATCAATGTGAATGCCATCGCCCCCGGGGTCGTGGATGGGGCGCATTGGGAACATGTGGATGCTATGTTTGCCAAATTGGAGGGCAAGGCGCTGGGGCAAAAGAAAGCAGAGGTCGCCGCGGGCGTGCCAGCCGGCCGTTTTGCGGTTCCCGCCGATCTGAGTGGCATGGCGGTTTTCTTAGCTTCCGCCGAAGCGGATTACATTGTATCACAGACCTATAATGTGGACGGTGGCCAGTGGATGAGCTGATCCAATACGCGTGGCAATTTGGATCAAACCAACACCGCGCGGCCCGCAATCACAGCCCACACAGGGAAGGAAGACGACCATGCACCGGCAGGCCCTGATCGTCGGAGGCGGCATCGGCGGGTTATGCGCAGCCATCTGCCTGCGCTTGACCGGATGGGACGTTCAAGTGTTTGAACAGGCCCCTGAGATCACCGAAATTGGCGCTGGGCTGCAAATCAGCCCCAATGGGGTTAAAATTCTCGAACATATCGGCGTGATGGAACGCCTTGAGTCCGCGGTTTTCGAACCCGAAGCAATCGAAATTCGAATGGGTGTCTCAGGGCGCCCAATCCTTTATCTGCCCATGAAGGGCGTTGCCGCCCAGCGCTGGGGCGCGCGCTACCTCCAGGTGCATCGCGCCGATCTTATCACCGCTTTAAGCGCGCGGCTGGACGCGCTGCAACCCGGCGCTATGCAAACCGGTTGCCCTGTGCGCGGCTATGCGCCCTGCAAAGACGGTGCCGAGGTGATTTTGGCAAATGGCCGGCGCATTCAGGCGGATTTGGTGATCGGTGCGGATGGCATTCACTCGAGGATCCGTCATCAAATGCTTGGGCCAGACGCGCCTCGATTTACCGGAAATTACGCCTGGCGCGCATTGGCGCCAGCGGCACAGCTCGGCGCTCTAGCCCCGCCGCCTTCCGGTTGCATCTGGGCCGGGCCCAAAAAACACGCGGTCACCACCTATGTGCGCGGGGGGGCTTTGGTCAATTTTGTGGGTATTGTCGAGCAAAGGACTTGGCGCGAGGAAAGCTGGAGCCGCACTGGAGATCGGCAAGAGGCCCTGGCGGATTTCGACGGCTGGGCCCCGCCCCTCTTGGCGATACTTGAACAGGCAGAGGTGCTGCACAAATGGGCACTCTTTGACAGGGCCCCATTGCCAAAATGGCAGGACGGCCATGTGATGCTTCTGGGCGATGCGGCCCATCCAATGCTGCCCTCTATGGCACAGGGTGCGGTGCAATCGCTCGAGGATGGCTATCACCTGGCGCGCGCGCTTGGCGCGGCGGTTGGGCCTGATATTGTCGCCGCCTGCGCCCGGCACTATGCCCAGCGTATTGACCGCAGCAGCAGGGTCCAGCGGGTGTCGGCGCAAAACCTACAGCTGTTTCACAAATCAAGCCGATTGGCGCAGCTGATGGCCTATGCACCGATTTGGCTGGCCGGACAGCTGACCCCGTCGCTGGTGCATATGCGCAGTGATTGGCTCTATGGCGCGCCCGTGCCACCGCTGAACATCTGACCACCCAAAATCTCAGAGGGCCTCGCGGTGCGGTGCAGATGCGGCCCGTGTTCCGTTACTTAAGACCTCTGCATAACGCCATTTCAACATGAAATGAGGGCGGCGCCTGCCCGGTGTTGCCACAGGGCAAAGTGTTTTGGATTGGCCGCTGGGGTATGCAGAGATCTTTACTTGGGCAAAGCCCCCGTCATCACATACCGCAGCGCTGCGGCCACTTGTTGCGGGGTTTGCGCCACCACCAGAGCTGCGGCATCCACTTCTTTCAGGGCGTGCTGATGCTCATCTTGATGCATAACAACAAGCGGTTTGCCCAACGCCGCCGCATAGCCGGCATCAAAAGCGGCGTTCCATTGTTTGTATTTCTCACCAAACCGCACAACAACGACATCGGCTTGTTCGATACCGGTGCGGGTGCGAATGGCGTTGAGCTGCGCGCCTTTGCGGTCATGCCAAAACTTATTCGGCTCCGCCCCCAAAATCTCAACACCACAATCATCGCTGGCGGCATGATCTGTCACCGGCCCATCAAAAGAGAGGTTGAGATCCCCGCAAGCCGCAATGATTTGATCTCGCCAATCGGTGTGAATTTCGCCAGAAAGGTAAATACGCATGAAAATCTCCAAGTCATGGGTTGAGTGTTGCAGCCGGTGGCAAAGGTCAGCTGCGAATTAAGATGCCAAGGTCTGCCACATTGGTGCCAGTTGCGCCGGTGATATGCAAACCACCCGCCGCCGCAAGCGCGCGATAGGCGTCGTTGTTGTCCAGCAGGCCTGCCGGATCCAGCCCAGCGGCGCGAATTTGAGTCAATGTGGTCTCACAGACCACCCCGCCCGCCGCATCCGTGGGGCCATCTCGGCCATCTGTGCCCGCTTGCAGGTAAAGCCAAGGGCCTTGCCAAGCCTCCGCTTCAGCCAAAAGCGCCAGCCGCAGAGCCAAATCTTGATTGCGCCCACCACGGCCAGTGCCGGTCAGCTTGACGGTTGTCTCGCCGCCAAAGACATGCGCCCCCCGCCCCATGTCTGCAACCCGTCGCACCGCCTCAGTCACATCTCCGATCAGAGGCTGCGGATGCAACCTTGCCGCCGGATAGGCCGCGCCCATGGCCGCAAGGCTTTGCCCATTAGAGCCGATCAACAGATTGCGCGCATCTGGCAAGTCTTGAGGCACATCCGCGCTGAGCAGAATCCTGCGCACGGTCTCGGGCAAGGCCTTCCATATATCAAGTTGGTACAAAATATCCCGTGCTTCAGCTTTTGTCCCAATTGGAGAGACCGTGGGACCGCTGGCCACAGCCCGCAAATCATCCCCAATCACATCCGACAAAATCAGCGCTGTCACCGGGCTTGGCGCCGCATAACGCAGCATACCCCCGCCCTTCAGCTCGGACAGTTGCTGGCGAATTAGGTTCATCACCTCAATATCCGCCCCGCTTGCCAAAAGCTGCGCGTTCACCGCCATTTTATCTTGAAGCGACACGCCCACAACCGGAGCTGGCAAGAGCGCCGAACCACCGCCGGAAATCAAGCACAATACCGGACGGCCAGCCCGGCTGGCCGCAACAAGCGCCGCTTTTACCGCTTGCGCCGCATCAAGGCCAATTTGGTCAGGAATGGGATGGGCCGCGGCAAAGATCTGCGCCTCCGGCATCGGGGGCAGCTCATCGGTCCGCGCGGCATTTTCGGGGTTCGTGGCAACGACAAGTGCCGGCAATGGCCCCAGAAGGGATCGCGCCATGCCGGCCATACTCAGAGCCGCTTTTCCCACAGCAATCACGGTAGGCGGCATGTCAAACTCCGGCAATGAGCGGCGCACCGCCTCTGCGGGATCTGCTGCGGCAACGCCCGCGTGAAACGCCGCCGACGCCTGTGTATAATAGGGATGAATCATAACGGCCAGTTCCTTTGAAGGCACCTTAAATCCTTGCGGGCCGAAAGAACATATCTTGCGCAGGCAAATCGCCGGAAAGAAAAACACTGCCGCCGCCAAAAACACCTGTCACCTGCGGAAAAATAATGCAGACTGCCACAAAACTATGGAAAGGACACCACATGAGCACTTTCGACGAAGATCTGTTTCTCAAAGGTTTAGAGCAGCGCAAAGCCACGCTTGGCGCGGACTATGTCACCCAAAATCTTGCGGCGGCCGATGAATTTACCCGGCCTTTCCAAGAGGCAATGACCGCCTGGTGTTGGGGCTTTGGCTGGGGCGATGATGTGATTGACGCCAAAACGCGCTCAATGATGAACCTGTCGATGATTGGCGCCTTGGGGAAAATGCATGAATGGGAATTGCATTGCAAAGGCGCGCTGAACAATGGGGTTACCGTTGAAGAGATCCGCGCGATTATTCACGTGATCGGCATCTATTGCGGCGTGCCGCAGGCCTTGGAATGTTTCCGCGCCGCGCGAAAGGTTTTGACGGAAGCCGGCCAGCTCTGATCCCAGTCTTCCGTGACGGAACGCTTGCAATCATAGGATAAACCCCATGATCTGTACGCATCACAAATCTTGAGGTCCCTATGTCCAACCCCCATTATCCGCATCTTTTTCAACCCCTTGATCTGGGTTTCACGAAGCTGAAAAACCGAGTGGTCATGGGCTCCATGCATTTGGGCCTTGAGGAAGCGGAGCATGGGTTCGAACGTATGGCCGCCTTTTATGCCGAACGCGCAGCCGGCGGTGCGGCTTTGATCGTCACCGGGGGGATTGGCCCGAATGCGGAAGGCGGCGTTGGGCTTGGCGCCGCCGTCATGACCACCCCTGAGGAGGCCGCAGAGCACCGCATTGTCACTGATGCGGTTCATGCCGCCGGTGGCAAAATAGCCATGCAAATCCTACACACCGGGCGCTACGCCTATAACCCCAATGCGGTGGCCCCCTCACCGCTGCAGGCTCCGATCAATCCGGTCAAACCCAAAGAATTAGATCAAGCCGGGATTGAACAGCAAATCGCCGATTTCGTGCGCGCGGCGCAACTGGCCCAATCGGCTGGATATGACGGGGTGGAGATTATGGGCTCCGAGGGGTATCTACTCAACCAGTTCATTGCCCTGCGCACAAATCACCGCACTGATCAGTGGGGTGGAAGCTATGAAAACCGTATCCGTTTGGCCGTTGAGATTGTCCGGCAGGTGCGACAAGCGGTCGGCCTTGAGTTCATCATCATCTTTCGCTTGTCGATGATTGATCTGGTTGAAGGCGGCTCTTCGATCGAAGAAGTGATCACATTGGGCCATGAAATCGCGGCGGCCGGGGCGACAATTTTCAACACAGGTATCGGCTGGCATGAAGCGCGAATTCCAACCATCGCCACCTCAGTGCCCCGCGCCGCCTTCACCTGGGTCAGTGCGCGCCTAAGGGCCGAAATGCCGATCCCGGTCATCACATCTAATCGGATCAACACACCCGAGGTGGCCGAGGCGGTGATTGCCCGCGGTGATGCGGATATGGTCTCCATGGCACGCCCATTTTTGGCAGATGCCAAATTCGTCGCCAAGTCCGCGGCGGGCAAATCCGACGAAATCAATACCTGTATCGGCTGTAACCAGGCCTGTTTGGATGCTATTTTCAGCGGTCAAATCACCTCCTGCTTGGTCAACCCTTTCGCCTGTAATGAAACGCATATGCACCTCAGGCCAGCCCAAACGATCAAACAGATCGCCGTGGTTGGCGCGGGGCCGGCCGGGCTCGCAGCAGCGACAACAGCCGCCCGGCGCGGTCATAAAGTGACCCTGTTTGACTCCGCAAACCAGATTGGAGGGCAGTTTAACATTGCCAAGCAAATACCTGGAAAAGAGGAATTTTATGAAACTTTACGCTATTTCAAAAAGGAAATTGAGCTCAGCGGAGTTACATTGAAATTGAACCATCGGGTCGCGGCTGCAACGCTGGTCGCATTCGATGAGGTGATCTTGGCCACCGGCGTCATTCCGCGCCGACCGGACATTCCCGGCATCGATCATCCCAAGGTTTTGGGCTACCTCGATGTGATATCAGGCGCGCCCGTCGGTCCGCGCGTTGCGGTGATTGGCGCCGGTGGCATCGGCTTTGATATCAGCGAATATTTGATCCATAGCGGCCCCTCGGCCAGTCAAGATATCGAGACCTTCATGAAGGAATGGGGCATTGATATGAGCTTTCAAGCCCGTGGCGGCGTCGAAGGCATGGTGCCACAGATCTCCCCTGCCGCCCGTGAGGTCTTTTTGTTGCAACGCAAGTCCAAGAAAGTGGGCGCGGGCCTGGGCAAAACCACCGGTTGGATTCACCGCACAAATCTGGCCAAACGCGGGGTGCAGATGATGGCTGGGGTGCGTTATGAAAAGATCGACGATGCTGGGCTGCATATCATCCAGGCCGGCACTGCGCGCCTGTTGCAGGTGGACAGCATCGTTCTTTGCGCCGGACAAGAACCGGAGCGCAGCCTAGCTGTGGATTTGCCACAGGCGCATTTAATTGGCGGCGCCGATGTGGCGGCGGAATTGGACGCACGCCGCGCGATTGACCAAGGTACCCGGCTGGCGCTGGCACTCTAATGCTCTGAAAGGGCCTGTAGATCTTTGATCGTCATTGCGGGCGTGATCGCCTCGGATGCCACATTAAGGTCGAGAACGGCACCGGTCGGGCTGGCCAACGCACGGGAAAAGGCTTCGGCGAATTCCTTCGTGCGCGCGACCCGCTCGCCGTGAAAACCATAGGCCCGCGCCAGAGTTGTAAAATCCGGGTTGATCATTTCGGTGCCGCTGACACGCCGCGGAAAATGTCGCTCTTGGTGCATGCGTATGGTGCCATAGCTTCCATTGTTGACGATCAGCACGATGGGCCGAGCCTGGGCTTGCAACGCGGCCCCAAGCTCTTGGCAGTTCATTTGGAAATCACCATCGCCAGCAAAACAGACCACGCAGCGCTCTGGATACTCAACCTTCGCGGCAATTGCCGCTGGCAGGCCATACCCCATGGCGCCCGACTGCGGCGCAAGCAGCCGCTGGTGCTGAGAAAACTGCATAAATTTATTGGGCCAAATGGCGAAATTTCCTGCGCCATTGGTGACGATGGCATCTGCGGGCAACATTGCCTGGACAGTGCGTGTGACCACGCCCATATCAACCGGGCTGGGTTGGGCCTTGGCGGTTTGCGCGGCATCAAATCCTGCACGCGCTGATTTGGCCCAAGCCGGATCTTGACGCATGGCGGGGGCCTCTAGCCGCGCCATCAGCCCTTGCAGCAGCGGGGCGGGATCGGAAATCATGCTCAAATTAGGCGCAACATATTTGTGAAACTCATCACCTGAACGATGCGATTGCGCAATCCATTGTGCGCCGCGATTGGCGCCAAAGAGGGTGAAAGCATCCGTCGTCATCTCGCCAAAGCGCAGATTGACGGCCAGGACCGCATCCGCCTCCGTGAGGACGCGTTTGGTATTCGCGGTCATGCCAACGCCCGCCTCACCGACAAAAAGCGGATCTGTATTGTCAAAAAGATCATGATAGCGAAAACCCGTGACCACCGGAATGTTCAACTTATGCGCACAGGCCTGCAATGCGCTGCGATCCTGAGCGTCCCATCGGCCGCCACCGGCCAAGATCACGGGGCGCTCAGCGCTTTGTAGCTTGACCGCCAACTGCTCCAGATCCGCTGCAACCGCTGCCGATTTTGGGGCCAGAATCTCAGTGGTTGGGATCTCAATCTCGGCAGATTGTGTTAAGACATCCTCCGGCAGTGCGACCACCACTGGACCAGGACGGCCTGAGATGGCCATAGACCACGCCCGGCGGATGATTTCCGGGGTGCGCGACACATCGGTAATTTCGGTGGCATATTTTGCAATGGGACCGAAGACTTGGCGGTAATCCAGCTCTTGAAACGCTTCGCGACCTTGATGTTCGAGCCCAACCTGTCCAACGAAGAGCAGCATTGGCGTTGAGGCTTGCATCGCCGTATGCACCCCGATGCTGGCGTTGGTGGCGCCAGGACCGCGGGTGACAAAACACAGGCCCACCTCTCCGGTTAACTTCGCCCAGGCCTCCGCCATAAAAGCCGCACCGCCTTCATTTCGGCAGCCAATGAAGCGAAAACCGGGTGCGTCGCAAAAAGCATCCAATACGGCCAGATAGCTCTCACCTGGGACCCCAAAACCAGAGCGCGCGCCCAGAGATATTAATGTTTGAACAACGGCTTGCCCGCCCGACATCAGCACCATGCGCCTGCATCCTCTTGATAATCTATAGGCAGTTTATGCAGATTTGCGCCTAACGACCAGCGGAATATAATCTAAATCTGGGTTAGGTTTTTTATGGGCTGCGGCGCAAGCGCCAGTCTAGGATCCCGACGCTATTCGCTCTGTTCAGATGCAATTAACTTTGCGCGCGGCGGCGCGTGGCGTCCCTATCCACCGAAGGCCATCCGCGCCAATCTGATAGCCAGGACAAGGTTTGTGACACGCGATCTTCGAGCGGCACATCCAGCACTTGATCAAATGCTGTCATCATACCCGCAGGCGTTTTGGGCCCGCGTTTGGTGTCAGAACCGCGCGCCACCTGGCCAATAATATCTTGCGTTTCCCGATCCGTGAGCCAATGCGGCGTTCCTATATTCATCCGGGATGGCGCCGCGGCGGTTACGCCCTGCGCTAGCATCGTATAAGCCAGATCCGACACGCTCACCCAATTTTTGGCTTCAAGCCCATGCGACTCGTGACCGGCATCCAAATCCTGCCAAAGGCGTTCAATCTCATTGCAGAACCTTTGCCCAGGGCCAAAGATCTGGCCCGCATGGAATTGCGTGACCGAGATGCCTGTCTCTTGGCCCCAATTGGCAACCATATCCTGTGCAATCAACACAGTGTCTTGAACAAAAGGTAGGTCTTTGGGAAAATCTGCTCGGGTGGCACAAAGCTGTACAAATCTTGCCTCATCGCGCATATTATTGGCCGTCCAAAACTCTTGCAAAAGCTCCAGCAAGATGGCCGTGCCCGTCACATTTGTCGCGAGGCACCGTTCCTCACCGCCCAAGGGCCAGGCCCGGAGCGTTTCGACAGCGCAGTGGAACACCAATTGGGGTCGGGCGACCTGGATCAGTTTTTTGAGTTTATTGCGATCGCTAATGTCGCCCAACACCAATTGGTAATTGTCAGCTTCCTCAAGATCCCAAATATCCCCAAGACTTGCGGCTGCCGTCAGGGCGTCATAATTGGTCACGAAGTGGCCCTCATTCACGGCACGGCGCACCACAACCGATCCAATGAATCCAGCGCCACCCGTCACCAATATTTGCATTTCTGCCCCCGCAGGTTGCTTCCAATAGGGCAGTTATTGCATCAAATTATTTATATCTGGTGAAGAGGACAGGTGATTTTCCAAAAATTGCTCCCTTTCGAGTATTATTCTGTCTGTTGCAATTTTTGGTAAAGCTGAAACATCTCCCTGGCTTTGTGATCCGGTAAGATAGGCCCTCTGCGGCCAATAAAATATCGCAGTATAACTCGTAACCTTCGGGTTGCCCGAGAATATGTGCAATGCGATTTTGATGATGCTCCACACCTGCTTGATGGGCCTGTGCAACATCCTTGAGCGCCAGAAGGCGTTGCATTTCTGCGATCCGCGCGCGCCTGCTTCGGTCTATTGACGGGTTATGTTCTGTATTAAAGTTGCGCTGCACCCAATAGGCTAAATCAATCGGTTTGCTGGATCGGTTTGGCAAGCCCCGCGCGTGTTTCATCAAAAAACTCTGAGCCAACCGCAAAGAATAGTGATTGCATTCGACGGACCGCACGCCCCGCGCTATGCCGATCAAAGACATACGGTGTGGCATTTGCCCAAGCAATGTAGCGTCTTGCTCCATATCATAGGCAATCCAATAGGGACGCGGATGCTTCGCTGCATCTTTTTGCTTCGGACGGTGCACACCAAACCCGTTGAACGGGCCAGCAGGTTTAAAAACTGTTTTGAAAAATGTTGCGGCAATTGGGAACATGGCATCGGCTGGGATCGCCTGTTGAAATTGCTCCGTAATGGGACGATCTTCGAACCGATCAATCCCAGCATTGCCGAATAGACGCCACGGCATCGCAATCGCGTCGGTCTGATCTGGTACAGCCGCGATGAGATCATGCAAGCTGCCCTCGCCCAGATGCACATTTATAAATTCATCCACATCACAGGCCACGGCCCAATCGCAGCTCTTGCGCAAAGGATGCGTCCAAGCCGCTTTGAGCGCCTGCCATTGCGGGCTTGTCCCCTTTGGCACCTGCTGCACGATATGATGTAGCACCCCCTGTTTGGCCAATACCGCAAGCAGGACATCAGTGCCATCATCGCAGTCATTGGTATAGACCAACAGATCCGTCACACCGATCGCGCGCATATGCGCCACCCATTCAACGATATAAGGGGCTTCGTTTCGCAGGGTGGTGACCGCAAGAATACGCATAAAATAACTTCCTAAAACCACGAGATTTGCGCATATTTTGGCAAAATTCAATCACAGAGCGGGTATTTTTTATCAGCGCGACCGCTGCCCCCTTGCTCTGGCGGCAGTTTATGCCAAGCTGGCGCAAACTGGAGGATATATGGAAGCGGATTTTGTCATAATCGGATCGGGTTCGGCGGGTTCAGCCATGGCGGCCCGGCTGTCTGAAGATGGTCAATATTCCGTGATCGTGCTCGAATATGGGGGCAGCGATGCGGGGCCTTTCATTCAAATGCCCGGCGCACTCTCCTATCCGATGAATATGCCCCTCTATGATTGGGGGTACCGCTCTGAACCAGAGCCGCATTTGGGCGGGCGGCAATTGGCCTGTCCCCGCGGCAAGGTGATCGGTGGCTCCTCCTCGATCAATGGCATGGTCTATGTGCGTGGCCATGCAGGCGATTACGACCATTGGGCCCAAAGCGGGGCGGAAGGATGGTCCTACGCCGATGTGCTGCCCTATTTTCTGCGCATGGAGAATTGGCACGAGAGCGGCCAGGGCGGCGATCCCGATTGGCGCGGCAAAAGCGGACCGCTGCATATCACCCGCGGCAAGCGCGACATCCCGCTGCATCAAGCCTTTGTGGAGGCCGGCCGCCAGGCGGGGTTCGAAGTCACCAAAGACTATAACGGCGCGCAGCAGGAGGGGTTTTGCGCAATGGAGCAGACCGTCTGGCGCGGCCGGCGCTGGTCGGCGGCCAATGCCTATCTCAAGCCAGCCCTAAAGCGCCCCAATCTGACACTGCACAAATGCCTCGCCCGCCGCATTGTCCTGAAAGACGGCCGCGCCATTGGGGTGGAAGTGTCAAAAGGGCAAAATATCTCAGTGATCCGCGCCCGCCGCGAGGTGATTGTTGCCGCCTCCGCGATCAACTCTCCCAAACTCCTGCTGCTTTCCGGCATAGGCCCCGCCGCGCAGCTGAGGCAACTGGGGATTGAGGTGCAGGCCGATCGGCCCGGCGTGGGGCAAAACCTGCAAGATCATCTGGAGCTTTACATCCAGCAGGCCTGCCTGCAGCCCATTACGCTCTACAAATATTGGAATTTCTTTGGAAAACTCCGCGTAGGTTTGGAATGGCTCATCAATAAATCCGGCCCCGGCGCGTCAAATGCCTTTGAATCCTGTGCCTTTTTGCGCTCAAAACCGGGGGTGCGCTACCCTGATATTCAATATCATTTCCTACCGATCGCGGTGCGCTATGATGGGCGCGCCGCCTCCGAAGGCCACGGGTTCCAAGCCCATGTTGGCCCCATGCGCTCTGCCTCGCGTGGATCCGTAACCCTGCGCTCTCGTGATTCAAACGACGATCCAAAGATCCTATTCAACTATATGTCCGATCCGCAGGATTGGAGCGATTTTCGCCATTGCATCCGCTTGACCCGCGAGATTTTTGGCCAATCGGCCTTTGACCCATTTCGCGGCAAGGAAATTCAACCGGGCGCATCGGTGCAAAGCGACGCCGAGCTGGACGGGTTCATCCGTGAGCATGTGGAAAGCGCCTACCATCCCTGCGGCACCTGCAAAATGGGTCGCACAGAGGATCCTATGGCCGTGGTGGATTCCGAATGCCGGGTGATTGGGGTGGACGCGCTGCGCGTGGTCGACAGCTCTATCTTCCCACGCATCCCCAATGGAAACCTGAACGGGCCATCTATTATGGTGGGCGAAAAAGGCGCCGATCACATCCTGGGCAAGCAACCGCTGCCCAAAGACAATAGAGCCCCCTGGATCAATCCAAGATGGGAGAGCTCCGACAGATAAACCGGGGGTCAGGCCGGCACAGCCCGGTGTTGCCACCGGGCAAAGTGCTTTTGGGCTTGGCTGCTCTGTGAAGCAGAGATCCCTCATAAACGGCTGCCGCCGTGAATCCCCAAAATTGGTCATCACCCCAGACCGGCGCTGCTGTCATCTCTGCGCAGGGGCGACGCTATGCAGCTGTTTAAGCTGTTTTGTAGCACTCAAGCCGGTCGCAAAGAGCGCTAGTAGACGATCGTCGCCAGCGTCGCGGCGCGAAGATCTGCCTCGCTGACGCCCTCCGCCGTCTCCACGATTGCCAATCCGCCCTCAACCACATCCAACACCCCAAGATTGGTGATGATACGATCCACAACGCCAGCGCCCGTGAGTGGCAGGCTACAGGCAGGCAGAACTTTGCTTTCGCCCCTCTTGTTGGTGTGATCCATGACCACGACAACCCGGCCAACACCGGCCACCAGATCCATGGCGCCGCCCATACCTTTGACCAGCTTGCCGGGGATCATCCAATTGGCCAAATCGCCATTCTCCGCCACTTCCATCGCACCGAGGATCGCCATGGCAATCTTACCGCCGCGAATCATGCCAAAGGAGGTTGCGCTGTCAAAATAAGCGGTTTGTGGCAATTCGGTAATCGTTTGCTTGCCCGCGTTGATCAGATCAGGATCCACCTCATCTTCGGTTGGAAACGGTCCCATGCCGAGCATGCCGTTTTCCGACTGCAAGGTCACCTCAACCCCCTCGGGGATATAGTTGGACACAAGCGTTGGAATCCCAATGCCCAGATTAACATAGGTGCCATCTTCCAGCTCTTGCGCGGCCCGCGCGGCCATTTGGTTGCGGTCCCAGCCTTTTGTCTCTGTGGCCATTATGATGCCCTCACTGTACGTTGTTCGATCCGTTTTTCATGGCTGCCTTGAATGAGCCGGTGCACATAGATGCCCGGCAGATGAATGTGATCGGGATCCAAGCTGCCCGTGGGGACAATCTCCTCCACCTCCGCAATGCAGACCTTACCACACATGGCCGCCGGCGGGTTAAAGTTCCGCGCCGTCTTGCGGAAAATCAAATTGCCCGTCTCATCGGCCTTCCAGGCTTTGACAATCGACACATCTGCAAAGAGCCCGGTTTCGAGAATATAGGTCTCTCCATTAAACTCTTTATGCTCCTTGCCCTCGGCAATCACCGTGCCCACTCCAGTTTTGGTATAAAACCCAGGAATCCCACAACCTGCGGCGCGCATCCGTTCTGCCAAAGTGCCCTGAGGGTTGAATTCAAGCTCCAGCTCACCAGAGAGATATTGCTTCATAAATGTATCATTCTCCCCCACATAGGAGGAGATCATCTTTTTCACCTGCCGCGTTTGAAGCAAGATGCCAATGCCAAAATCATCCACACCGGCATTGTTCGACGCAAAGGTCAAATCCTTGGTGCCAGCGTCTCTTATTGCGGCCAATAGGTTTTCCGGCAAACCACACAGACCAAAGCCCCCGGCGGCAATAAACATCCCGTCAAACAACAGCCCTTCGAGAGCCTCGCTGGCGGATCCATATAGTTTTTTCATGAGCAGACCGTCCTCTTCATTCCATTGACCTCAAAGACCACCGAATAAACTATGGGTCAAGACTTCGCAGCTGTTTTGCATAAAATCCGCCGCCAAACACCTGCGCCCTGTCTTGTTGCGATATGTCGCAAGAGCCGCGCAAGCCTTGATTATTGGTGACCAGACTGAAACACGCCCGCTCATGAAATGACCTGGCATATCTGCGGGTGGAGATGGAAATGGCTGAGTATTTCGGTGTGGCCCGCCCGACACATCCAAGACCCCTGCATAACGCCATTTCAACACGAAATGAGGGCAGCGCTTGCCCGGGGGGCAGGCAGGCGCAGCCCGGTGTTGCCACCGGGCAAAGTGTTTTGGCTTGGCGGCTGGGTTATGCAGAGGTCTTAGTCAGCAGATTTCATTTGAGATCAAACTCGGAGCTTAGTAGTGTAAAACTCATTCAA